>Ga0194120_10000759_pt1 | contig 60395 bp, 42 predicted proteins | sample TA2MahCa65mmetaG_FD_148642 | JGI IMG/M metagenome (GOLD analysis project Ga0194120, IMG submission 148642) | Freshwater microbial communities from Lake Tanganyika, Tanzania - TA2015019 Mahale Deep Cast 65m | ecosystem: Environmental > Aquatic > Freshwater > Lake | place: Tanzania: Lake... | reverse complement strand
TCGAGTCGCTGAACCGAGTCTTCCCGACCGCATCGCATCCTCGTCTGCGCATCCAGCCGGTCCTGGAGATGTCGCAGCAGCGCGCTGGTGTTGCCATCCCCGGACATGCGGACATGCACAAGCAGATTCGCGTCGTGTTGAGCCAGAAGCGCGCCGACGGCATCTGGTTTCTCGGCTGGAACCAGTCCGGGGAGCCCGCCGGATATGCGCGATCCCATTGGACGAGCCCGCCGCATTGGGCAGAGGCTGTCCAGAACGAGATCGGGGGTCAACGGGAGTCCCGGTACGAAGCGACGCCTAGAAAGACGGCTTTCCTGGGCGCGAACCCGAATCCTTTCAGCGAGAGCACGCGGATTGCGTACTCGCTGGCGGAGCGCGCGACGGTGCGGATCGATATCCGGATCCGGGCGAGAGGCGGGAGGCTGATCCGCACGCTCGACGAGGGCTACGACGGTATCTGTCCCGCCGGAGCCTACACGCGCGACGGCGTCGCGGACGGGACCGCCGACGCCGGTACGGCTCCGCTCTGGGACGGTGCGGACACCTCGGGCAGTGCCGTGCGACCGGGGCAGTACGAGTGCGTGCTGGTGGTCGGCGACCGCATCGCCGACCGGATGACGGTGACCAAGCGCTAACGCGCTGAAACGCTCTCCCCGCTCGGCTCGTAGCCCAGCCTGCGAGCTTGCCTGATCGCAAGACCCGCCCATCCGACATGAGGAGCCCGACATGCCGTACGTATACCGCAGCGTTCACCCGATTGGCGATACCGACCCCAACGGGATGCCCGTCGCCGATGTGGAGCGCGCCGCCGCTTGGTATGCCGAGAAGATGGGGTTCCGAGCGAAGCCGCGTCGATCCAACCCGGTTCCCACGGTCGTCTTGGAGCGGGACGGCGTCGAGTTCACGATCGCGGAGAACGGAGGCGATCCAGAGCAGGCGAGCCTGTATCTCGCCGTCAGCGACGTCGAGGCTGCGTCGCAGGACCTGGCGTCGAAGGGGCTCCGCATCGCGAATCGCCGGATCGACGAGCACAACGGCGCGCGCTACGACGTCTTCTTTGTCAAGGACGAGGATGGGCTCTGCTACTGCATCGGTCAACGTCTCGGAGCCGCGTGACAGCAGTCGTCGTCGGTCGCAGACGCCGCACTGGAGCGGCTCCTTGACTCGCCCGTGGCGGAGTGGTATGCTTAGCACCAGTAATCGTAGTTCGGACTGTTCTCATCTTGAGTGAGCGCCATGCGGTTCGCGGCAACTCTCGGTCTTCTCGCCCTTATTATTCAGCCCGGTTGGGCTGAGGATGGGGAGCGAGCACCCGCCGCCTGATGGCACTCGCTAGTGTGGAACGAAAGCCCATCATCAGCCCAATGATGATGGGCTTTCTTGCGTCAGGACACGGCTCCGTAAGAACCGATGATCGTCCCGTGCGCCGGAGGCAGCGACATGGCAGGGAGTAGATTCCGAGAGGTCAAACCGGGGCTCCACTTCCCGGAGCTCGAGTCGCGGGTGCTCGAATCATGGCGCACGCGCGACATCTTCCGTCGCAGCATGGAGGCTCGGAAGGGCTGTCCGCCGTTCGTGTTCCTCGAAGGTCCGCCGACGGCGAATGGGAAGCCGGGCGTCCACCATATCCTCGCGCGCGTCATGAAGGATGCCTTCTGCCGTTACAAGGCGATGATGGGGCACTACGTCCAGCGCAAGGGCGGCTGGGACACCCACGGCTTGCCCGTCGAGATCGAAGTCGAGAAGCGGCTCGGACTCGACGGCAAGAAGCAGATCGAGGCATTCGGCATCCGCGAGTTCGTCGAGGAGTGCAAGCGGAGCGTCTTCGAGTACGAAACCGATTGGCGCAGAACCACCGAGCGAATCGGCTTCTGGGTCGATATGGACGACCCCTACATCACCCTCACGAACAGCTACATCGAGTCGGTCTGGTCCATCCTGAGGCGGTTCTGGGACGCCGGCTTGCTGTATCAAGGTCACAAGGTCGTCCCCTACTGTCCGCGCTGTGGAACCGCACTGTCGAGCCACGAGGTGGCGCAGGGATACCGCGAGGTCGCCGACCCGTCGCTCTACGTCCGGTTCCGGCTCGAGGATGAGCCCAACACCTCGTTCCTCGTCTGGACGACGACGCCTTGGACACTGCCCTCGAACGTCGCCCTCGCCGTTGACCCCGATGCCGACTACGCCCGCGTCGAGGTGGGCGGCGAGACGCTCATCCTCGCCAACGCGCTCGTGAACCGGGTGCTGGGCGAACGCGAGGACGCGCGCGTCGCCGGAACGGTTCGCGGCAGCGAGCTCGTCGGCGTGCGCTACGAGCCGATGTTCCAGTTCACGACGCCGGACAAGCCGGCGCACTACGTCGTCGCGGGGGATTTCGTCACGCTGGACGACGGAACCGGCATCGTCCACATCGCGCCTGCGTTTGGGCAGGACGACTACGAGGTCGCCCGCCGGAACGACCTGCCGCTGGTACAACTCGTGGACACCGAGGGTAAGTTCACGCCGGAAGCCGAGCCCTGGGCGGGCGTGTTTGTCAAGGACGCCGATCCTCGGATCACCCAACATCTGATGGAACGCGGCGTCGTGCACAAGGTGGAGGAATACGTCCACGACTATCCCTTCTGCTGGCGCTGCGACACGCCGCTGCTCTACTACGCCCGCGGCTCGTGGTTCATCAAAACGACGGCGTACAAGGACCGCATGGTCGAGCTGAACGACTCGGTCCGCTGGTATCCGGATCACATCCGGCGAGGGCGGTTCGGTGATTGGCTCGACAACAACGTCGATTGGGCGGTCTCTCGCGAGCGCTACTGGGGCACGCCTCTGCCCATCTGGCGCTGCACGGACTGCAACCGCACGCTGTGTGTCGGCAGCGAGAGCGAGTTGCGGGAGCTCGCGCCCGATGCGCCGGCGGACCTGGAGTTCCATCGCCCCTACATCGACGCCGTGGAGTTCCCGTGTCCGGAGTGTTCCGGCACGATGCGCCGTATCCCGGAGGTCGCCGACGCGTGGCTCGACTCCGGCTGCGCCCACACCGCGCAATGGCACGCGCCCTTCGAGAACGAGGAACGGCGCGCCGCCAGCTATCCGGCTGACTTCATCTCCGAAGCCATCGACCAGACGCGCGGCTGGTTCTACAGCCTGCTGGCGACCGGGGCGTTCCTCTACGACGACGTCGCCTACCGCAACTGCCTCTGCCTGGAGCTCGTCTTGGGAGCCGACGGGCAGAAGATGAGCAAGAGCCGAGGCAACGCCGTCGATCCGAACCGCGTGCTCGACCGGCAGGGAGCCGACGCCGCGCGGTGGTACTTCTACACCGTCGCGCCGCCGTGGCAGCGACGGGTTTTCGGCGAAGACGCCGTCAGTGATGTCGTCAAGGGGTTCCTGGGAACCCTCTACAACGTCTACGGGTTCTTCGTCCTCTATGCGAACGCGGACGGCGTCGATCCGCAGAGCGGAGCCCCGGCTCCGAAGTCTCGGCCGCTCATGGATCGATGGATCCTGTCTCGGTTCCACTCGACGGTCCGCAAGGTCCGCACCGAGATGGAGGACTATCAGATCACCCAGGCGACGCGAGCCCTTGAGGAGTTCGTGGACGATCTCAGCAACTGGTACGTCCGCCGCTGCCGCGACCGCTTCTGGGGAACCGGCGCGTCGGACGACGACTCCGAGGAGAGGGCGCACCGAGCGTTCTGGAACGTGGAACGGGACAAGCTCGCCGCGTTTGGGACGCTGCACGACGTGCTGGTGGGAGTGGCGACGCTGCTGGCTCCGTTCGCCCCGTTTCTTGCGGAAGAGATCTACGGGAACCTCGTTACGTCGCTCGACCCGGCGGCTCCCGAGAGCGTCCACTTCGTCGACTACCCCGAGCCCGACGAATCGCTGATCGACGCCGACCTGGAGCGTTCGATGGAGCTCGCCCGGAAGGTCGTGCGCATGGGTCTCGCAGCGCGGAACGATCGGAAAATCCGCGTTCGCCAACCGCTGTCGCGGATCGTTGTCGGCGGACTGACCGACGACGAACGGCACGCGCTGACCAGTCTCCTCGCAACGGTTCTGGACGAGCTCAACGTCAAGTCGGTCGAGTGGGGGGATCGCCTGGAGGACTACGCCGAGTTCACCGTGAAGGCGAACTTCCGCACGCTGGGACCCAAGTTCGGAAAGGCAGTGCAAGCCATCGCGCGCGAGCTCGGATCGGGAACCGACCCCGTCTCGCTGCGCTCCAAGCTCGCCGCGAACGGCGAGGTCCGGCTGTCCATCGACGGCGCGGAGTACGTCGTGGCATCGGACGACGTGGATATCCGCCTCGAGGGTCGCGAGCCGTTTGCCGTCGTCCAGGAGGACGAAGCCTTCGTCGCGCTGGACACTGCCATCAGCGATGACCTCCGCCTTGAGGGGCTCGCGCGAGAGCTCGTGAACCGCATCCAAACGATGCGCAAGGAAGCTGGCTTCCACATTGCCGACCGGATCGTCCTGACGGTTCAGAGCGCCGGAGACGTGGCTCAGGCGTTCGCGCGGTTCCGCGACTACGTGGTCGCTGAGACGCTGACCGCCCGAGTGGACGAGAGCCCATCCAGCGATGCGTTCGTCAAGGAGCACAGCCTCGGTGAGCACGCCGCAACCCTCAGCGTGGAGCGAGTTGCAGAATCGTCAGGAGGGCCCGGGAACCCTCTCCCTTCAGGGAGAGGGTAGGGTGAGGGCCCGAGCAGGATTCCGATGCGCGAACCGTCATCGGTCCACTGGAAGACACGCATCGCGCGGGGGTTGCGACAGAGCCAGACTGATGCCGAACGAAAGCTGTGACGTTGGCTCCGCAGCGAGGCATTCGCAGAAGCGCGGTTCCGTCGGCAGCACCCGATCGGGAGGTACGTCGTCGATTTCGTGTGCCGCAAGCGAGGGCCCGTCATTGAGCTGGACGGCGGACATCATGCAGACACGACGGAAGACGACCGGCGGCGAGATGAGCACCTGACGGCTCTAGGATTCCGCGTCCCTCGGTTCTGGAACAACCAGGTGATGGGTGAGTTCGAGTCTGTGCAAAGCGCAATATGGCAGGCATATCAGGAGCGTGTTGGCATGAAGGACCCTCACCCCTGCCCTCTCCCTGAAGGGAGAGGGTGATGGCGGACCGAAGGGAGAGGGTGATGGCGGATGTGTGGAAGTCGCCGGAACTGGCGAAGACGTACCTGAAGGGCATCCGCTCTGCCATCCCGCGGGCGAACGAGCAGATCGACACGATGGTGCGGGTCGTCAGAGCCAGCCGCGAACGCGTCGAGCGGGTTCTCGATCTCGGATGCGGCAACGGATTGCTGGGAGCGTCTCTACTGCAAGCGTTCCCGGCTGCGCGGGGCGTGTTCGTGGACTTCTCCGACGCGATGCTCACCGCCGCAGCCGAGGCGATGCACGATGTCGGAGAGCGCGTGGTTCTGACCAAAGCGGATCTGCGCGAACCTCAGTGGGTCGAGTCGATCCGTGACGATGCCCCGTACGACGCCATCGTCTCCGGGTTCGCCATCCACCATCTGCCGGACGAGCGGAAGCGAGCGCTTTACGCCGAGGTTCACGAGCTCCTCTCGCCAGGAGCGGCGTTTGTGCACATCGAGCACGTGTCGTCACCGACGGCGTGGGTCACGGAGCTCTTCGATAGCTTGTTCATCGACGCGCTCTTCGCGTGGCACTCGGCTCAGCCCAGCGGCAAGACGCGCGACGAGATCGCCCGCGAGTACTACTACCGCCCCGACAAGGCGGCGAACATCCTCGCACCCGTCGAGACGCAGTGCGAATGGCTTCGGGAGATCGGCTATCAGGACGTCGACTGCTACATGAAGGTCTTTGAGATCGCCGTCTTCGGTGGACGGCGCGCCGACACAGGAAGGAGGTGAGGGAGATGGGACTTGCCAGCCGCGAAGCCCCTGAGGACCCCGGCGACCTTAGCTCGTCGTCCCTCGTCTCTCACGACAGACAACGACCGATCCACTGAGGAACACGAACATGCCTAGCGCAGGGATTCCCGACGCGAACCGGGTCCACATCTTCGACACGACGCTGCGGGATGGCGAGCAATCGCCGGGAGCCGCCCTGAGCATCGACGAGAAGTTCGAGATCGCCAAGCTGCTCGCCCGGCTGAACGTCGACATCATCGAAGCCGGCTTTCCCATCTCCTCGCCAGCGGATTTCGAGGCGGTGAGCCGGATCGCGGCAGAGGTCCATGGCGTCGAGGTCTGCGGACTCGCCCGAGTCGTCGAGCGCGACATCGTCGCCTGCTGGGAAGCGGTCAAACACGCGGAGAAGCCGCGCATCCACACGTTCGTTGGAACCTCGGAGATCCATCTGCGCGGGCAGCTGCGCAAGGGACGCGAGGAGGTCCTCGAAATGGCGGTGCGCGCCGTCCGGCTGGCGCGTTCGCTGTGCGAGACGGTCGAGTTCTCGCCGATGGACGCGACCCGGACCGATCCGGTCTATTTGCACGAAGTCGTCGCCGCGACCATCGAGGCGGGCGCGTCGATCATCAACATCCCGGACACGGTCGGCTACGCGGTTCCCACGCAGTTCGGCGAGCTGATCCGACGGGTCGTCGAAGAAGTGGCAGCCCCTCGGAACGCCCGCATCAGCGTCCATTGCCACGACGACCTGGGCATGGCGACGTCGAACGCCCTCGCCGCCGTCGCCAACGGCGCGCGGCAGATCGAGTGCACCGTGAACGGCGTCGGCGAACGCGCCGGGAACACGTCCCTCGAAGAGTGCGTCATGGCGCTGGCGACGCGCCGCGACGTGTTCGGCGACGCCCATACAGGCGTCAACACGCGCGAGATCGTCCCGGCGAGCCGCCTCGTGTCGCGGCTGATGAACATGCCGGTTCCGCCCAACAAGGCGATTGTCGGAGCCAATGCGTTCGCGCACAGCTCCGGCATCCACCAGGACGGCGTCCTCAAGGAACGGAACACGTTCGAGATCATGGATCCGACGGATGTCGGCATCCAGGCGAGCAAGATCGTCCTGAGCCCGCGCTCCGGTCGGCGCGCCCTGCGGCATCGTCTGGGCGAGCTCGGCTATGAATTGACGGATGAACAGCTCGACCAGACCTACGAGCGTTTCCTCGCCCTGGCGGACAAGAAGAAGGAGGTCCATGACGCCGACCTGGAAGCCATCGTCAAGGATCAGATTCGGCTCGTGCCGCAGGTGTACGTTCTTGAGCACGTCCAGGTGATCAGTGGAACCAAGCTGGTTCCGACCGCCACGGTCGGGCTCCGCCGAGATGACCAGGTGCTCGAGGAGGCTGCCAGCGGCGACGGACCCGTCGACGCGTCGTTCCGAGCCGTGGAACGCATCACGAACGTCAAGCTGGAGCTGACCGATTACGCGATCCACGCCGTGACCGGCGGCAAGGACGCACTCGGCGAAGTGACCGTCCGAGTCCGTCAGGACGGACGGAACTACGTCGGCGTCGGAAGCAGCACCGACATCATCGAGGCGAGCGTCATCGCGCTGCTCGACGCCATCAACAAGGTGCTCAGCCGAAACGAGACGCAGTCGTAGACAACTCGCTCCTGGCGCTGGGACGTCCGGTAACGGGCGCCCCAGCGCAGAGGGAGGATACGATCCGATGCGGCATCTGCGCAGACACGCGCTCCTGGGAGTCGCTCTGCTCCTGTTGACGGCAGTCCTGCCTAGCTGCGCACGGCGCGAAGCCATCGAGCGCTACAACAAGGCGGTTCAGCTCATCGAGGCGCGTCGAACCGTGGAGGCGAAGACGGAGCTCGAGGCGGCGGTCCGGCTCCGACCCAAGTTCCCCGAAGCCCACAACGCTCTCGGAACCCTCCTCAATGCCGACGGCGACTACCAGCAGGCGATCGAGCACTTCCAACAAGCGGCTTCCTTCCCCAGGTTCAAGCAGCGCTCTCTCGCTTTGCGGAACCTCGGCGTCGCCTATCTGAACGCGGAGCGGCTGACCGACGCGCTGGAGGCGATTCAGGAGAGCGTCGAGCTGGAACCGACCTCCGCCGACGCGCATTACGCCCTGGCGCGCGTGTACACCGCGATGAAGCGCCTTCCCGACGCCATCGACAGCCTGACGCAGGTGCTGGCGCTGGACAGCGCGAGGGTCTACGCGATCGACCGCGACCCGGCATTCGACGAACTGCGCGAGGACCCTCGCTTCGGCACACTCATCGCGACCCACTGGAAGTGACGATGTCCATCTTGTCGGATCCGAACGTCCGCGCTTTGTTCGACCTCGCCCTGCAGGAAGACGTCGGAGGAGGGGACATCACCTCCTCGGTGACGATCCCGCCGGATGCCACCGCCGACACGATCATCGTGCCTCGGGTCGAAGGCGTGCTCGCCGGCATCGACGTCGTCGCCGCCGTGTTCCACCGGGTGGACGATCGAGTCCGCATCGACGCCGCGATGCGCGACGGCGACCGGCTCGTGGCAGGAGAGCCGATTGCGAACGTCTCCGGCAACGCCCGGTCGATCCTGGCGGCTGAGCGCACCGCGCTGAACTTCCTGCAGCGGCTCTGCGGCATCGCCACGGCAACGGCGCAGTTCGTTGCCGCTGTGGAGCCCTATCCCGTCCGCGTCGTCGATCTGCGCAAGACGATCCCCGGCTGGCGCGCGCTGAGCAAGTACGCTGTGCGCGTCGGCGGCGGGAGCAATCACCGGTTCGGGTTGTTCGACGGCATCCTCATCAAGGACAACCACATCGCCGTCTGCGGATCGGTGCGGGAGGCGATCCGATCCGCCCGAGCGGGAGCGCCTCACACGATGAAGGTCGAGATCGAAGTCGATACGCTGGAGCAGCTCGACGAAGCGCTCGAAGCCGGCGCGGACATCGTCCTCCTCGACAACATGACACCGGCTCGGACTCGCGCGGCGGTCGAGCGCGCGCAAGGCAGAGCGCTTCTGGAGGCGTCCGGCGGCATCGTGCTTGAGACGGTCCGCGACTACGCCGCGACCGGCGTGGACATCATCTCCACGAGCGCCATCACGAGCGCCCCACCGTTGGACATCGGGCTGGACACGGTTGTGCGCGCACCAGGCTCCATATGAGCCACGACGAGCCGCTGACCGAAGAGGCGCTACGCCCACTACTCGACGGGTGCTCGCTGGGCTCCGCCATCATCGCCTACGAGTGCGTCGGTTCGACCAACGACGTCGCACTCGATCTGGCTGCGCATGGTCGAGGCGTTGACGGCGCTCTGATCGTCGCCGAGCACCAGACTCGCGGCAGAGGGCGATTCGGAAGAAGCTGGCACTCTGCGCCGCGTGAGAACCTGCTCTTCTCGCTGCTGTTGGCGCCCCGAGCTCGCATCGCGCGCCCGGCTCTGCTGACACTAGCGACGGCAGTCGCCGTCTGCCGCGCCGTGGAATCGGCGACCAGCGCGCGACCCGCCATCAAGTGGCCCAACGACATCACGGTCGAGGAAATGAAGGTCGGCGGGATACTGATCGAGGCGGCTCGTCCGGAATCGGGGCGCGGGTGCTGGGTCGCGGGTGTGGGTATCAACGTGAACGCGGCGCAATCCGATCTGCCGGAGGAGCTTCGGGCGACCGCAACCAGCCTGGCGTACGCGAGCGGCGGACCCGTGAGCCGAACCGGGCTCTTGGCATCGATCCTCAAGTCGTTCGAGCCGCTCTACTGGAAGCTTCAGGAGGGGGAACACGAAGCCCTCATCGCCGAGGCATCCCGACGGACGACGACGTTGGGAACGCTCGTCCGCGTACGGTCGGGCGACGCCGTCATCGACGGCGTCGCCTCAGGATTGGACGACGATGGGGCTTTGCTCGTGCGGACGCCGGTCGGCAAGACCTACCGTCTCACCGCCCGCGACAGCACGTTGATGGACCCGACTCCTAGCGGATCCGCTCCACCGCAGCTCGCGCAGTAGACCCGAGCGGGTCGGGAGCCTGAGCGATCTCCATCAGAGCCGGTAGCGCTTCGCGCGCGTCGGGTCCCAACGTCGCCAGGGATCTGGCTGCGCAGACCTTCAACTGCTCGTCGGCACTCGTCAGCACGGCGATCAGCGCTGGAACCGCCAGCTTAGCCTTCGCTCCCATCTTGACGACGGCGTCCATCGCTTTGCGCTGAACTTCGGCGTGATTGTCATCGATCGCCGAAACCAGCGCGGGAACCGCCGAGTCGGCGCTGATGCCTACCGCTCCGAGCGCTTCGGCAGCCTTGCACCGCACAGTCGGTTCAGCATGGCTCAACGCCTTGATGAGCTCGGGAACCGCTGGGATTCCCATGACCCAAAGCGCCGTCACAGCGGCGACGCTGCCTTCCGGGCTGTCGCCGTTGAGCACCCCAACGACCGTTGGAATCGCCGTGGGGCCCGCCGCGCCGAGGGCGTGGGCAGCCTTCTGACGGTCTGACTCGTCTTGGGATGCCATCAGCTTCGCCCACTGCGTGTAGGACTTGCCTTGGGTGGAGGGTCCGCCGTTGCCGCAAGCCGTCAGAAACAGAGAAACACATACCACACCGATCGCCACGTGTTTCATGGATCCGATGCTCCAGTCTCGATCCGGCGTCAACGCGCCGTGGAGGATGGAAGGAACTGGCTCTGGGGTGGGAAGTCGAAGCCCCGGGTCGTTGTGGGCGACTCGGAAGCGAGAGGAGGGTAATCAGTCGACGAGTGGCTTACGTAGCGTTCCTAAAGTATTGTCTCGCCGCGCACAAGCTGTCAAGCCGTGACCGGCAGATGGGCGGGTCTCGATGTCACGCGGAATCGGCTACTCGCCCTGGGCGGCGCCGATGGGCGTCGTCGTCACAGGCTGCCAGTGCAGATCGAGGTGGTTCACGATGGAGTGAGTCAGACGCGTCTCGTTGTCACCCGTCCGGTCGACGACGAAGATCTCCGCATTCCTCTGACCGGGCGGAACCGTCGTGAATGCGACGCGCGATCCTGTGTCGTTGATAGACGCCGCCTGGGCTCGACGAGTCGTAATGGGTATGATGTCGCCCCACTTCCCGTCTGCCAGCGTAGCGATGGCAGGGCTCCCGGCGATCTGGAAGAGCAGGCTCTGACCGTCCCAGGACCAGTCGAAGATGCCGTCGGCTGGGGGCTCGTTGTTGAAGAGGAACCACTGCCCGCTGGATGACACCGTCTCCACGTGCGCCAGCGCCAGAGAGCCGTCCCGAACGAACGCGACGAACTGGGCATCCGGCGACCAGTAGGGGAACTCGACGCCCGCCAGCGCGTCCAACAGGCGCGTGCGCGGATTGACGACTTCGGTCTTGCCCGGTTCCCAGTGATTCCAGCCGCGCATCCAGTCGCTATTCGAGAGCCGACTCACGTCGCCTGTCTCCACCTGGATCACGCGCCCCTCGAGCTCGACTCCGCCTCGCCGAGACGCGACAGCTACGAGCAGACGCGTGCTGTCGAGCGACCACCAGAACGCCCGGATGGCGACTTCGCGATCCAAGAGGGGGCGACGCCCCGTGCCATCGGCTCGCACGACGAACAGGCTCTGAATCTGCTGGGGACCGTTGATGTACGCCAGCCACTTCCCGTCGCGCGACCAGACCGGGTTGCGGTTCATGCCGTCGGTGGTCAGTTGGCGGCGATCCGTGCCATCTGAGCGCATCGTGAAAACGTCGAACGAGAACTGGTCGTAGATGTTGGACGTTCGCAGGAACTTGGCGATCCCGAAGAAGGCGGCGATGCCGTCGCGCGTCGGTTTGGGGCGCTGCTCGACGTATGCGATCAGCCCTTCGGGTCGCATGGACACGTCTGCATCCTCGCCGACCTGGCAGAACGCGGGAAGCGCCAGCGCCAGCAGCAGGACGACAGCGGCAACTCGGTCGCATCGGAGCATGGAGCCCATGGGAAATCCTCGGTGAGTTCGATCTCGCGCTCTGACCGCAGACCTAGGAACGGGCAGCACGCTGCAGGGCGTTGTAGGAGAAGATCAGGCGGTGCAGCGCCGTGATATGCGCCAGCAGGGCAAGGACACCGAGGCAGAAGACCAGGAACGGAGCCGATCCGAGCGACGACGACGCCCACTCGAAGGGCCACCACGTGCCCCAGATCAGTCCGACGGCGAGCAGCACGATCCTCTCGCCGCGCTGCATCAACCCAACGCGACACTGGATGTTGAGGCCTTCAGCCCGAGCCCGGATGTAGCTGACCAGCAGCGAACCGATGATGGCGAGGAACGCCAACGCCACTCCGAGCAGATGGTTCGCTCTGAAGAAGTAGATCAGTAGCCCCATGTACACCGCGGACTCCGCGTATCGGTCGATGACCGAATCAAGCAACGCGCCCGATTTCCCCGCGCGCTCGGCGAGCCGCGCCGCCGCGCCGTCGAGCGCGTCGAACAGGCCTGCCAAGATCATGACGACCCCGGCGATGGCAAGACGCCCCTGGATGATGAGAGCCGCGACGACGACGTTGCCGACGAATCCTAGTGCGGTCAGTACGTCGGGAGACACGCCCAACCACACGGACGCCCTCGCCACTGGCAACGACACGACTTCGAGCGCTCTCCTCGCCGCTCGATCCACTTGCGTTCCCACGTCCGCCGCCATAGGGGTCATCCTTGCGCGAGGGTGTCACAGCAGGAAGCCTAGTCTACCACGGCGGCGGAAGGTCATCAACACGGACGGAGGCGCGTTCTGCCATGGGCTCCATGGCGATGGCAGCATCGGCGCGTGGGACCGCGCGCGTTGCCGAACCTGACCAAAGCGGTTATCATTGTGGAGAATTCAGTTGACCTCTTTCTTTGCCGCTGGTGCATCGCACGCACTGGCGGCTCTTTATATTGCCTCGCCGAATTGACCCGCCTGCGCGGTCGGCGATATCCTCTCCCCACACAGCCTCGACAAACGTCCGACTGGAACGCCGCCACCCGATGCGAGGGTCTACATGCCATCGCCGCTGCTTGTGTCGCCCGAACAAATCATGCAGGAAAAGGACGAGCTCGCGCGGCGGGGCATCGAGCTGGGCCGCGAGGTTCTCGCCGTCGAGTACGCCGATGGAGTCGCGTTCATCGCGGAGAACGCGAGTTCCACGCTCAACAAGGTGTCCGAGGTCTACGACCGGATCGCGTTCGCAGGCGTCGGCAGCTTCCAGGAGTACGATCCGCTGCGAATGGTGGGAATTGAGCACTCCGAGGTAAAGGGGTATACTTACTCACGCGAGGACGTCACCGCGCGATGGCTCGCGAACCTCTACTCGCAGTACGTCGGGAACGTCTGGCGACAGTTCGACGCGAAGCCGCTCGAGATTGAGCTCCTCGTCGCGGAAGTCGGTGAGCCCGGCATATCTCCGACGCGCCTCTATCGCATCTCCTACGACGGTCGACTCTCCGAAGACAAGAACGTGTCCGTGATCGGAGGGAAAGCCGAAGCGCTCCGGTCCTGGCTTCTCGAGCGGTTCGCTGAAGGCTTGGCATTGGACGCGGCAGTGCGGTTGGCGCTGGACGCCCTGCGCACCGTGCGGGAGGGCGACGAGACCGATCAGGACGAAGCGGAAGGGGCTCGTGAAGAGATCTCCAGCGAGCGGCTCGAGGTGGCTGTCTTGGATCGGCATCGCGGGCGGCGAAAGTTCCGCCGACTGGCAAGCGAGGAAATCGCCGACCTGATCGGCGACGTGGCATCGTAACCGCGTCCTGCCCACCGTCCGAAAGGTCGGTCTGTGAAGCGGCGCATCTTCGGACTCGAGAACGAGTACGGAATCATCTGCTCCTCAGACCGCCGGGGCGGCAAAGCCCTGTCGATCCAGAACGCCGTCATGTACCTCTTCCGGGAGATCATCTCGGGCAGGATGTACCCCGACGTGTTCCTGGAGAACGGCGCGCGGTTCTACCAAGACATCGGATGCCACCCAGAGTACGCGACGCCGGAGTGCGACGACGTTCTCGAGCTCGTCATGCACGACCGCGCGGGCGAGCGCATCATCGAGTCCCTGGCGGCTTCCGCCGAGAAGCGCATGCGCCAGGACAGCTTCATGAGCCGCATCTCCGTGTTCAAGAACAACACGGACACGCCCGGAAATACGTACGGATGCCACGAGAACTACCTGATGGACCGGAACATCGGGTTCCGGCAGATGGCGACGCAGCTCATCCCGTTCTTCGTGTCTCGGCAAGTCTACTGCGGAGCGGGAAAGGTGCGACCGGAGAACCGGGGACGCTTCGCGATCTCCCAGCGCGCCCAGCACATCCGCGAAGACATCTCCATCGCGACGACGACGGCTCGCGGCATCATCAACACGCGCGACGAACCCCACGCCGACCGCGAGAAGTACCGCCGCCTGCACGTCATCGTCGGCGACTCGAACATGTCCGAGTTCGTCACGCACCTGAAGGTGGCGACTACCGCGCTCGTGCTCCAGATGATCGAGGAAAACGCCCTCGACAAGCGGCTGGAGCTCCGCGAATCGGTGCGCGCCATCATGCAGATCAGCGATGACCTGACGTGCAAGCGCGAGATCGAACTGCAGAGCGGCAAGAAGATGTCCGCCGTCGCGCTCCAACGGGAGTACTGGTCCCTTGCCGAGAAGTACTTCGCCAGGGACCGCGACCCGGTGATCCGCGACACGCTGCGGCGGTGGGACCTGGTTCTGAGCGGGCTGGAAGAAGACCCGGAATCGCTGGATCGGTACCTCGACTGGGTCGCCAAACGAAAGATCATCGAGTCCTACGTCGCGTCGCGGGGCATCGAGTGGGACAGCTACGCGACGCTGCGGCTCGATCTCGAGTACCATAACATCGATACGAACAAGGGCATCTTCTACGGCATGGAGCGGCGCGGCCTGATGGAGCGCGTCGTGACCGAAGAGCAGATCCAGCACGCGATGCGTAACCCGCCGGAGACGACACGCGCCAAGTTCCGAGGAAAGTTCGTCAAACTGGCGAACGAGAGCAAGATTCTGTGCGGCGTCAACTGGAGCTACATCCAGCTCTACGAGCCGTACCAGAAGCTTTTCCTGTCCACCGACCCGCTCCAGCCCGACTTCGATGAAGCGAACCGGATGATCTACTCCATGTAGCCTGCCCGACGCGTCCGCTGGCGTCGCGGGGAAGGTCCGGCTGGGCGTCTGTGTGCCGACGGGGCGCCATCGTGTCGGCTATCATGGAGGGGGACACGATGAGCCGGAAAGCGCAAGGACTTCGCCCAACACGCTAGGAGGACCGTTCCGTGTCACAGGCCGGCACACCGAAGTACGTCTACTCGTTCGGCCGGGCGCGCACCGATGGCAACGCGAAGATGAAGGCTCTGCTCGGCGGCAAGGGCGCGAACCTTGCAGAAATGCGCCGCATCGGACTGCCCGTGCCTCCCGGATTCACGATCACGACCGAAGTCTGCTCCTACTACTACGACCACGGCGAGACCTACCCGCCGGAGCTGCGCGCTCAAGTCGCCGAAGCCCTCAAGCTCGTCGAGGAAGAAACCGGCAAGCGGTTCAGCGATCCCGACAATCCGCTGCTCGTGTCGGTGCGTTCCGGCGCCCGCGAGTCGATGCCGGGCATGATGGACACGATCCTCAACCTCGGGCTCGGCGAGGGAACCGTAGACGCGCTCGCGCGCTTGTCCGGCGATGCGCGTTTCGCCTGGGACAGCTACCGCCGATTCGTCCAGATGTACGGCGATGTCGTGATGGGCGTCCAGCCTCGCTCCGAGGACGAGCACGAGCCCTTCGACGAGATCATGTCCCACCTCAAGGCTGAGGTCGGCGCGGAGACCGACACCGACCTCTCCGCCGATCACCTGAAGGAACTCGTGAAGCGCTACAAAGCGCTCATCCGCGAGCGAACAGGCTCCGCGTTCCCGGATTCCCCCGAAGAGCAGCTTTGGGGCGCTGTGGGCGCGGTCTTCGGCTCATGGAACAACGAGCGCGCCATCGTCTACCGCCGGAAGTACGGCATCCCGCACGAATGGGGAACCGCCGTCAACGTGCAGACGATGGTGTTCGGGAACCTCGGCAACACGTCCGCGACGGGCGTCGCGTTCACACGCGATCCCGCGACCGGCGAGAAGGTCTTCTACGGCGACTACCTCATCAACGCCCAGGGCGAGGACGTCGTCGCCGGCGTCCGTACCCCCCAGCCGATTGCCAAGCTCAAATCGGAGATGCCGGCGGCGTACGACGAGCTCGAAGAGGTGCGAAGCACGCTTGAGACGCACTTCCGCGACATGCAGGACTTCGAGTTCACGGTCGAGAACAACCACCTGTACATGCTCCAGACGCGGAACGGCAAGCGGACGGGGCTCGCTGCGGTCCGCATCGCCGTCGAGATGGAGCGGGAGGGTCTCATCGATTGGCAGGAAGCCATCCGGCGCATTCCTGCGGACTCCCTCGCCCAGATTCTCGCGCCGATCTTCGCCATTGCCGATCTGGACCGAGCCGTTCGGGACCGCCGCCTGTTGGCGACCGGCTTGCCAGCGGGTCCCGGCGCTGCCTGCGGACGCGTCGTCTTCGCCGCTTCGGAAGCCGAAGCGCGAACCCGCCGTGGCGAGGAGGTCATCCTCGTCCGCGTTGAGACGAGCCCGGAAGACCTGCGCGGCATGCTCGCGTCGGAGGGCATCCTGACCGCGCGCGGCGGCGTGAGCAGTCATGCGGCGTTGGTGGCGCGGCAGATGGGCAAGGTCTGCGTCTGCGGCTGCCAGGCGCTGGCGATCGATTACGGCAAGAAGACGATCACCGTCGACGGCAAGATCATCCGCGAAGGCGAGTACATCTCCATCGAGGGCACGACGGGGCGCGTGTTCGAGGGTCGCATCGCGACGGCTCCCAGCGAAGTCGTGCAGGTTCTGCTCGACAAGACGCTCGACCCCGCCAAGAGCCAGACTTACGGCTTGTTCAGCCAGGTGATGGAGTGGGCGGACAAGGTGCGCCGCCTCCGCATCCGGACGAACGCCGACCAGCCCGATCAGGCGACCAACGCCGTCGCGTTCGGCGCCGAGGGCATCGGTCTCTGCCGCACCGAACACATGTTCTTCGGCGGGAACCGGATCGTCGCGGTTCGCGAGATGATCCTCTCCAACAGCCAGGAAGGGCGTGAGAAGGCTCTCGCCAAGCTGCTCCCGATGCAGCGCGAGGATTTCGCCGGCATCTTCCGCGTGATGGATGGTCTGCCTGTGACAATCCGCACGCTGGACCCGCCGCTCCACGAATTCCTCCCGCACGAAGCCGCCGAAGTCGAGGAGGTCGCCTCGCAGATGGGCGTCTCCGTCGAGACGATCGAGGCGAAGATGGTGTCGCTCCACGAGGCGAACCCGATGCTCGGTCACCGAGGCTGCCGACTGGGGATCGCGTTCCCGGAGATCACGGCGATGCAGGCGCGCGCCATCTTCGAGGCGGCGTGCCAGGTCGCCGCGGAGGGCGTCACCGTCCTGCCGGAGATCATGATCCCGCTGGTTGCGACGCCCAAGGAGCTGCGGCTCCAGAAGGAGATCGTCGTCTCCGCTGCCGAGGAGGTCTTCGCCGCCACCGGACGGAAGGTCGAGTACCTCGTCGGGACGATGATCGAGCTCCCGCGCGCGGCGCTCGTTGCCGACAAGATCGCCGAGGAAGCCGAGTTCTTCTCGTTCGGCACGAACGACCTGACGCAGACGACCTACGGCATCTCCCGCGACGACGCCGCGAAGTTCCTCCCGCTCTATCTCGAGCAGGAGCTCTTCGCGAACGACCCGTTCCAGTCGATCGATCGGGACGGCGTCGGACAGCTCATGGAAATCGGAACGAGCCGAGGACGGCAGACGCGGGCGAACCTGAAGGTCGGCATCTGCGGAGAGCACGGCGGCGACCCCAGCTCGGTCGAGTTCTGCCACAGAACCGGACTCGACTACGTGAGCTGCTCGCCCTTCCGCGTGCCGATCGCGCGTCTCGCGGCGGCGCAGGCGGTCCTCAAGGAGCAGGACGCCGACTCGAAGTCGCGCGAGATCTCATAGCTCGACTCGTCGATGCACGACACCTACGGCGGGAACCCCTGGTTCCCGCCGTTTGGTTCCCCAAGACCGGCGCGGAGACCCATGCTCGCCGCTCGCCACTTCTTTCAGCCGATTGCCACGTGCCGCCGCGCGACGGCCGTATGGCGCGGACCCGCCGTGGACCTGCCCGCGGACTGTCAGATCGTCGATCCGTTCGCACAGGAGGCGTCGAGCCCATTCGCCGTCGTTGCGTCGGCATGGGACGACGATGCCCTCTACTTCGCCGTTCAGGCGAACCTGCGCCGCGAACCCCGCGTGAAGCCCTCCCGGTTCTGGGACGCCGACTGCGTCGAGCTCTTCCTCGATCTGCGCGGTTCCCTGCGGCGGGATACCTACACGGAGCACTGCTTCCACTTCTACGCCATGCCGGGCGGAGCCGGAAGCCGCACGCCGCGAGCGGGGCTCTGCGAGCCTGGCGTCGCGACCCAGGTCGCCATCGCGGACTATGCAGCGGTCCAGACGGCTTCCGAGTCGTTCGCACAGGGGTACCGGCTCCGGATCGCCTTGACCCGTGGAGCGATTCCGAGCTTCGATCCGGTCGGATTCCCCAGCATCGGGTTCAACTACATCATCCACGACGCCAGCGGAAGGGATCAGGCGTGGAGCGCCGGACGCGACCTCGCCACATTCCGCGACCCCAGCACATGGGGCATCTTGGAGTGCATCGCCTGAGACCCCTCGTCGCGTTGCCTCTCGCAGCGTTGCCCCTCCCAGCCGCACCTGCTATGCTTCACGCGTCAAGCGCCACGACCGCCGCCGACTTCCAACCGATGGCGTCCACGCGATGTCCGAAACGTCCTACTCCGAGCACGGCGAAGACCGGTTCCTCGTCGGACTCTTCCAGAGGATCAGGCAGAGCGACGAGCCGGGCTTCTATGTCGATGTAGGCGCTGGCAACGGCATCACGAACAGCGTTTCCTACCTGTTCGAGCGTCTGGGCTGGCGAGGCATCTGCTTGGAGCCCCATCCGCAGGCGTACCTGGAATGCGTCCGCGCGCGCCCCAGGGCGAATGTCCTGCACGTCGCCATGGCTCGCCGCGGCACGTGGAGCGTCGGTTCGTTCGTCATGGTCATGGGTGACGATCAGCGGTCGTTCCTGGCATCGGACACCGGCGCGCTGCAGCGGGAGAAGACTACGGGCAAGAGGTTGGCGCAGGTTCCGGTTCCGATCGCCTACCTCGACGTGATCCTGGAGGGCAGAACCGACGGGATCGACTTCCTTACGGTATCGGTCAACGGCTCGGAGTACGATGTGCTTCAGGGGATGGACCTGAAGCGTCACAAGCCACGCGCAATCGTCGTGTCAGTCCCGGACGAGAGCGACCTCCGCGTCGAAGACCTCCTGGCTCGCTTCGAGTACGTCAAGCACGGACGTTTGGGAACCAAGGACCTCTACGTCCCGCACGGGACCTAGGGGATCGACAAGACGATCCAGAGGACCTCGGTCGATGTCCGACGTCTTGGTCCTGGGCGGAACGGGATTCGTCGGCAGCCACGTGCTGCATCGGCTACAGCGCGACGGAATCCCGGCAGCGGCGGCGTCTCGACGCACCGGCGTCGATCTGCGCAGCGCCGACGCGACTCGCCGACTCTTGAGGCAGACGCGCCCTGCCGCCATCGTCAACTGCGCCGCGCACGTCGGCAGTGTCCACTACGTCACCCAGTTCGCCGCTGAGGTTCTCCATGACAATCTGCAGATGATCCTGAGCCTCTACGAGGCGGCGAGGGACGTCTGCCCTGGCGTCCACATCATCCAGCCCATCGCCAACTGCGCCTATCCGGGTATCGCCGACGTCTACCGCGAGCCGGAATGGATGGACGGTCCCGTTCACCCGTCGGTGCTGTCGTACGGCGCGACGCGCCGGATGGCGGTCGTCGCTGCGATGTGCTACGCGAAGCAGCACGGCATCCGCACCAGCAACCTGTTCGTCCCCAACGTCTACGGGCCCGGCGACCACACCGATCCCAACAAGACCCATGCGCTCAACGGGCTCATCATCCGCATACTGGCGGCGAAGCGGGAGGGCGCGCCGCAGTTCGAGATATGGGGAACCGGGAAGCCCATCCGCGAATGGCTCTACGTCGAGGACCTGGCAGATGTGCTCGCCCAATCGCTGGGAATGGATCGCGACCTGATTGAGCCGGTCAACATCGCCCAGAACAGCGGCAGTACGATCCGCCAGCTCGCCGAAATGATCGCCCGGAGCCTCGGCTACGCAGGTGAGCTCACCTTCAACGCATCCTACCAAGATGGCGCGCCGACAAAGATCATGGACGACGCGCGATTCCGGGAGCTCTTCCCCGACTTCCGCTTCACCCCTATGGAAGAGGGCATCCGAAGGACGGTCGCCTACTACGAATCCGTCGTCTAGGAACGCCTGCCCGCCCCATCCCGTCAGAATCCGAAGCGGTAGGTCGCCTTGGTGACCAGGGCCCAGCCATCCGTGCGGAGCCGATCCTTCGCCGCCCATCCGTGGTCGTAGACGATGTAGAGATCGCTTCCGGGGCGGTAGATGTAGTGGAACAGCAGGTTGGCGCGGACGCGCTCCGCCGAGTCGTTCCATTGGGCGAAGAGCTTGGTGAAGAGCCGCGTCGTGAACGAATAGACGACGCGGCTGCCGACGACATGCGTCGTCACGCGATCGCCGCCTGGGAAGGAGAGGCGGTTCCCATCGTAGCTGCCTTCGATGGCGAGCCGTGTCGTCGCCCGCCATTGGGGTCCCGTGCTCACGCCGAGACGGGTTCCGTGATAGAAGTCGCCGTAGCTGGCGCGTGAGAACGCCGCCAGAGACCTGCTCTCCGGCGTCCACAGCTCGATGTCGAAGCGAGTCATCCGGTAATCCCTCGCCTGGATGGTGATTCCCTCGACGTCGAACTGCTCCTGGACACGGTCGAGGTTCTGACTGACGCCTCCGAACACGCCCCCACCCGCCCGGCGATCGATCGAGCCGCTGACGAACCCATCCCAGCCGATCGTCGTGCCGGCGTGGTCCTGAAGATAAGCGCCGCCGGCGCTTAGCCCCAGGTGTCCAATGCCGTGCCGGTTGGGGCGAGCATCAACGCCGCCACGGAGCCGCCCGGTCCGAACATCGGTGCGCTGGACAAATCCCATCGTCGCGGAGAAGTCCTCCGGGATATCCACGTACGAGCCATCCAGTCGGAAGTGGTCGTTGCTCCATTCGGTGGACGCGTACCAGGCGCCGGAGGTCTGGTCGCCGCCGGGCGAACGGCTCCCCGCTGCCAGCGCCTTCAGCCGCAGCCGAGCCTGCGGACGGTACATCAGATCGATGCCGACGTTCTGCGAGTGATCCGAACCGGTGCCCGGCTGAAGATGCGTGGCGATGATCCCCACGCTGGATCGGTCCATGATGTCGCGCTGGATGCGCACGACGTTGAACCCCGTGCCGGGAGCTGCCGTCGACCGATCCGTGACGAGGCTGAGCAGCCCGATGTTGTAGGGTCCCGCCTTTCCCGTCAGCTTGCCGCCGCCGAGAATGGGCACCTTCTGGTCACCTTCGATGCCGATCCGACGGCTGTAGAAGAGGCTCATCGCCGGAGCGTCAAACCCACCTCCGGCAGCGAACTCGAACAGCCCAGCGCCTTCGAGGAAGAAGTCCCGCTTCTCAGGCAGGTAAAGGTCGAACCGCGTCAGGTTGACCTCCTCGCGGTCCGCCTCGACCTGGGCGAAGTCCGTGTTCGCCGTGAGGTCGAGCGTCAAACTCGGCGTCAAACCGTATTTAACGTCCAGACCGGCGTCGAAGACCGTACTCCGTTCCCAGGAGCTCTCCGGCTGCGACTCCGAGATGCCGGCGACGACGTAGGGCACGATGTCGAGATAGGCGGGGGTCGGCACGTCCTGAAGACCGGTCAGCCTTCCCTGGAAGCTGGGTCGATACGTCCCGGGCCAGCTCTCACTCTGCGGAATCGGGGCCCACTGCGCAGCGCTGTTGAGGTGGCTGATGTTCCGACCGAAGTTGATGCCCCACGCCATCTCCGGCTGGGACCTGAATCGGAGTTGGTTGAACGGGATCGCCATCTCGACCGTCCAACCGCGCTCGTGCCTCCTGCCGACGGACTCCCAGATGGCGTCCCAGCTTCCGTTGACGTTCTCGCCGTCGTTGGTGACGGCTGCGTCTTCCTGGGCCCCCAAGGCGTTGGTCCGGAAGAAGAACCCCCGCCGCTTGTCACCGAACGTGTCGATCACCATGTAGACGTTGTCGTTCTGCCAGATGGCGCCGTCTCGCCGCATCTCGTTGGCGACGACCAGAGACGGCTCGTCGTCCCAGCAGTCGAACGACACATAGAGCCGCTTCCGGTCGTACGCGACGCGGACCTCGGTACGGTACGCGATGGGCGTGCCGGGGTTGGGGTCTTGCTGGACGAGATCGTTCACGGGAACCGCATCGCGCCAGGCGGATTCGTCGAGTCGCCCGTCGATCTCGATGCTCTCGGTCGCCGGAAGGGCGCGGATCGTCTTGGGGTCGTCCGCGCGCGCCGCCAGCGCCGTCAGAGCGATCGCGCACACCGTCGTCGCAACGCGGCGGAAGCTGGGCATGTCGCACACACTCCTCAGGGCAGGATCGCCTCACCACAAGAACCCAAGGTGGGATGCATCTCGCGAGCGGCTAACGCGGCGGGTTGAGCGCCTGGGCGAGCATCATACGGATGAGCTCGAGCTGCTGTTCGAGGGCGCGGATCAGCGCACGCGCGTCTTCGCGTTCCTGCTTGAGCGCCGCCTCCAGTCGATCCTGACGGCGCTGGAGCTCCGCAATGATGTCGTCGGACTGCGACGCGCGGGCGGAAACCGTCGCAGGGGTCGCCGAGTGCGAAGGCGGAACCACTGACGCTGACACCGTCGCAGCGGGATCGCTCACCGTCGAGCTCTGTCGGTTCCGCTCCTTCTCGAGCTCGCTCTCCGGGATCATGTACTGGTAGCGCTCGTTGGAGTCGTCGATGTAGCGGATGTTGGCGTTGAGCGTACCGCGCTTGATGCGCATCCGCAGCGAGGCTTCGCTCTTGTTCAGGGCTCGCGCCGCTTCCGTTAAGCTGTACTCGCGCTCCTGCGCGTCCGCTGCGCTGTTCGTGCTCATTCCGTCCACCTCGCCATGTACCCCTGCTAACGCGCCAAAGGCTCTGCACCACTAGCAGAATACGCCGTTCGTGCGGTTCCGTCAAGCTGAACGCATCACTGCGTCGGCATTGCATGCCGAAACGTGTAACTTGACACGTGCAGGTATACGTAGTAGTATGTGTATACCTCGACGGTCGGCAGTTCGAGCGACGCGCCGAGCCCAAGGCGCGCCTCGGAACATACAGGAGAGAGTCGCATGTCCACAGCGTTTTCCGCCGCGATGGAGCCGATGGCGTTCATCGGAGACGATCACTCGATTGGGGAGCACGATTATCTGAACGACTCCCACTTCGCTTCACAGTTGGCGACTGCGGTGAAGCGCGTCTGCGTCAAGGCAGGGCGACCCGAACTGGTCGAAGACGCTCTTCAGGAGGCGTGGGCGGTGTGCGTCAAGATGCGGCGCGACTTCGACCCGACCAAAGGCGTCTCGTTCCTCGCCTTCGTTCGCCCTCACGTGCGCTGGACCGCGCTCCATTACTGCAAGAGCAACTCCGGCGCTTTCTCGATCCCCGACCGCATGTGGCGGAACCGCCGCCACCGGGACGGCGACGATCTGAGCTCCGCTATCTACACGATGCCCCTCATCGACGAGGACCCCGCCGGCAACGAGACGTTCGACCGACTGTCTCAGATACCCGACGGCGACCTCGTCGGCGGCGTCCACGCCGGAGGCTCTCCGCGCGAGTGGCCCCTGTGGCGCCAGTTCGACTACGAACACCTGAACTCGCTCGTCGCGCGGCTTGATCCCAACGAGTTGCGCATTGTCCGAAAGTTCGCCGACGGTTCCGGCTGCGCCGACATCGCCCGCGAGATCGGCGTCACGCGCCAGCGCGTGCATCAGGTTCTCAAACGAGCCCTGTCCAAGCTGCGGGCGTGGTGGGACGAACCCTCGGCGGCGTAACGCACCGAGTCATCCGGCATCGATCAGATCAGAAAGGAACCGACCATGCGTCTCGTCATCACGGTCGTCGCTCTCGCTTCGTGGGCTGTTCTGTCATCGACGCTGCTGCTCTGGCTGGCTTCCTGACTCGTGGTCACCGTCCGAGTGAGCGGCTCAGGTACTCCATGTAGTTGCAGTAGTTGGGCCAAGAGATATCCGGCGGGGCGGAATGATCCAGCTCGGGGATGTATCCGCCTTCTGCCACGACCGGCATGATCCGGTCCACTTCCGCTCGCATGACAGCCCCGCCTGACGCCACCGCCCGCTTGTCGATCCCCCCGATCATCGCCAGATCGCGTCCGTACTCGCGGCGCACGGCGACCACATCCATCCCGGCTGCCACCTCGAAGGGCCAGAGCAGGTTCAGCCCGGCATCCATCCAGATGGGAATCAGTTCCGTGATGTCGCCGTCGCTGTCGAGCCCGACGAACTCCACGCCGCGACTGCGGACGTAGTCGGTGACGCGCCGGTAGTGCGGCAGCGCGTACCGGCGGAACAACCTCGGGTCCACCAGCGACGCGTGGTTGAACGCCATGTCCTCCCAGAAGGCGAACACGTCGATCTCGACTTCGTCGAGAATGCGCGATGTCAGTTCGATCATCATGTCCGCCCGCTGCTCCATCATCCGCTCGACGAGCCGGGGCTGGTCGTAGAACGCGAGGCACAGGTTCTCGAGCCCCATCAGGTTCCGCAGCGGACCGAAGAACCCTCCCCAGCGGTCCGCGAAGAGCATGAGCGGATACTCGCGCGTCTTCCATCGCTCGACGTGCTCGCTCCAGTTCTGGGGAACCCGGTTCTCGAACATCGTCTGAAGGCGCTCCGCCGCGAACTGCTCGAAGTCGTCGGGCGTTTCCACGGGGAACCGAAGGAACTGCGGCATGCTGGAGTTCCCCGAATACGCCTTGAACTCCATCATCAGGATGCCTTCGTGGTTCACGAAGATGCGGTGTTCGTCGTCCTCTTCGATGACCTGGTACTCAAAGCGCGGAATCGGACCGTAGTAGGCTCCGACTCCCCCGACCCCGTCGGTGGCGAACAGACGATCCAGCGGCGATCCGTCCCATCCTTCGCTCCGCCAGCGGGCGCCGGTCTCCGCCCATCCGCCGATGGCGCGCATGAAGGGCTTGTCCACGGGCCCGAATCGTAGCGTCGATACGTAGCGTTCACGCGTAGTCACAACACTCCCCCATCCATGGCAACGACGCAGTTGCAGATCGCGTCAGCGCAGCACCGCAATGCGGCGTTACTTACGATGGTACGGCGCTGCATACGCTGGACTCGCACTGAGAGTAGCCGTTCGCTCGGATGCGTGTTAGCCCTCTAGGCGGCTGAGAAGACAGATCGACTACCGGAGGAGCGCCATGTTCGGCTCGCGGCGTAGTGTACAACGCGCTCGCACGCCTTTCGTGCTGTCCGTCTCGCTGCACGCTCTCCTGTTCGTCACCGGGCTCTTCAACATCTTCATCATGAAGGCTCCCGAAGACGCCACGACGCACTTCACCGCGGACATCGTCACCAACGAGGCGAAGAAGAAACCCCAACGGCGCGTGCAGCCGCTCGTCAAGCCGCTCGTCAAGCCGCTCGTGCTGTCGGCGACTCCTCGCGCCGCGTCGTCCTACATCGACGTCCCGGCGACGGTTGCCGACGTCCCGTTCACACCGTGGGAACCATCGCTTGCCGCCGCTTCGGGGACGGGTCCCACAGCGCTGGCTCCAGCTGCGCGCGCACTCGATCTGGCGGCTACCGCCAGCGAGGTCCGCGAGCTCGACGTCGCGACCTTCCGTCCGGCGGCATTCAGCCCGGCTCCGCCTCGCGTCGAGATGCCCACGCTGGCGACCGCCGTCCTCGATGCGCGGATCGAGTACGCTCAATCGGATCCCACAACGCCAGTCGCCCGGCTGTCAGGCTCGGTCATGGCGCCGCGATTCCTCCAGCGCGTCGTTCCCGAGTATCCCGAGACTGCGCGCCGAAGCAGCAAAGAGGGAGTGGTCATCCTCACCGCCGTGGTGCTTCCCAGCGGACTCGTCGACCAGATCGACGTCGAGCAGAGCCTGGGCATGGGCTGTGACGAAGCGGCGATTGCGGCGCTTCGCGCCTCGAGGTTCTTCCCAGCCTACGAGGACGGGAGCCCCGTCTCGGCAACGATCCGCGTACCCTATCGTTTTCGGATCGGCGACGGCTCATGACCAACCGGCTGCTCCGCCGAGCCGCTGCCGCCACCCTTGCGGGCTTCTTGGGACTCGTCACGTCCGTCGCGATGGGTCAGCCCGAACGTCTCCCCGGCGTGTTCGATCTCGACGAAGTCGTCGTCGTCGGAAAACGGGAACCGGAAGCCATCGCCAAGCAGACGCTCATCGGTGACGAGCTCCGCCGCGTCCCGGGAACCGCTGGCGATGCTCTGCGCGCCATCGAGGTGCTCCCCAGCGTTTCGACCGTCAACGACTTGAACGGAGCCCTCTTCATTCGCGGCGGCGGGCCCCTAGACAACGACTTCTACTTCGACCGCATGGTCCTCGGATATCCGTACCACTTCGGCGGCTTGGCGTCCACGCTCAGCACCGACCTCATCGGCAAAGTGGACGTTCTGCCGGGCGGATTCGGGGCGCAGTACGGCGACGCCCAGGCGATTGTCGATATCCGCAGCCGAGAGGCACGCCGGGAGACGGACGTCTCACTGAACGTCAACGCGCTGCTCTCCGAATCGACGATCCGCGCCCCGCTGGGCGACAAGGGCTCCGTTTACGCCGCCGGAAGGCGCACATACGCCGACCTCGTCGTGCCGAAGATCGTCGAGCTCGACCGCATCTCGGCGTTCCCGCGATTCTGGGACTATCAGGTCGGCGCCGAGTACGACCTCGATCCGTCGAACCACCTGCGGATCGGGGCGTTCGCCAGCGACGACTACATGCGGCTCCTCATCAAGGAGGAGGACGTCACGGATGATCCCGAGCTCGCCGGTGACGTCCTTTTCGCCACGGCGTTCCGAGGTCAAGGCGCGACGCTGGAATCGCGGCTGGGCAAACGCGGGTCCGCATGGACGACCCTTTCCCGCCTGGTGTACCGCACCAAGGTTGCCTTCGGACGCGACTACTTCCTCAACATCGATTCGGTGCTGTGGGCGCTCCGCGAGGATGCACAGCTTCGCGTCGGACGCCGCAACACGCTCGAGGTCGGCGGCGACGTGCTCACGTCTCCGTTCACGCTGACCGCGAACTTCCTCCGACCGCCGTCCGATGAGGACGCCGATCAGGAGTTCGATCTGGACGATCTCGACACGGTTCGGTCCGACACCGGCGGGCGCTACAACTGGGCAAACGCGTACGTGCAGGATCGGTTCGACATCTCCGAATCGCTGTCCGTCACGGCAGGCGTGCGCGCCTCCTATTTCAGCGAGACGGACGATGTGCGCGTCGATCCGCGCGCCAGCCTCGCATGGGCGACGCCGACCGGAGCCGCGATCCGCGCGGCGTGGGGCAGATACACCCAGAATCCGGAGCCCTTCCAGATCGACTCGGATTGGGGCAATCCGGATGTTTCCGCCTTCTATGCCTATCACTACGTACTGGAGGGAGAGCGCAATGTCTCCGAGGACACGTTCCTCAAGGTCTCCGGCTACTACAAGGACTACCACGACCTGGTGACGGACGATGCGGAGCTCGTCTACAAGAACCAGGGAACCGGCTTCGCCCGTGGATTCGAGCTCTTGGCTCGGTACAGCCCGTCCAGTCGGCTCGTCGGTTGGGCGAGCTATGCGCTATCGGACTCGCGACGGCGGTACCGACCCGGCGACCCGGAGCTCATCTACTCGTACGATCAAACGCACGTCGGGACGCTGACTCTCAGCTTCGCTCCAAACCCGAAATGGGAGCTCGGCGCGAAGTGGCAATACGCCACCGGTACTCCCTACACGCCCATCCTGGGCGGCGAGCCCGTCATCGCGGGGGACGGCGCATTCGTCCGGTACCGCCCGATCTACGGCGAGCCCTACTCCGTCCGCTACCCGCCGTTCCATCGGCTCGACCTGCGCCTGGCGCGAGGATTCCGGCTTGCAGGGGTCGACGCGCAGTTCTACATGGAAGTCCTGAACGCCTACGCGCGCATGAATGTCTTCGATGCCCAGTACAACCGCGACTTTTCAGAGCGCGATTGGATCTACCAGTTGCCTCTGGTACCATTCATCGGGCTGAACGCGCGGTTTTAGTGGTCTGTCACGATGAAGATTCGTGGAACCCCCACCTCAATCCTCCCCCACGCTTCGCGGGGGAGGAGGCATTATCCCTCCCCTTGAATGGGGGAGGGACAGGGCGGGGGTTGGTTCCCCAAAGCATCAACCTGAGACCACTAGGGCGTACATCGTCGGAACGCTGACATGTGGATCAAATGGCGCAGCGGATACGTCGCGTACTGGGTCCGAGGGTTCTACTACCTCGGCATCGGCGCGACAGTAGGCGGTCTGCTCGTCTGGCTCGTGTCGTGGCTGCGCGGCGGGTATGTCGAAGCGCGACATGACCTGAGCACTATCGCGGCTGTCTGCCTCATCGCCATCCTGCCTTTCGCGTTGCGCCGGCGACGCTGGGTCCTCCGGTTCGGTCACCAGGCGACTTGGCTCAAGGCGCATTGGACGCTGGCGGGAGTCGCGCTCGTTCTGATCGCCGCGCACTCCGCCGTGCGTCCCACATCGGTCTCCGGGCTCTCCGCGTTCCTGCTCGCCGCCGGAATCGCCGCCGCTGGCATCGTGACGCATTTCACGCGTCGGATGACCCGGCATTACGCCGTGCGCGCGCATCTCGCGCTCGCGATCCTGCTGCTGGGAGCCATCGGGTTCCACCGCTTCTCCAAGCTGGACCATCCGTGGTTCCCGCTCGATACGCCCACGCCGAAAGGCGAAGTCGTCCATCACATCGCGTGCGGTCAGTGCCACGACGCGCTGAACCGCTACGCCGAATACACCTGCACGACCTGCCATGTCCATGACACGCCGGAGCTCGTCACGCCGCACCAGGTGCACGGCGTCGAGGACTACGGGCCCTGCCTCGACTGCCACAAGGCGACCATAGCAGGAAAGACGTACTTCACCGGCGGCTCGAGGTTCGTCTGGGAGAACGTGTTTGACTTCGCGCCCTGACGTGGCATACTTCTAGTGTTCGCCGCACGTAACCGCATAGAGGTCAACTGAGAGTCATGCCACGGGCTGGGTGGTCGTGTGCCCTGCTGCGCCAGGTTCGCGGCGCAGTTCGTGCCACTTCGTTCAGGAGCCGCGAGGAACGCTGCGCATGAGCGTGCGAGCGCGACTCCTCGTGCGGATCGTTGCCGCAGCCCTCTTCGTGCTGCTGGCGAACCTGCCGCCGCCCGCCGGTCAGGACCTCTCGTCCTGGCTTCCGATCCGTCACTCCCTCGCGATCTTCGTCCTCTGTCTCGTGCTGTGGGTCACCAGCGCGCTCCCGCTCATGGTGACCAGCCTCCTGCCGCTCGTCCTCTTCCCACTCCTGGGAGTCCTGCCGGAGAAGCAGTCCTTCGGGCTATTCGGGAATGAGGTCGTCTTCTTCCTACTGGGCGTATTCATCCTCAGCTCAGCGATCATGCGGTCGGGCCTGAGCGCGCGGATCGCGTGGAGAATGCTGGGCGCGTGCCGAGGGGACGCGCGTCTCTTGCTCGCGTTGACCCTCCTCATCCCCGCCCTCGGCTCGTTCCTGATGTCCGAACACGCCGTCGCCGCGATGTTCTTTCCCATCGTCTTGGAGGTAGGGAACGTCCTGAACGTCCACTCTCGTCACCAAGCGTTCGGCAGAGCGCTGTTCCTCGCCCTGGCTTATGGATGCATCATCGGAGGCGTGGCAACCTATCTTGGCGGCGGGAGAGCGCCTCTCGCGGTCGGTATCCTGCATGAGACGACCGGCGATAGTGTCTCCTTTCTGCGCTGGATGGTCGCGAACCTGCCGCTCGTCGTCGTGATGCTGGGATTCGCCTTCGGGGCGCTGTGGTGGATGACGCGCGACGATCTGCCCGACATGCGACCCGTTCAGGAGCTGCTCGAGGCGCGGTCAGGGACGCTCGGAGCCATGACGGGCCGCGAGAAGCAGATCGCCGCTCTGATGGCAGCCACGATCGTCGCCTGGGCAGGATTTGCGTCGTGGCTCGGTGGGTTGGCGGGAATCGCTTTGTTGAGCGTCGTCGCGGCGTTCGCCTTCGGACTCCTCGACTGGAGCGAGGTCGAGCAGGACGTCAACTGGGGCGTGCTGCTGATGTACGGCGGCGCGATCGTCTTGGGCTTCGCGATGCAAGCGTCCGGGGCGGCGGCTTGGTTGTCCGGGGCGTTCCTCACGCGTTGGCACCTCCCACCCTGGGCTTTCGTCGCATTGATCTCCTTCCTTTCGCTCTCGCTAACGGCGTGCATGAGCAACTCGGCGGTTGTAGCAATGCTCCTGCCCGTCGTGCTCAACTACGCCGCGGACGACCTATCGATGGCGCGCCTGGTGACAGCTAGCATTGCGGTCCCGGCAGGGCTCGACTTTATCCTCCCGATGGGGACTCCGGCGCTTGCGCTCGCGTTCGCTTCCGGCTTGCTGACGGTGCGTCAGACGGTCGGGTACGGGACAGGGCTGGCGGTCACGGCATGGGTGGTGTTCAACCTGTCGGCACATCTGTGGCTGCCGGTGGTGGGAATGGCTCCCTAGGAGTTCGATCCCGACCCGGCGCTCAGCGCCATCAGCGGGAACACCCAGGCGTTCATCGGATTCGCGTAGCCGCCGATAACCTCCCAGTAGATGCCGATCGGCGCGGCGTCCCATCCGCCATCGGGTCGTTGACGACTCCGCAACCAATCGATCCCGCGTCGCGCGTCCACGTCGGCGGCTCGCAGCGCCTGCACCGCGAACGCGGTCTGCTCTGCCGTGCTGGAGCGCCTCTCTCCCGACTGCGTCTCGCCCCATCCGCCGTCGTCCTGCTGGGCAGCGAGCAGCCACCGAATGCCTCGGTTCAACACGGAACCGGTGCGTCCGGCGCTTGCGAGCGCGTTGACGGCGAGCGCGGTTCCGTACGTGCGCCGGGCGAGCCACAGGTCTTCCCACGAGCCATCGCGCGCTTGGGAACGCTCGATCCAGCGAAGCGCCCTCTCGACCGAGGCGGCGTCTCCCAGCTCGCGCATCGTGTCGACGGCGTGGGCGGTCACGCTGACGCAACCGACATCTCCGGCTCCGGGGCGGTACGTCGCCCAACTGCCGTCTTTCGCCTGTCGTGACCGGAGCCACGACGCGCCGCGCTCGGCAGCGACGGGGTTCCGCCCGGCACGGATCAGCGCCAGCGTCGCCAGAGCCGTGTCGTCCGCGTCGGATAGCAGACCCGGGCCCCGGAGCCCGTGGAACCCCCAGCCGCCGTCCTCGCGCTGGCAGCCCGCCAGCCAATCGCAACCGGCGACGATGGTCGGATCGTGGTGACCCGTGCCCGCGCCCGTGAGCGCCAGGAGAGCCAGCGACGTGTCCCAGACGTTCAGGGAGATCGCCTCGCGGTGCCCGCCATCCGGCGTGCGCGCTCCCTCCAGCCACTCGCAGGCTCGGCGGAGCGGCGTGGACGTGCGTTCGTCGGGAACCGAGTCGCGCGCCACCGTGAGGGCCAGAGCGCTCAACGCGGTGATGAACGACACGCAGAACCAGCTACCGTCAGCCGCCTGGTGCGACAGGACCCAGGTCAGCAGGTCGCGCATCATCCGATCCCGGCGCTTCGTGTGGGCTTCGATGAGGAAGAGCAGCGGAGCGAGCGTGTATTGCTCGGCGACGAACATCTTGGCGAACGCGCTGGTGTGGAACAGGCTTGTCGGCGGAGCGAGATGCTCCGGCGGCTTCACGTGGGCGATCAGCCGCGAAGGGAGCAACGGCAGAGCAATCCCGGCTGCGCGTCCGACCAGTTCGGCGACCCTAGGCGGGAGCAGCTTCGCCCACGGGTACATGCCCGCCATCGCGCCCAGAACCTTCACGATCCATAGGTTCCAGCCAAGGTCTGGAACGCCGGGGGCTAGGCGAGCCAGGTCTGGATGGCGACCGGCGTGCGCCGATACGACGACCCGCGCCAGACGCGTCGCCTCGTCCGACGCGATCCCTTCCGGGTCGAGCACGAAGCGCCCGTCAGGCGTGTGAGATGTCTCGATCCAGTGGAGGTACCCGTCGTCGAGCGCCTGACCGCGGACGTGCCGAAGGACCATCGTCGCGAGCGTCGGGTAGGCGTTCGAGGAGAGTTCGCCTTCGAACCGCCCGTCGCTGTGCGCCAACTGCGCCAGTCCTCGCCGGGCTCGGTCGATGGCTTCGTCGGTGTTCATGGGCTTAAAGCCATCAAGCCCGTATTGCTACGGGCTTGACGTGTCTTTTGGACTAGAAATGACCTCGGCGATACCTACTTTCCCAGAGGGTCGCCCCTAAAGTATCATCGGCGCTGAAGGGCTTAACTGCCGTGTTCGGAATGGGAACGGGTGTTTCCCCTTCGCAATCCTCACCGAGGTCACACTCTTGCGCGACGGCGTCTATCCTGCCTCGTCGCGCAGTACGCTACAGTGACAGTTGAATGCGCGGATGTTTCGCGGGGAGCCGATCGAAGTCTGGGACCTGGGGAGGTCCCGCAAGCGTCGGAAACCGATGAAGAAGATTGTAGCCAAGCCCTCGACTATTAGTACCGGTCAGCTAAACACATTGCTGTGCTTACACCCCCGGCCTATCAACCTCCTAGTCTTGGAGGAGTCTTACCTGGTTGACCCAGTGGGAGATCTTATCTTGGGGCGAGTTTCGCGCTTAGATGCTTTCAGCGCTTCTCCCTTCCGAACGTAGCTACCCAGCGGTGCCCCTGGCGGAACAACTGGTACACTAGAGGTTCGTCCATCCCGGTCTTCTCATACTAGGGACAGCCCCCCTCAAATCTCCTACGCCCACAGCAGATAGGGACCAAACTGTCTTGCGACGTTTTAAACCCAGCTCACGTACCGCTTTAATGGGCGAACAGCCCAACCCTTGGGACCAACTGCGGCCCCAGGATGCGATGAGCCGACATCGAGGTGCCAAACCGCGTCGTCGCTGTGAACGCTTGGACGCGATAAGCCTGTTATCCCCGGAGTACCTTTTATCCGTTTAGTCACGGCCCTTCCACGCGGAACCGTAAGATCACTAAGCCCTGCTTTCGCACCTGCTCGACCTGTATGTCTCGCAGTTAAGCTCCCTTGTGCCTTTACACTCGACACACGATTTCCAACCGTGCTGAGGGAACCTTTGGGCGCCTCCGTTACGCTTTTGGAGGCGACCGCCCCAGTCAAACTACCCACCTGACACGGTCCTTCTCCGGGATTCACCGGAGTAAGTTAGAGCTCCAATGCAACAAGGGTGGTATTTCACCAGTGGCTCCACCAAAGCTGACGCCCTGGCTTCTACGCCTCCCACCTATCCTACACAAGCTACATCGAAACCCAATGACAGGCTGCAGTGAAGGTTCACGGGGTCTTTCCGTCTAGCTGCGGGTAACCGGCATCTTCACCGGTGTTACAATTTCGCCGAGAATCCCGCCGAGACAGTGCTCCAACCGTTACGCCATTCGTGCAGGTCGGATTTTACCCGACGAGGAATTTCGCTACCTTAGGACGATTATAGTTATCGCCGCCGTTTACCGGTGCTTCGATTCAGAGCTTCGCCTTGCGGCTAACCCCTCCTCTTAACAGTACGGCACTGGGCAGGCGTCAGTCCCTATACGTCGTCTTACGACTTGGCAGAGACCTGTGTTTTTAGTAAACAGTCGCCAGAGCCACTTTACTGTGGCCACCCGAAGGTGGCACCCCTTCTCCCGAAGTTACGGGGCCAATTTGCCTAGTTCCTTAGCGGGACTTCTCTCGAGCGCCTGAGGATACTCTCCTCGCCTACCTGTGTCGGTTTGCGGTACGGGCTCTGCGATTGTCCGGAACAGGCTTTTCTCGGCAACGGCGCAACCCTCGCAGCTTCACCCGAAGGCTCGGCCTCCGAATCCGATAACATCTGAGGGCATTGCTGTTGCGTCCCCTGTCCTTCAACCGCACGCAGAGGTGACGGAATGTTAGACCGTCTTGCCATCGTCTACGCTTTTCAGCCTCGACTTAGGACCCGACTGACCTAGTGCGGAGTTACCTTGCACTAGAAACCTTAGGCTTTCGGCGAACGGGCTTCTCACCCGTTTTATCGCTACTCATGCCGGCATAATCACTTCTGTGCCGTCCAGCCGCCCTTACGGTCGACCTTCAGCCAGCACAGAACGCTCCCCTACCACTGCCCGCCCTCGGCGGGCAATCCACAACTTCGGTGCTAGGCTTGAGCCCCGCGAATTTTCGGCGCGCAACCACTCGACCAGTGAGATATTACTCACTCTTTAAAGGATGGCTGCTTCTAAGCCAACCTCCTGGTTGTCTGTGCGGTTGTACATCCTTTGCCACTTAGCCTAGACTTAGGGACCTTAGTTGGTGATCTGGGGTGTTTCCCTTTTGCCTACGAAGCTTATCCCTCGCAGACTGACTCCCGTGATAGAGACGGTAGCATTCGGAGTTTGACTGGGTTTGCTAAGCTGGTAGGCCCGCTAGTCCAATCAGTGCTCTACCACCACCGTCCATGACACGAGGCTAGCCCTAAAGCTATTTCGGGGAGAACCAGCTATCACCGGGTTTGATTAGTCTTTCGCTCCGATCCACAGCTCATCCCCTAAGTTTTCAGCCTTAGTGGGTTCGGGCCTCCACGCATTGTTACATGCGCTTCACCCTGGCCATGGATAGATCACCCGGTTTCGGGTCTGCTCTACGCGACTTACGCCCTATTCAGACTCGCTTTCGCTATGGCTGCGCCTCTTAAAGGCTTAACCTGCCACGCAGAGTAACTCACCGGCTCATTATGCAAAAGGCACGCGGTCACACATCTCCCTTGCGGGTGTAGTGCTACCACAGCTTGTAGGTCCACGGTTTCAGGTACTTTTCACTCCCCTAACGGGGGTGCTTTTCACCTTTCCCTCACGGTACTGGTTCACTATCGGTCACCAGGTAGTATTTAGCCTTGGGCGGTGGTCCGCCCAGCTTCCTGCAGTTTTACTTAGCCCGCAGTACTCGGGTATCTCGTCCAAGGAGTCGACGTGCCTTTCGCGTACGGGACTTTCACCCTCTATGGCAGACCTTTCCAGGTCATTCTGCTAGACAGTCGATTGGTAACTCCTCGGCTTGCGCCCGACGAGACCCCACAACCCCGCACGCATATAGCGTACGGTTTAGGCTGTTCCCTTTTCGCTCGCCACTACTGGGGGAATCGCATTCGCTTTCTGTTCCTCGAGGTACTGAGATGGTTCACTTCCCTCGGTTGGCTCTTTCGTCGTCAATGACGGGGTTGCCCCATTCGGAAACCTCCGGATCTTAGGCTAGTCACGCCTCCCCGAAGGGTATCGCCGTTGATCGCGTCCTTCATCGCCTCCTGGTGCCAAGGCATCCACCGTAGACCCTTAGTAGCTTGGCTGGTTTCATCGGAACCCACATCCTTGCGGGATGGGATCCCCAGAGACATCCTCACGGCTCTCTGTGCGAAACAACGCGCTATTCAACTGTCAAAGATCACAAGCTCGTTCAGCACGCCCCGGACGGCGTCGTCTCTGTCTGGTGGAGATGAGCGGATTCGAACCGCTGACTTTCTGCTTGCAAAGCAGACGCTCTCCCAACTGAGCTACACCCCCATACCGAGCGACCTCCGCCAACCACGCACAACCCGCCGACGCGTGCCGCCGTGGGTTCTGTCCAAGTGGATCCTGGTGGGCCAGGGTGGACTCGAACCACCGACCTTACGCTTATCAGGCGTACGCTCTAACCACCTGAGCTACTGGCCCCCACGCGCGAACGCGGGGATTGCCACGCCGCTCCGGTTGGGCGAAGGACTCCCGTGACGAGGAATGAACGAGGCGAATAGCCTGAGGCGACTGAGGGATCCCTGAGACGGACGTCTACAGGTTCCGAGGGCTGATATGCACCTTAGAAAGGAGGTGATCCAGCCGCACCTTCCGGTACGGCTACCTTGTTACGACTTACCGCCAATCACTGAGCTTGTCTTAGGCAGCTGCTTCCTTGCGGTTGGCTCACCGACTTCGGACACTCCCAGCTTTCATCGGTTGACGGGCGGTGTGTACAAGGCCCGGGAACGTATTCACCGCGACCTGCTGATTCGCGATTACTAGCGATTCCACCTTCATGCAGTCGAGTTGCAGACTGCAATCTGAACTGAGGCCGGCTTTTTGGGGTTGGCTCCACCTCACGGCTTGGCGACCCTCTGTACCGACCATTGTAGCACGTGTGCAGCCCAGGGCATAAGGGCCATGCGGACTTGACGTCATCCCCACCTTCCTCCGGTTTGTCACCGGCAGTCTCCTTAGAGTTCCCAGCTTGACCTGATGGCAACTAAGGACAAGGGTTGCGCTCGTTGCGGGACTTAACCCAACATCTCACGACACGAGCTGACGACAGCCATGCAGCACCTGTCACTCTGCCCCGAAGGGAAACCCTCTTTCGAGGGCGGTCAAAGTGATGTCAAACCCTGGATAAGGTTCTTCGCGTTGCTTCGAATTGAGCGACATGCTCCACCGCTTGTGCGGGCCCCCGTCAATTACCTTGAGTTTTAGCCTTGCGACCGTACTCCCCAGGCGGGGTGCTTAATGCGTTAGCGGCAGCACGGAGAAGTTCATTATTCCCCACACTTAGCACCCATCGTTTAGGGCTAGGACTACCAGGGTATCTAATCCTGTTTGCTCCCCTAGCTTTCGCGCTTCAGCGTCAGTGCAGGCCCAGAAAGCTGCTTACGCCATCGGTGTTCTCCAGGGTATCTGTGCATTTCACCGCTACACCCTGAATTCCGCTTTCCTCTACCGCACTCAAGCTCGACAGTATCGCGTGCAGTTTCCCGGTTGAGCCGGAAGATTTCACACGCGACTGGTCGAGCCGCCTAGACGCCCTTTACGCCCAGTGAATCCGAACAACGCTTGCGCCCTACGTATTACCGCAGCTGCTGGCACGTAGTTAGCTGGCGCTTTCTAGCACGGTACCGTCAGACGTGCCCGAAGACACGTGGTTCGTCCCGTGCCACAGGAGTTTACAACCCGAAGGCCTTCGTCCTCCACGCGGCGTCGCATGGTCAGGGTTTCCCCCATTGCCAAATATCCTCGACTGCAGCCACCCGTAGGTGTCTGGGCAGTGTCTCAGTCCCAGTGTGGCCGGACATCCTCTCAGACCGGCTACCCATCGTCGCCTTGGTGAGCCGTTACCCCACCAACTAGCTAATAGGACGCGGGCCTCTCCCAAGGCGGCTTGCGCCTTTGAATACCCCACCATGCGGCAGAGCATCCTCATTCGGTATTAGCGCCCGTTTCCAGGCGTTATCCCCAGCCTTGGGGCAAGTTACCCACGTGTTACTCACCCTTTCGCCACTAATCCCCGAAGGGATCCGTTCGACTTGCATGCCTAATCCACGCCGCCAGCGTTCGTTCTGAGCCGGTATCATACTCTCCGTTGTAAATCGGTTCCCCGAATGCCCGAAGGCACAGGAGAAGTCGATCACCAGCATTCACCCGTCGCGTTCGCGTCGGCTGATGCATGGTAAACTCGAAAGGCTGTTGCATGCAGACCTCGAAGCCTACATGACGCCCGTGAGCCCCAAGCATCCACTCAAGTCTACTCAGGCTATTCGATTGTCAAAGACCGCCTCGTTCGCCGAGCTTCCAAGCCATCGCTGACCGGTCGCATCGGCAAGGGTTAGTCTAGCATCGCGCAAACGGGTCTGTCAAGGAAATCGGACGGCGTTTCCGAGCTTTTTCAGCCTAGCAGATCGCCCGTATCCAAGACCACGCGCGCGACCCGACTGCCGCGATTTCGCACCTCGTGGGGCTATCGTCAGCGGCAAGAAGTAGTATAATCGCCGACCCGGAACCTGACAAGGCGATCTGCGCGGTTCCACATCACTTTTTCTGCCCGCTTCGCAGCAACTAGGAGGAAGCCGCGTGAAAGCCGCCCAGCTCGTCGCTCCCCAGCAGTTTCAGATCATCGACGTGCCCGTGCCCAACCTCGCCGCAGCAGGCAATGGTGCGGTGCTGATCCGCGTCGAGCGCGCCTGCATCTGCGGAAGCGACATGCCGCACTTCCTCCGCATCCTCGACCGCTACCCGGCTGCCATCGGTCTCTCCATCCACGAGTGCATCGGAACCGTCGTCGAGTCGAAGAGCTCTCGCTTCAAGCCGGGCGACGCCGTCCTGTCGGTTCCGCCGGGACAGCTCGGATTGGCGGAGTACTTCGTCGGAACCGAGGCGAGCACCGTCCACCTGCCACCGGGAGGGTTCAACAGCGAGGTCCTCATGGCGCAACCGCTGGGAACCGTCATGTGGGCGTTCCGAAAGCTGGGGAACCTCATCCACGCCGACACGGTCGTGCTGGGGCAGGGCCCGATGGGTCTGCTGATCGACTCCGTTCTCAGCAACCTGGGAGCCAAGACGGTCATCGGCATCGACCGGATCCCCGAGCGTCTCGCCGCCGCCGAACGCATGCGCGCCACCCATGTCGTCGATGCGACGCGGGAGGACCCCGTCCGGCGCGTCGCCGAGATCACCGGCGGGCGCATGGCAGACCTCATCGTCGAAGCAGTCGGGCACCAGACCGGCACGCTGAACCTCTGCATGCCGCACATCAAGAACGGCGGGACGATCCTCGCGTTCGGCGTGCCCGACGACGACATCTACCCGATCCACTTCCGCGAGTTCTACCACCGGAACCTGCGGCTCATCGGCTCCGTCAGCCCCGAACCCCTCCGCGACTACCCGCTGGCGATCGACATGATCGTTCAGGGGCGCATCGACGTGTCGCCGCTGCTGACGCACGAGATTCCCTTTGACGACGTGCAATACGGCTTCGAGCTCTTCACGCAGCGCAAGGACGGGGCGATCAAGGTCATCCTGCGCTACTGACGCGTCGGTACGTTCGGTACATGGAGACGCCCGGGAACTCTGTGCTCCCGGGCGTCTTGCGGATCGTCCCGATACGATCTACTGGGCGTGCTTGAGGTCTCCCCAGAACGTCGGGAGCTTCCCTGCCGCCTCGACGGCTCGGAACTTCTTGGAGTCCAGGTTGTACTTCAGGTCGCCATCGGGGTCGAACCCGACGAACATCGACCATCCGCCGCCGCGCTCGCTCACCTTGACGAGCAGGGAGTTGTCGCCCTTCTTGAGCGTGACTTCCTTCTCGTCCTGGAAGTTGCCGGCGCCGCGGTTGACGGCGTTGACGTGCGCCACCTCACCGTTGATCCAAATCTTCACCGAGTCGTCACTGCCGGCGAGAAGCTTGCGCTTGCCGTCTGCTGGCGACACGACGTTGATCCACGCGTACGACGAATGGTCGTTGATGTCGCCCGCGCCGAGCTTGAGGGCGTTCATGACGGCGTTCACGTTGTCGCCACCGACTGGGGCGATCTTGCCGGCAGTCCACGTGAGCTTGCCGACCGCATCGCCCTCCTCGACGCCTTCCTTGGCGACGGTCGCCTCATCCCACTTGACCTTCTCCTTGGCGGTCGCCAACGCCAGGGAGTCTTGATTCGTCGCGGCGGCTCCACCGGGTCCGTCGGTGGGAACCATCATCCAGAGCCACGGACCCTCGATCTTGCTCGGTTCCTTGAGAGCCTTCGCCGGATCGTAGTCCTTGCCCGCCGCCTTGAATGCGGCTTCGATGCCCGCGAACATCGACCACCCGCCGCCGCGCTCGCTCACCTTGACCAGCAGCAGGTTGTCGCCCTTCTTGAGATCGACCTTGAACTGATCCTGGAAGTTGTCGGCGCCACGGTCGATGGCGTTCTTGTGGACGACGGCTCCATTGAGCCAGACCTTGATGGAGTCGTCGCTGCCAACCCACATCGTCTTGCTCTTCTGCTCGTTCGCCGCCTCGATCGTGATGAGCGCGTAGGACGAGTGGTCGTTCACGTCGCCTGCTCCCAAGCCGATCTTCGTCACCGTGTCGTTGACGTTGTTGCCGCCCTTGTCGGATATCTCGCCGAGAGTCCACTTGAGCTTGCCGACGGCGTCCCCCTCCTTGGCGCCGTTCTTGGCGACGCCGTCTTCGGTCACCTTGCCGCCGCTCGCCTTGTCGAGCTGGTCCTTGTCCGTCGAGGCGGCTCCGCCCACCCCGGCGTCCGTCGGCGCGATCATCCAGAGCCAGGGGCCCGTGATCTTGAGAACCTGCGCCTGCGCGGAGCCGCTCAACAGCGCTCCTGCCGCAACGACACACATAGCGATCCGTCTCACCGATATGCCCTCCCGTTCGCGTCTTTCGAGCTGTAATGAGTAGAGGAGCAGCACGGAGCTGCTCCTCCGGGGAAGTGCGCCAAACCGACTACCGCGCCGACTTGATCTCAGCCCAGGACGTGCTGAGCTTGCCTGCCGGGCTGACTGCCGTAGCGACGGAGTCGAACGCCAGACCGTCGGCGTCGCGGAATCGGGCCGTCACCCCGAAGCCGCCGCCCTGCTCGCAGACCTTCAGGAGCAGATGGTTCAGCCCGCGCTTGAGGTTCACCTTCGCCTTGTCCTGATCCACCGTAACGCCGCGCAGCGCCGGGTTGCGGTGCACCTCGACGCCATTGAGCCAGACAGCGATCGTGTCATCGCTGCCGACCCAGAACTCCGTGGCGCGATCGTCCGGCGAGAACACGGCGGTGTACCCGTACCAGGTCGTATCGTTGATGTCGCCCGATAGTCCCTGGAACTTCTGACCCCACGGGTTCAGGTTATCGCCCGTCAGGTTCAGGAGAGCTCCCTCCGTCCACGTGTAGCTGCCCATCCTCGTGCCACGCTTGACGCCCTTGGACGCGACGGACTCCTCCGTCATAGCCCCGCCGGACGCCGCTGCGATCAGGTCCGTCGTGCTGGCAGCGACGGCAGCGCCCGCAGCCGGGTTCTTGACCATGACGCCGATGAACGACTCGATGAACTCCGCCTGCACCAGCGGAGGCGCGTCGACGCCGTCCTTCGACGGGTCGGACGAGACCTTCAGACCCGCATGATCGGAGAAGCGGGCGAAGGAGCCCCAGCCGCCGCCCTGTTCCACGATCTTCAGCAGAACGGCGTTCTTGCCGGCAGCAAGCGCGACGCCGACGATCTTGTCCTGATCGCGCCCCGTGCCGCGCAGAGCCGGGTTCCGGTGGACTTCCTTCCCATTGACCCAGACGCCGATGGCGTCGTCACTGCCGACGAACATGTCGAGCGTCTTCGCCGTGGCGCTCGTGACGTAGCACAGCATGTACGCCGTGATATTGTTGTTGTCGACACCGGCCTCGAAGACCGCGTCCAGGTCGATGATGTCCGCGTTGTGCGCCAGCTCGCGCACTTCGAACTTGGCGTCCACGCCGATCTTATCCGTTGGCTTGATCCCATTGGCGACCGTCGAAGCGGTCGTCTCCTTCCACTTTCCCTTGGTCGTCACGTCGAGCCAGTCGTCCTTGATGCCTTCCTTGTCCGCGGCTCCCGTTCCCGGCACCGCCATGATGAGCCAGTTGCGGATCGCGCCGGAACTCGACGTGACCAGCTTCGCGTCCGCGCTGGACGCCCAAGCAGCCAAAACCAACCCCAACACAAGCGCGAGGGTACCTCGCTTTGCCACCTGACTCCTCCTCCAAGTTCTATGCGCACTTGTCTGAGAGACTGGCGTCCGCGATCGTCACCTACGGATCGGCAGACCACCATGGGGAACACATGCACCATCGTAACATGGGCGACACCAGTTAGCAACAGGAATCTGCTACTGTGGACTGCAGTCCGTCCTGGGTGCGCGCGCCGCGCCACATGCGCCCAGCCGATCACAGTGATAGACTCGCCGACCGAACGTGCGACGAGCACCGCTCACGCGAGGAGCGACAGGCGATGGCAAAGACGAAGGTCGGATTCGTGGGCTGCGGCGGCATTGCGAACGCTCACCTGCAGGGACTGGCAAAGCACGTGGATGTCGAGTTGGTCGCTTTCTGCGACGTGGCGGCGCAGCGAGCCGCCGAAGCGAAGGAGAAATACGGAGCCGAGGGCTCCAAGACGTTCACGTCCGCGCGCGACATGTTCGGCGACGTCGCCCTCGACGCGGCGTACTACTGCCTTCCGCCGTTCGCCCACGGCGATGAGCTGATCGCCGTCGAGAAGGACGTTCCCTTCTTCGTCGAGAAGCCAGTTGATCTCGACCTGGGCAGGGCGAAGGAGATCGGCGCGGCGGTTCAGAAGAAGAACCTGCTCTCGGCGACGGGCTACATGAACCGGTACCGCAAGGGCATCCAGGAGGTGCGGAGCCGCCTCCGGAGCGACCCCGCGATCCTCATGTTCGGCGGATGGATCGGCGGAACGCCCCGCAGCAGCGGTTCCTGGTGGATCGACAAGAGCAAGAGCGGCGGGCAGTTCCACGAACAGGTGACGCATACGGTCGATGTCGCGGTCTGGCTGGCTGGAACGCCGGTCGAGATCCATGCCTACGCCGCGACGGGGCTGAACCAGGGCGTTCCCAGCGACTACACCATCGAGGATGCGATGGTCGTCAACATGCGGTTCCCCAACAACGGCGTCGCCAATCTCTGGTCGTCCTGCTCGTCGAACGGCGGGGGCGGGGGCGTCACCCTCAACGTCTACGCGAACCAGATGACCGCGCTCTTCACGGGTTGGGAGCACTCCGTCCGTATCCTCACCGACGGCGGCAAGAACGTCGAGGAGATCAAGGGCGAGGGCGACATCTTCGCCATCGAGGACGACTGCTTCATCCGCGCTGTGCGGACCGGCGACCGCTCGCTCGTGCAGGCGTCCTACGTGGACGGCATCGAGTCGACCAAGGTCACGTTAGCGGCAACCGAATCGTTCCGCAGCGGCAAGCCGGTCGCCATCGGCTGAGCATCGACAGACCGGAGCGCCCCGGGGTACACTCGGGGCGCTTCGTCTAGCCTGGGCAGGGATGAGGAGGCGCGCGCCATGGCTGCGAAGACGGCAAACGACGACGGGCGGGACCGGCGCTCGGTGTTCGGATGGGCGATGTACGACTGGGCGAACTCCGCCTACGCGACGACGCTCGTCACCGCCATCCTGCCAATCTACTTCGCCTCCGTCGTCGTCCCCGCCGACGGCTTCGTTCTCTTCGGAACGCGTTACGCGGCGATGACGCTCTGGGCGTATCTGGTCGGCGCGGCGGCTCTTTTCGTCTTTCTGGCAGCTCCCACGTTGGGAGCCATCGCCGACTTCGCCGGAGCCAAGAAGAAGTTCCTGCTGGGCTTCTGCTACTTCGGCGTCGCCAACGCTCTGATGCTCTGGTTCTGCCGGCAGGGGGACGTCGTCCTGACGATGTGCCTGTTCCTGCTGGCGCACATCGGCTTCGTCGGCGCGAACGTGTTCTACGACGCCTACCTCCCGGACCTGGCGGAACCGGAACGGCAGGACTGGGTATCCACCAAAGGCTTCGCCTACGGATACATCGGCGGCGGCATCCAGTTCGCCATCGCCTTGGCGATCGTCGCCGGGAACGATGCGCTGGACATCAGCCAAGACCTCGCCGCTCGCATCGGCATGGCGATGGCAGCCCTCTGGTGGGGCGGCTTCGCGCTGTTCACGGCGTTCTTCTTGCCTGAGCCCGCCGCGCGCCGCGCGCTGCCCAGTGCCTACGCGCGCATGCCAGTCGGGATGGGGTACGTCGCGCTCGGAGTCTCGAACGTCTTGCGGACCGTTCGCCACGTCGGACGCCTGCGCCAGCTCCTGCTCTTCCTGATCGCCTTCATGATCTACAACGACGGCATTCAGACCGTCATCGAGATGGCGGCGATCTACGGCAAGGACGAGCTCGGGCTCAGCTCGACGGTTCTCATGGTGAGCCTGCTCGTCGTGCAGTTCGTCGCTTTTGGCGGAGCGCTTCTGGCTGCACGAATCGCAGGAACCCTCGGCACGAAGCGCACGATCATCGCGACGCTCGTCGGTTGGTGCGCCGTGGTGCTCTACGCCTACTTCATGCACACGTCTGCCGAGTACTTCGTTCTCGCGCTGGTCGTCGGGCTCGTGCTGGGCGGATCGCAAGCGCTGGGTCGATCTCTCTACTCGAGCATGATCCCGGCGGAGGCGTCGGCGGAGTTCTTCGGCTTCTACTCGGTGTTCAACAAGTTCTCATCGATCTGGGGCCCGGTGCTGTTCGGGTTCATCCGGCACACGACCGGCTCGTCCCGGAACGCCATCGTCTCGCTGATCGCGTTTTTCATCGTCGGGATCGTCCTCCTCTCGTTCGTCGACACCCGCAAAGCGCGCGAGGCGAGCGCGCAGTGGGCTGAGGCGCACCTCCAGACCGGCTGATTCCCATGTCCCCACCGAGCCGACGTGCTACAGTTACCCTCGTCGATGACCGCGCGCCGAGGAAGGGAGTGGCATGTCGGACCTCGGGTTCGACGACGACAGCATCCTCCGGCTCTACTGGGTGAACCGATTCCTCGACGTGACCTCGGAGCCCGAGGATGATCTCGTTGCGATGGTCGTTTCCATCGCGCCGATCACTGAGCTCGTCGAGGCGCTCCAGTCCGACAACGCGGAGGTGCGCTCCCGGGCGACTCAGATGCTCTGGCATCTCTGGATGTCCGCCGCTGGCGATCTGGCATACGACGAGCTCGTCTACGGAATGGACCTGGTCGAGGACGAGCGGTGGGATGAAGCCCTCGGAACCTTCTCGCAGCTCGTCGAAACGCTGCCCGACTTCGCCGAGGCGTACAACAAGCGAGCGACGACCTACTACCTGATGGGGCGCTACGAGGAGGCGATCGCCGACGCCCGGCGGACGATCGAGTTGAACCCGAGCCACTTCGGGGCGTGGCACGGATTGGGGCTGTGTCACATCGCCCGTCAGGAGTGGGAACGCGCCATCAATGCCCTCCTCCGGGCGCAGAAGCTCCAGCCCTTCGCCGAAGAAAACGATCACTTGCTGGCGTACTGCCGCAACATGGCTCGGACTAGCGAGAGCCCCGACAGCAAGGCGGATCCGTAGCGTCGAGAACCCGCAGACGCGCGAGCGCGCCATGGGCATTGAGCGGGATTCGGGCATCGTCATCCGGTCGATCAAGCTGGGCGAGGCGGACCGGATCATCTCGTTCTGCACGCCGAGGTTCGGCAAGGTGCGCGGCGTCGCTCGAGGAAGCCGCCGACCCAAGAGCCGGATGGGAGCCTCGCTGGAGCTCTTCAACGTTGGCGAGCTCGTATTCGTCCGCAAGGCGAACCGGGACCTGGACAGCATCAGCTCGTTCGATGTCTCGGATGCCCACGGGTCGCGCCTGAGGGACCCGCTGCGAGTCGCCTACGCATCGTATCTGGCGGAGCTCACGAGCGAGTTCGTCGTCGAAGAGGACGCGAGCCCGGCGTTGTTCGCCCTCATCTGCGACGCCGTGAGAGCCGTCGAAAGCACGCCGTCGGGTACGGACCTGGCTCCCATCGCGCGTAGCTTCGAGATGAAGCTCCTCACGCTCGCCGGATACGGGCCCCACTTGCGGAGCTGCGTGCGCTGCGGAGCGCCGCTCGCTGACGGCGAAGTCCCGGTCGGGATCGACTCCGGCGGCGCGCTCTGCGCTCGCCATGCGAGCCAAGACCGAACGGTCGTCGTCAGCCGGGGCTCGATCGACGCCTGGCAGTATCTCGCAGCGACGCCGGTCGAAGACGCTGCGGGACGCTCATTGACGCGCCGCGAGGGCATCGAGCTTCGTCACTTGGGGACGATGATGGTCTCGCACCGCACGGAACGCCCGTTGCGATGCGTCGAGCTGATCGAAGCCCTGGAATCGGAAGCCGCATCGGGTTCTTAGAGAGATGTCCATGACGTTTCAGGAAATCATCCGCACGCTGAACGACTACTGGTCGGAGCAGGGCTGCATCATCCAACAGCCATACGATATCGAGGTCGGCGCTGGCACGTTCAACCCCGCCACGTCGCTGCGAACGCTGGGACCCGAGCCGTTCCGAGTCGCTTACGTGGAACCCAGCAGGCGACCTGCCGATGGGCGCTACGGCGAGAACCCATACCGGCTCTGCCACTATTACCAGTACCAGGTGATCCTCAAGCCCGCTCCCGAGGACAGCCAGGACCTCTACCTCGGAAGCCTTCGGGCGCTGGGGCTCGATCCGACGACCAACGACTTCCGCTTCGTCGAAGACGACTGGGAGTCGCCCACGCTCGGAGCGTCGGGTCTCGGATGGGAAGTGTGGTGCAACGGCGCGGAGGTTACGCAGTATACCTACTTCCAGCAGATCGGGAGCATCGAGACCGACCCAATCTGCCTTGAGCTCACCTACGGGCTCGAACGCCTTGCGATGTACCTCCAGGGAGTGGACAGCATCTTCGATGTCCGGTGGAACGAGCATCTGTCCTACGGCGACGTCCACCATCGCACCGAAGTCGAATACACGACGTACTACCTGGAGAAGTCCGATCCCAAGCTGCTCTTCCAGTGGTTCCAAGACTACGAGGCGGAGTGCGCCCGCTGCGTCGAGGCAGGACTCGTGTGGCCCGCGCTCGACTACGTTCTGAAAGCCTCGCACGCATTCAATATGCTCGACGCGCGAGGGGCGATCAGCGTGTCAGAGCGTGTGACCTACGTCGCTCGCGTCAGAACGCTGGCGCGGCGAGTGGCGCGCGCCTACGTCGAACAGCGCGAGTCGATGGAGCATCCGCTGCTCGACCGATGGAGCGAACCCGCCCCGGCCGCACCCGATGCTTCGTCGGCGGAAGAACTGGTCGGCACGCACGCCGACCTGCTGTTCGAGATCGGAACCGAGGAGACACCCGCTGGGTCCGTGCAGCCCGCCCTGTCGCAGCTTCAGGCGCGGATGGCCGACTGGCTCGCTGAACAACGCCTCGAGCACGCCGGCGTCCAAGTGCTGGGAACGCCTCGACGTCTGACCGTCCATGTGAGCCGACTGACGCTCCGGCAACCCGACGCCGACGTGGAGGTGGCGGGTCCGCCCAAGCGCGCCGCCTACGCCGAAGACGGCTCGCCGACCAAAGCCGCGCAGGGCTTCGCGCGTTCCCAAGGCGTCGATCTCGACTCGCTCTACGTCAAGACGACCGAACGCGGCGAATACGCCTTCGCGCGGACGACCGTCGTCGGCGCATCGGCTGCCAGTCTGCTGTCCAGCTTCCTTCCTGAACTCATCAACGGTCTCCGGTTCCCGAAGACGATGCGTTGGAGCGGTCTGCGGTTCGCGCGTCCGATCCGATGGCTGGTCGCGCTCCTGGGGGATCGGGTCGTCGGTTGCCGGCTGGGTCACATCGTGGCGGGCAACGTCACGCGTGGACACCGGTCGCTGGGAGAGCGCCACATTGAGCTGGCGTCTGCCGACCTCCGCACGTACGTCGATACGCTGCGGGAGAACCGCGTCATCGCCGACCGCGACGCGCGCCTTGGCGCCGTGCGCGCCCAGATCGAGGCGGAACTGGAGCGCCTCGGATCGCCCGCATCGGTTGACGATGAACTGCTCGACGAGGTGACCGACCTGGTCGAGTTCCCCGAGGCGGTGGTCGGATCATTCGCCGAAAGCCATCTGGCGGTTCCGTCCGAGGTGCTCATCACGTCCATGAAGCGCCATCAGCGGTACTTCCCGGTCTACCGACCCGATGGATCGCTGCAGGCGAAGTTCATCGCCGTCTCCAACGGGACGCGCGACGGCGAGGCGAACGTGCGCTACGGCAACGAGCGCGTGCTGCGCGCGCGCCTCGAAGATGCCGAGTTCTTCTGGAGAACCGATCAGGCGGAGCCGTTGGCTGTCCGCGTCGATGCACTGTCGCGCGTCACATTCCAGGAGAAGCTCGGATCGCTGGGCGACAAGTCCGAAAGGGTCCGCGCGCTGGTCGCGCACATCGCCGATGAGCTCGCGTTCGATTCGGATGAGCGACGCGACGCCGAATGTGCGGCACGGCTCTGCAAAGCCGATCTGACGACGGCGATGGTGTATGAGTTCCCTGAGCTCCAGGGCATCATGGGACGGCATTACGCGCTCAACTCCGGCGAATCGGCAGACGTCGCCATCGCGATCGAGGAGCATTATCAGCCCCGAGCCGCCGACTCCGATCTGCCGGAATCGCGCATTGGCGCGTCGCTCGCTATCGCCGACCGGATCGATACGATTGTCGGGTACTTCGGAATCGGAATGGCTCCAACCGGTTCCCAGGACCCCTACTCGCTGCGACGCCAAGCTATCGGCGTCTGCCGGATGCTGCTGGAGATCGGGCTTCCGCTTCGGCTGCGAAGCCTACTCGAAAGCGCTTCGGGCGCGTACGGCGACCGGATCGCCGGCGACACGGCGGACCGAGTGACCGAGTTCTTCCGCTCGCGCTTGGAGGTGATTCTGGGCGAACGCGGACACGCCTACGACGAGGTCGAAGCCGTCCTTGCCCCCGGGTTCGACCGGATCGACCAGCTTCCGGCGCGTCTCGACGCGCTCCGCGCCTTCCGCGAGTCGGACGACTTCGCGCGCATCTACCCGGCGCTGAACCGCGTGCTGCGCATCATCCCGCCGGAGGCGACCGGCACGCCGCGTCAGGGCTCCCTGAAGGAACCCGCCGAGGTGAACCTGTCCAGGCTGCTCAAACTGCAGAGGACACAGCTCGACGAAGCGCTCATCGCCCGGAACTACGCCGAGCTCATCAAGCTGTTGGGGAACCTGCAGGCGAACATCGACGCGTTCTTCGATGCGGTGCTCGTGATGGACCCCGACCCGGACGTACGGGCGAACCGGCTGGCTCTTCTGCGGCAGATCGCGACGTACATCCTGGCGGTGGCGGACGTATCGAAACTGGTTCTCTCCGGTGCCGCGCGCTGACGCGCGGCGAGGTGACACGGTTCTACGAGGAGGTAGACGATGAGCGCATCCAGCGCCCTTCCCGATCTCTCTGCGCCCTACCCGCTGACCGAAGCGCAGTGCATTACCTACCGCTCGAAGGGGCACATTCTGCTGCGCGGCGTGGCAAACGACGCCGAGATCGGTGCGTATGGCGAAGTCATCCGCGCCGCTGCGTATCGTCACAGCAAGGAGTCCCGTCCCATCGAAGAACGGGACACCTACGGACGCGCGTTCCTCCAGGTGATGAACCTGTGGATCGACGACGCCAGCGTGCGGCAGTACGTCTTCGCCAAGCGCTTCGCCAAGATCGCCGCCGACTTGATGGGGGTGTCCTCGGTGCGCCTCTACCACGATCAGGCGTTGTTCAAGGAACCGGGAGGCGGCCACACGCCCTGGCATCAAGACCAGTACTACTGGCCCCTGGGAACCGACAACACGGTCACGATGTGGATGCCCCTCGTCGATCTCTCGCCTGAGATGGGCACGATGCGCTTCGCGGACGGTTCGCACCAACAGGCGTACCGCGCGACCATCGGCATCTCTGACGAGTCCGAGGCGGCACTGGGCAGGCTCGTCGCCGGAACCGGGCTGCCCGTCACGCAGACGCCGGCAATGCGAGCGGGAGACGCGACATTCCACTCAGGATGGACGCTCCACGCCGCGAGCGGGAATCCGACGTCGCGGGCTCGTGAAGTGATGACCGTCATCTACTTCGCAGACGGCGCGACGGTTCTGGAACCCGACAACGACAATCGGAAGGCGGATCTGGAGTGGTGGCTCCCGGGTCTCAATCCGGGAGAACTCGCGGCGAGCCCGATCAACCCTGTGCTGTATCAGCGGTAGCCCACGGCGGCGGCGGGCATCAGGCGGCGCTGGCTTCCGGCTCGGATCGCGACCGGAAGTCGGTCTGGGTCAGGTCGAGGAACACCTGTTCGACCGACTGGCGCACCTCGCGCATTTCCAGCAGGTCCGCGCCAGCGGCGACGACCGCGCGGACGATCTCCGGGCGAGGATCGGCGTCGGGAGCGCAGGCGAGCGTCCAAGCGTCGTTCTCGTCATCGCCAGATGCGTCGACCGAGACGACGCCAGGAACCGCTGCAAGGCGTCCCTGTACCTCCGATGGCTTGCCCCGAACCTCGACGCGAACGACCGCGGCGGAACCGTACTCGATGACGGAGCCATCCGGTCGGCGAACCGACTTCACCTCGCCGCGTGCATCCAGCGCGACATCCCCGACGAGCCTGCCTTCCGCGATCACCAGAAGGCGCTGACAGGTCATGCTCGCCTCCGGCAGGATGTGCGTGCTCAAAATGACGGTTCGGGACGCGCCGAGCTCCCGAATGAGCTGGCGGATCTCGATGATCTGCGACGGGTCCAACCCGCTCGTCGGCTCGTCGAGCACCAGCACGTCCGGGTCGTGGATCAGCGCCTGTGCCAGTCCGACTCGCTGCCGATACCCCTTGGACAACTGCCCGATGATCCGGTTCCGCACATCGCCCAGCCCGCAGACCTCCAGAACGGCGTCCAGGCGCGTGCGTCGGAGCGACACGGGCAGGCTCTTGATCTCTCCGACGAACCGGAGATACGAAACCACCGACATCTCCAGATAGATGGGCGGCGACTCCGGCAGGTACCCCGTGTGACGGCGAACTTCGAGCGAGTCCTTCAGCACGTCGTACCCGCAGACACTCGCCGTGCCCGACGTAGCCGGCATGCTGCACGTCAGCACGCGCATCGTCGTGGTCTTACCCGCGCCGTTGGGTCCGAGAAACCCCACCACCTCGCCTCGTGCCACGGAGAACGACACGTCTTCGATGCCGACATAGGTTCCGTAGTGTTTCGTTAAGTCACGCGCTTCGATCATCGTGTCCATGTCGCGTCTCCGACGGTCCGGCGGGGTTAGGCGTCGTGGAACTTGTACCCGACGCCCCACACGGTCTTGATGTAGGTCGGCTCCGAAGCGTCCGGCTCGATCTGCTCGCGCAGGCGTCGGATGTGGACGTCAACCGTGCGGGGACCCACGGCATAGCTCGTTCCCCACACGCGGTCGATGAGCTGGGAACGCGAAAACACTCGTCCCCGGTGCTGCATGAGGAAGTGGAGCAGGTCGAACTCGCGGGCAGTCAGGTCGGTCAACTCGCCATTGACGCGGACCTCTCGCCGACCGACGTCGAGGTGCACGCCTCGGTAGTCGATTGTCTCCCCCGGTTCGTCGGCAAACTCCCCGGGCTCTGGATACGACCGACGGAGCACGGCGCGAAGCCGCGCGAGCAGCTCGCGCGGATTGAACGGCTTGATGATGTAGTCGTCTGCGCCCAGTTCGAGCCCGACGATCTTGTCGACGTCTTCGGTGCGCGCGGTGACCATGACGATCGGGAGCCTGGACTCGCGGCGGATGCGCCGACAGACCTCCAAGCCGTCGACCTTCGGCATCATGACATCGAGCAGGATCAGGTGCAGACGGTCCGCCGGGCTGGCATCCGGGGCTGCGCTGGCGCTATACACGCCGAGCGTCGCCTCGCCGTCGTAGGCACGCACAGTCTCATAGCCCTCATCCTGGAGATAGGCGTCGACGAAATCGACAATGTCGGCGTCGTCGTCGGCGATTAGGATGCGGTACGGGCGAGAGTTCATCGGTGTCTCCTGGACTCGGCAATCGTGGTGGCGTCAGCGCACGACGACGAGTACTCCGTTGCGAACGACACGACTCGCGCCACTCAGGGTCGGCGTTCGGGCGATCACTTGGTACACGTAGGGCCCGATCGGTACGGGGCGGCCACTTCGGTCGCTGCCGTCCCACTCCAAGATGAGCACGGAAGATGCGACCTCAGCGCGATCCGCGAGGGTCTCGATCAGCTTGCCGCGCGTGTCGAAGAGCTGCACCGTGACCTCCGACCACGTGCCCGACTCGCTCGGCGGCAGCGCGACGGCAAGGCGTGTTGTGTCCGCAACGCCGTCTCCGTTCGGAGAGAACGGGTTCGTGCTCCAGCGCACGTCGATCTCGCGGCGCGGCGCGCCCGTAGGAGACAGCGGCACGATCGCCATGCGCGGCAACGTGCCGAGCTCGATTTGCACGATGCGCTCGCCCGACGATGGCAGGCGCTCCGCGCGCGCGCCCGACCAGATCCACTCTCCCGTCTGTCGCTGCCAGAGGAACAGTCCCACGTCGCTGTCCAGGGCAACTCCAGCTTCCGACAGGTCCTCATCATACAGACGCATTTCGACCCGCACCGGCTTAACAAAGCCGATCTCGGGGACCACCTGCTGAGCCAGGATGCGAGCGCCGGTCGTGTCGTAGAATTCGATCTCGTTGATCTGGACGTTGTTGGGCTGCTTGGTCTCCTCGATGACCAACTCGATCCAACGGACGCTGGGCCCAGTCGGAATGGCAACCGTCGTCTGACGATCACCGAAGCCGGTGATCAGGCTCGACGGCGCTGCATTCCCGATCCTGCCTTCGACAGGCTGGTAGTCTGCACCGTCGAGCGAAGCAAGGATGCGCATCGCCTGAGGCGCATAGGAGCGAACGCCGTCGTGTCGGGCGTGGATGACCAGGCTCCCCAGGTTTGCGGTCCGCTCCAAGTCAACACGCCATCGGACCGGCATCGGAGTCAGGTTCGACACCCACGTGGAAGGGAAGTCTCGGATGCCATCCACGGCGAGCGACGGCGGCTGACCCGGCAGCGATGCGGTGGCTTCCGCCCGGTAGGAGGTCTGCAGGCTCCCCTCGAATCGGTAGAGGAGAACGGGACGATGTGGCACGTAGCTCCGTCCGACTCGGACCGGGACCTCCAGCGACGCCGCATCCTCCTGCACGATACGCACACGACGAAGCGTCGCCGGCGCAGACGTCGATGGGATCGTGATCGAGACGTGAGCCCCGTCGCTCAGCACCACTTGCTGAGCGCTGTTGCCTGCGCCTGACAGGAGCGCCGAGACCAACGTCACCGGAATGGTGACGGTCTCCGATCCCGGAGTGCTCCCAGCCGAGGCAGCCGACGACTCGGTCGCGGCGACCGACACCAGATTGCTCCCCTCGCGCAGAAGAACGGTCAATGCGAAGGGAGCCCTTCCGCTCGTCGTGTCGAGGATGGACCGAACTTGCGCGACACGAGTCGGGACTTCGCCCCCAGACGGCTCCCGTACGGACACCGACGAGACGCGCACGACGGGGCGACCGCTGTCCGGCGACCGCTGCCAGCCCGTCACCCATTCGAGCAGCAGGAACCTTCCGGTAGCAGGAACCGGTAGGTCCACGCGGGCGATGCCGTCCGGGGAACCGACACCCGATGCGCTCGGCAGTCGCACGGGCGGCGAGAAGAGAGAGCCGTCTGCGGAGATGCTCGCGAGCAGTTCGCGAGGTCCGAACGAGTAGCGGCTCCCGTCCAGCTCGATAATGACCGGCGCGATCTCGATGCGCCCCACCTTACGGGAGGAACTTCCCAGGTCGAGCAGGATCGCGTCGACGATGAGCTCGGTCTCCGCGAGGTCCGGGAGCCCATTCGGACTGTCGATGTCCAGGCGCACGGTTGGCGCGTCGGATGTGACGTATCCGGCGAGACGGAGCTCCGGATCGTTTGTGACGAACTTGCCGTCGCGAAATCGGTACTCCGAGTGCGGCGTCACCATGTGCATCGTGACCGCCGCCTGAGCCGGGGAGCTCAGCGCGCACGCGAGCGCGACAAGCCCGGTGATCACCAGTCTGGCGCGGCTCGGAAGCCTAGGCGCGCGCGCGACACAGCGCGAGAACGCGGTCGACGAGGGCATCCTTGGGGTTCCACTCCACGGCGATGTCCAGCGTCCAGTATTCGAAGTCGGAGACACCCAGCCACTTCGCCTCGTCCTTCGCCGTCGTTACGATGCGCGAGCCGCGTGCCAGAGCCGCCAGGCGCGCCATGTCGTGGGGCGAGTAGCGGTGGTGGTCCGCAAAGCCGAGCAAGCGGGCATCTGCCCCGAGCCGCCGGACCATGCTCAGGAACGATGAAGGACGTCCGATACCACAGACTGCCGTGACATGGGCGCCAAGAAGACACGCGAAGTCGAGGCATTCGTCCGAGCCGCCGCGCCGAAGGCGTACGGGCACATGAATCGACTCGACCACCGGCACGAGCGGAGCCAGACGCCGGATCGCCTCGATGGCATGATCGTCGCGCTGATCCGCGTGGCTCAAGACGATCGCGTCCGCGCCGGCGATTGCCGATGGGGGTTCGCGCAATCTCCCGGCAGGGAGCACGCGCCCGTTGTCGAACGGCGACGCGGCATCGAGGACGACGATGTCCATGTCTCGCGCGAGCCGGTGATGCTGAAAACCGTCGTCCACGATAAGGCAACCGAGAGGGACGGCGCAAGCGAGCGCGGACGCCGCCTCGGACTTGACGTGACCGGTGGCGAGCGGGATCGCCGGATGCGCGCGGGCGAACATGGCGACCTCGTCCGCGACCGACCGGAGGTCAGCCGTCAGTCGGCGACCGTCCGAGACGACCGTCGGAGGCTGCCGACGGGTCGGAGAGCCATACGAGCCCATCACGACGCCCACGTGACAACCCGCTGCCGACAGCCTCGTCACCAGGGCGGCGACAGTCGGCGTCTTGCCGGTCCCGCCGACAGCCAGGTTGCCAACCGAGACGACCGGAACGTCGAGCCGTACACGATCTGGCGGGGGCTGCCCCCTCCGACGCGATGCGACGGAAGCGACTGCCCAGCTCAGCGGAACTAAGACCGGTGAGGCAAGCCACATCGCTGGCGTCATGTTGTCGCTCGCGATGCCGCTACGGTCAGAACGGCTTCAGCCGCGCGCGCCGTCGAGCCGCCGTCACCAACAGCCCTGGCGACCTTCGCGAGCGCATCCCTCTGCGCGCCTCGAGCTTCGGCAGAGGTCAACAGGCGCTCGCATTCGGCGGCGATCCGCTCCGGGGTCACGTCGTTCTGCAGCAGCTCAGGCACGACATCGGTTCCGGCGATGAGGTTCGGCAGCGCGCTCGTCCTTACGCGCACCAGCCGTCGCGCAATGGTGAACGTGAGCGCCGACAGCCGGTAGACGACCACCATCGGCACTCCGAGCAACGCCGCTTCCAGCGTCACGGTTCCCGACGCAGCGACGACGACGTCGCATGCCCGGATCGCGTTGTACGTGTCGTTGTGAACGGCATGGATGGGCGCCTGGCCTTCGAAGGCTGCCAGATGATCCGCCACCGACGCTCGCACGCTCGGAGCACACGGCAGCAGGAACCGCCGAGACGGATCCGCCGTGACGAGTCTCTCCGCAGCGCCGAGGAGTGAACCCATCAGTGCGTCGATCTCGCGGCGGCGGCTGCCCGGCAGCAGACCGACCGTCGGAGCCCCCGGCGGCATGCCGAACCGTTCCCGAGCCGCGTCGCGATCCAGCGGATGCGCGTCCCGGATGACGTCCACGAGCGGGTTCCCGACATCTTCGACGGTCGCGCCGCAGGATCGGTAGAACGCCGCCTCGAACGGGAGGATGCAGATGACACGTTCCGCCATCTTCGCAACGGCGGGACCCCGACGACGACGCCACGCCCACGCCTTCGGCGGGATGAAGTAGACGACCGGAACCCCCGAGCCGCGCACGCGCTGTCCGAGGCGCATGTTGAAGTCCGGGAAGTCGATCAGCACCACCACGTCGGGTCGGCGCGATTCGATGGCACGGCACAGCAGGCGCAGCTTCCGCAGGAAGGCGGGTATCGCGCGAACCACCTCGGTCAAGCCCATGATCGAGCTGTCGGCGATGTCGATGACGAGCTCGACCCCGGCGGCGCGCATCTTGTCGCCGCCCATCCCGAACACCGAGGCATTCGGTTCCTGCTGGCGGATGGCGCCCACGAGCGCCGCGCCATGCAGGTCGCCGCTCGATTCTCCGGAGCAGACGCATATGCACGGCGAACGCGCCACGAGTGAGCTCCAGTCGGCAGGCGATGCGAACCGCTAGCGACCACTCGATCCGGCGAGGTAGTCGCGGAGCCTCGCCGCTCCTTTGGCGACGTCCTCGTCACGCGTCGCCACGGAGATTCGGATGTATCCTTCGGCGCGGGGCCCGAAGGTGGCTCCGGGAGCCACGGCGACGTGCGTTTTCTCGAGACAGTCGCGGACGAGATCGAACGACGCCATGCCCATGTGCGACGTGGAGACGAGAACGTAGAACGCGCCGGCAGGCTGATAGCCCACCAGGTTCGTTCCGCCGAACGCCTCCACGACCGTGCGCTGTCGGCGCGCATAGGCGGCGACCATCTGCTCGACGCAGTCCTGCGGACCTGCCAAAGCCGCTTCCGCCGCCTTCTGCGACACGGACGGAGCGCAGGAGTAGTACGGTTCCTGCAAGAGCGTCATCAGCTTCGCGATGGGCTCCGCCGCGACAGCGAACCCCACGCGCCAGCCGGTCATCGCATAGGACTTGGAGAAGCTGAACGCCGAGACGACGCGCCCCGCCGTGTCGAAGCGCCCCGGGCTGACATGCTCTCCGTCGAACACGAGCTTCTCGTACGCCTCGTCGGAGAGGATGTAGAGCCCGGCGTCATCGGCGAGCGCCACCAACTCCCGCATCACGTCGCCTGGTATCACCGCCCCTGAGGGGTTCCCCGGCGAGTTGATGACGAGCAGCTTCGTCCGGTGAGTGATCCGCCGGGCGATCTCGTCGATTCGAGGCACGAAGCCGTCCTCCTCGTGCAACGCATAGGCGATGGGCGTCGCGCCCCGCGCGTGGGTCAGCATCGCGTAGTTCGTCCAACCGGGTTCGGGCACGAGCACTTCGTCTTCGTGATCGACCAGCGCGACGAACGTGCTCGCAACCGCCCCCTCGGAGCCGACTGTCACGACGATGTTGGAGGCGTCCGCATCGATGAGGTTCTCGCGGCGAACCTTCTCGGCGCAGGCAGCCCGCAGCGACGGGAAACCCGCGTTCGGCGTATACGCCGTGTAGCCGTCGAGGGCAGCGCGATGTGCCGCTTCGACGATATGCGGCGGCGTCCGAAAGTCGGGCTGACCCACCTCCAGATGGATGGCATCCGGGATCTTCGCGGCGAGGTCCATGACCATGCGGATGCCGGAGATGGGCATTCGGCTCGTGCCGGACGCGAAGGGCTTCGTCGCGCTCATAAAGACAACACTCCAACGGTTTGACGGCTGCCCAAGAGCTGGTGCACCGACGCTCTCATCGGATTCCAGCCCAAGCGGCGTTCACCTCGGCTCCGAAGAGCAACAGGAGCGAGGACAAGTAGAACCAGGTCATCATCATGATGAGGCCGGCGATGGCTCCGTAGACGCTGCTGTAATGGGCGAACCCCGTCACGTACGCGCTGAATAGGCCCGTCATCGCGATCCAGAACACGCTGAACGTGAGCGCTCCGGGCCACGCGCGTTTGAGCGTGACGGATCGAGAGGGAACCAGCATGTACAGCAGCATCGTGCTGAAGGTCATCATGATGAAGGCGAGGGGCCAGCGCAGCGTGTCGAGCGTCCCGGAGACGACGTTCGCCAGCCCGAGAGCCGACTCCACGAGCCGCGCCGTCCGACCTCCGAAGACGAAGAGATTGAACGAGAGCGCCGACGCGAATCCGAACACGACGACGACCGCCAACGCCTTGGCGCGGCGGACGAAATACGCCGCGACCAACGAGCGCGTGTCCGGTTCCCGGTAGACGACGCTCAGCGACTTCAGGAACACGTTCATGAAGTTCGACGCCACCCACAGCAGGACGAGCGAGGTTCCCAACGTGAACACGCCCGACAACCGGCTCAGGACGAGCAGTTCCACGTTCGCCTGAACGAGGTCCATCATCTCGCGGGGCAGATGGCGCTCCGCGACGCGCATGAGCTGGGCGACCAGGTTCGCCGTCCCGAGCCGCTGCACGAGCGCCGCGAGCAGCAACAGCCCGGGAAAGATCGAGAACATGGCGTTGTACGCCATCTGCGTCGCGAATCCCGCGACGTCGTCCTCCCAGACGCCGACGAACGCACGAGGGTACATCCGCAGCAGGCGTCGATGGAGAGGACGCTTGGCGCCGTTCTGGACTGACATAGGCGGCTCGTTCCGTACCTCTGCTCGAATGGCAACCGACACGAACCGGGCGAGCGAGCCCGTCGCGAAGCGCCTTCCGAGCAAGTTTGCGCCACTGGCTCCGGGTCACGTATGCCTTTCCCGGATATATCGGACGATCTCCGATGCCATCTCGTACTTGCCCAGCATCGGGATGATGTAGATTCCGGTGAACCCCGCATCGACAGCGACGTCGACAGCCTCTTTGGCTATGCGCACGCCCTCGGCGAGCGGGTCGACGGCCGATCGCATTCGTTCGCGCACCTCGTCCGACAAGCGGATTCCCGGCACTTCGTTGTGGAGGAACTCGGCGTTCCGATGGCTGACCAGCGGCAGAATCCCGACGAAGATGTGGCAGTCGGTCTGGCGCGTCTTCTCGCGCAGTTCGTGAACCATCTCTGGCGTCGCGGGCGGCTGCGTCATCGCGAACGTTGCGCCGAGCGACACCTTCTTCTCGAGTCGTCGGAGCTCGGCGTCCATCCGCGCGCGGTTCGGGCTCAGGGCTCCTCCGATGACGAAGTCCGTCGGGCTCCCGAGGGGTTCGCCACGGGCGTTCTCCCCGCGATTCATCCGCGCCATCAGTTCGATGAGCCCAAACGAGTTCGTGTCGAACACGGATGACCCGCCGGTTCCGTCGAGCGAGACGGGATCGCCCGTCACGGCGAGGATGTGCCGGATGCCCAGCGCCGACGCGCCCATCAAGTGCGATTGCTGACCGATCAGGTTGCGGTCGCGGCAAGTGAGGTGGCAGATCGCCGTCGTGCCCGCGTCGCGTTGGATCAGGTGGCTGAGGGCGAAGCTGCTCATCCGTACCGAGGCGAGCTGATTCTCCGCGATGCTGACCGCGTCTGCTCCGAGCTCGCGCAGTTCCTGGCTCACGCGGATTGGCTTGCGGAACTGCATGCCGCGCGGAGGATCGACCTCGACGATGATGCGGATGCGATGCGGGCTCGCTTCGAGGAAATTCGCCGGGCGATCCGACCCGCTGTCGGAACGCTTCGCGCGCTTGCGCGGCGATGGCTCCGGCTCGGGCGTCGCGATGGCATGCCGTTCGGTCGGGCGCCGCCCATCGAGTCTTCGCGACATCTCCCAGACATGCTCGGGCGTCGTCCCGCAGCACCCGCCGATCAGTGCGACGCCGGCGTCCACCATCTCGACAGCGAGTTCGCCGAAGTAGGAGGCGTTGTTCGTGTAGAGGAACCGTCCGTCCACGTAGCGCGCGTAGCTCGCATTGGGGAACGCCGACAGCGGACGATCCGTCATTCCCGCCATCGAACGAAGGATGCGCGAGAGCTCGAGCGGTCCGCTAGGTCCGCAGTTGCCGCCGATCACATCGGCGCCCGCGTCCTCCAGGGCTCGCACGACTCGATGGACGTCCTCGCCTCCCGAAGTTCTGCCACGTCCATAGAACGCCATCTGCGCGATGACCGGCGTCGGGCTCAGCGACTTCGCCACGCGCAGCGCCGCCAGCAGCTCTCCGAGCTCGGAGAAGGTCTCCAGGACCACCGCATCGACGCCGGCTTCGATCAGCGCTTCGAGCTGCTCTCCGAACAGCGATGCGACGTCTTCGTCCGCGTCGGGTCGTCCTTTGCCCAGCGGGCCCACGGAACCGAGGACGTAGATTTCCTCGCCGGCAACCTCGCGGGCGAGTCTGACCCCTGCCGCATTGATCGCCGCGACGCGGTCTTCGAGCTGACTCGCCGCCAACTTGGTGCGGTTGGCTCCGAACGTGTTCGTCTCGATGACCCGCGCTCCGGCGGCGATGTAGTCCGCATGGACGCGGCGCACGAGCGCCGGGTTCGACAGATTCGCCGCCTCGAAGCTGGAGTCGAGCGGCATCCCCTGGGCGTGCAGATAAGAGCCTATACCGCCGTCTCCGATGAGCACGGCTTCTCGTATACGATCCATGAATGGGACTGAGGGCACGATGATGTCACTCCCGGTCGCATGAGCGAACGAGGCGGCACGATACTACCACGCCCGCTGCGACCGGCAAAACACCGTCAGCGCCGAGCGACGCCATGCAGAGCTTCCGTCGCCGACGACCACTACCTAGAATAGAAGGCACAACCTCAGCCGCAGAGGAACACTTCGCGCCAGGAGGAGAGGCAGAATGTCCAGTTGGTTGCTCTCGCTCGCCGTGCTGGCTGCTGTCCCGACCGATCCCGTCAGCCGCTCTGAAGACCAGGTCCTCCCTCCCGGCGTGCGAGTCGTGTGGGACCTCGCCGATGCCCATCGGCGCGAAACCTCCACGCGCGGGGAAGTCTCGCTCAACGGTCTGTGGCGATGGCAGCCTGCCAAGAATCTTACCGACGCCATCCCGACCGAGGCGTGGGGATACTGCCGCGTGCCAGGACCGTGGCCCGGATCGCGCGGCAACTACATGTGGCGCGACTCGCAGACCAGCTATCCGCACCCCGACTGGGCGAGCGATGACCTCCGACTCGCTGATATGGCGTGGTACGAACGCGAGATCATGGTT
>Ga0194120_10000758_pt1 | contig 60490 bp, 52 predicted proteins | sample TA2MahCa65mmetaG_FD_148642 | JGI IMG/M metagenome (GOLD analysis project Ga0194120, IMG submission 148642) | Freshwater microbial communities from Lake Tanganyika, Tanzania - TA2015019 Mahale Deep Cast 65m | ecosystem: Environmental > Aquatic > Freshwater > Lake | place: Tanzania: Lake... | reverse complement strand
TTTCAAGACCGCGATTGAGACCTGCCTGCAAGAGATGCCCACCACTCATCGCGCCGCTTTACATTCATTGCTGACCTTGCGTTTTCAACTGTTTTCAAAAGCGCAGTTTGTGCCCGCGTGAAGTATAGTTCCAAAAAGGTCTTCAGCCAGGCTCGTTTACTTTTCCCAAATAATTCGATATCCGTCCAGCCTTCCGCTCCACAGATGACCCCACAGATCGCAATCGTAATAATATCGATCAGTTTATGGTCTTTGGTTCGCTCCTTGCGAGGGTCCTTCACCTTGCCAAAATATTCTTCAATCATTTCTATCGGCTTCTTGTTGTCCATGGCTATCTCCTCTTTTCCTAGATAGCCTTGTTTTACCCCACTTTTGATGCGATTGCCCTAACAATGAGGGCGGCAGTTGCGTTCTGAGAGATGTGGTATAGTACGGGCATTCTTTTTTGGGAGGCGGATCATGGCAGAAGCGGCGCTCGCGGTTCAACCCAACGACAAACGCGAGATTCGCGGTTGGGCAATGTACGATTGGGCCATCTCGGCATTCAGCACTACAGTGGGCACGGTGTTTTTGGGGCCGTACCTCGCCAGCCTGGCGACGACGGTGGCGAAGGCCGAGTTTCTCGCCCGGCACGGCGTTGAATGGAGCGAGCAGACGAAAACCCTCTCGTCGCTGACGGCGTCGTTCTTCGGGATTCCGATTGCGCCGGACTCATACCTTCCGTACGCCGTGTCGCTGTCGGTGGGGCTGCAGGTTTTGTTTCTGCCCATTCTGGGGGCTATCGCCGACTACTCGCACCTGCGAAAGCGCATGATGCAAACATTCGCGCTCATCGGCTCGCTGTCAACCATAGCCATGTTTTTCATCACCGCCGCCACGTGGCAGCTCGGCGGCATTCTGTTTGTGATCGCCAACTTGGCTTTCGGCGCGGCGATGGTGTTTTACAACGCCTACCTGCCCGACATCGCCACCGAAGATAAGCGCGACAGCGTGTCGTCGTTCGGCTGGGCCATGGGCTATCTCGGCGGCGGGCTGTTGCTCGTTTTCAACATTGCCTTCTATTTGATGCGCGACAAACTCGGCGTTGACGGCGGGTTGGCGGCGCGGATCAATTTGGCTTCGGCAGGGGTGTGGTGGTTCGGATTCTCGCTCATCACCTTTGCCACCCTGCGGTCACGCCACGCGGTGAGGCCCCTTCCGGCTGGCGAATCGTATTTGACCATTGGCTTCAAACAATTGTGGAAGACGTTCGGGCAGGCAAGCCAATATCCGCACACGATCCGTTTTCTGCTGGCCTACCTGCTTTACAACGATGGCATCCAAACCGTGATCGCCGTCGCGTCGGTGTTTGCCGCCGCCGAAGTGGCGCGCGGCGGACTCGGATTAGAAACGGGGACGTTGAGCGCGGTGATTCTGATGATTCAATTCGTGGCCTTCGGCGGGGCGCTGGCCTTCGGCTGGCTAGCCGGCCGCATCGGCGGGCGCAATGCGCTGGTGGGCGGGCTGGTGGTTTGGGCGGGGGTGGTGATCTATGCGTATGCCGGAATGAAAAGCGACGCGCCGATTCTCGGCATGCCCCAGCGCGAATTCGAGTTCTGGCTGTTGGGCGCGTGCATTGCGCTGGTGATGGGCGGCACGCAGGCCATCAGCCGCAGCATTTTCGCGCAGATGATTCCGACGGGCAAAGAGGCGGAGTTCTTCGCCATTTACGAAGTGAGCGAACGCGGCACATCGTGGACGGGGCCGCTGGTGTTCGGGCTGGTGAATCAGTGGCTGGGCAACATGCGCCCGGCCATCCTTTCGCTGATCTTTTATTTTGTGGTCGGGCTCGGGTTGTTGATTTTCATCGTGGATGTGCCGCGCGCGATTCGGGAGTCGAAGGCGTTTGCGGAGGGGTGACGAGAAACGGCACGCGCAACCCTCCATTCTCGATCCACAGCGGCTCTCCGAAAGGGAGCCGCGTTTGTTTGGCGAGGGCAAGACTCCCGGCGATGACACCGACTCTCCACCCCGCGCATTTTTCTCGCGCGACCTTTCCAAATTGCGCGCACACGTTTCGCGCATCACTGCCCACCCGCTTGCCGTAGGGCAGGTTGGCGATCACGAGTCCGGGCGCGGAAGGCGGCTCGATAGAAGAGACGGCGCAAGCGCGGAACTGAATCGAGTCGGCCACCCCGGCGCGTTCGGCGTTGGCGCGAGCGGCCTCAATCGCGCCCTCATCCCGATCCGAAGCAAAGATGATCGGAGTCGAGTCGTCAATCTCCGCTCGCGCTTTCTTCAACTGCTCGCCCCATTCCTGCGTGTCGAAGTTAACCCAATGGATGAAGGCAAAGCGGCGGCGGAGGCCGGGCGCGATGTTGCGGGCGATGAGCGCGGCCTCGATGGCGAACGTGCCGGAGCCGCAGAACGGATCGAGGAGCGGCTGCGCCGGATCATATTGGGCATGGAGGAGGAGCGCGGCGGCGAGCGTTTCGCGCAGGGGGGCTTTGGCAGTTTGCAAACGATAGCCGCGCTGATGAAGGTGCGCGCCGGAGGAGTCGAGGCTGAGGGTGCAGTGATCGTGATCGAGGCGAACGACAACCCCCGCCCCTTGCCCCGCCCCCATCGGTGACTTCCCCAATGGGGGCGGGGTCGGGGCGGGGGTTCCGATCCGATCTGCGATTGCTTCCGCCACTCGCTCGGCCACCGCGTCCGAGTGATACAGTTTGCTTTTGTGGCACGTGGCGCGGACTTCAACTTTTGTGTCGGGGCGCAGAAATTTTTCCCACGCAAGGTCGGCGGCCTTGCGGCGCAGTTCGTCGAAGCCTTTGGCCTCGAACTCGCCGACGCGCGCGATCACGCGGCTGGCCGTGCGCGACCACAGGTTGACGCGATAGAGGTGCGTGAGGTAGCCGCTGAACTCAACGCCGCCGGGCACGGCGACCGGATGGTTGATGCCGAGCGCGAACAGTTCGGCGCGAGTGATGTGTTCGAGGCCGGGAGGCGAAACGGCGAAGAGGGAGAGACGAGAAGAGTTACTCACTCCGCTTCGCAACCCAGAAAGCCAGCAATCTCTTGGAAGAAAGCCTCGCGCTTTTCTAATCTTTCAGTAATCTGTGTCAGATTGTAAACAGAAGTGAGTTTTCCCTGCCCAATCCAGATTGCGGCTTCTCGGGCCACACGATCCACTAAAATGGTAGCGATGAAAGACAACTTGGGCGCAGGTCTGTCTGTTTTGTCTGAAGCCTCAATGATCCGGTCAAAAGCACTTTTGGCCGTCTTCCAGTGCTCGTCAGACCCGGCAGGATCCGCGCCACCTTTAAGCTCACCACCCCATGTAAGAGATTCGTTGCCTGCAAAGGCGGACAAGTCCGGGCCGATCTTGTACTCTTTTCCCTGGCTATCGTTCCATGTAATCTGCCGATTAAGCCGAAGTTCGTTTCCGTTGCGGAGAAATACGGTTTTGTAAACGACGCGTTTGTTCTCGACTTCTTCTAACTGTGCTGGGAACTCATCACTATCCCCTAAGCGATTGTCCCGTGATACGAGTTCTTCTTCATCGTCGATAACTAAGGAGCCTTTCAAGTCATAGGCAATGGCTGCGAGACAGCCTTTCTTGTGTAAATGCCTTACCAGTCCTCCTATGACTTCCACATACGACAGCCTTCCAACTTCGTTTCGCCATGAGCCCCCGATACTTTCGCCCAGATTAGCAAAAACCATCTCAAGATGTCGCCGTTCGGTGACCAATGAGGGGTTAGCGGCAATAAGAGCACTTACTGTACTGTTGAAATAGTTGGCAATCTGTTCGGCTCTCTCTTGCATGATTGGCTGACCGGCCTCATGAGGTGCTGTGTCGAGACCGATGCTCCTCATAACCTTAGCAGAGACCATTGCTACATTGCGATAGTAAGCTACCAATGAGGAGCTTTGGATCAAATAGGCAGGGTCACAGAAATAGTAAGGATAGCGAACCGGGATATTATCCAGGATATCGAGTGCGGTTACGTCGATGCCCAGATGTTCAGCATTTTCTCGCCATGCCTCACCATCGCTATTCTGAGCCAGCAAATCAATCTGGTTCAGTATCTGATCAAATCCGAGTCTTGCGAGGTTGATGGCGAAGAATTGGCCCCGTTGTATAGCATTGCGTTGAACAGCGCGCCGAATCTCGCCTTGCGTGCTGGCAAAATCAGGGAGCGGATCTGCATTGAAAAGGTTGGGGCTTGATTCGCGGATTCTTCGTGGCGACATAGTTCAATGTTTTGCCCAGATCGTAATACTCTTTCTATTTGCCTCCCGTCCATATTTGCCCATCTGTTGACTGCTGTTGCCTTTGCGTTGCGGCAGGACATATACGGCTTCAGGAGAAAAGCCGAAATCAGCGGCGAGATCGGTCATCAACAAATCCACAGGGATGATTTCGCCTCCATATCGAACATTGTCGTTGACGATTGCCACCTGCGCCCCAGCACGGCATACGCGATATAACTCGAAGATTACAAAGGCCAGTTCGGTGAAGTAGCCCTCCACCATGCGAATGACACCTTTGTTGTTTAGCTCGCCCCGCGCCCCGCGCGTCTGTATCGAAGCGAAGACTTCCTGCAACGCGGCATTGCTGCTTACCACATCTACTATCACTTGAAAATCAACTGAACGATTGATGGATGAGTAAAATCTTTCAAGCCGCTCAAGTTTCGAGTGATTCTCGACGGTGCAGCTAAGCAGCTCTTGCCGCAGGTGTCGTATCGCTTTTTCATCTGCGCCCACAAATGCCAACTCCAGTGCATACGTCCGCGTATAGTCGTAACGATTGCAGTAAGGAGGCGAAGTGATTACAGCGTCGAACTGCCCACCCTCCATTTTCGGCAGTGTTTCCAAAATGGTGCCCTGAATCAATTCTTGGTGACTGAGTAGTTCGCCGTTGGATTGCATCGCCTCTATGTCACAGATCGCTTGATGGAGAGCTGTTATGAAAGCCTCTTTGGCATCGAGAATCTTTCCTTTGTCAAAGGTCTTGAATGGTGGCTTGCCCTGTGCCTCTCTCCGCGCATCTCTTCCTTGTGCTTTGACTGCGCGCGAGTCCCAACGCAAATATTGGCCGTCCTTTCGCGTGTAACTGATGTCTTCCAAAATGGACATCAATATCAACTGAAGCAGCAAGCGAGTCTGTTCGCTCAAGTCCAACGACTCAAACTGTTCTGCGTACCACATGAGATTCGCTTCTTGTTCGGGCGAAAAGGCGGACTCGGTGATTGTGATGTGGGGAAACGCAGTAGTGGATTGGCCGGGTACCGTTTCTTTTGCCCATTTGAGCACCCGTCGCAACTCGTTCAGGTTGTATTCCCGATACTTGGATTTTGCCTCCCACGCCAGATGGCAGACCGGCAGAATCTCGACTCCTATGGCGTCTATGCCAAGTTCTTTTGCCACCAGCAGTGTTGTAGCCGATCCAGCAAAAGGTTCCAGTATTTTTTGCCCGGGCCCAATGCCGAACTTGCTCAACAAATTCTCCACCAATTGAGCAGAGAAACCTTCCTTGTATTTCAGCCAGTTGTGGAGACGGGCTTCTTTGTTCGCTTGATAACTGACCAGTTTGCGATTGAATTCGTCAGTAGGTGTTAGCAGATGCGCGTATTTGAATTCGAGTGCTATACGCGCCTCACAAGACGTGGCGCCGTCATTGGCATAAGCGTCGCGTATCTTGGCCTCGTATGTTGGTGAGGGCGTTGCTTCAAGGAGGGGCAATATGATCTGCGAGGCAACAACACGTGTTTTCATCACTACTATTTTACGCGGTTACTTCTAACTTTGCCTGATATTCTTCAACCATCTCCATCACCTCTTCCGCCGTCCGCGCGTTGGCCAGCGCGTTCCGCAGAGCGTCGGCCATGGGCACGGCGAAGATGTATTTGTGCGCGTGGCGGCGGAAGAGTATGAAGCCGCGCTCCGCCCCGTAGAATTCCAACGCCAGCGAAAGATGCTGGCGCATCATCGCCGCCACTTCACCGAACGAAACGTCGCGCCGTTCGCGGCGGGCGAATATCCACGGGTTGCCGATGGCCGCCCGGCCGATCATGACGGCGTCGACTCCGGTGTGGTTTTTCATGCGCTCGATGTCGGCGGGGGATCGGACATCGCCACTGCCCACCACCGGAATTCTCACGGCGGCCTTCACCTCGCCAATCGCCTCCCAGTCCGCTTCGCCTCTGTAGCCCTGCGCCTTCGTCCGCCCATGCACGGCAATGAGCGACGCGCCGCTCTCTTCGAGCACACGCGCCACTTCGAGATAGTTGCGCGCCGCCGCCTCCCACCCCAGCCGAATCTTCCCCGTGACCGGAACACGGAGAGTCTGAGTGAGCCGGGTGAAGATGCGGGCGATCTTTGCCGGTTCGCGCAGAAGCCCCGCCCCCGCGCCGTGCAAAGCAACATCGTCAGCGTAGCATCCCATGTTCACGTCAATGATGTCCGGCTGCAACGGCTCAATGCGCCGCGCGGCTTCGGCGAGCGTGATCTCATCCGCGCCGAAAATCTGAAACACGACCGGGCGCTCGGCGGGAGTGAACATCAGTCGGCGCATTACCGCTTCGGCCCCGTGAATGATTCCCGGCGCGGGCACGAACTCGGTGTAACTCATGGCCGAGCCGAGTTCGCGGCAGATGGAGCGGAACGGCAGATCGGAATAGCCGGACATCGGGGCGAGGATCGCATCGCCGCACACCGGAATGTCGCGAACGTAGAAACTTGGCGCCATGTTCACCATCGAGATCACGGAGACCACTGAGCAACCAAAGATGCTTCAGGAATCTCTGTGCGCTCAGTGTTCTCTGTGGTGAATGACTCTCCGGCTTCGTATCGAGCGATGAGGATGTCAAGTTCGGCGCGGCTCTTGACGGTGAGCATGGCAATGCGGAAGGATCGGCTCGCGGCATCTTCGGGGATGTAGCGCGCGGCGTGCTTGCGGAAGAGAACGACTCCGCCCTCTTCACCGTAGAAGCCAACATTGAGAGCGAGATGCCGCCTCATCAGCGCAACGATTTCTCCCCGCGCCACCTCGTTCCGTTCTTTGCGGGCGAAGATCCACGGGTTGCCGATGGCCGCCCGGCCGATCATCACCGCATCGACTCCGGCGCGGCGCTTCATCCGTTCGATGTCCGCAACCGTTTTGACATCGCCACTGCCCACCACCGGAATTCTCACGGCGGCCTTCACCTCGCCAATCGCCTCCCAGTCCGCTTCGCCTCTGTAGCCCTGCGCCTTCGTCCGCCCATGCACGGCAATGAGCGACGCGCCGCTCTCTTCGAGCACACGCGCCACTTCGAGATAGTTGCGCGCCGCCGCCTCCCACCCCAGCCGAATCTTCCCCGTGACCGGAACACGGAGAGTCTGAGTGAGCCGGGTGAAGATGCGGGCGATCTTTGCCGGTTCGCGCAGAAGCCCCGCCCCCGCGCCGCGATTCGAAATGCTGTTCACCCAACAGCCCATATTGAGATCAATGATGTCCGGGCCCAACTGCTCCACGCGAGAGGCGGCCTCCACGAGTCGATCTTCGTCGTGGCCGTACAGCTGAAAGGTCATCGGGCGTTCCGATGGATCGAATTGGAGTTTGCGGTGCGCGCGTTTGACGTTGTGCGACAGTTCATCCACCGACACGAACTCGGTGTAACTCATGGCCGAGCCGAGTTCGCGGCAGATCAGGCGAAAGGGCATGTCCGAGAATCCGTCCATCGGCGAGAGGATGGCGTCGCCGAAGATGGGGATGTGCCGGACGGAGAATTGCTGGATCATGCTCACGTACCGGGGCAGGGCAAAAGTTCGGGGCCGCGATCTTCGTAGCGCTTGTAGAAATTGAGGATGGCCTCTTCGTCGAATTCGGCGAGGTCGAGTTGGCGGCCCCAGGCCAGCGCCGAGATCGGAGTCGCCATCCCTTTGGAATACGGCAGGGCAAGCAGTCGCACCAAATTGCATCGGCGCTGAGGCGCGTTTTGGAGGAGGGCGCGAATCTTGTCTTGCAGGTCGGCGCACCCGTTGGGGCAGTTGTAAAGGATCACGATGTCGCCGTGCTCCAAATTGTGGAGCCAGAATCCATCGGCGACGGCTTCCTCGTAAAAGCCGTAGGGCGCAGTCCTCTCAAAGTGCTGGCCCGACGACGGCGGGTAATGCTGATAGTTCACGGTTGTCCCTTCGGCGACGTGGCCGCGCCCTTCGTCGGCGATGACTTGTTCGTTGGGGTTGGTGTCGGGGCGCAGCTTGTCTTGTTCGCCCTTCCGTGTTTCGCCGATCACGTACCAGAGTCCGCCGCCGAGGACGAAAATGGCGACGACGGCGATGGCGGCGTTTCGGATCATGGCCTGCCGTTGCTGTTGAGCGAGCGCGTTCTCACGCGCCAATTTTCTTTTGGTCATCGAGTGTCCTCGCAGAGAGAATGAAGCGCAGGGAGGCCGTGAAAGCATTGGCCGTCCTGCGCGCTGAGATAATTTTACAACAATCCTGTATCCGAGGCAGCCCGCAATCTGCGTTATACTTCGGCCAAGTTTGCTCGCCGCCGCGCTCGCGGCTATACTGTGGCCTTCTATGCCCGACACTCACATCATCGACAAGATCGCCATCCTCAAACAAACATTCGACGGCCTGACCGACGACGAGTTGAGCGATCTGGCAAAATTGACTCACCTCACCTCGTATCCCGAAGGGCACATCCTCTGCCGGGAAGGCGCCTTCGAGGAAGTCTTTTACATCGTCGCCGACGGGCAGGCAGTGATCACCAAGAAGATCAGCGATCACGAGAGCGAGCGGGTGCTGCGCAACGCCGGGCCGGGCGACTTCGTGGGCGAGATGGCCCTCATCCAAAACGCGCCGCGCGCCGCCACCGTGCGCGCCGTCACCGAATGCACGGTGCTGGAGATGGGCAAGAGCGATTTCGAGTCCATGCTCCGCCGCAGCCCGCGTATGGCCCTCAGCATCATTCGCACCACCCTCAGCCGCATGCGCGCCAACGATCAAATGGCGATTCAAGACCTCCAGCGCACCAACAAACTCCTGCGCGTGCTCGACCGCAATAAACTGGAATTCATTCAAGTGGCCGCGCACGAACTACGCACCCCTCTCACTGTGCTCAAAGGCTACGTCAACGTGATGAAATCCCTGCCGCAGATGAAAGACAACGCGGCCATCGCCGAGATCATGGACGGGATCAACAAAGGCGCGGAGCGGATGCACGAAATCGTGAACATGATGCTCGACGTGACCCGCATCGACAACGACACCCTGCGCATCGTGCCCTCGCCGGTGCCCATCCGCAGCGTGGTCAACGAAGTCGTGCACGATTTCAGCAAAGGCTTCGCCGAGCGCAACATCGCCGCCTCCGTCGAGCACGCCGAGGACACCCCCATGATCAACGCCGACCCCACGCTGGTGCAGAAGGCTCTCTATCATCTCATCATGAATGCCATTAAATACACGCCCGACGGCGGCCAAATCACCATCCGCACCCGCCCGGTGAAAATGGAACGGGATCGGCCAGGCGTCGAGGTGAGCATCAAAGACACCGGCATCGGACTCGATTCCGAGCATCAGGAATTGATCTTCGAAAAGTTTTATCAGGTGGGATCGGTGGCATTGCACTCCTCCAGCAAAACGGCATTCAAAGGCGGCGGCCCGGGGTTGGGGTTGGCTATTGCGCGCGGCGTGGCGCGCGCGCACGGCGGCAAAATTTGGGTCGAAAGCGCCGGCCACGACGAAACACACTTTCCCGGCAGCACGTTCTATCTGCAATTGCCGTTGAACCCGCCTGCGGCGTAAACGATTCCCGCGAACCTGCCGTCCCACCGTTATGAAACGCGCGACTCGAAGCGTCTTGCAGGCCGACTGGTCATTGTTCTTCCTGCGCTGGATTCTCTTGGGCAGTCTCGTCGCCTATCACTTCATCAACAACCCTCAACGCCCTCTCGGCAACACCGCCGCCCTCGCCGCCTTCGGCCTCTTCGCCGTTTACGACATCATCGTCGCGCTTTTGCTGATCGCCCAAGCAGGGATCAATTTCATTGCGCCGGTGACGATAGTGGCGGATAGCATCTTCGCTATTGCCGTGTATTGGGCGATGGGCTGGCCGCCGGACATTGCTCTGTGGGCGGCCGCCTTCCCGGCGCTCACCGCCGCGCTCCGCTACCACTGGCTCACCGGAGCCTTTGTGGCCGTCATCATCTCCGCCGCAAACATCGGGCAGTTGTACGCTTTCGGCCAAGCCGATCAAACTCGCTTGCTGGCTCTCCTCCCAGAGATCGCGCTTCTGCTCGGCGGCGCCCTGCTCACCGGCCTGTTGAGCGAGCAGATCAAGATCGCCGCCATCAAACGCACTCACGCCGAACGCGATGCCGAAGAGAAACGCATCAAACACGTGCGCGAGCAGGCCCGCGCCATTTACGACATGGCCTCGCTCGTGAGCGTGACTACCAACTACGAGCGCGTGCTCGACGCCGCCCTCGACCGCAGCACCGCCGTGGTCTCGGACACCAGGGGCGCCGCCTCACAAATGGTGAGCGCCGCGTTGCTGTTCCGCGATGGAATGCTCCGCGTAGCCACCTCGCGCCGCTTCACCAACCCCGATCAAAAAGTGTCCCTGGCCGCAAAGCGCGGCGTGCTGGCCGAAGCCATCAATCACGGCGAAGCCATGCTGTCGGCCGAACCCTTCCGCGACCCGGAACTCGGCGCAGTGGTTGCCTTGCGCGCCTGCCGAACCATCATGGCCATCCCCCTCCAATCGGGGTTGGATACTTACGGCGTGATGCTGTTTGCTCACCCCCGCCCCGACTTCTTCGATCTCGATCACATCGAACTGCTGGAAGCCATCTGCAAGCACACCATCATCGCTTTGCAAAACGCCAAACTGTATCAAAAACTTGTGCAAGAGAAAGAGCGCATTGTGGAAGTGGAAGAGGACGCGCGCAAGAAACTGGCTCGCGATCTGCACGACGGCCCCACCCAATCGGTGGCCGCCATCGCCATGCGCGCCAACTACATCCGCCGCCTGCTTGAGCGCGATCCAAAGAACGCCACCAAAGAACTCTACAAAGTGGAAGAACTGGCGCGGCGCACCACCAAAGAGATTCGGCATATGCTGTTCACCCTGCGCCCGTTGGTGCTGGAGACTCAGGGGCTCGGCGCGGCGCTCGAATCGCTGGCCGACAAGATGAAAGAGAACTACAACCTCAACGTCATCGTCGAGGCCCAGCCCGAAGCCGCCGAAAAGTTGGACGTTCACGCGCAGGGCGTGCTCTTTTACATTGCCGAAGAGGCGGTGGGCAATGCGCGCAAGCACGCCGAAGCCGAACACATTTGGGTGCGCATCAAATTGATCGCGCCCGAAATTTGCGCGCTGGAGATTCACGATGACGGCGTGGGCTTCGACGTAGGCGCAGTCACCGGATCGTACGAGACGCGCGGCAGTCTGGGCATGGTCAACATGCGCGAACGCACCGAGCTGGTAAACGGCGTCCTCCATTTGGACTCCGCGCCGGGCCGGGGTACCAAGATCACCGTTCTCGTTCCCCTCACCGATGAAGCGCGCGAGAAGTTGGGCGCGTGATTCCGATTTGCCCGTTTTCTGAGTTCGAATACAATCGTCGGTTATGCCGACTGCCGTGCCCAAGCGCCGCATTCCCCCCAAAGCCCGCCGTCAGTGGGACGCCGCCCGCATGAAAGCCCTGCGCGCCTTTTTGGGCATGACTCAGCAAACCTTCGCCGACCGACTCGGCGTCCGCCAGCAAACCGTCTCCGAGTGGGAAAAGGGAATCTATCGCCCCCGCGGCGCAACGGTCACTTTGCTCAACATCATCGCCGAGCAAGCCGGATTCAAACACCCCGACGAAAAGTAGTTCCCCCCAATCTTCCTCTGTGGCATAATCTCAGAGAAGCCTGTCAACGAATAAACGAATTCCCCGCAGGCTGCAAGCCATTCGTTCACTCGTTCCGTATTCGTGGGCAGTCAACTCAGATTTCTTGAATTCAATCAAGAGCGCTGATCCCTTATGGAAGAAGAGTCTCTCATCATCATCGGCGCTGGCCCGGCAGGGCTGACCGCCGCGCTGTATGCGGCGCGGGCCAACCTCAGCCCGTTGGTCATCACCGGCAACGAACTCGGCGGGCAGATCGCCATCACCAGCGAAGTCGAAAACTATCCCGGCTTCGATTCCATCCTCGGCCCCGAATTGGCCGACAAGATGAAAGCGCAAGCCGAGAAGTTTGGGGCGCGGTTCGAATACAGTTCGGTAACCGAAGTGGATTTTGCTCACGGCTCGCCGTTTGTCGTCAGAACGTATATCGCCGAGCGCCGGGCGAAAGCGGTGATCGTGGCCACGGGCGCGTCGGCCAAACGGCTGGGCATCCCCGGCGAAGAGGAATTCATCGGGCGGGGCGTGTCGTATTGCGCCACGTGCGACGGCTTCTTTTTCAAAGGCAAAGAGGCGCTGGTGGTGGGCGGCGGCGATTCGGCACTGCAGGAAAGTTTGTTTCTCACCAAATACGCCGAGCGGGTGCGCGTCGTCCATCGCCGCGAGTCATTGCGAGCCGGTGAGTTTCTCAAAGCGTGCGTCAATGAGAATCCGAAGATCGAGTTTGTGTGGGAGACGGTGATCGAGGAGATCAGAGGCGATGGCGCGGTGCAAGAGGTGAGGGTGAAAAATGTGCGAACAGGGAAGGCGGAGTCCCTGAGAGCCGACGGCGTGTTTGTGTTCATCGGCCACTTTCCCAACACGCAATTGTTCGCGGGGCAGTTGGCGATGGACGAGAACAGTTTCATCGTCACCGATAGATTGATGCAAACGTCGGTGGAGGGCGTGTTTGCGGCGGGCGAGGCGCAGGACCCGATTTATCGGCAAGCCGTGTCGTCGGCGGGGCAAGGTTGCCAAGCGGCCATTTCGGCGGAGCGCTGGCTGGCAACGAAGGGTGGGGCGTGATCGAACATGCTCTGCGTTCGCAACGAGAGGAGAGAAACATGTTTTCCAAAATTACTCGACGGATCTTTGCGGCATTGCTCGTGAGCGCCTTCGCGGCGTTCACGCCCGTCGGCGCGGCTCGTGCGCTGGCCGACACCGACGGCGACGGGATTGCGAATCCGATTGACAACTGCCCGTCGGTTGCGAACCCCGGACAGGAAGACAGCAACCACGACGGAATCGGCGACGCCTGCGAAACCGAAAGCGGCAAACGGTTGAACGGCAACGCAAACAAGATCATCGTTTACGAGATCGCCGACTTGCAAGAGATTCAGCCCTACACCCACACAGGCAAGAAGTTGGGCGGCATCGCCAAATCGGCGTTGGTGGCGTTGGCCGCAAGCGGCGCGGGCGCTCGCCAATCCGTCACGAGCGATGGAAAAGTGGCGGTGAGTTATTTGGGGAAGGGTGAATTCTCGGTGACGAACAATTTGACCGCGACTGGTGAGTCCGCCAACTTTATTCTGCCGGGCGTCTCCGACACAACCGGCGGCGCGTCGATTGCGCCGACTCCGTCAACGACCCGGACGCACACGGTGAAACCGGGCGACACGCTGTCGCGGATCGTGGCTCGTTTCGGGGTGACGGTGAATGCGTTGGTCGTCGCCAACAAAATCAAAGACCCCAACCTGCTGCGGGTCGGCCAGGTTTTGGTGATCCCGTAATGCCCAAACGCGGCCCGATTTTCTTCACCGAGTCCAAAGGCGTCAGCAAATATCCGCTGGCGCTGATTCACGGCGCGGGCGGAACGCACATGAGTTGGCCGCGCCAATTGCGGCATCACGCCGAGATGCGAGTGCTGGCCGTTGATCTGCCGGGGCACGGACAGAGCGGCGGAGAGTCGTGCGGCAGTGTGGCCGAGTTTGCGGCGGCCATCGCGCGATGGTTTGATGAATTGAAGATCGACAAAGCAGTGGTGGCCGGCCACTCGATGGGCGGAGCGATTGCCCAACTATTCGCGCTGGAATACGCCGACCGGTTGGCAGGCATGGTGCTGGTGGGCACGGGCGCGCGGCTTAAAGTGAATCCGCGCATCGTCGAGCGGTTGAAAGTTGATCGCGAGGGCACACTGAATCTGATCATCGAGTGGTGCTTTGGGGCGGGCACGCCCGCAGTCATCCTCGACGAGGCGCGCAAGCGATTGCTGCAAGCAAACCCGGAAGTGCTGGCTTCCGATTACGCGGCGTGCAATGTGTTCGACGTGAGGGATCGCGTGAGCCAGATCAAAACCCCAACGTTGGTGATCGGGGGCGCCGACGACAAAATGACGCCGGAGAAATACTCGCGCTACTTGGCCGAGCAGATTCCGGGCGCACAGCTGCGGTTGTTTCCCGGCGCAGGGCATATGGTGATGCTGGAGCAGGCAGATGAGGTGACAGAGGCGATGAGGAAATTTGTGGCGGGGCTGGAGTGAAAGCGGAGAGGAGCGTTCATTCGCGCAGCCATTCCATCAGCAACATCTTTGCTTTTTGCAATGCCCTCGCCCGATGGCTCACCCGGTTCTTCACCTCTTTGGGCAGCTCGGCCATCGTGCAGTTGTGATCGGGCATAAAGAAGAGCGGGTCGTAACCGAAGCCGCCACTGCCTCGCGGCGCGAAGGCGATGATGCCCTCGCACGCTCCCTCAACAACTTGAGGCTCGCGGCCCGGCGCGGCCAGCGCAACGGCGCAGCGGAAGCGGGCCGTTCGTTTTTCCCACTCCACATCTTTCAATTCGGATAGCAGTTTCGCCCAACGCTCGGCGTTTCCGGCGTTTGGCCCGGCGTATCGAGCCGAATACAAACCGGGCCGGCCTCCCAGCGCGTCCACCTCCAACCCCGAATCGTCGCCGAGCGTAGGGAGGTTGGCCTCCCGGCAAGCGGCAATGGCTTTGAGCAAAGCGTTGGCGGCATAAGTGTCGCCCGTCTCGACGACTTCCTGCGAGATTCCGGCCTCCTTCAGTGAAAGGCAGTCGAGCGGCAAATCTCCCAGAATTTCCGCAATTTCTTTTATTTTTCCCGCATTGTTCGAGGCAATGATCAGTTTCGCAGTCATGTTTTATGTATTCGCGTCTCCCGCATATTGGCTGTTTTCTGCGGTATTTCCATTCGTTCGGGTACTGGTGAGTCTTTTCACTTTTTATGTATTGAGTTTACACGGAATCCTTGACTAGCGATCTGTAAAGTGCTACAATGCACGCAGTTTTCCGGGCAATTTTGTGGACGATCCCTTTCTCAGAGAGACTGCCCTGTACAAAACTCGTCGAGACGTTTTGCGGCTGAACGTCGGGTTCCTGCTCAAAGAAAACGTCGGCTATAGCCGCCGGATGGACTTCGAGGCGCCGTTGCTCGAGGTGGCCGACGATCTAAACCTTGCCAACTTTCGCGGCGCGGCGAATTTTACCCGCACACCGCAGGGAGTTTATGTGCAGGGACGTTTTTCGGGCGAGCACCCTGCCGAGTGTGTTCGTTGCCTCACCGAATTCCCGCAAGTTCTCACCGCCGACATCAAACAACTGTACGATTATCCCCCCGACCCGTCTTCGGAGCACGTGATTGCCGAGACGGGTTTTTTGGATCTTGCGCCGTTAATGCGCGAATTGATGCTGCTTTCGGCGCCCATGCGGGCCCTGTGCCGCCCCGATTGCAAAGGGCTGTGCCCCAATTGCGGGCAGGACTGGAACGAAGGGCCGTGTAATTGTGAGAAGGAAGAGATCAATCCCCGTTTCGCAGTGTTGAAGAAATTGCTCGACAAGTAACGTTACTGGTAATTGGCTCGATGTTGGGAGCGAAGGGATGGTTGCGATGAACAATTATAAGCGGAAGAGCGGGAACGGTTTGATAAAAGGGAACGGCCGGCCCAAATTGGCGGGCGCACTGAGGGAAAAGGCCAGCGTGCAGGGGTACCTCACCGCCGATGATGTGGCGCAGGCCTACCCCGGCATAGAAGAGGAGCAGTTGGTAGACTTGTTCGCTTCCATGCAAGATGCGGGCATCGAGATGCGCGAGCGGCACAGCAAGTTGCGCCGCCGCCCGCGCCGAATCGGCGAAGACGAGTTCGACCTCTCCACCATTTCATCCGATGACACGGTGGGGTTGTACCTCAAAGAAATGGCGCGCGTGCCACTGCTCACCACCGAACAGGAAGTGGATTTGGCGAAGCGGCTGGAGCGCGGCCTTTTGGCCGACGAACGGCTGCGCACCATGGGCCCCAAAACCCGCCCCAAGACTCGCGAGATGCTCGCCAGCCACATCGAAGATGGCCGCCTCGCCCGCGAGCACCTCATCAAAGCCAACACCCGCCTCGTGGTTTCAATTGCCAAAAAATATATGTGCCGGGGCGTGCCCTTCCTCGATCTCATTCAAGAAGGCAATCTCGGACTGATGAAAGCGGTGGAAAAATTCGACTACCGGCGCGGATACCGATTCAGCACCTATGCCACGTGGTGGATCCGGCAGACCATCACCCGCGCCATCGCCGATCAGGGCCGCACCATTCGCGTGCCCGTGCACATGAGCGACCGCATCCGCCGACTCTACAAAACCGCCCGGACTCTGGAGCAGGAATTGGGTCGCCGCCCCACGATGGAAGAGATCGCCGGTGAACTCCGCTGTGAGCCGCGCAAAGTTCAATGGATGCTCAAAGTATCGTGGCAGCCGCTCTCGCTCGAACGCCCGGTGGGCGAAGACGACGATGAAGAATTCGGCTCGTTCGTCGAGGACGAAAACGCGCTGTCGCCCACGCAGAGCGCCCTCAACACCCTGCTCCGCGAAAAAGTCGAGGCCGTTCTCTCGACCCTCCCGCCGCGCGAGGCGCGCATCCTTCGCCTGCGCTTCGGCCTGCAAAACGGGCGGGCCTATACCCTCGAAGAAGTGGGGCAGAAGTTCGGCCTCACCCGCGAGCGCATCCGCCAAATCGAAGGCCGCGCCCTTCGCCGCCTCCGCCACCCCCGCCGAAGCAGGCAACTGCGCGATTATCTCACCTGAGCAACCCAACCGCCGGAGAAACCTCCGGCGGAATTATTTTTCTGCGCTATACTCTGAAAGCAATCAGCGATCAACAATTCGCAATCTGCAACCCCCAATGTCCGCCGGAGCACTCCACCTCAACGCCGACAGCAATCAGGGCCTGCGCCCCGTCGATCTGCGGCGCGATCTTTCCAGCATCGCCGCGCTGATGGAACTGTGCTTCGGCGACACGCTCGACTACTCCGGGCGCGGCGCAGTGCGCGAGATGGAAAGCCTCTCGCGCACCGGCCCATTGCTTTGGCTGTTGGGCTCGGTGGCGCCCAACTGGCAATTGGGCTTCGTGTGGATTGAAGACGTCAAAGTGGTGGGCAACGTGAGTACCCAAGCCGCCGAGTTCGACCGCCGCGCCTGGCTCATCGCCAACGTGGCCGTTCACCCCGATCATCGCCGCAAAGGCATCGCCACCGCTCTCACCGATGCCGCCATGCGCTTGGCCGAATCCAGCGGCGCGCGGCGCGTGCTTCTGCAAGTGCATCGCCACAACACCGGCGCTCACGATCTCTACCGCGCCCTCGGCTTCCACGACGTGGCCACCCGCACCACATGGGAGCGCACAGGCCGCCGCGAGCCCCTCGACTTCTCCCTGCCCGGCATCGAGATCCGCCCCTCGCGGCGCGACGACTGGCAAAATGAATTCGCCTTCGTGCGCGAACTGCGCCCGGCCGGATTCAGTTGGCTGAAGCCCCTCGACGAAAACGACTGGCGGCCCTCCTTCTGGCGCTCACTGCGCTCGCTGGCCGACTTTTTCATCGGCAACGACTCGCGCCGCTGGATCGCGCTCGACGACTCCACCGGCGCGCTCGCCGGAGCATTCGTCATCGAAACCGGCTACGCCTCCGCCGATCACCTCGCCTTCGTCATTCACCCCCAATGGAGCGGGCGGCTCGACCGCCCCCTGCTCGCCTCCGCCCTCCGTCGGCTCGGCCACCGGCCGTGGACGGTGCGAATCGATCACCCCGCCGACGACGAACCCGCCGAAGCCGCGCTCAAAGAGTTCGGCTTCCAACCGATGCAGACCCTCGTTTGGATGCAGAAAGAAATATCGTGAGCCGATTGCGATTGCTCATTCTCGCCGCCTTGATTCTCGCCTGCGCCCTGCCTTCATCCCTCACGCCGACCCCGGTGGACTCCGTCACCGCGCCCGCGCCCACAGCCGCACTCGCGCCCACCGTTCCCCCCGCCACCGATGCTCCCCCGCCCACCGAATCGTCGGCGCCCACCGAGACTTCGGCTCCCCTTCCCACACTCGTGCCCCCACCCGATCCGCAGTGTTGCGCGCTCGCCCCGCTCGTCAGCGGACTCCGCCGCCCCACATTGATCACTCACGCCGGAGATGATCGCCTCTTCATCATCGAACAGCCGGGGCGCATTCGAATCGTTGCGGGCGGCGCTCTGCGCGAAGAGCCGTTCCTCGACATCGAACGCATCGTGGGCAGCAACGCCAACGAGCAGGGATTGCTCGGATTGGCTTTTCATCCGAATTACGCCGCCAACGGAAATTTCTTCGTGAACTATACCGACCGGCGCGGCGGCACCGTCGTTGCCCGCTACACCGTCTCTGCCGACCCCGACCATGCTGACCCCGTCTCGGCTGAGATTCTGCTCACGATTGAACAGCCGTTTCGCAATCACAACGGCGGCGGAATCGTGTTCGGCCCCGACGGTTTGCTGTACATCGGCATGGGCGACGGCGGCGACGCGGGCGACCCCTACGGCAACGGGCAGAACCCCAATGTTCTGCTCGGCAAAATGCTGAGGCTGAATGTAAACGAGCCGGGCGCACGGCCTGAAATTTGGGCGATGGGTTTGCGCAACCCGTGGCGATTCTCGTTCGACCGGCTCAGCGGCGATCTGTTCGTCGGCGATGTGGGGCAAGGCGAATGGGAAGAGATCGATGTGGTGCGCGCGCCACTGCCCGCCGCCGGGCCAAACTTCGGCTGGAACATCCTCGAAGGCACGCACCGCTATTCCACCTTTGGCGACGCCGCCGGGCTGGCCGGGCCGGCCGCCGAGTATTCGCACGCCGAGGGCGGCTGTTCGGTGACGGGCGGCTTTGTGTATCGGGGAGCAGCTCTGCCCGCGCTCAACGGCGTCTATTTCTACGGCGACTATTGCTCCGGCTTCATTTGGAGTCTTGTGCCCAATGAATCCGGCGGCTGGGACTCCAACCTCTTCATGCAAACGGGACTCAACATCAGTTCGTTCGGCGAGGATGGGGAGGGCGAGCTGTATGTGGTCGATCACGGCGGCGCGGTATATAAATTAGCGGGGCAGTGAATCCCCCGGCACGAATGCGTTTGCCGCGCAGTTTCGCATCGTTCTGCAATCTTATTGATCTCTTTGGCCTTCACTCAAACGAGTAGAATGCCCATGATGGCAGTCGAACCCGGCACGGTGCTTGTCGTTGACGATCACGAAATGAATCGTGATCTCCTCACGCGCTACCTCAAACGCGAAGGGCGCCTGGTGGCTACCGCCGAAAACGGGCGGCAGGCGCTGGCCATGCTCATCATGCGCCCGTTCGATGTCGTACTGCTCGATTTGATGATGCCGGAGATGACCGGCTTCGAAGTGCTGGCGCGCATGAGAGACGACCCCGACTTGCGCCACATCCCGGTGGTGGTGGTCTCGGCGCTCGAAGACACCGAGAGCATCGTGCGCAGCATCGAACTCGGCGCCGAAGATTACCTCACCAAACCCATCAACCCGGTTCTGCTCAAAGCGCGGGTGGGCGCCAGCCTCGACAAAAAGCGCCTGCGCGACAACGAGCAAGCCCAGTTCCACCAAGTGTCCACCGAAAAAGAGCGGGCCGATGAATTGCTGGAATTGATCATCCCGCTCGGCGTGGCGCTTTCAGCCGAGAAGGATTTCGACCGATTGCTGGAAATGATTCTGCTGGACGCCAAAACACTCTCCAACGCCGACGGCGGCACACTCTACCTTCGCACCGACGACGACCAGCTGCGGTTCGAGATCATGCGCAACGACACGCTGGGCATCGCGCTCGGCGGCGCCACTCGCAAGAAGATCGCCTTCGCCCCCCTATCCATGTATCAACCCGACACAGGCGAGCCAAATCATCACAACGTGGCCGCTCACGCCGCGCTCACCGCCGAGTCGGTGAACATCGCCGATGCCTACGAAGTGGAAGGGTTCGACTTCTCCGGCGCGCGCGCTTTCGACAAAGCCAACAACTATCGCTCGAAGTCCTTCCTCACCATTCCGCTCAAAAATCATTCGGGCTACGTCATTGGCATCCTGCAATTGATCAATGCCAAAGACCGCGAAGATGGCCGTGTGATTTCGTTCGACAAGGCTCTGCAAAAGATGGTCGAGTCGCTGTCGGCTCTAGCCACGGTGGCGCTCGAAGCCTATATCCGCGAGCGGCAGCTCAAACAGCAGATTCAGGAATTGAAGATCGTGATCGACGAGACCAAAAAGCAGAGTCAGGTGGCCGAGATCACCGAGAGCGAGTATTTCCAGTCGCTCCGCGAAAAGGTGCAGGTGCTCAGGGGCAAGGCGCGATAGCCTCTCACACCCCGCTTCTCTGTTTCAACCCCTCGTTCAGAAATTCCTGCAGCGCTTCGCCGTCGAGCACCTGCTTGACTTTGATGGTGCGTTGGCCGGTGCGATGATCATGCACGCCCTTCTCTTTGGTTGATCGGGCGTAGGTGCGCACGATGCCGCCGGGCGGCGGCGCCGGGCGCGATTCGCCTTCGCCGTCGAGGAAGGCCTCCGTCCACAGAATCCGAGTCGCTTCGGCGGCCAGATCGTCGGGCGGCAGGTTGCTGGCGAGGGTGAGTCGATGGTCGGTGGCGGGGTGGCGGATCGCCGCCTGCGCCGTGAGTCGCGGGATGATGAGTCCGCCCCGGTTGATTTCTTTTACGCTCACTTCCAAGTTGGGGGGCGGCGGCGGCAGATCGTCGTCGTCGAGTTCGGGCAGAACACTTACGTTGGCGCCGATGCGCTGAAGCGACTCTTGCCCGGCGGCCTTCACCGTCTGCACCAGTTTGTGCGCGCCCGTCTCCCCCTGCAACAACCCATACGCGCCGAACCCGCTCACCACCATCATCACCGAAAAACTGCGCCCCTCGAGCGAAAGGTCTTCGCCGAGCAGGCTGGCCGCAAACCCGCGCTGGCGCGCCCAACCGAGATACATTTTCGCCAGCGCGCCTGCCCACTGCCGCGCCGCCGCGCTCTTGTGTTTGACTCCGATGCGCAGATACGCGCCGCGCGAATCGCGCGGGCCGCTGAGCCATGAAGTGAACTCGATGCGCGGCAGTTCGTTGAGCAGATAGCGATACGGGCGCGCCAACGACTCAAGAGAGGCCGACTCCGATTGCGCCCCATCGGTCAGCGCGTCGAGCGCGTTCCGCAGACTGTTGAGCATTTCCACCGTGCCCGAGGCGCGCTGATACGCGTCGAGTTTTCGCCGCGCCGATGATTGATCATTCCAAAAGCCCACATCGGACATTTCGGAAAGAATGGCCGCGCGTTCGGCCTGCGCTTCGGCGAAGCCGTGCAATTCTTCCAGCGCTTCCACGCGCGCGGCGAGAATGGGCAGGGCTTCGCGGATCTCGATCAGAGTCAGAGTCGGCTCACTGCGGAGAGCGGGGGCGGGCTGAGCCGCCGGTTCGGCGGCGGGCGGGTAGTATCCCGAATGAATGCGCCCGTGCCGCATGTAGAGTCGGATCGAGCCGCCGGAGGCCTCGGGCTTCATGGCGTTGATCTCGCGGGCGAGCGGATAGGTGATCGTCTTTTCGATCTGCCGTTTGAGGTAGCGCGCGCCGTAACGGGCGCTGTAGCCGAGCGCCACCACTTGCTCGATCACTTCGTCGGCGATCTCGGCTTCGAAGTTTCGGCGGGTGAGGCCGTCACGTTTGAGCAAGTCACCGATCTCGCGGCGGGCGATGTCGGCCATCACCGCGCGGCTCAGCGGGTGGAAGATGCACACCGCGTCGATGCGGTTCATGAATTCGGGGGTAAAGTAGTCTTCGGTTTCGGAGAGCACGCGCTTCTCGCGGGCTTCCATTGTTTCGCCCTGCTTGAAGCCGAGTTTTTCTTGCTGCATCAACTGCGCGCCGAAGTTCGAGGTGAGGATGATAATGGAGTTGCGCAGGTTCACCGTTTCGTCGTTGCCGTTGATGAGAATGCCTTCGTCGAACAACTGCAGGAAGCGCTGATAGATGAAGGGGTGCGCCTTCTCGAATTCGTCGAGCACGAGCACCGAGAATATTTTGCCCGCGAGGCGGTTGGTGAGTTGCCCGCGGCGATAGATGGCGTCGGTGGCGTAGGGGTTGCCAAACAGTTCGGTGTGTTGGTGCGGGTGAGCGTAGTCGCCCATGTTGAAGCGCACGATGCGGTCACGGTTGCTGTAGAGGTATTCGGCGAGGGTGCGGGCCAGTTCGGTTTTGCCCACGCCAGTGGGCCCGAGAAACAGAAAAACCCCCATTGGCCTCAGCGGGTTGTTCACCCGCGCTTTGAGCAGGCTGAGCGATTGTACGATGGCCTCGACGGCTTGATCTTGGGCGAGGACTCGGGCGCGGAAAAACTTGAGCACCTCGTCTTCGTTGAAGGGCACCGTGTCGTCGAGCAGCATACGCGGCAGGCCGCTCTGCTCGCCGAAGCGGCGAGTTACGTCGTCGGCGATCAGCTGCGCGCCGCCGGTTTTGGCTACGGCCAGCGTGTCGCGCAGAACGTCGATGGTTTTGCCGGGCTGGGCGCGGTCGAGCGAGTAGCGCTGGCTGAGATCGAACGCGCGCTCGATGGCGGCTTCGGCGATGGGGATGCCGTGCAGGATGCTGAGGTCTTCGGCGACGCGATGGATGATCTGCCGCGCCTGCGCCGAGTCGGGTTCTTCGACGCGCACGGGAAGGAAGAGCTGTTCGTAGTCGGCGTACGAATCGGCAAAACGCCGCCACGTGTAATCGTTGGCTTCGGCGAGGCACAGGCCGGGCAGTCGTTTGAAGGAGGCGGCCAACACGGTGGCGACATCCGGCGTGATCCCGCCCTCGTCGTCGTCGAAGCTTCCGAGTCGGGCGGCGCGAGTGATCTCGTCGAAGTATAGAATGACCTCCGGGTGTTTCGACCATTCGCTCATCAATTGATCGAGCGCGGCTTGCCAGTTGCCGCGCGCCGAGAGGCCGGGCAGGCCATTGGGGGTGAGCCGCCACACCTCTTTGCCTGCCAGTTCGGGCGGGCACTCGCCGCTGAGAATCCGCGCCGCCACCGATTGCAGGACGGCGCTTTTGCCCACGCGCGCCGGGCCGATGACCACGACGCGGCCTTTGAGCGGCGAGGCGAGGGCTTGCAGAATTTGATCGATTTCAGAATCGCGGAAATAGATGCTGGGCTGGCCGCCGGCCTGCGCGCGCTCGGTGATGTTTTGGGCGAAGTTGGAAAGGTGCGCGCGGAGGGAGTCGGGGGAAGGGGAGGTCATGGCGCCCACTCCACCGTTCCCGGCGCATCAATGGGCGCGAGCGGCGTGAGGCCGCTGCCATCGGGTTTCATGAGGTGCATGCCGGTGGCGCTGGTGAAGGCAATATATTGCCCGTCGGGCGAAAAGTTGCCGTACATGCTCATGTCGTAAATTTCGGTGAGGCGGGTGGCTTTGCTCTCGCCCAGTGTCACGCTCCACCAATCGGAGGGCACGTTGTGCGCTTCGGCGATTTGCGCGCCCGTGAGTCGGTCGAGCCAAGAGAGCGCGGGCGAGCGGCCCTCGCCTACGGCATTGAAGATGATGCTCTTTCCATCGGGCGAAAAGAACTGCGCATCCACCGACGGAAACTCGCCCGGCGGCAGAACCGGCGAGCCGTTTTTGCCGTCGGCGTCGGCCATATAAAGTTCCTGATTGAAGTTCTCGGTGTCGAATTTGAGATAGGCCAGTTTCGTTCCGTCGGCGGAGAGGCGCGGCCAAATGGAATCTTCGATGAGGATGTCGGGGCGGCCTCCCTGCGAATATCGGATCCGCTCAAGGGTGTATTTGAATGTGTTGCCGCCGGAGCCGCGCACGGGGATGAAGTGGGCGTAATAGATGTATTGCCCATCGGGCGACCACGCCGGAGTGAAATAGGATTCCTGCGGATCGTTGCGAGTGATGAGCGGTTCGGGCGCGGCGGCGGGGTCACTGCCGATGGAGAATTGATAGAGGCTGGTGTAGCCGAGCTGCACTTCTCCGGCCGGCGGCGGCGGCGCATAAGCCATCACCAACGTTTTGCCGTCTGGCGAAACGGCGGCGGCGGTGAGCCATGCATCTTCGGGCGGGGTGAACACCGAGTCGATGTTCCCTGTGGCGAGGTCGAGTCTCTTGATCCCCTGCGCGCCCTGTGTGTAGATCAGCGATCCGGTGAGGCCGAGTGTTTCCCACGCGGGCGCGGCAAGGGTGGGGGCGCGGGTGGGCGCGGGGGTGGCGCCGGGCAATTGGCTGGCGGCGGTGGCCGCCGCTGTTGGGTCGGAGATTTCGATGGAGCACGCCGAGAGGGCAAGCCCGATTGCCAGCAATCTAAATGTTTTCATTGTCTTCCCTTTCGTAGGTGTCGTGCTTTCTATCGGGCCGGGCAAGCAAAAAGATGATGCACACCACAATGATGATTCCCGCTACCGAAACGATCACATGCCACACGCTCGGAGCGGCGTGCAACAGCGGGCGATGCGCCGGGATCGGCTCATTTAGGAGCCAGTGTGCGAACATAGTTGACCACATGCCATCGTTCCTCTTCGGCCAATGCGGCGCGGAAGGCGGGCATGACCGATCCGGGAAAACCGTCGGTGATCCATAAAAACAACTGCCCATCGGAGTGAACGCCGAGCACGGCGTGAAGCGACAAATCGGCGGGGCGCGGACTCATGGTCAGCCCCACCGGGCCATCGCCTTTGCCCGTTTCGCCGTGACACGGCAGGCATTTCGATTCATAGATCGCTTTGCCTGCGGCGACCGACGCGGCATTAGGCGGGATGGGATTGACCAACCCCGCCGCTTGAACGGGCGGCGCGCGATTGAATGTGACCACGCTGGCAACCGCCAGCGCCAGCGCCGGAGCCAGCCCCCAAGCGGCAAGTTGATTCCACGTTCGCCCCAATGTGCTGAAGGCAAACAAATAAGCCAACGCGCCGAGAAGCAGCAGCGCCCCCGCCACTCGATGCCACGGGTAACTCTGCGCTTTCGCGCTCGCCCCCACGTTCATATTGAAGATCGCAAACGCATCGAACATCCCCTCGCGCCGCACCACGGCCATCACTTGCCAATCGTCGGGCAGGCTGAGGTACGAGCCTTTGACACTATAGCGGCCATCGCCCGCCGCCGCCAGCGGCGTTTCGCTGGGCGGCAGTTTGCCTGAAGCAGGCGTGAAGCGCAGCAGCGCCTCTTTGGCCTCCAGCACCGGCTGGCCGCCCGAAGCGACGGCCAACGTAAACGTGTTGATGCCCACGCGCCCCGGCGTGATTTCGAGATCGAGGCGGAGATCGTCAACGTTGGCCGATTGAGCGATCACCGGATCCCCCGCCGTCGTTCGCGCGGGAGGCAGAGAGGTGAGGACGCCGACACTGAGAAACAGCGCCGCGCCGATAGTCAATTCACTGGTGACAATGTTTCGGAAACGCTCGACGAGCGGCGTTGTGCTTCGAGCGGCGGCGGCTTTTTTCATGGCCGGAGTGACGCCCAAAAGATTTACCGCGCCGATCCCAACCATCGGCACGATGAGAATCAGTTTGGCAATCAATGTCTGCCCGTACACGGTGGAGTTGAGCGCCTCCAGCGAGCCAACGCGCAGAGCCGTTGCGTAAAGCCCGGTGAGGGTGAGCGCGCCCACGCCGATGAGAGCCAGCGCCGAGAAGCGCGGGATGAGTCGGGCCGTGATTTGAGTTCGGGCCGATGAATCGAATCGGCGCAGTCCCCACATCGCGGCGACGAAGTGAGTGAGGCCGCCCACCCACACCGAGGCGGCGGCAAGGTGAATCCAATCGGCGGCCACAGGGAGAGCGGGTTGGGGATCGGCGGCGGCGTGACTGCCGAGACTGATCGTCAGCAGAATCAACAGCGAGAGGCCGAAGGCAATCCATTGTTCGCGCGCCGCGCGAGTCTCGCTCAACAATCCGGCGAGGGCAAAGGCGAGAGCAATGCGGGCGATCCACAGCGCCCCGAAGCGCGTGTTGAACAGCACACTGCTTGCGGCATCGCTCCACGGCGCGGCGATCTCCGCGCCGGAGGCTTGCCCGGCATGGATGAGGAGAGCGATAAGATTGGCGATGACGAAGATGATGATGCCGATGGAGGCGAGCCGCCGCCACAACGAACCGAAGGCTGCCGATTCCACTTCGGAGGCCGACGACTCGATCGTCGGCTGCCACACGATGCGCACGAACAACGCGCCGCCAGCGAGCGCGGTGGCCGAAAGATACATCAGCCAGCGGCTCACGATTTCGCCGAGTGAGAGTTTGATCTGTTTGCTGGCCCGCTCGGCGTTAGCCAGCGCGGCGGCATCCACGTCGCCCACGGCAAAGGGGAACGCCCCAGCGGTGGAATGCCCGTCCACTGCCGAAAGCACTTGCCACGAAACGGTGTACACGCCATCGGGCAAAGAACGCAGGGTGACCGTGAGCCGCGTGGCGTCGGCAGGATCGACTCGGGAGTCGAAGTTGTCCATTTGCGCGCCGTTCGAGTCGATCACGACGATGGAGCTGAAGGAGGGTTCGAGCGCTTCGCTGAAGAACAGCTCGATCTGCGCGGGGGCGCGGTCGAGGGCGGCGTTGGCTTCGGGGATGGAGCGCAGAAGCGAAGCGTGGGCGAACACCGGCAGAGCCAGCGCGAGCGCGAGGCCGAGAGCAATGAGAATGGCGGCGAGTCTAAATTTCATAAAAGTTTGTAGTGGCGACTTCAGTCGCCCGGGCAAAAAGGCGATTGAAATCGCCACTACAGAAAGCGTTGCAGAAAGCGTTACTTCTTGCGCCCGAGCGCGAAGACGCCCACGGCAACGACGGCCACGATCACAACACCGCCGACGACGTACACCCAAACCGGGATGCCTGCCGATGCGCTGGAGGCGGCGGCCAGCGACTCGGGCGACGGCGCCACTTCTTCGGGCGCAACGGTGACATCCACATCCGTCTCGCCCATATCGCCGGAGAGTTTGCCGGTGAGACGAAGCGTATGCACGCCGGGGCGCTCCGGCGTGAACGGGGCAGTGAAGTGGCCGGGGTTGCCGCCCTCCAGCGGTTGCAGGGTGAGCGCGGTGGTTTGCCCGCCGTAGATCATTTCAACTTTCAACGCGGAGACATCAACTTGGATGCCGGAACTGTGATCCATTCCCCCCGCCTCTACCCCTTCCACCATCGGCTCGCCCATCGCCAATGATCCTTCCACGGTGATCTTGGCCTGCGCCGGTTCGCCGATCTCGGAATGATCCGATCCGGCGATGGCGACTTTGATCGTGTGTTCGCCGTTGCTCAAGCCGGTGACGGTTGCCGTCGTTTGGCTGAGGGGCAGCATGATCAACTCTTCGTCGTCGGCGTATAGATGCCAGTGCAGAGACTCGGCGTCGTGCTCGTCGATGCCTTCAACGGCGATGGTCACTTCGAGGCGGTCGCCCTGCGCCGCGCTGTTGTCGGCGGGGGCGACGAGGCTGATCGTGCCCGACACGTCGCCGTGGCCGTGCTCTTCGGGCTTGGCGCTGAAGTTGATCACGAGGGCGTTGGCCTCTCCGGCAACGGGCGGCTCATTCACCCAGCCGTATTCGATGACGTAATTCCCCGCCGTCGTTTCCTCGTGAGCCAAAGCGGCGAGCGGGGTGAGAAACAGTGCCAGTAGTGTTAACGCGCCAATACTGCGCGCAATGTTGCGAGACATGAAAGACTCCTTTGCTGATTGCTGGTGGCTAATGGCTGATCGCTAACTGCTCATGGCTATCCAACTCGCGGCGGCGGCACCGGGGGCGCAAACGACCAACCGTTGGCCGGGAGCGAAAGGGTGTGCAGTGGCCGCCACAGCTCGCTGGCCGCTTGCAATGCAGTGACGATGCTGGCCGGGACGAGTGTGAGCGGCGCGGCGGCCACCGTTTGCGCCTGAAACAGATCGAAGAGGTAGCCGTGAGAGTGCGGTTCGTCGGGGTTGGCGCCCACGTGCGGATGTTGGTGCGCGGGGTCGGGCATGAGCCAGCACGGACACACCCCGGGCTGGGCAAAGGCAATGAAGACTGCGAGGAAGGCGCTGAGCGCCATTGCCGCTTGGCGCATGGTGAGGAAATTATACAAGAGGGCGGGGTTACGGCAGCCACGCGGGCATGGTTGCGTCTTCGGCAATGAGCCGCGTGGAGTCGTCGGCGGATGACCACACAAAAATTTCGGGGTTGGCAAACGGTTGCCCCAGTTCGAATCGCTGGAAGAGGAGCGACTCGCTCCACGCATCCCAACGATACGCGCCGTAGGTGTATTGCGGATCGTCGGCCACAGGGCGGCCATCACTGCCATCGGGGCGCATGATCCACAATTGACTGCCGAGCCCGCTGAGCGAATCTTTGAGTCCGGCGGCAATCCAGTCGCCGTCGGGCGACCATACGGGCGCTCCGTAATCGGCGCCCTCCAGCCCGCTCTCGAACGCAGGGGCGATGTCCTTCGACTCAAAATTGGCGAAGAACATTTTGACTCGCGGCTGTTCACCGGAGATGGTGAGATCGTTGTACAGCATCGCCCGCCCATCGGGCGACCACGCGCCCATCAACCCCATTTGCGATTGCAGGATCATCGTCTCGCCCGTTCCCAGATCGAGCACGCGAATGCCGCCGATGCTCCCGTCGAATGAGGCGATGCGGCGGCCATCGGGCGACCACGACGGGCTGTGCCCCAGCATTTGCGAGTCGGCATACACGGCGGTGGTTTGCCCAACGGCGAGATCGAGTATCCACGCGCGCGGCGGGCCGTGCGGCGCTCCGGGTTGCAGCCCGGCGTTCTCGCGGCTGTAGGCAAGACGGCGCCCGTCGGGCGACCAGTTGGGCGCGGTGCAACGGTCGGCGGCGCAGTCGGCGGCCACTCGCTGATTCGATCCGTCACGATTCATCAACCATACATCGATCCCATTCGACTCGTTGGCAACACTGTAGGCAATCGTTTCGCCGTCGGGCGCAACGGCAAAATCGTACACCCGGCCGCCCGTGCCGGTGAGCGGCCTGCGTTCGCCGTCGAGCGTCACTGCCCACAACTCGCGGCTCTCGTTGGCCGGAGCGATGACGACGATCATCGGCTCGCGCGCGGTGAACCGCCACACCACATCATGCTGAACGCGCTGGCCGCTCGCGCTCAACGCGCCCGCGCGCACTCGCGCCGTGTATTCGGCTCCGCGCGCCAACGGCTCGCCCGGCGCGAACCACATCGTTTTATCATCCCACGTGATCGATCCGGGAATCGATGGCTCGATAGCAAATGATGACTCGACGCTGGCCGTGTCCATCGGTTGAGCAAACTCGATCCCGATGCGGCCCGTTGCGCTCACCGCGCCCGACTCCGGTGTGACGCCGACGACTCGCGCCCCCACCCGATCGCCGATGAACAACACTGCCGCGAGCGCCGCGCCGATGACGGCGAGCGTGCTCCACACAACCAAATCGAATCGATCGAGTTTCATGGCACGCCCCCACCCCCCTCCCCCATCGGCGCAATCACCGATGGGGGAGGGGGGTGGGGAGGGGGTCACGGATACAAATACGGCTGTGATGGCTCGGCCACCGACTCGACCGACTCGGCTTTGATGAACGGGATGCGCTGGCCGTCGAGGGTGGAGGCTTCGACCGCGCCGCGCACGCGCACCCAACTGTTGCCCGCCAGCGACGCCGCCCCCGGCCACTGCACCACCACCCCCAACGCCGACGCATCGGCCACGCAACAGTTGAGCGTGAATCGCGCGGCGAGAAATTCGTCGTTACCCAACCGGCTGTCGTGATACACGAAGCCGATCACATCGGCGGGCAAGCCGTTGAGTGAAACCGGATCGGCGGCGTAATTGACGGCGCGGATCCAATCGAGGATGTTGCGGTCGGTGGGAGCAATGTCGAGGCGCACGGCTTCGCGGCTGGCCGCCAACGGCGCGGAGGTGTTCACGCCTTTGTTGGCGATGGCGGCGGCCCCCAATGGTTTGGCCGGGATGAGCAGGCCGAGAAGCACAGGCAGGGCCACGATCAGCAATCCCCACGCGGGGGCGACCTCGCCGTGATCGTGATCATGATCGTGATGATCAGGATCGACAGGCGCGGCAGCGGGGCGGCGGCGCGGCAGAATGTTCTGCGCGAGGACGAGGAAGCCAATGGCGGCGAACACGGTGAGGGCGAGGAAGCGGTTGCTGATGTACCAATACAGCGTGCCCGACCAAATTTTTTGCAGAAGAAAGATGCCAAGCGCGGCGAGGATGAGGGCTTGCAGGGTGCGATAGAGGCGAGGGGACATGCTAAACTGCGAACTCCCAGCTCCAAATCTCAAACTCCAAAACTTCGAGGCTTTGCGTCTTCGTGTCTTTGTGGTAAATGGCTACCATGCTGTGTTGAAGTTCATAAACACTGCGAACAGAATCGTCATGGCTAACGGCAGGATGATGAGATAGGCCACCGCCTTCCGTTGGAACACGCGCGAAAACATGATGACACTTTTGATGTCCACCATTGGGCCGAAGACGAGGAAGGCCAACACCGAGCCAATGGTGAACGTGTTGGCAAAGGCCAGGGCAATGAAGGCATCGACAGTGGAGCATACCGAAAGGATGACCGCCAGCGCGATCATGGCCAGCACGGAAACAACCGGCCCGGCGCTCACAGCCAACAGCGCCGTTTGCGGCACGGCGGTTTGCATCAGCGCGGCCAGCAGTGCGCCGACAATGAGGTATCGCCCCATCTCGAAGAATTCGTCGGCGGCAATGCTCATGACTCGCGGCAGACCGGAGCGGAGGGAGGCCATCGCCCCCACTCCCGACCCCTTCCCCATCGGAAAAGTCACCGATGGGGGAGGGGAGTCGAGGCTTGCGCCGCTGATCTGCGCCCGGGCGTTTGGGTTGAGCAGTTGTTCGGGATGAGTCTGTGCGGCGAAGATGAGGCCGGTGATGACAGCGATGAGCAAACTGAGGCCGAGCCGCAAATACAGCACCGGGCCGACTCCGAAGGCGGCGGCGGTGCTGGCGATGACGATGGGGTTGAGCACCGGCGCGGCCAGCAAAAACGAAACGCCCACCGAGAGCGGCAGGCCTTTTCGGAAGAGGCGGCGGGTGAGCGGCACCACGCCGCACTCGCACACCGGGAAGAACAGCCCCATCATTCCGCCCACAATCGCTCCGGCCAGCGGGTTGCGCGGGATGAGGCGGTTGAGATCGTCTTTGTTAAAGAAGACTTCGACGAGGCCCGAAGCCAGTGTGCCCAAAAGCAGAAACGGCCCAGCTTCGATGAAGATGCCGAGAAAGATGGTGGTGAAGGTGGAGAGCCGGTCGATGGCCCCCGATAGCGGGCCGCCGTTACTCGCCGAAACGAATGTGACCGCCAGCCACACAGCGACGAGGGCAAAGGCAAACCCAAAAATGAGGAGCGGGCGAGCGAGTCGTGCCATTACTCGCATTATACTCACGCGCTCGTGGGTGAGGGGAGTTTCTCACCGAATCGTTATGATGTCACCCTTCGCACAATGGGCGAGCCGTAAGCGCGGGTGACGGCAGGGTTGGGCGGCTGGCCGGCCAGCACGGCGTTCACCGCTTTATCGAGGTGGATCGTTTTGGGCAAACGGTTGGATGCAGAGGCGTCGTCCAGCGCGCCGGTGTAGCGCACTACGCCGCGCTGATCCAGCACGAGGAAATGCGGGGTCATTTGCACGCGGTACGTGGCGGCAACATCCTGCGCGTAATCGTGAACCAATGGGTATTTGATGCGCCGCAGTTCGGCTTCGTAGCGGATCTCGCTCTCCGGCTCGTTGGCGTTGCTCACCACCCCCAGCACGCGCACGTTGAGCTTCTCCCACTTCGCCTGCCGATACACGATCACCAGATCGGCCCTCCGGCTCCACGGGCACTCCGCCGACCAAAAGTGAACGACGACGATGTGCCCGCGCAGATCGGAAAGAAGCTGGCGCCCGCCGCCGCCGATGATCGGCAGAGAGAAATCGGGCGCGGGCATGTTGAGCAGTTCGGAAGTTAGGGCAGCCATTTGGGCGAATAGCCCCCCGCCGCCAATTGTTGAGCGCCAGAGCCGTCAGCAGTCATCATCCATATCTCCGTTGTGCTCGCCGGGTCGGTCGCGTCGAATCGCACATACACCATCAGCCCGCCATCGGGGCTCCACACGAAGCCGCTGTGATTATATAGCGGGTCGTCGGTGAGCGCACGCGCATTCGATCCGTCGGCGCGCATCACCCACAACTGCCGGCCCGGAGTCCACGACTCTTGCTCCAACGCTTTGCGGGCAAAGGCCAGCCGGTCGCCCGCAGGCGAATAAACCGGCGCGGCGTCTTCCACCGCCCTCGCGCCCGACAGATCATCCGAGCCGATCTCATTCACCGAGACGCGCCGCAGATGGCTGAAGAACGTGTCGATCTGCAGCGCGGGCGCGGGCGTGCCCGGCGCGGTGGTGGGCGGCGGCGCGGTGGTGATCTCCGGGAACACGAGAGACTGCCCGTCGGGCGACCACGCGCCCATCTCGCCCGAGGCGCTGGCAATGGCCTTCGACGCGCCGCTGGCGAAATCATAAATCAAAATCGTCTGCGCGCTGAGATCGATAAACCCCAAACGCCCGTCGGGGGCGAACGACGGAAAGCGGGTGATGTGCGTGAGATCGCCGCTGGGGAAGATGATGTGCCCGTCACCGAGATCGATCACTTCGACGGAAGGTTGATCGAGTCGATTGACCGGATGACGCTCGAAGGCGACGAGTGTGCCATCGGGCGAAAAGGTTGGGGCGGTGCAGCGATCACTGGGGCAATCGAGGAGGCCAGTGACGCCGCCGCCGTCTCGGCCCGCGCGTTTGAGGTCGGCCCCGCCGTCGTCCCGCAGGGCGGCGTACACAAACTCCGTGCCGTCGGGGCCGATGGCGAATGCATCCACGCCGAAACGCTCGTCGGTAATCGGAGTCGGCTCCCCGCCGGTGATCGGCAGTGTCGCAATGTTGGCCGCACCGCCCGTCCGCCAAAGGAAGGCGATGCTCGCCGCGCTCACGGTGAAGTCCCAACTCGAATCGAAAAGCACGGGCAGGCCGCGCTCACTGCGCGCGCCCGACAGCACCGACACGCGCACGATCCCGGCCGGCCATTTGTCGGCGGGCGCAAAGCGAACGGTCTCGCCCGACCATTCGAACGCGCCCGGCGTTTGCGGCTCGATGCGAATGCGGCTCTCGACCGAGTCGTGATCCATTGGCATATTGAAGGTGATGGCGATGGGCGCGAGCGACGAAACGCTGTTGCCCTGCGGCGAGAGGGCGCTGGCTTTGGGCAACCCGAAGAGCAGGAAGCCGCCGATGGCAGCGGTGAGCGCCGCCGCGCCGATCAGAATCAATCGCGGCCACGGCAGTGACGGGCGATGATAGCGATACACGATGCGATTATAATGCGTGAGTTGGGAGTTAGAGTTGGAGTTTGCGAATAGAACCAACTCAAACTCGAATTCCAACTTAACGGAGGAACCCCATGCCCACCCTTCGCCTCTCCCTCGGCCAAATGGATATTGCCCTCGGCGACCCCGAAGCTAATTTCGAGCGCACGCGTGAATGGACTGCCGAAGCCTCGCACAACGGATCGTCGCTCATTGTCTTCCCCGAACTGTGGAGCACGGGCTACGATCTCGAAAACTGGCGGATGTATGCCTCGCCGCTGGGCGAAGGCATGTTCACCCATCTTTCCGATCTCGCCCACGAGTTCCGCATCGCCATCGCCGGATCGATCCTCGAAGCCCGCAACGGCGAAGCCTACAACACGCTGGCGCTGTTCGACGCAGACGGCAATCAGCGCGCGGTCTATCGCAAACTGCACCTCTTCCGATTGATGAACGAGGATCAGTGGCTGGCTCCCGGCGAAGAGTCGGTGACGACGGAGGCCGATTGGGGAAAGACCGGCTTGGCGATCTGCTACGATTTGCGTTTCACCGAGTTGTTCCGCAAATACGCATTGGCCGGATCGAAGATGGTGATCCTGCCGGCCGAGTGGCCTGCGCGCCGTTCGGCTCATTGGCAAACGCTCATTCGCGCGCGGGCGATTGAGAATCAAATGTTCGTCGTCGCCGTCAATCGTGTGGGCGAATCGAACGGCGAGCGATTCGACGGCCAGTCGGCCGTGATCGATCCGTGGGGCGAGGCGGTGGTGGAGGGCGGCAGTGGCCCGGCGCTCCTGCACGCCGAGATCGATCTCGGAATGGTGGACGAGGTGCGGAAGAGGATACCGGTGTTCGAGGATCGGCGGCCGGACATTTACGGTTGAGTTTGTTTGTCAACGGATGAAACGGATTGAACCGATGAGAAGAAACAAAGGCCGGGATTCTGGTGAATCTCGGCCTCTGCGCATATCAAAAGCAAATCCGTTTACATCCGCTAAATCCGTTGACGAAAAATCACGCCCCTCTCCCAATCTCGATAAATAAGTCGTTCGCCATCTCCGCGCCCAAAACGTGCTCGCCGTTGGGCGCTTTCAGCCGCACCGGGCCGTTGAACGGCGCGCGGTTGAGCAGGGTGATGGCCGCGCCGGGCACAAGTTGGTGCTCGGCAAGATAGCGAAGTTTGTCAGGTGTGTGATTGCGAATGCGCCGGATGACTCCCTCGGTGCCCAATGGCGTGGCGGCCAGACTCACGTCGTTGATCGCCGGCATCTGCCCGTCTTTGCTGGGAATCGGATCGCCATGCGGGCACCGCTTCGGGTAGCCCGCCAACTCATCCATCCGATCCTCGAATTGCTCGTTGATCACCGACTCCATCCCGTGCGCGTGTTCATGCACCTCATCCCACCCGAACTTCATCACCGTCACGAGAAAGGCTTCGAGCAGTCGGTGACGGCGAATGGATTTGAGCGCCTCGCGTTCGCCTTCGGGCGTGAGCCGCACGCCTTTGTACGGCTGGCGGCGCAAATAGCCTTCTAGCGAGAGGCGGCGAATCATCCGCACCACCGCTGGCGGCGACACTTCGAGCCGCACGGCAACCGCCGTCGTCGTCACCGGCTCATCGGTTGACGATTGGAGGCGGTAAATTTCGGCGAGGTATTCGCGGCGGGCATGGGTGATCGACTCCGCCGTTTCGCCGTTGGCGCCGACTCCGTTGAGCGGGAGCGCCGAATCTTGCGTTGCCAGCCCGCACAGCCCCTTTTGTTGACTGCGGTTAACTTCCAAATTGACCTCAAAAACGCGCCGGATTAACTGCGCCGCCTTGATATAAAAGATTATTCTCGATAATATTACCGTAATAACACTTTGCAATCAAGGAAGGAATGTAGAAGAATGTTCGTATCGTTATTGCTCACCCTGCGCGAAGGCCTCGAGGCCGCGCTCATCGTCGGCATCGTATTCGGGTATCTGCGGCGGATCGGCCAAATGCAATACAGCCGGATGGCCTGGGCTGGAGTGCTGGTCGCCGTTGGGTTGAGCGCCGCGTTGGCGGTGGGCATCACAGCGGTGGGCGCGAAACTCGAAGGCAACGCCGAGAAACTGTTCGAAGGCACGACGATGATACTGGCGGTGGGTGTGCTCACATGGATGATCTTTTGGATGCGCTCACAGGCCAGCCAATTCAAAACATCCCTCGAAAGCGACGTGCGCAAAGCCGTGACTCGCGGCGCGGACTGGGGATTGTTTGCCCTCACCTTCCTGTCCGTCTTCCGCGAGGGGGTGGAGACGGCGCTGTTTCTCGGGGCGACCGCCTTTCAGACCACTGCCCTCGATACGTTGGTCGGCGCGATTCTGGGATTGACCATCGCCGTTGTGATCGGCTGTCTCATTTATGCTTCAACCGTGCGGCTCGACGTGCGCCTCTTCTTCGATGTCACCAGCCTGCTTCTGCTCGTCTTCGCCGCCGGGCTGTTCATGCACGGCATCCACGAATTTCAAGAAGTGGGAGTGTTGCCGGAGATCATTGCCGACGTTTGGAACACCAGCGCCATCATCAGCAAAGAATCGGTGGCCGGGCAATTCCTGCGCACCCTCGTCGGCTACACGCCCGCGCCGTCTCTCGTCGAAGTGCTTTCGTACATCGGCTATTGGCTGGTCACGCTCGGCGCAGTGCGCTGGTGGACAGCGCGGCTGACAGCAAAGCAAGTGGCCGTGCCCGCCGAATAAAACTGTGGACGTTTTCGAAGCCATCCACTCTCGCCAATCCATCGGCAAAGTCAAACCGGATCCGATCCCCCGCCCGTTGATCGAAAAGATTCTCGCGGCGGGGGCGCAGGCCCCGAATCACTACCGAGTCCGGCCGTGGCGTTTCGTCGTGCTCACCGGATCCGCGCTCGACCGTTTGGCCGATGTGATGGCCGCCTCGCTCAAAAAGCGCGATCCGAACGCCGCCCCCGAAGCAGTGGCCGCCGCCCGCAATAAAGCCCTGCGCTCGCCGGCGCTCATCGCCGTCGGTGTGGACAAGCCCGGCGAATCGAAAGTGATCGAGATCGAAAACGTGAGCGCGGCCTCGGCCGCCGTGCAGAACATGTTGCTCGCCGCGTACGCGCTGGGCCTGGCCGCCAAATGGCACACCGGAGCCAACGCCGCCGACGCCGACATCAAAACCTTTCTCGGCTTCGCGCCCGATCAACATCTCATCGCCTTCATTCACATCGGCTATCCGCTGGCCGAGCCGTCAGCGCCTTCCCGCCCCTCGTTCGACGACCGGACGACGTGGATGGAATAGCGCAAAGTCAACGAGAGGCCGCGCTGTGCGCGGCCTCTTTCATTTTCCTCACCCTAAGCGCAACTTCCAACATAGAACGGCGTTGGTGCATAAAGAATGACAAAAGACAAGCCTCTGGCCAGCAAGTCATATGAGTTAGCAAACTTTGACCGACTGAGGCATTCCCAAATGAGTCATCTGGTTAAGCGCACGACAGCGAACGCCAAATTGCGCCTTTTGAGTTTCAAGTCGGCGGGCGCTCAACTGCATGCCGAAAATTATCTTGAATCGAAACATACTCGTCTCGGCGAGTGACCGACGATGATAGCCGCTCTCTTCCTTCCATTGCTTACGACCGACCTGGCGAATCTGGCGCAAGTTTTCGTCACGCGCCAAAGGCGGTTGGCTCGAGTTACCATGTTGCCAAATCTTCGCATCTCGGCTACGACGTCATCACCAATCGCAACGAAAACGAAGGATATTAATCCAGCCTGAGATCGGGATGGAACGACGAATCATTTCTGCACACAGATGAACACAGATATACACATATCTTCCGGCCTGTGTTCATCTGTGTGAATCTGTGTGCCAAACAGCCGAAAATGAAATTTGACATCGCCCTCGCCCCTGCCTCCCTCTCCGAAGTCCACACCCTCGCCCGCCGCGCCGAAGCCCTCGGCGCGGATGGCCTCTTCACCACCGAAACACAGCACGATCCGTTTCTGCCTCTCGCCATCGCCGCCGAGCACACCTCGCGCATTCAACTCGGCACGGCGGTCGCCATCGCCTTCGCCCGCAGTCCGATGACGGTGGCGCACACCTCGTGGGATCTCGCCGCGCTGTCGGGCGGGCGGTTCATTCTTGGGCTGGGCACGCAAGTGAAGCCGCACATCGAACGGCGCTTCGGCATGGCCTGGCCCGAGTCGCCGGTGAGCAAACTGCGCGACTTCATCGCCGCGCTCCGCGCCATTTGGGGCGCGTGGCAAACCGGCGAGCGGCTCAACTTTCGCGGCGAGCATTACAAACTGACTCTGATGACTCCCTTCTTCAATCCCGGCCCGATCCGACACCCCAACATTCCGATCTACATCGCCGGAGTCAATGCGCCGCTCATCAAACTCGCCGGGGAGGCCGCCGACGGTTTCCATTCGCATCCCTACCACACGCGCCGCTACCTCGCCGAAGTCGTCGTGCCGAACATCGAAGCCGGAGCGGCCAAAGCCGGGCGCAAGCGGAGCGATGTGGTGGTGGAAGCGCCCGCCTTCGTCGCCGTCGGCGGCGCCGACTCGGAGCGAGCGGCGATGCGCGAGTCGATGCGCTCGCAAGTGGCCTTCTATGCTTCCACGCCCACCTATCATTCGGTGATGAATCTGCACGGCTGGGAGGCGCAGGCCGAGCAGTTGAGCGCGTTGGCCGCCAAAGGCAGCTGGGCCGACATGCCCAAACTCCTCACCGATGACATGCTGGCCGAGTTCATCGTCGAAGGAACGTGGGACGACATCGGCGCAAAGCTGCGCGCCAAATACGACGGCCTCGCTGACCGGATCATGATCTACCTCCCCTTCACCGCCAGCGAGAATGAAGAGAATTGGAAGAAGGCGGCGGAAGGCATCCGAACACTCAAAGGCCAATCATGACCACTGCTCCCCAAACCGAAAAGATTCCTTTCTTCACCAAACTGGCCTTCGGCGCCGGCGACCTCGGCCCGGCCATCGTCAGCGCCATCAGCGGATTCTTTCTGCTCAACTTTCTCATCAACGTTGCCGGACTCGATCCCGGCCCGGCAGGCACGCTGTTACTCGTCGTCAAAGTTTGGGACTCGGTCAACGATCCACTGGTGGGCTGGCTCACCGACAAAACCAAAAGCGCCATGGGCCGCCGCCGCCCGTGGATACTGCTGGGCGCAATCCCATTTGGCCTCTTCTTCTTTTTGCATTGGGTGGTGCCGCCCATCGGCGAGGCGGCCAAGTTTTGGTATTACCTCGTCATCGCCCTGTTGCTCGACACAGCCTTTACCGTCGTCAACGTGCCATACACCGCCCTCACCGCCGAACTGAGTCTGGATTACGACGAGCGCACCAGCCTCAATTCATTCCGTTTCAGTTTCTCGATTCTCGGCGGCGTGCTCTCTGCTTTCATTCATACCCAGATCGTTGGCGCATTCGAGAACGATCCATACACCGGCAACGCGCTGAGCGTGGGCATTTGGGCGCTGGTGAGCATTGCCGGATTCATGGCCGTGTTCTTCGGCGTGCGCGAAAAATGGTCGGCGGCCTCCTCCGCCGATGACGGGCCGGGATTCATCGAGGGCCTCAAAATCGCCTTCAGCAACCGCGCCTTCATTTTGGTCACGGCTATTTATCTCTTCTCGTGGCTGGCGATCCAGTTCGTGCAAAACAATCTTTTCATTTACGCCCGCGACTGGATCGGAATCGAAGCCGGGCTGTTCGGCTTTATGCTGTTGGGCATTCAAGTATCGTCGTTCGTGTGGGTGTTGATCTGGGCGCGGGTGAGCGAACGCATCGGCAAGAAGAATGTGTTTTACATCGGCGGCGCAATTTTCGTGATCGTTTTGCTCGCGCTCTTTTTCGTTCAGCCGGGGCAGGTTGCGCTCGTCTTCGTTTTGGGCGTCACTGCCGGAGCGGGGCTGGGGGTTGGCTACCTCATCCCGTGGAGCATGTTGCCCGACGTGATCGAACTCGACGAACTGCAAACCGGCCAGCGCCGCGAAGGAGTCTTCTACGGATTCTTCGTGCTTCTGCAAAAGTTCGGGCTGTCGCTGGGGCTGTTCATCTCCGGGTGGGTGCTCGATCTGGCCGGATACATCAAAGCCGTGCCCGGCCAGCCCGATCCGGTTCAACCGGAGAACGTGCTATTTGCTCTGCGCATCCTTGTGGGCCCGGCGGGCGCGGCCATCCTTCTGCTCAGTTTCGTCGCTGTCTATCTGTATCCGATCACCAAAGCGCGGCACGCGGAGATCAAAGCGGAGTTGGCGAGACGCAAACAACAGTGATCAATCTTCGGAGACAATCATGCAAGTCAACCCCTCCCTCTTCAAGGCCTACGACATTCGCGGCATCTACCCCACCGACCTCAACGAGCCAATCGCCTATCTCATTGGCCGCGCCTTCGCCGCCTTTCTCGGCGCGCGCACCGTCGTCGTCGGGCGCGACATGCGCCTCTCCGGCCCCTCGCTCTTCGCCGAGGTCGCGCGCGGCCTCACCGATCAGGGCGCCGACGTGATCGACATCGGCATGGTCAGCACCGATCAGTATTACTTTGCCTGCGCCACGCTCGGCCTGCCGGGCATGATGGTCACCGCCTCGCACAACCCTAAAGCCTACAACGGCTTCAAGATGGTGAAGAAGATGCCCTACCTCCTCAGCGGCGATGCGGGCATCCAAGATTTGCGCGCCCTCGTCGAGAGCGAAAACTTCCCCGCGCCGACTCGCAAAGGGCGCATCACCCCGCGAGACTTCCGTGAAGAGTTCATCCAAAAAGTCCTCTCGATCATTGACGTAAGGGCGATTCGCGAATCGCCCCGACTGAAGGTGATCGCCGACACCGGCAACGGAATGGTGGGACCGATCCTCAAAGAGATTTACAGCCGACTCCCGATCCACTTCACCGGACTCTACCTCGACCCCGACGGCAACCTGCCCAACCACGGGCTCGATCCGTTGCAACCGGAGAACCGCGCCGAACTTCAAGCGCGCGTGGCCGCCGACTCCGCCGACATCGGCTTCGCCTTCGACGGCGACGGCGACCGCTTCTTCGCCATCGACGATCGCGGCGGCTTCATCTCCGGCGATTACCTCACCGCCATTCTCGGCCAGTATCTGCTCGAAAAATATCCGAACTCCAAAGCGCTGTACGACGTTCGCGCCTCGTGGGCGGTGGTGGATCTGATCGAAGCCGTTGGCGGCGTCCCGTTGATGGAACGAGTCGGCCACGCTTTCATCAAAAGCCGCATGGCCGACGAAAACGCCATCTTCGCCGGAGAGGTCACCGGCCATTATTACTTCCGCGATTTCTTCTTCGCCGATTCGGGCATCATCCCCTCACTGCTCATCATGGAAATGCTCTCGAAGAAAAATGTAAAGATGAGCGATCTGCTCAAACCGCTGGAAGCCAAATACTTCATCTCTGGCGAGATCAATTCGACGGTGGCCGACCCGAAGGCGGCGCTGAAGCGGCTGGCCGAAAAATACGCCGACGGCGATCAGCACACGATGGACGGATTCTCGGTGACGTACCCCACGTGGCATCTCAACGTGCGCGCCTCGAACACCGAGCCGCTGGTGCGGTTGAATTTGGAAGCGAAGACAAAAGAGGAAATGGAACGACGCCGCGACGAAGCGCTGGCCATCCTTCGGGGATAGAAAAAAAGACGGGACTGGTTAGCCATGCCAGTCCCGTCACACTGTTTACCGCAAAAAGATTGCCGGTGGGCTGTCGGATACTGCCCTAATCACCTTTGGCTGGCTGCGAGGGTGAGACGCTGATGGCTGTTTTGAGGTAGCCTTCCTTTTGTGGGCATCCGGCCCGTCGCCCGCGTTGCGAGCAATGTTTTCAGGTCTCAGCCAACCATGCCAGTTCCGCTCTGTGCCGACTTGTTTGCCAGCGGCGTTTGCGGTAAACATATTCACGAGGTAAGGTTCTGCCTCTGTAATACTCCTCTTTGCGGTTGCCATCAACGCCGGATGTCATTTTGCAGAGATGACATTTGTCACGCGCTCGATCCGCTCACCCGAACTTTCTGAAAGTCACTTCGGGATATTTTTGCAGGCAATAATCCAGATCGAATTGCGAATTGAATAACGCCACCAGCCGATTGTGATCGTCGCGCAGGCGATGGAGGCCGTGCCCCCACGGCAGGCGGTCGATGGAGTCGGCGGGGCCGTCCACCCAGCGCGAGAATCGATAGCCCAGCGGTTCGAGCGCGGTGGCCACCGAATATTCGGCTTCGAGCCGCGCCCGCACCACGTCGAATTGCAGTTGGCCGACGACGGCCAGAATCGGGTCGCGCCGGTAGGCGTCGGTGTCGTACAGCACTTGCATCGCGCCTTCGGTTTCGAGTTGCGCCAGCCCTTTTTGGAATTGCTTTTGTTTGCTCACGTCGCTGTTGCGCAAAATGGCGAAGTGCTCCGGCTGGAAGCGCGGGATGGGCGCGAACTTGAATTTGCCGCTCTCGGCCAGCGTGTCGCCGATGGCAAACTGCCCGTTGCTCGGCAGGCCGATGATGTCGCCGGGATAGGCTTCGTCGAGCACTTCGCGCTCGTTGGCGAAAAACTTGTACGGGCGCGGCAAGCGGATCGTTTTACCGCTCTGCGCGTGATACACGCTCATATCGCGCTCGAAGCGGCCCGAGCACACCCGCAGAAACACCACCGTGTCACGGTGATTCGGATTCATGTTGGCCTGAATCTTGAAAATGAATCCGGAGAAGCCGTCGCGACCCGGCTCGACGGCGCCGTTGTCGGTGGGGTACGGCCTCGGCATCGGGGCCATTTCCACGAAGGCATCCAAAAACATGCGCACGCCAAAATTGGTGAGCGCGCTCCCGAAGTACACCGGAGTCTGCGCGCCGTGCAGAAGCAATTCGTGGTCAAGTTCGAAGCCCATGCCGTCGAGCAAATGCAGATCGGATCCCAGTTTTTCGATCTCGGCCTCGCCGAGGAATGAGCGCAGGGAGTCCGAGTCGAGCGGGAGCGCGGTTTCGGGGGCGGCGGTGGCGTTGTGCTCGGTGCGGTCGAAGAGGCGCACCGTGCGCGAGAGGCGGTCGCACACGCCGCGAAAGTTCGGGCCGTCGCCGATGGGCCAGTTCATCGGGATGGCCTGCATTCCCAGAATCTTTTCGATCTCGTCGAGCAGATCGAGCGGGTCGCGCGCCGGTCGATCCATTTTGTTGATGAAGGTGAAGATGGGCAGGCCGCGCTGTTTGCAGACCTCGAACAGTTTGCGCGTTTGGGCTTCGATGCCTTTGGCCGCGTCGAGCACCATCACGGCGCTGTCGGTGGCGGCGAGGGTGCGGTAGGTGTCTTCGGAAAAATCTTCGTGGCCGGGCGTGTCGAGCAAATTGATCACCCGCCCGCTGTACGGGAACTGCAAAACGGTGGAGGTGATCGAGATGCCGCGTTCGCGCTCGATGGCCATCCAATCGGAGCGGGTGCTGCGCTGGTTGCGGCGGGCGCGCACGTTCCCGGCGAGGTGGATGGCGTTACCGTACAACAGCAGTTTTTCGGTCAGCGTCGTTTTGCCCGCATCGGGGTGCGAGATGATGGCGAGGGTGCGCCGCGCGGCGATCTGCTCGGCGAGGGTGGGTTGCAGGGTAATTTCGGGTAATGCCATAAGGGTAACCACCAAGTCACGAAGACTCAAAGGATCACCGAGAAAGAATCTTTGTGTTCCTTCGCGTCTCCGCGCCTTCGTGGTGTATTGATCTCACGCAAACAAAACGGCCACGCAGGCGCTCCGTGGCCGTTGGAAGACTGCCGCAAGTGTATCATATTATCAGTAGATCCCGGAAGCATCCCGAGCGGAGCGCGGCGTAGTTCCGCGCGCAGTCGAAGGATGCGCCTTCGCGGCGAGAATCGCGCTCTTCGACTACGGCCCGCTACGCGGGCCTCCGCTCAGAGCGCTTGCCTCACGATCTGCTTGTTGTGAAGGAGGGCGTGATAAGATCGGCGCATGAAATTGATCCGCGCTCTCTTTGCCATCGCTCTCTGCCTTTGGCTCGCCCCTTCGCCCGCCTCGGCGCAAACCGAGTTGATCGCCAACGGCGGCTTTGAGTCATTCGACAGTACCGGCCTCGCCACCTCGTGGAGCCGCTGGTGGGAAGACACGCCCAAGCCCGCCAACGGCTCGCTGAACTACGCTTACAAACCTGATTGGTCGCCCGAATCGAATCCGACCCTCGTGCACAGCGGCGGCCAATCGCAGCACATCGGCCTCGCCTGGGATCCGTGGCGCGGCGGAGTCTTCCAAACCATCACCGCGCCGCCCGGCGCGCGAATTCGCATCACCGCCTATGGCCGCGCCTTCGCCTCCACCCCCGACTTCCCCAACCCCTCCGACTCTGCCGTGGCGGTGCGAATGCAAATCGGCGCCGACCCCAACGGCGGGGCCGAATGGTGGACGGGCAATGTGCAATGGTCGGGCACGGCCAACCCGCACGACACGTGGTATCCGTTCACCCTCGACGTCGTCGCCGGAGCGAGCGGCAGAGTCACCCTCTTCCTCGCCGCCAATTACAAAGGCGACAGCCGCTATCATTTGGATGTGTGGTGGGATTCTGTTTCTGCTCAAGTGCTCGAGACCGCGCCCACACCCACCACGACTCCCGCGCCGATCATCGCCGCACCTACGTTGCCCGTCGCCAACCTCACCGCCACTCCCGCCTCTCCCACTCCGTTGGTCGTCGCCACCGAACCACCCAACATCCCAACTGTTGCCGCGCAACCGCCCAACCCCCTAACCACCCAACCACCAAACAACCCAACCACCGGCCAAGCCTGCGTGACTGTGTTCGACGACACCAACGGCAACGGCGCATTCGACCGCAGTGAACGACTGCTCGCCGCGGCGCAGATTCGAGTTGTGGACTCTGCTGGCAACAGCAAAACGCACATCACTGACGGCGCGAGCGAGCCGCACTGTTTTGGCAAATTGACAGCGGGCGCGTACATCGTTTCGGCGGCGCTCCCCGCAGGCTACAACCCCACCACCGGCGACAAAGTCACCTTCAATCTCGAGGCGGGCGGCCGCGCCGAGATTCAGTTCGGCGCGCAATCCACGCGCATCATCCAACTCGCGCCCTCGCCCACGCCCATCCCGCAAGAATCCAGCGAAACGGATTGGACGCTGGCGGCGATTGCCATCGCCGTGTTAGCCGTTGTGCTCATCGCCGCTGGCATCGTAGCCGCCGCCATCATCGTTCGTCAGCGATGATTCTCTGCATTTGAGTCATCCTCGCCCCGCCACTTCCGCCCCCTCCGACGCCTTGCACACGTAAATCTCCGGCTTGAGGCCGGCGGCGGCCTCGTATCGTTTCGCCAAGTCACGCTTGAAACTGTCGGCCACTGCCGAGTCCGCCAGCGCCACCGCGCACCCGCCGAAGCCCGCGCCCGTGAGCCGCGCCCCGTAACAGCCGTCGAGCGATTGCGCCGCGCTCACCATCGCGTCGAGTTCGGCGCAGCTCACTTCGTACAGATCGCGCAGGGTGCGGTGCGACTCGTTCATTGCCACTCCGAACGCGGCCACGTCGCCGCGCCTCAACGACTCGGCCGCCTTCACCGTGCGCTCACATTCTTCGACGACGTGCCGCGCGCGTTTCGCCGTCACCGGGTCGAGCAAATCAGCGTGCCGCTCGAAGTCGGCCTCGCTCACATCGCGCAGAGCGCGCACATTCGGAAGCACAGCGGCCAATGCGCGCACAGCTTCCTCGCACGCCGCGCGGCGGTTGTTGTATTCGCTCTTGCCCAACTCGCGGCGCTTCGTCGTGTCGGCAATGACGATGGCAACGCCGGGCGGCAGGGGAACCGACTGCCAATCGAGAGTCCGGCAGTCGAGGATCAACGCACGATCCGCTTGCCCGTTGGCGCAGGCAAACTGATCCATGATCCCGCAATTGACCCCGACGTATTGATTCTCTGCCCGCTGGCACAACTGAGCCAACTCCATCCCGCTTTTCTGCCAGCCGCCCAATTCGCGCCAGGCGACGGCGAAAGCCAATTCCACCGCCGCGCTCGAACTCAGCCCCGCGCCCACCGGCACATCGGAGGCAAACACGGCATCCATTCCGGTGACGGCCAACCCGGCTTCGCGGAGAACGTGAGCCACGCCCGCCGGATACCGCGCCCAATCGGGCAACGGATGCCCGTTGACGTTCTTCTTTTGCGCCGTCTCCGTTAATCGGAACGTTGCGCCGTCGTTCATATCCGGCGCATTGAGTGAAACGAGCGGGCTGTCGCATTGGCGGACGGCGAGATACACGGCGCGATCAATGGCAACGGGCAGAACCCAGCCGTCGTTGTAATCCACGTGCTCGCCCAGCAGGTTCACCCGCCCCGGCGAGCGAACGACGAAATCCGGTTCGCCGCCGAAGGATTCTCTGAAGTGAGAGAGGATCGAGTCGAGGATCATTTTCAGCTGGCCAAAGGGGCAGGGTGCGCGGATTGTAACACTTTCGTAATGCGGAATCGACCTCCACAACATGCATAGCTTCTCAGCCTCTTATTGTATAGGACTTACGCAAAAGCCATTTGAATACTAGTCTACTGGACGAATCTCGGCGGCGAAGTCCATCTCGGCGAAGTGGACGGCAAACCGACCGACAAACTCGAAAAGGTGAAGGCGTTCTTCGCCCGCGCCGACATCCAGTCCCATCTCGTCGAGGGCGGGAGGGCGGAGCTCGAGGGCGATGCGCCCCATTTCTTCGAGCGTGTGCGCGGTGAGGTCGCGCAGTTCCTGCGCGCTCTTTCGCACCTCTTCGAGGCTGTGCGAATTCTCCAGCAGCTTCAAGCGCATCAACAGCGCCGTCATGCTCTGCCCGGCCTCGTCGTGCAGTTCGCGGGCGATGCGCCGCCGCTCATCGTCTTGCACTTGCATCAGCTCGCGCGACAGCCAGCGCATTTCGTGCGCGCGCTGTTCGAGCGTGGCTAACATTTGATTGACGGTGGCGGTGAATTGATCGATCTGATCGTCGGCCAGCGGCCCGCCGTCCAACCGGACTCCCAGATTGCCCCTTTGCGCCTCGCTCACCGCCGCCTGAATCTTGTCGAACGGCGCGGGGAAGAATCGCGTGGCAATCATCGAGGCGGACACGCTGATCAGCAAACCGATCACCACCAGCGCCGCCGCCAACAGCCAACCATTGAATGCGGGCTCAACGCGGATGAGCAGCAAAGCCAGAGCAACGCTCGCGGCAATATCAACCGCAATAATGGCGGCGTTGAACACAGCCAGCTTATATGAAGAAGGGGACTCGCAGAAGTTTGCGGCCAACCCCCTGCAGATTTCCTTCATTCTGCGTTGACTCCGCTGCGCCGCAAGGAAGCCGGCTCATGGCAAGCAAGCCGGGCAGTTCTATTCGCGTGATGAAACTGCCTCCCGTTCCCTGCGCCAACAAAACCGTTTACCACTATAAGGGATGTGCCCGCCCGTCTCAAGTGCCAATTGTAATAACCGCTTTGCGCCCGACTTGCTCAGGTTAGCCGCCTCTCGCCGAGGGTATAATCCCGCCATGCGCCGTTGGTGGCCGTACATTCTCATTGCTCTTGCCTGTTTGCCCGCCGCCTTCCCCTACCTCAACGGCGGCATCCCCCGAAGCAACGATTCGCTCGCCCACCTCTATCGCGCTGTCGAACTCGATCGCCTCATCCGCGCCGGCATCTTCTTCCCGCGCTGGGCGCCCGACTTCGCGCACGGGTTCGGCTACCCCATCTTTAATTACTTCGCCTACCTCTCGCACTACCTCACCGTTCTCTTTCACTCGGCCGGTCTGCCCATGCTCTCCGCCCTCCGCGCCTCGTATATCACCGCGCTGTTGGCTTCCGGCCTCACTGCCTATTTGCTCGGGCGCGATCTGTGCTCCTCGAATGGGACAGGGGCCGGGGGTGAGGGCGGCGGCCTCCTTACCGCTATCGCCTACGTGTACAGCCCCTATCTCCTCTACACTGCCCACGTGCGCGGCGGCCTGCCCGAAAACCTCGCGCTGGCTTTCTTCCCCCTCGCTCTGTGGGCGCTGAGGCGATCTCTGCTTCACCACCAAGACACGAAGGCTCAAAGGCACGACCAAAACATAAGCCCCCCAATTCTCCCTGCGCTCTCCGCGTCTCTGCGGTTAAACTTCACTGACCCCTACACCATCCTCGCCGCCCTCGCCACCGCCGGTTTCATCGCCTCGCACATCGGCATGGCCCTGCAATATCTTCCCCTCCTCGCCCTCTTCGGCCTCTACACCCTCGCCGCCCCTCTGCTCCACTCCGGCGAATGGCGCAACCCTCGTCATTGGCTTTTTGGAATTTGGAATTTGAGTTTTGTGATTCTTTTAGCCCTCGGCCTCACCGCCTTCCTTTGGCTGCCCGCCGTTGCCGAACTGCAATTCGTTCAATTCACCGCCGCCTTCTCTCGCGCCGGCCTGATCTATCGCGAGAACTTCTTTCAATGGCAGGACTTGATCGCCTATCCCCGCCTCCCCGTTTACATCGATGTGCTCAACCCGCCCGTCGTTCGGTCACTCTCTCTCCCGGCCATCGCCGTCGCGCTGTGGGGCTGGCTCCGTTGGCGCTCGATGACTCGCGCCGCCCGCGCCGATTACGCTTTCCTCTTCGCGCTGTTTGCGATCTGCGCTTTCCTTATCCTCGACATCAGCAAACCTGTTTGGGATGCCGTGGGTATGTTGCAGCGATCCACATTCCCCTGGCGCTTTCTCGGCCCGGCCTCGCTGTTTGCCGCCGCTCTGACAGGAATAGCCATCAGCCCTCAGCGGCCAGCGGCCAGCAATCAGCAATCAGCCGTCAACGCGCCCTCATTCGTCACGCGAAGCGGTCATTCGTCATTGTTCATTGTCTCATTGTTCATTGCCTCATTGTTCATTGCCTCCTCTCTCCCCTTCCTCTTCGTCCCCCGCGAACCCGCCCCGAACAACCCCACCCCCGCCGACTTCGCCCGCTTCGAGATTCCGCCATTGCTCGTGGGCACCACGACGACCGGCGAATACACGCCGGTGTGGGTGAAAGAGTTTCCCGACACGAGCGCAATGCAGAGGGAGATCATCGAAGGCCGCGAGCCCGAACGGCTCGATGCTCCCGGCGCAACCGTCGAACACCTCTCGGCCAGCCCGGCGCGCGACACGTATCGCCTCAGCGCCTCGCAACCCACCACCGCAACCTATCGCTCGTTCTACTTTCCCGGCTGGCAAGTTTCTCTCGACGGGCAATCCATCGAGATCATCCCCACCGACCCGCACGGCCTCATCGCCTTCGGCCTCCCCGCAGGCCAGCACTCTCTCGACATTCGATTCGCCTCCACGCCCATTCGCACAGCGGCAGGCTGGATCAGCGCGGCGTGCTGGCTATTCGCCATTGGCTATGGGGTATCAGCCATCAGCGGCTGGCGGCAAACACAGCATCAGATTTTGGATTTTGGATTTTGGAATTTGAAGTTTGAAGCATTGTTCACTGTCTCATTGTTCATTGTCTCATTCCTCATTCCTCGCCCCGGCCCGCCGCCCACACAACACCCGCTCAACCTCGACTTCGGCGGCGAACTCACCCTTCTCGGCTACGATCAATCACCAATTACCAATCACCAATCCGCAATCACCCTCGTCTGGCAAGCCCGGCACCCCATCGGCGTGCCGTACGGAATGAACATCCGCCTCACCGACGATCTCGGCCTCGTGTGGAGCGACACGAACATCGAGCGCCCGCGCGACTGGCGTTTCTTCCCCGGCACCGACTTCTGGCCGCCCGACAAATTCATCCTCGACTCGTACCTCCTCAAATCTCTGCGCGGCGCGCCGCCGGGCGTGTATCACCTCGAAGCCATCGCCTATCGCGCCGACACCCTGCAAGCCCTCTCCGTTCAGCGCATTGGCGAATACTTAATTGAGAAAGCGACAAACGAACCACCCGCCGCGCCGCTGGCCTCATTCGACGGTATTGCCCTCATCGCCGCCGAAGCTGACCGCGCCGCCGCCGCCCCCGGCGACCCGTATCGCCTCACTCTCCGCTGGCAGGCCGCCGCCGATTCCCCGCCCGAACAGACTCTGCAACTTGCGCTCGTCGATTCGTCGGCAGCCGTCGTTCACACCCGAACCGAGCCGGTCGTGCCGCAGTATCTGCCCCCCCGCTGGAAAAAGGACGACGTGCTCACGCAATACGTGTTCTTCCGTTTACCCGCGAGTCTTCCCAGTGGCGGCTTCCATTGGCGAATCGGCGGAGTCGATCTCCTCTCGCTGAACATCGCCGCGCCGGATCGGCTGTTCGATCCGCCGACGCTCACGCACACGATCAACGCCGAGATCGGATCATCAATCCTTTTGCTCGGCTACAACACAACGATTGGAGGGAACGCCATCACGGTTGATCTTGCGTGGCAAGCCAAAAGCGAGATGAGCGGGTCGTATCGCGTGTTTCTGCATTTGCTCGACGCCGACGGAAACCTTGTGAGTCAGAGCGACGGCGAACCGGCGGACTGGACTCGACCGACGACTGGCTGGCGGGCGGGCGAAGTGGTGATCGATTCGCGCGCGCTGGCCGCGCCCGGCCCCGGCGAGTACACGCTTTCGGTTGGGATGGTGAACGAGGCGGGTGAGCGAATCGGCGAACCGACGCCGCTGGGCGCAATTATCCTCGCGCCCTGATTTGCAGTACAATCCCACGCCATGCAGCCGGGAGTCCCATTCTATCGCCAGCGGTGGTTCAAGATCGCAACGCCCGTCGTCAGCGTGCTGATCTTCTACGCGCTGCTGCATTGGAATCAGCCGAAAGAAACGCTGGCCGGATGGGTGGTGGATGCGCTGGCCGCGTTCATGCTGTTCTTCGGCACGCTGGCGCTGGCCTCGCAGTATGTTCTGCCGGTGCGCACCGCCCGCGAACGGCGCAACGCGCTCGACCGTTTGTTTGCCTATGTGTCGGGTGGGCACGGCCCCATCGTGTTCGTGCGCGACGGCGAATTGGTGGGCAGCGCCGAAGAGCTCAAACGCCGGGGCGCGGGCGTGATTCTGCTCGACGGATCGAGCGCGGTCGTTTTAGAAAAAGGGCGGCAGTTCTCGCGCGCCGTCGGGCCGGGCATCGTCTTCACCAAAGCCAACGAACGGCTGGCGGCCACTTTCGATCTGCGCAAGCAAGCCCACTCGCAAGACACGCAGGCCCTCACCAAAGACGGAATCGAAATCAAAACCACCGTGTCGGTGGTGTTCGCCCTCGATCCGGGCGATCAAGTTTCACCGCGCGACTCGGAGGACGAGCATGACATTCTCGGGCAGGCGCGCATCACCCCTGCCTTTCCTTTCAACCCCGAAAGCGCCTTCAAAGCCTATTACGGATTCGCCGTCACCGACAAACAAGAGTTGATCAAATGGGTGGACCTGCCCATCATCGTCGCCGCCGAATACTTGCGCGATCAGGTCAGCCGACTCACATTGGACGATCTCTTTGCCCCCGCCGACCCGCAGTCGTCGCCGGTGTCGGCCCTGCAAACGCGCCTCACCGATCAAGTGCAGAAGACGCCGCTGTTGAAAGAGCGCGGGATCAAAGTGTACGCCGCCTCCGTGGGCGCATTGGAACTGCCGGAGGGCGTGAACCATCAACGCATCCGGGCATGGGCCGCCCGCTGGCAAAAGGAAGCCTTCACCGCGCTGGCGAACGCCGATGTGGAAGCCGAGCGGATCAAAGAGAAGGCGCGCGCCGAAGCCCAATCGGAGATGCTGGGGCACTTCCGCGAATATCTTGAGCAAGTGTTCACCGGCGATGCCAGCGGCGCGAGCAAACGGGAGATCGCGCAAAAGTTTGTGGCCGTGCTCAACCGCGTGGCCTCCGACCCGGTGACGCGGATGATGATCTCCAGCGACACGATGAAACAGATCTCGAACCTGCGCTATTGGGTGGGCCTGCCCGGCGAAAAAGCCGAAGCGCACATGATCGGCAAACCGCCGTCGGAAGACCTATCGCAGATTGTGGCTGAAGAGGAAGCGGAGGAAGAGGAAGAAAACGGCGAAGGGGGCGAAGACGCAGACGCGGGCGCGACGGCTTCCATCGAGTCGGCGGACGAGGAGCCGGGAGAGGCGGCATGAAGAAGATCAAATCACTGCGCGTCCGCGCCCCGAGCCGGAAAGACATCACCCTCCGCCTTTTGGAGTGGTTCTACGATCTGCTCGAAGGCGATCATCATTGGGCGGAGCGCCGGGCCATTGTGATCGTCACTGCGGCGCTGATCTTCACGCTCATGGGCCGCGCCACCGAGCAAGAAGTGACGCAGTGGTGGATATTCCAAGAATACGTGAACACACTGCCGAAGTGGGCCGTGTTCGGCCTTTCGCTCATTCATCCGCAAACACTGCGGCACGCCCTGCCGCCGCTGGTGGGCGTGGTGCTGGCGATTCTGCTGGCCTCGAACTACGTGCGCGATCTCTTCGAGTTGCCCGACCTCAACACCGCCTACCGTTATCTGACGGCGGCCATGTTCGGCTGGGATTACCCGACGATCAATCTCAAGGCCAGCGGATACGAGTTGGACGATCACTCGAAGGCGATGATGGGCAAGGAGGCGAAGGTAGACGATCACCCCATCGCCAAGATCGGCGGGCCGGGATATGTGAGTCTGTCGCCGGGCAACGTGGCGCTGTTCGAGCATGTGGGCGGGCCGTCGAAAGTGGTGGGCGCGGGGCGGCACTTCATCCGCCGCTTCGAGACGCTGCGCGAGGTGGTGGACTTGCGCGATCAGTTCCGCACGCGCGACGAGGTGAAGGCGCTCACCAAAGATGGCATCGCCGTGAAGGTGAAGAACTTGCAGGTGTCGTTCCGGGTGCGCACGAGCAACCGGCCGCGCACGCAAAAGGAAGCGTACCCGTTTTCGGTGGCGGCGGTGAAACGGATTGCTTACGGAAAGACGGTGGGGCCCAAAGGGCCGTCGGTGTGGTCGGAGGGGGCGCCGAATTCGGTGACGGACAATGTGCGCGGATACATCAGCCGCACGCGGCTCGACGATCTCATCGCTCGCGGCGAAGGCGAAACGAAAGACCCGCGCGAGAAAATCAAAGCGATGTTCGATCACAAAGACACGCGCAAGCGCTTCAACGATATGGGCGTGGATTTGCTGTGGGTGAGTTTGGGGCACATCGAAACGCCGCAGGACGTGCTCGACGAGCGGGTGAATGCGTGGGCGGCGGAGTGGCGGCGGCAAACGCGGGTGACGATGGCCGAAGGCGAAGCGCACAAATTGCGATTGATGGAATACGCCAAAGCCGTCGCCCGGCTCGACTTCATCGAGAGCATCACCCAAGGGCTTCCGTTGACGGTTGATGCGATGCCCGATCTCGATGTGATCCTCATTCAGTTTGCCGAAGCGTTGAACAGCACCAGCCGCAAAGGCGGCGGGGCGATGGGCGAAGCCGACATGGCGCGGCTGTTGCAGGACCCCAACGTGCTTTGGCGTCTGCAACAGTTCCTGGCCTCGGGCGGCGAGAAGCCCGCTAGCGGGCAAGTGATACAAGGGTAAAAGCACAAACTCCAAACTTCAAATCTCAAACTCCCAAATCCGCAATCTGCAATCCCAAACCCCATGCTTTCTCTCTCCTTCTCTCCCGAAGCCTCTGCCGCGCTGGCGGCGGGCAAGCCGGTGGTGGCCCTTGAGTCAACCGTGATCTCGCACGGCCTGCCGCGCCCGCAAAATTTGCAGTTGGCGCAGCGAATGGAAACAGTGGTGCGCGAGCACGGCGCGACTCCGGCAACCATCGCCATCATCGGCGGGCAAGTGAAGATTGGGTTGACCGATGATGAGTTGCATTATCTTGCCAATGCCGACGGTGTGATCAAAGTGAGCCGCCGCGATTATCCGATGGCGGTAGCGAAAAAACTGAACGGGGCGACGACGGTGGCTGGAACGATGATCGCGGCGGCGTGGGCGGGGATCAAAGTATTCGCCACCGGCGGCATTGGCGGAGTCCATCGCAGAGATCGAACGGATGTGAGCGCCGATCTGCCCGAACTGAGTCGCACGTCGGTTGCCGTTGTGTGCGCCGGGGCGAAGGCCATTCTCGATCTTCCGGCCACGCTCGAATGGCTGGAGACGGCGGGCGTGCCGGTGATCGGGTTCAGCGCGGACGAGTTCCCGGCGTTTTATTCGCGCTCGAGCGGCCTGCGATTGGAAGCCCGCGCCGACTCGGCGGCGGAAGCGGCGGCGATGATCCGCGCCAAGTGGGCGATGGGTTTGGAGGGCGGAGTGCTGATCGCCAATCCGATCCCGGCGGAAGCCGCTCTTCCGCACGAAGAGATCGACGGCGCGATTGAGCGGGCGCTGGCCGAAGCCGACGCGCAGGGTGTGAAGGGCAAAGCAGTGACGCCGTTTCTGCTTTCGCGGGTGAACGAGATGTCGGGCGGGGCGAGTCTGAAAGCGAATCTTGCGCTGTTGGAGAATAACGCCAAAGCAGCGGCGGAGATAGCCAGCCATTTGTAAGCAATTCACCTGCGAAGATTGAGGGGTGAATTATAATCATCGCATCGCAAGGAGACACAATCATATGGAAGCGATACGTCTCAATATGGTTATCAAAAAAGATGGCGAGATCACGATGACTGGCTTGCCCTATAAAAAGGGCGAGCGTGTCGAGATGATTCTGTTGGCCCAGCCGAAAATGCAGGCGGCCATTCCGCTCATGGCTCGCCAGTTGCGCCGGTCAGGGTTGATTGGCTTATGGAAAAACCGCGCCGATATTCGTGACAGCGCGACTTTTGCCCGCGCCCTCCGTGAGCAGGCTCAGCGCCGCCGGAGATAACCGATGGTTCTGCTTGACACTGATGTGATGGTTGACCTTTTGCGTGAGCATGTGCCAGCAGTGCGCTGGTTAGACTCACTGGACGAGGAAATTTTGTTGCCCGGCTTTGTGGTGATGGAGCTGATTCAGGGGTGTGCTAGCCGGGCCGAGCAACGTCGGTTACAGAAGGCGTTGGCAGGTTACAGAGTGATATGGCCTTCGCCAGAAATGTGCGATGAGGCGATCTCTGTATTTGCACAACACCATCTCAGCCACAGTTTGGGAATCATCGACGCGCCGATCGGCCAGTTGGCGATTTCGCTCGAATTGCCGCTGCAAACGTTCAATCACAAACATTATTCCGCTATCCCAAATCTTCGGTTGGAACAACCTTATTCGAGGAGTTAGGCATTCCCAAGAAGTATTCAAGTGGGCAGCTACCCCTTGCAAGTCGACAGAGAACACGAAGAGTCATTTTGGTTTCTGTGTGCTCCGTGATCTCAATGGTGTAATTTTCTACGGCCCTTCGCTGTTGCGGTGGCGGCGATGGCGGTGCGGGCGTAATCGGTTTGCAGGATGGGGCGCAGGGTGTTGGTGGCCGTGCGAGTGAGTGTGGCCGAAGGCGTGTTTGTGGGCGCGCGGGTGGAAGTGACGGTGGCAGTCGCAGTGGCCGTGTGAGTTGAAGTGGCAGTGAAGGTGGACGTTCGAGTGAACGTGGCGCTGGAGGTCGCCGTGAGTGTGCGGGTGGGGGTGGCCGTTCGCGTGTGAGTGGCGGTGGCCGTCCCGGTGGCGGTGAAGGTGGAAGTGGCGGTGGGGGTGTTGGTCACGGTGGGCGTGTCCGACGGAGTGGGGGTGCGAGTCGGCGGAGCGCCCACAATGGTGAAATCCACCGAGCGTTTGAGTTGATCGCCGACGAATACGGCGACGCGATAGTTGCCGGGCAAAAAGAGGCAGGCTTCGAGCGGGCACACATCGCCCACCACTGTGCTGCCGCCCGTGCCACCCTGCCACAGCGCCGTGTCGATGTAAATCGGAATGCCGTCGCGATACCACACGGTTGACGTTTGCGCGCCGTTGGTCATTCTATCGTACGAATACAGCGCGACGAGTTTGGTGAGCGTTGAGGCGTCGAATTGGAACGACGCGCCGATGGGCTGGCCCGACTCGGTTTGATCGACGGCCACCGTGATGAGGCCGATGATCGCATCGGGGTTTGCAGTGACGGTGGCTTCAGGGATGTTGGTGATGAGTTGAGCCGGGTAGCCGGGAGTGGGCGTTTCGCTGGGGATGAGGGTGGGCGAAGGCGTGAGAGTGAGGGTCGGTGTGAGGGTGATGGTCGGTGTGAGAGTGAGGGTAGGCGTGAGGCTCGGGGTGGGGCTGATGGTGGGGGTGAGAGTCGGCGGCACGATGAATTCGACCAGTGGTTTGCCGCCAATGCCGGCCGCGAGTCCGATCAAAAAAAATATGATGCCAATGAGGAGGTTGCGCCAGCCGCGCTCGATGGCTTGCCGCCGCAGAAGAAAGAAGGGCAGGTTGCGCGCGCGCGAAAGTTCGGCAACCCCGGCCAGCGCGGCGATGATCGCGCCGAGCCCCAGCGCAATCGCCAGCCACAAAATATATGTCTCGGTGGATTGGCTAAACATCCAAAAAAGCGATATTCCTTAAAGGCGATTATAGCATTGGCCTCTCGTCCGCTTTCCAAACCTATGTGACTATGCTAGAATCCGTCCGAAGTTCCAATGGGAGATAGCAGGCAATGGTTGAAGTCACTGTCGATAGCATTCGCGTGAGTCTGATGTCCACACACCGGGTGGTGATCCTCAAAGATGCGGAGGGCGATCGATACTTGCCGATCTGGATCGGGCCGTGCGAAGCCGACGCTATCACCGTTGAGTTGCAAGAGGTGGAAGTGGCCCGCCCTCTCACCCACGACATTCTCAAAAACGTCATCGCCGCGCTGGGCGGCAAAGTGGTGCGGGTGGAGATCAGCGATCTCAAAACCGATATTTACTACGCCACCATCATCATCGAAACCAAAGGCAAAACGCTCGAACTCGACTCGCGTTCGTCGGACGCGCTGGCGCTGGCGGTGCGGGCCAAAGTGCCCATCTACGTTCACGACGAAGTGATGAACAAAGCCGCCATCACTCCCGAGGCCGAGTTGGAAGAGGCCGGAGAGGGGGGCGAGGATCAACTCTCGGCCTTCAAAGATTTTGTGGACTCGCTCGACTTCGACGAAAGTGATCAGGACAAAGACAAGGGCGACGAAAACTAATTCCGGCTCCCGCAACCGGCCGCCACGCGGGGGAATGCCGTCTCCGCTGAACCACTACCGGACTTAATTCCGCTTCTCACCGCCCCCCTTCGCCGGGGGGCGATTCGTCTATCATCGAGGATCGTTTTCCTGTGGCCGACACGCACGCCGGTCTCACCACCCCTCCCCACAATATCGAAGCCGAAGAGGCCGTCATCGGCTCGGTGCTCATCGACCCCGAATCGTTCTTCGACGTTGCCCAATTCCTCAAAGCCGCCGACTTCTACCTCGTGAAGCATCGGTGGATATGGGACGTGTTCACCAGTCTGCACGACAATCGCACGCCCATCGATCTGCTCACCGCGCAAGAGGAGTTGGATCGGCGCGGGCAGCTGGCCGAAGTGGGCGGCCCGGCTTACCTCACCCGGCTCATCACCCTCACCCCCACTGCTTTCAATGCGCCTGCCTACGGGCGGCTAGTGGAAGAAGCCGCCACGCGCCGCCGCCTCATCGGCGCCGCCTCCGACATCGCCAAACTGGCCTACGACGTGGGCACGGACATCAACACCGTCGTCGGCGAATCGGAGAAGGCGCTGTACGGCGTGAGCGAAAGCCGCAACCTGCACGAACTGCGCCCCATGCGCCAAGCGGCCAGCGATTATTACGACCGCGTGCAGTATCTCTACGATCACCGCGACGAGATGCTGGGCGTGCCCACCGGCTTCAAAGATTTGGATAAACTGCTCGGCGGAATGCAGCCATCGGATCTGCTCATCCTCGCCGGGCGTCCGGGGCGCGGCAAAACGAGTCTGCTTCTGTCCGTCGCCCTCAACGCCGCCAAAATTTACAAAAAACGCGTCGCCGTCTTCTCGCTCGAAATGTCCACCGAGCAGCTCGTGCAACGCCTCGTGGCGCAAGAAACGGGGATCAACTCACAGCGTTTGCGGCTGGGGAAACTCGACGACGACGAGTGGCCGCGTTTCACGCAAGCCATCACCCTCCTCAGCGACACCGGCATCTTTCTCGACGACACCCCGGCCATCTCTGCCCTGCAGTTGCGAACCAAGTGCCGCCGCCTCAACAACGAAATCAAACTCGATCTGATCGTCGTGGATTACTTGCAGTTGATGACCGGCGACTTCCGCGTTGAGAATCGCGTGCAGGAAGTGTCGCACATCTCGCGCAGTCTCAAAGCATTAGCGCGCGAGCTCAACGTGCCCGTGCTCACTGCCGCACAGTTGTCGCGCGCCGTCGAACAGCGATCGGGGCAGAAGCCTATGCTCTCCGACTTGCGCGAGTCCGGAAGCATCGAACAAGATTCGGATGTGGTCATGTTTCTCCACCACCCCGACGACTGGGATGAAGACCCGCAGAAGAAGGGCATCACCGAAATCATGGTGGCCAAACACCGTAACGGCCCCACCGGATCGGTCGAACTCGTCTTTCTCGAACAGCTGACGAAGTTCGCCGATGCGGAGACGAGGCACTTGTCTTTTGAGTAGCGTTCAGCAATCAGCTGATCGCTAACCGCTAATCGCCGACATGAAAGGCTTCTCCGGTTTCCCTTCCAGCAAAACGCGCACCATCCCGGTGCCGAATCTTTTCTTCACCGACCTCGCCCCGCAGATCGATCATCTCGGCGAGATGAAGGTGACGCTGTACTGCTTCTGGCGGCTGTCGCTCAAAGAGGGAGACATCCGTTACGTGCGCCGCGCCGAAATGCTGGCCGACGCCGCGTTGATGAGCGGCCTCTCGCAATTCAAGCACGAGGCCGAAGCCGCGCTCGACGAAGCGCTGGAGCGGGCCACCGCGCGCGGCACGCTTTTGCACGTCGAGATCGAAAGCGCGAGCGGCAAAGAAGATTTATACTTTATGAATACGCCCAAAGGCCGCGCCGCCGTGGAGGCGATGACTCGGGGCGAGTGGCGGCCCGCCCCCGACGACGAAACGCCCGTCGAAGTGCTGGTGGATCGCCCGAACGCCTTCACACTCTACGAGCAGAACATCGGCCCGCTCACGCCGCTCATCGCCGATGAACTGCGCGACTTCGAAGGCGAATACCCGGCGGAATGGATCGAAGAAGCGATTCAAGAGGCTGTTAAGTACAACAAGCGCTCTCTGAAATACATCCTTGCTATTCTAGAGAAGTGGCGCACAGAAGGGAAGGCTGATGATGGAAAGCGTCGGAGAAGCTCTGAAAAAGATCGCCAACGATACCGTGATTGGAAGGGCTAAGCTCGAATCCATTCCCGCTATGGCGCGGGCCACAAGCAGATCGGGGAGCGATCAAACAGGGCCGGGAGCGCCGGACTGTCCGTACTGCCAAGGTGTCGGATATATTCGCGAGGACGTCCCTATAGAGCACCCGAGTTTTGGTAAGTTGTTTGTCTGCTCTTGCCGATACGATGAAATAGAGGCGGCTAAAGCCAAACGACAGATTGATCTTTCAAATCTTGGGCCGTTAGCCAATCGAACTTTTGACAATTTTGATGTGAATGGGCATGCCAGCAACCCTGAGCAACGAAAAAGCCTGGCGCGGGCTTTCTCCGATTCTTTTGAATTTGCCCAATCGCCGAAAGGATGGCTTTTGTTGATGGGCGGCTATGGGTGCGGCAAGACCCATTTGGCCGCCGCGATAGCAAATGCATGTATATCCCGCCACCAAACGGTGATGTTCGTCAACGCCCCGGATCTGCTTGACCATTTGCGAGCGGCGTTTAGACCTGGAGCAGATACGCCTTATGATGAATTGTTCGAGAAGATTAGAAATGCCCCATTGCTAATCATCGACGATTTGGGCGCTGAAAGCCCCACCCAGTGGGCGCAGGAAAAACTTTATCAAATCTTCAATCATCGTTACAACGCCAATCTGCCCACTGTCGTCACATCAAATGTGGAGATGGATCGATTTGATCCCAGAATCCGCAGCCGGCTTTCCGATAGAAATATGGTCAATCGTGTTGTGATCAACTCGCCAGATTTCCGGCGCGATGAGTGGGATCGCACTAGCATTTCTTCGCTTCCTCAACACCGGAACAAGACTTTCTCCACTTTTGACATGCGCAAATCGAATGTCGGGCCTCAGCACCTTCGCTCATTAGAGGAGGCCCTGACCGCCTCGAAGGAGTTCGCGCAATTGCCAAAGGGGTGGCTGATACTGGTCGGCGCGCCGGGTTGCGGCAAAACTCATCTGGCTGCGGCTATCGCAAACTATCGCGATATGCTGGGGCACCCCACTATCTTTGTCACTTTTGCCGATTTGCTTGATCACCTACGCTACACATTTAGCCCAGACTCGTATGTGCGTTACGATCAACGATTCAACGAGCTAAAGCAGGCACCTCTATTGGTTCTCGATGATCTTCAAGTTGAAAGCGCGACGCCATGGGCCAGGGAGAAACTAGTACAACTCATAGATAGCCGATACGTAAATGAGCTCCCGACAGTCATCACAACCAATCATTACCGTGATGAGATTGATGACTGGCTTCAGAGCCGCCTGCTGGACGATCGCATGTGCCGCGTATGCGTGATCACTGCTCCAAAACATACTGATAGTTATAAATCGCCGCGAGGCTATAAGAGAAGTGGCTCGGTGCCAAGAGGCTCTCCAACTAAGGCTCGCAATGCAAGATAAATTCCGCCGACTGATCGGAATCAAAGCCAAGCCCAAACCGGCCGCCCCACCGCCGCCGTCTCCCGCCGAGTCGGCGGCCCCCGCAACGGCGGCGGAGTCCAAGCTGGTGCATTCGGTGTCCGAGAAAAGGCCGGGCCGGCAAGGCACGGCGCCCCTCGCGCCCGAGTCCGAAGGCAAAACGATCAGCACGCGCCAGCAGGCCGAAGAATATCTACAGCGATTGCAAGTCAAACTCAACCGCCTCGCCAATGATTTTGCCGAAGGGGTGATCAACCGCGAGCAGTTCCAAAAATTGTACGAACACTATCAGCGCGAGCGCCGCTCGATTGAGAATCTGCTGGCCGTCG
>Ga0194120_10000757_pt1 | contig 60522 bp, 47 predicted proteins | sample TA2MahCa65mmetaG_FD_148642 | JGI IMG/M metagenome (GOLD analysis project Ga0194120, IMG submission 148642) | Freshwater microbial communities from Lake Tanganyika, Tanzania - TA2015019 Mahale Deep Cast 65m | ecosystem: Environmental > Aquatic > Freshwater > Lake | place: Tanzania: Lake... | reverse complement strand
CCGCCTATGAAGTCTCTAACCACGCCCGCCCAGGAGCAGAATCTCGACATAATCTCGTTTATTGGCGCTATGGCGAATATGCCGGCGTTGGCCCAGGAGCGCATGGACGTCTCGTGACGGCGCGCGGACGACGCGCGCAATCGACAGAGCGCCATCCTGAAATGTGGCTTACTTGCGTGGAAACAGAAGGCCATGGCGTTGTTGAAGATGAATTGCTCAACAGCGAGCAAGAGGGCGATGAATTTCTGCTGATGGGTTTGCGTCTGCGCGAAGGCATTGATCCTCAGCGTTATTTTCTGCTTACAGGAAAAAAACTATCGCAATCGCGCATCAGTGAGTTGATTGGCGATGGATTAGTTGAATTTACGAGAGACAATCGCCTGCGCGTGAGCTCTGAGGGGTTTCCCGTTCTTGACGCTGTTGTTGCCGATCTCGCAGCTTGATACGATCGCCAATACGACCGATCAACACAGCGCTCATGCCGGGCGCAACGACTGCGCCATAATTTTTTGATTGTTTTTTTTGGGCACAAAGCTTATTTCATTTTGACATTTCTAGCGTCATCGGCTGCACAATCCCAGCTGTCTTTCTGGCGAATTATTCAATGACGCGCGCGCTAAACTCTCTGGACGACCTCCTCGCACACGGACTTATTCCGGCGCACGCGCCTTTGGAGGCATTGAAAGAGGTAGCAGCGCGCTACAGTATCGCCATCACGCCAGAAATCGCGCGCGGGCTCTCGTCTAAAGATCTTGATAGTCCGATTGCGCGACAGTTCCTGCCCGACGCGCGAGAGTTAACTCAGCTCTCTCATGAGCGCGTCGATCCTATCGGAGATCAGACGCATAGCCCCATACCAGGCGTCGTGCATCGTTATACTGATCGCGTTTTACTAAAACTCTTGACGGTTTGTCCGGTTTATTGCCGCTTTTGTTTTCGTCGAGAAACGGTTGGTCGTGGCAAGGGGGATCTCCTCGACAAGGAAGAAATTGATGCGGCTCTAGGCTACATCGCCTCGCATCCAGAGATACATGAGATTATTCTCACTGGCGGCGACCCAATGATGCTCTCCGCCCAGCGCGTTGCCTGGGTTGCAGAGAAAATTGCAGCCTTAAGCCATATTCATGTATTGCGCGCGCACACACGCGCTCCGACAGCAGCGCCGCATCTCGTGACGCAGGAATGGCTTGATGCGCTCAAGCAAAGCGGCAAAGCGCTCTATCTAGTTTTGCATATTAATCATTCGCAAGAATTAACTGATAATGCGCGCGCTGCGATTGAAAGAATTCGCGCAGCTGGCATTGCCTTATTTGCTCAAAGCGTCTTGCTATCGGGCGTCAATGACGATGTTGCGACGCTTGAGCGGCTCATGCGCGATCTGATGGCGGCGCAAATTAAACCTTATTATCTTCACCATCCTGATTTAGCGCCAGGAACCGCTCATTTTCGCATAGATCTTAAGACAGGGCAGGAGATTTATCGTCAACTCAGCCAACGTTTGAGCGGTCTCTCTTTGCCAACTTATGTTCTGGATTTACCCGGGGGATTTGGCAAAATACCAATTTCAACCGCGTCGACGCAAGAAATAGGGCCTGGTTTGTGGCGTGTTTTCGACCGATCAGGACACCCGCGCCTTTATCAGGAATAAGCCGCTCGTTTCCTTGCCTCGCCCCAACATTGACGTGATTTCTATATAAAAAATTCTGAGAGATTAAAGGGAGAGTATCTCACTTGCGTATATTCAGAATTCTTCTTGCCTTGTGCCTTTTTATCTGCGCGATCGGAAATTCCGCGGGGGATGAGACTGGACTGACGGTTGATCAAATCAATCAGAAACTTGATCTCAGCCGCATCATTTTAGATGAAGCGCATAAGAGTCTCGAAGACGCCAATCTAACTGACGCGCATTTGAGACAATTACGCGAACGCATCGATCCGCTTCGGGGCGATCTTGAAAAAACTATTGATTGGCTCACGCCGCGACTTGCCGCAGTCGACGCGCGTTTAAAAGAACTCGCCCCCGCCGCCAAACCCTCTGACCTTCCCGAAAAGCAAGCTGAGCCCGCCAATAAAGCTCCAACTGCAAAAACGGAAACCTCGCCCAATAGCGCAAAGGCTGAACGCCCAAGCGCTTCACCGCCAACGTCTAATGGACGCCAGACAAATACGCACCCTTCCAATCAAGACGTCAAAGCCTCGCCGGCTCCCCCGAGCGGAGCGACAATCGCCACAGCCGAGGCCGCAGCTAGCGCGGAGCTTACTGAGCAACGCAAGATTTTTGACGCAACTGACGCAACGCTAAAACGCGCACGGGCCATGCTGCTTGAGACCAAGCAAATCTCGCTGACGATTGTTGCGCGAATGCGTGACCTATTCACGCGCTCGCTCTTTTTAAGAACTGATGGTTTTTTTTCACCAAGTCTTTGGCGCGCCGCGCTTTCCGATGCGCCTTGGGTCTATGATCAAACGCGCTATTTTTGGCAGGACGAGCGCGCAAATTTTACATCTCGATTAGGCGATCATCAAACTGAATTTCTGACAATTCTTGCTTGTATTCTGCTTGCAACGCCGCCAGCATTCTTCCTGGCGCGCCGCATCTTGAAACGTAAAGAATCAAATCTTCAGCCAACAAAAGCGCGACGTGCAGCCGCTGCGGGCTGGAGCGCGCTGATTATTGCAGCAACGCCTGTCGCAACCGCTCTAGCCATTGGTTATGCTTTGAGTGCTTATAATCTTTTGGATGCAAATGGCGCATTGCTCTTTGAGCGGCTCTTTGAAGGCATTGCCCGTATTGCCTTCGTTTATGCGATCGCTCGGGCCGTATTCGCGCCCCTGCATGAACATTGGCGGGTATTGGATCCGGGAGATCGTCGAGCGCGGATTTATGTCCGGTTATTGACCTTGGCCGCGGTCATTCTGTCAATTACTCGCGTCATTGAACAGATTGAAGCGATTGTTCAAGCCAGCGTGCAGGTCGTCATTATCACTCGGGGCTTTGGCGTGATGCTCATCGCCCTACTGATCGCTATCCCACTTCTTTCGCTTTCTGAAGATGAGGAAAGCGTCGCAGCAACCGTGCAAGGTCGTGACTGGATCGCGCTTATTAAAACGCTGAGCGCGTTAGCTTTAGCGCTGATCATTGGCGCCTGTGCGATCGGCTACGTCTCTTTTGCCAATTTCATGATCCTTCAAGCGGCATGGCTCGGGGCGGTATTGTTTTTACTCTATGTCCTTGTTGTCCTTTCAGTCAGTGGCGCAGAGGCGGCTTTCTCAGCAAATAATTTCTTTGGGCGCAATCTCATGCGCAGCCTTGGCCTCAACAAAGAGCAACTCGCCCCAATCGGCGTCCTAATTGGCGGCGTTTTAACTGTTCTTGCTTATTTTGTCGCCGCGCTCTTCGCGCTCGCGCCGTGGGGCTATCAATCTAATGATTTTCTCGCCAACATTCGCGCAGCGTTTTTCGCCATAAAAATTGGCGATGTAACAATATCGCCTTACGGCGTGATTGGCGCAGCGCTTATATTTATTTCTCTCCTTGCTGCGACACAAGCATTCCGGCGCTGGCTGGATGTGAAATTTTTACCTTTGACAAGACTCGATCATGGGTTTCGAAATTCAATTAGTGCAACGCTTGGCTATATCGGCTTCATTCTTGCTGCAATCCTCGCGCTTTCTTATCTTGGCATTGGCTTTGACAAACTTGCAATTGTAGCCGGCGCACTTTCGGTTGGAATTGGTTTTGGCCTCCAATCGATCGTCAATAATTTTGTCTCGGGTCTTATCTTGTTGTGGGAGCGCGCTATTCGCGTTGGCGACTGGGTCGTTCTGGGCGAAGAACAAGGTTATGTGCGTCGTATCAATGTGCGTTCAACGGAAATTGAGACATTTGATCGGGCTACGATGATTGTTCCTAACTCAAATCTTGTCACTGGCGTTGTCAAAAACTGGCTCCGCGGCGATCGCGTGGGGCGCATTAAAATCGCCTTAGCGCCCAGCGCCGCAGTCGATCCGGAACAGGTGCGCGATATCATGCTTGCCGCCGCGCGGGCTCAAACGGATGTATTGCGCGTTCCTGCGCCGCAAGTCATGCTGCTTGGTATGGAGACGACGAGTTTTAGATTTGAGCTATGGTGTTACGTAGAAGATGTTGAAAAATCCGCGCGCGTTCGGAGTGACTTGCATTTTGATCTTTATAAACGGCTTAAAGAGGCCGGCATAAATATCGCCGCTGCGGCATCGCCGGCGCCAACAACGATTTTACAAATTCCTGACCTTGAAAAACTTGCTGCTGCGGCGGCGGCTACAGCGCTCACATTGGGATCTGAGGTGACCGACAAAATTGCAGAAATGGAGAACGTCAGCGAACCCCTGCGCGCGCAAGACGTTGGCGGCGCATCTTCGTCGACGCAAGAAGAGGAAGCATCCTCTCGCTAGAAAATAATCCCTACCGCAAATTGGTTCGGCTTATTCCCCCCTTATCCGACGCATGCTAGACGAGGTCTCCTAACGACCTCTCAGGAAACGCCCCTCGCCCATGTCGACTGTCATCACCCGCTTTGCGCCCTCGCCGACTGGTTTTCTCCATATTGGCGGCGCGCGAACAGCTTTATTCAATTGGCTTTACGCCAAGCGTCACGGCGGCAGAATGATGCTGCGGATCGAAGACACGGACCGCGAACGCTCCACACAAGCTGCGATTGACGCAATTATCGACGGCATGAAATGGCTGGGTCTCGATTGGGACGGCGACATTATCTATCAATTCTCTCGCGCCGTGCGCCATCAAGATGTGGCGAAAGCGTTGCTCGCAAGCGGTAAAGCCTATTATTGCTATGCGTCTCAACAAGAACTTGATGAAATGCGCGAATTAGCGCGCGCAGAAAAGCGTCCGCCCCGTTATGACGGCCGCTGGCGCGATCGAGACGCAAGCCAAGCGCCAGAAGGCGTTTCTCCAGTTGTGCGCATCAAAGCGCCCTTGAGCGGCGAAACCATCATCGAAGACGCCGTGCAAGGCCGGGTCGTTTTTCCAAATAAGGATATTGATGATTTTGTGTTGCTGCGTTCTGACGGCACGCCGACCTATATGCTGGCTGTCGTCGTCGACGACCATGATATGGGCGTTACGCAAATCATTCGCGGCGACGATCATCTCACAAATGCTGCGCGTCAGACTGTGATTTATGAGGCGATGGGATGGCGTCCGCCTGCTTTCGCCCATATTCCACTTATTCATGGTCAAGACGGCGCAAAACTCTCAAAGCGACATGGCGCGCTGGGCGTAGATGCTTACCGCGCGATGGGCTATCTCCCCGCTGCGCTGCGTAATTACCTTGTAAGGCTTGGCTGGTCTCAAGGCGATCAAGAATTTTTTTCGCTCGAAGAAATGGTCGCTGCATTTGATCTTGGCCAGGTTCATCGTTCTCCTGCGCGATTTGATTATGCAAAATTAGAAAACATGAATGGTCATTATTTGCGTGATGCCAATGACGATGACTTATTGAAAGCGCTAATCGATACGCTGCCCTATCTCACTGGCGGCGTAGAACTTGCGCAACAACTTGACGCAACAAAACAAAATCAATTGCGCGCAGCGCTTCCTGGTCTTAAAGCGCGCGCCAAAACGCTTAATGAACTTGTTGACGGCGCGGCATTTATCTTTGCCAAACGGCCATTGCCCTTGGATGAAAAGGCGCAACATCTGCTCAACGCTGATGCCCGCGCAAGGTTAGCCGTGCTGGGTCCAAAATTTGAAGGCCTTGAAACCTGGGACGCACAAAGCACAGAAACAATCGTGCGGGAGACGGCTGAAAATCTTGGTGTTAAATTAGGCGAAGTAGCGCAGCCGCTGCGCGCGGCGCTTACCGGCCGCGCGACCTCGCCAGGAATTTTTGATGTACTTGAAATTCTGGGACGCGAAGAGAGCATCGCCCGGATCAAAGATCAAAGCGCCTAACTGCCTGCCTAGAATGCATGCGAAATGCTTCTCGAAGAGCGAAGAAGACAGGCGGATCGCAAAGTTTCTCAGCTTGACAGTTAATGCCGTTAAGATAGTTTTTGTGCGCTGCACAAGATGTCGATGCGAGACGGACGGTGTATGAAGACAGTCTTTCTATGCCACGGCGAGGCTAGCGCCTGCCGTCATGCGCTTCTTCTGCGGCGCCATTGCCGCACGCCATCAGAATTGACTGCCAGAAGGGTTCATCATGAACGAACATAAGGCTAGCTTAACGGTCGAGGGAAAATCGATCGATTTACCCGCACGCGCAGGCACGATGGGTCCTTCCGTTCTGGACATTCGGAATCTTTACGGCGAGACCGAAATGTTCACTTTCGATCCCGGCTTCACATCCACCGCCTCTTGCGAATCTAAAATTACCTTCATCGACGGCGATGCCGGGGTGCTGCTGTATCGAGGCTATCCGATTGATCAACTCGCCGAACACGGCGACTTTCTCGAAACCTGCTACCTGCTTCTTTACGGCGAGCTGCCCTCAGCAGCAGAGAAAGCCAATTTTGACTATCGCATCACGCGTCACACTATGGTCCATGAGCAAATGGCGCGCTTCTTCCAAGGCTTCCGCCGCGACGCGCATCCGATGGCGGTAATGGTGGCGTCTGTTGGCGCGCTATCGGCATTTTATCATGACTCAACGAATATCGCCGATCCTGTAGAGCGGATGGTCGCCTCTACGCGCATGATCGCTAAAATCCCAACTCTTGCCGCAATGGCTTATAAATATTCAGTTGGCCAGCCTTTCGTTTATCCAAAGAACGATCTCGATTACACGTCAAATTTTCTCCGCATGTGCTTTGCCGTCCCTTGCGAAGAATATAAGGTCAATCCGGTTCTTGCGCGTGCGCTAGATCGTATTTTCATCTTGCACGCAGACCATGAGCAAAACGCGTCAACCTCGACTGTGCGTCTTTCAGGTTCTTCTGGCGCTAATCCATTTGCCTGTATTGCCGCTGGCATCGCGTCGCTTTGGGGCCCAGCGCATGGCGGGGCGAATGAAGCTGTGCTGAAAATGCTGGGCGAAATCGGCACAGTTGAACGGATCCCGCAATTTATTGCACGCGCAAAAGATAAAAACGATCCCTTCCGTCTGATGGGTTTTGGCCACCGCGTTTATAAAAATTATGATCCGCGGGCGAAAATCATGCAACGCACGACGCGCGAAGTGTTGAACGAACTTGGCGTTAAAGACACGCTGCTCGATGTGGCAATCGAATTAGAGCGCATTGCGCTGTCAGATGAATATTTTATCGAAAAGAAACTCTATCCCAATATCGACTTTTATTCTGGCATTACGCTGAAGGCCATGAATTTCCCAGTCGCCATGTTTACGGTCCTTTTCGCCGTCGCGCGCACTGTTGGTTGGATTGCGCAATGGAAGGAAATGATTGAAGATCCGGGGTCTAAAATCGGTCGCCCGCGTCAGCTCTACACGGGTGAAAAACGCCGCGACTACGTGCCGATGTCGAAACGCTAATCTGTCCAACGCCCGGCGCAGATTTGGGGGCGGCGATTGATCTACCCAAGACCAATGACTTTGGATTAGATGCTTAATCGCTGCGTTACTATGCCGGAGCCGGATTGTCGCATTTATCGGATCTTATTTTTGAAACGCGGATCGCCGCGGAAAGCCTGGCGGATTTCCTGTCAGGCGGACGACTCCGACTGGGCGTAACCGGTCTCTCCCGGTCTGGTAAAACTGTCTTCATCACAGCGTTGGCGCACCAACTCACGCGTGCGCTTGCAGCTGAAAATCAATCCCATTTACCGGTTTTTCGCGCCCTAGCAGAGGGTCGCTTGCGCGCGGCCCATCTCGATCCCCAGCCAGACTACAGCGTGCCGCGCTTCGCCTTTGAGGAGCATCTCGCTGCTTTAACAGGCCCTGAGCGCCATTGGCCGCAGTCGACGCGACGCATTTCCGAATTACGCGTTTCGCTCGAATTTGACTCTTCCGCCTGGTCGCTCCGGCAATTTGGAAAAAAAACACACAGGCTTGATATTGATATTGTGGATTATCCAGGAGAGTGGCTGCTCGATCTCCCCTTACTGACAAAATCCTTTGCGGATTGGTCGCGAGAAACCTTAGCGGCGGCGAGCGCTCAATCCCGCGCGCCAATTGCTGAGGCCTGGCGGCGCGAAACGGCCGCCACCGATCCAAAATCTCGCTATAGCGAAGATACTGCGCAGAAGCTGACCAAGCTTTTTACGCATTATCTTTTGCAAGCTAAAACGGAACGCTTTGCGCTTTCTACTCTACCGCCAGGCCGTTTTCTTATGCCCGGCGACCTTGAAGGCTCCCCTGCGCTCACCTTCGCGCCTCTAATGGGCATCTCTGGTGAAGAGTTGCCCTATCGCAGCCTCGGCCGAGAAATGGAGCGCCGCTACGAGGCCTATAAAAACCAAATCGTGCGCCCCTTTTTCCATGACCATTTTGCGCGCCTGGATCGACAAATTGTTCTTGTCGATATGCTAGCTGCGCTTAATTCTGGCCCTGCTGCCGTGCGGGATCTCGAAACGGCGCTCGCTGACGTCTTGATGGCCTTTCGCACCGGACGCAGCAATCTACTCACGACGATGTTTCGGCCAAAAATTGATCGTATCCTCTTTGCCGCCACGAAAGCTGACCATCTCCACCACACAAGCCATGATCGTCTCGAAGCGATTTTGCGACTGTTGACCGCGCGCGCAATTAATCGCGCAGAGGGCGTGGGCGCAGAAATTGGCGTTATCGCCTTGGCTGGCGTCCGCGCGACGCGGGAGGCTTTAGTGCGTCATGACGGTGAGCAGCTTATGGCGATCGTTGGCGTTCCGTTGAAGGGCGAGCGAATTGGCGATGAGGCTTTTGATGGAAAAAGCGAGGGGGCAATTTTTCCAGGCGATTTACCCCAAGACCCGAAAGAGGCTTTTGAGGGAGACGCTTTAGGCCTTGCAGATGAGGAGGCGGAATATCGCTTTCTTAAATTCCTGCCGCCGCTGGCAAAAATTGGCGCGGACCAACTGCCTTTGCCCTTACCCCATATTCGTCTTGATCGGGCGATTGAATTTTTGATTGGCGATCGCCTTAAATAGCTTTTTATTTTTTTGATTAAGATCTATTTATAAATATATGATTTATATGGAATTAAATTTATATATTCATGTAAATTATACTCCAAAAAAGACACCAAAAACAGGCTGGCAAAAATCTGAAAAACATTTTCGTCAACTCCCGGCCGGGGCGGATCAAGGCCGCTTGCCACCCCGAAGAATTATTTACAGATTTCAGCCACGCTGTATCTCCCTTGCCCAAGGCATGCTGGTAAGGCTCTGCAAAAGCCAATCTTCAAAAACCATCAGGACGCCCCGGGGCGCGGACAAAACAAGCGACTGCTTAACTCGACAAGTCTAGCCGCTTCCTGTATGAGACCGACCATAAATCAAAACAGCGTCCCGAAACGCTCGTCAGCCGTCAGCGGCCTAGACGAAACGGTAAAGGTTTAAACATGAATATCATTGAACAACTTGAGGCCGAACAGGCCCAAAAGCTGATTGCTGGCAAAAAAATCCCTGACTTCCGTCCCGGCGACACAGTGATCGTTAATGTGAAGGTGAAAGAAGGCGAGCGCAGCCGTGTGCAGGCCTATGAAGGCGTCGTCATCTCTCGCCAAGGCGGCGGGCTCAACGAAAGCTTCACCGTCCGCAAGATTTCATATGGAGAAGGCGTCGAACGCGTTTTTCCAATTCACGGCCCCCTCATCGACTCCATCAAATTAACCCGTAAAGGCAAGGTGCGCCGGGCGAAGCTCTATTACCTCCGAGATCGCCGCGGCAAGTCTGCGCGTATCGCTGAACGAATTGAAACAAAGGCGAAGGCTGAATCTTAAAAGTCACTTTGTCTTCAGCGCCATCTATACCGCTCGGCGCGTTCCGCCGAGCGGTTTTTTTAACTCTGCAACGGCGCGTTCAGCACCCAACGGTGCCCAAAAGGATCTTTGAGCGAGGCATAGCGGGTGCCCCAAAATGAATCCGTTGGTTGCGTTTCAATCTTTGCGCCCAACTTAGCGGCCCGCGCGCAGACTTCATCAACTTCAGCCGCACTGTCATATTCAAGGCTAATCGACACCGTCGCAATGTCTCCTGGAACCGGCAGTCGCGTTTGGCCGAGTTCAGGGAAGAAATCCGCTAGCATCACTGAACCGCCATTGATCTCCAGCTCACAATGGGCAACGCGCAATCCATCCAGCGCTGGCATATAGGCTTTCTGACGCGCATAAAACGCCCCTGTATAAAAAGCGATCGCGGCTGCCGCCGGACTAGCGGTAAGATAGGGCGCGACTCTAGGACGACTCATTCCGTCTCCTTGCTGTGCGCAACGAGCGGGTCGCCCCACTCTTTTCGACGCATTTCTTTATAAAGAGCCTTATCTCGCCGCGCCGTAAAAGTCTCCTCAATTCCACCTGTCGTACAAAGACGCGCATAAACTCCTGTTTTTCCAATTTGAGGTGGGGCGATCAGACGCGCGGAGAAGGACTGGTCTACCGGCCGTCGTCCTAGAATAAGATAGGAAAATTTTTCATCTTCATAGGGAACGCGCGCATCTTTTAGAAATAAATGCTCTTTTGAGCGAGGCAGTCGCGTTGTGAAATGACACCAATCCTCAATTAGCGGACAGGCCGATTCATGGGGACAAGGGGCCAAAATGCGCGCCCCATGCTGCAAAAGATGCGCCCGCACGCGCATCAGCCGCGCATAGTCCCGCGAAGTGCCAGGTTCAACAATCACAAAAATCTCGGCGTCCATGGACGCCCAGAGCCGTTGAGCAATCTCGATTAACGCGCCCTCTGGAGCCTCGGTTAAGGCATAAGAGACAACAACAAGTTCGGCCTGGATATCGGGGGCGAAAGCGACAAAATCGCGATTGAGAAACTGCGCCTGGCTCACAAAGGATGCGCTGATCTCTTGAGCTAACTCCCGCGCTAATTTTAGTAAGACAGCGCTTTGATCCAATAAGATCGCGCGATTCAAGCTAGGCCAGATCGCTTGAGCGGCATAGCTGGCGGTCCCCAGACCGCAGCCTACATCAGCGATTGAAACGGGGACAAAATCGGGACGCGCCTCAGCCAGTCGCGACAAAACATGCGCCACCGCCGCATAGGTCGCCGGCATGCGGGTCAGAGCGTAGGAGAGCGCATCCGACTCATCGCGAATTGTCGCCGCAGTCGTTGCATGGAGGCGATAACCCGACGAGAGGGCTTGGGCGCGACTGCGAAGCTCTTGCCGGGAGCGCCCTTCAAGCCTCGCTGCAAGCGCCTGCAGAAGGGCAGCGGGCATAGGCGGCTGGCCAGGCGTCATTTTGTCCTCAACAGCCATCTGCGCGGCAAGTCTCTTCCATGCGGCTTGCGTTACGAGTAGAAGAACCTCAATTCAAGAGCAAGACCAGAGAAGCGTTAAGGGAACACAACACATGGCCGCTAATTCGACCGCGCCGCGCACGCTATATGATAAGATTTTTGACGATCATGTCGTCGATCGTCAGGATGACGGCTCCTGCCTTCTCTATATTGACCGCCATCTCGTGCATGAAGTCACAAGCCCACAAGCCTTCGAAGGATTGCGCCTATCGGGACGTCGCGTGCGGGCTCCGCAAAAAACGCTCGCTGTCGTCGACCACAATGTGCCAACAACAGATCGTTCGCTGCCAATCAGCGACCCAGAAAGTAAGGCGCAAGTTGAACAACTTGCACAAAACGCCAAAGACTTTGGCGTTGAATATTACAACGAACATGACACGCGTCAGGGCGTTGTTCATATCGTTGGCCCTGAACAAGGATTTACGCTGCCAGGCATGACAATCGTCTGTGGCGATAGTCATACGTCAACGCACGGCGCCTTTGGCGCGCTTGCCCATGGGATCGGCACATCGGAAGTCGAACATGTGCTCGCGACACAAACCCTGATTCAGAAAAAAGCCGCTAATATGCTTGTACAAGTCGATGGCGCATTAGCAGAAGGCGCGACGGCGAAAGATTTAATTCTCGCAATCATTGGCGAGATTGGCACAGCTGGCGGCACAGGCCATGTCATCGAATATGCAGGTCAAGCCATCCGCGACTTGTCGATGGAAGGACGCATGACCGTCTGTAACATGTCGATTGAAGGCGGCGCGCGCGCTGGTCTCGTCGCGCCCGACGCCAAGACTTTCGCTTACCTAAAAGATCGTCCCAAAGCGCCAAAAGGCGCTGATCTTGACGCTGCGCTGCGCTACTGGGAAACGCTGTTCTCAGACGAGGGGGCCCATTTTGATAAGGTTATTCGTCTCGACGCCGCAAATCTCCCGCCCATCGTAACTTGGGGCACATCGCCTGAAGACGTCGCGCGCATTGATGGCGCTGTACCGACGCCCGCTTCAGCTAAAACACCGCAAAAACGCGCAGCGATTGAGCGCGCCCTAGAGTATATGGGCCTTAAAGGCGGCGAGCGGATGACTGATATTGAAATCAATCGCGTCTTCATCGGCTCTTGCACCAATGGTCGCATTGAAGATTTGCGCGCCGCTGCAAAAATCATTGACGGCAAAAAAGTGCACGCGCAGGTCAATGCCATGGTTGTTCCTGGTTCTGGTCTTGTTAAAGCGCAGGCGGAAGCGGAAGGATTAGATAAAATCTTTCTTGCTGCAGGATTTGAATGGCGCGAACCTGGTTGTTCAATGTGTCTGGCGATGAATCCAGATCGCTTAGCCCCAGGCGAACGATGCGCCTCTACGTCCAACCGTAATTTCGAAGGTCGGCAAGGCTTCAAAGGCCGCACTCATCTTGTTTCGCCCGCCATGGCCGCCGCTGCCGCTGTCGCGGGACGTTTCGTTGACGTCCGCAACTGGAAATAAAACACTTCTTAGGAAGCTAATTTTATCTTTCGAATGCGCGCTGCAAATCATGCGCGCGCGCTCGTTGAAGCAAATCTTTGTTTAAAAATTCTGCATTAAAAAATTAAACAAAATCAACCCATTGAGCCACACTCAACGACTGGCGTCCATAAAACCTGTTCAATGCGCTCAGCCTGCGTTGCTAACATAACTAAGCGATCAAAACCCAAAGCGACGCCGCTTGCCGCTGGCATTTGCGCGAGGGCTAAAATAAAATCTTCGTCAATTGGGTAACTTTCTGCATAGATTTCTTTCTTCTTAGCCATTTGTTCTTTAAACCGCCGGCGCTGTTCACATCCATCAGTAAGTTCAACAAATCCATTAGCGAGTTCAACGCCGCAAACATAAAATTCAAAACGATCGGCAAAACGCGGGTCATCCGCTTTCGCCTGCGCCAAAGCCGCTTCACTCAAAGGATAATCCACTAAAAATGTAGGCCTTCCCCGACCCAATTCACATTCTATCTTTTGAGATAAAATCTTACTGAAAAGATCTGACCAATTATCATCTGAGCTTACACGCAACCCAATTCTTTGCGTCGCCTCAGCGAGTTTTGCGCGATCCTCAAGAACTGTCTCTAAATCAACATTGACGTAACGCTTAAAGGCCTCGCAAACAGTCAGCCGTTCAGGCGCCGCATGGGGATCGCACGACATCTCGCGCCATAACAATTTTTTTGCCTGCGCCGTATCTGCAACACAAGTCAGAAGCTGCGCACAATCCGCCATCGCTTCCTTGGCTCCCGCCCCTGCGCGATACCACTCCAGCATGGTGAATTCTGGATGATGTAAAGGCGTGCGTTCACGATTTCGAAAGGCGCGCGCCAGCGTATAAATTTTGCTCTCGCCTGCGCTGAGAAGTTTTTTGCAGGCAAACTCCGGCGAGGTGTTGAGGTAAAGCTGACTGCGCGAGCCAGAAGCGCTGATCAGCTCCGTGGCGAATGCCGAGATATGCGTCTCATTCCCGCCGGAATATTGTAAGATTGAGGTCTCGACTTCGGAAAAACCCCGAGAATCATAGAATTGGCGGGTCGCAGCGGTTATTTTGCGCCGCGCGCTGAGAAATGGTCGGCGATCCGCATAGACATCCTGGTCCCACCAGGGCGACGAGCGCGTCATATAGCCTCCCCTCGAGCGCCTGGATTGCCGGCGCGGCTGAAATATGGTCTTTCCCCGTCCATAGACCAGCCGGACATCAACCGGCAATTAACTGCGACTGGGCCTACCCAGACAGAAGGAAGCTAAAAGTGAAAGTCATCGCCAGTTCAATCCGTAAAGGCAATATTATTGAGCGAGAGGACGGCCAACTTTATGTTGTGCTCACCGCGGAAAGCTTCTTCCCAGGCAAAGGCACCCCAACTACGCAAATTGATATGCGCCGACTCTCCGACGGCGTGAAAGTTTCTGATCGGTATAAGACGACCGAACAAGTCGAACGCGCCTTTGTTGAAGATTTGGATTTTACCTATCTCTACAGCGACGATGACGGTCACCACTTTATGAATCAACAAAATTATGAACAAGTTGCTGTGCCGAGCGATGTCATTGGCGATCAGGCGCAGTGGCTGCAAGAAAATATGAATTGCATTGTTTCGATTTTTAATTCAACGCCAGTGGCTATTCAATTGCCCCCGCGCGTCGCTTTAGAAATACTTGAAACCGAACCCGCGATGAAAGGGCAAACCGCCTCTTCGTCTTATAAGCCTGCAAAGCTTTCCAATGGCGCGCGCGTTATGGTTCCACCGCATATCCAGCCAGGCACGCGCGTTGTTATCCAAACAGAAGATGGCGCCTATGTTGAACGGGCTAAGGATTAAGTTCTCGTCGTCAAAGTCCGGACAGAAAGCGTCTGAGTTTTTGAGACAAGCGCGCTGGCGCTTTCAATTCGCACTCCCAGACAACAAGCCGACGCCAACCCAATAAGCTCAGAACAGCTTCCTGCGTGGCGTCACGGTCACGATTGCGGGCAATTTTATCGCGCCAATAAGCGCCATTGCTTTTTGGGATCCTCGCGCCGCGGGGACAATCATGGCCATGCCAGAAACATCCATGAACAAAGATCGCTTTCCTGCAGCCAAGGTAAGCGATGTCTGGAACGCCCGGCAGATCTCGACGATGAAGACGATAGCCCGGCGCAAATTCGCGTAGTAAGGTGCGGACAGCAAGTTCAGCTGAAGTGTTTTTGGATTTGACCGCGCGCATGATCGCAGAGCGCTTGCTCCGCGCATCGCGATCAGGCGGCGACCCGGACATGCCCAGCCTGAACCAAGGGCTCTAATAAATGAGCGGCAATATGCCGAACGACGGGCGCAACAACGCCGTCACCAGTGAGGTGATAGGCGGAGCTATAAGCAGCAGGCAAAACATAATTTTCAGGCAATCCCATCAACCGCGCTGTCTCACGCGCGGAGAGCAATCGTGACCGGATCTTGTCACCCTCTACCAGCAAAATATACTGCCTACTCGATCCCCCTGATGGCGTGCGCAAACACCCTGCAACCCCATCAAATCGCACTTCTGCGCGTTGAACTTTAACGCCATTTTCAACACGCGTGCGGCGATAGAGCGCGCCGATCCATCTTTGGCCCGAACGTTGTGCCTGAAGAAGCTTTTCTTGATGATGGGCATTCATTAAATTCATCAATGCCTGCGTTTGCGCAACGCTATGCCAGGCGACATCTTGCGGTTGTTCTTCAATCACGGCGAGTAAGGAATGCACTTGCGTCTTTGGCGTCGGCAAGGCCCACCACAGCCAATGGGGGCGCAACTCCCCTGACAGTTGCGCATAACTTTTCTGCACTGCCGGAGTATGAAAGGGTTCTTGCGCATGAGGACTGATTAAGTTGGCGGGAAGTGGCGCATCTTGGGCGAGCGCAATAATAAAAAGTCTCGGACGCGATTGAGGCACAAATAACGCCGCATCAAGAACAAGTGCGCCAAAACGATAATTCTCTTGCGCCAGCGCAGTGCATAACTGAATGAAATCTTTCCCGCCCCGAGCGCTCAATGCGCCGCAGACATTTTCAAGAACAATTAATTTTGGCGCGCGTTGCGCGTGCTTTAATTCTTTTACTAATCGCCAAAACGGCCAGAAGCTCCCTGAGCGCGCGCCACTCAATCCTGCGCCTGCGCCCGCCAACGACAAGTCCTGGCACGGAAACGATCCCCAGATAAGATCAGCGCTTTCGGGAAGCTGCGCCAGCGATACAGCGCCAACATCTCCCTCATGTAAGACGTCGCTTCCCCAATTAGCGCGATAGGCTTCTATTTTTTTATGATCAAAATCATTGGCGAATAAACATCGCCAGCCCTCGCCCAAACCAGCGCGGGCCATACCGCCGCCTGCAAAAAATTCATAAAAACTCGGCTTATGAATCATACCCGCCTCAGACGCGCAACCCAAAGACCCTCAAGAATCATCCGCGCCTATGGCTGCATCATTACGCAGTCAGGCTGAAATCACCATCACATGTACGGTTGGTTTTTTACCCCAAACCCCATTAACCGCCCCCCGAACGGAGCGCTCAATCGCTGTCGAGAGCGTATCCGCATCGCGCCTACGTTGTCGCGGCAGACCCTCAAAGGTCGCAAACAGCGCCTCGTCAATTACTGATCCCATTTCCTCGCCAAATTTTCCGCGTTTGGGTACGCCGGCAAAAACAACATCAGGATCGCCAACCATATCGCCGGTTTTATTCACTGCAATCGCGATTGAAATAACGCCTGAAAATGAAAGCTTACTCCGCTCGCGCACAACGCCATCGGTTTCATTTAACACAACATCGCCATCTTTTAATAAGCGACCGCTTGGCGTCTCTCCAATCACTCCAGGTTCACCAGGCGCCAAACGTACTAGCGTTCCATTACGCGCTGGCGCTACATGTTCAACGCCATGCGCTTTGGCGAAAATCGCGTGTTGCGTGAGATGATGCGCCTCTCCATGCACCGGAACAGAAATTTTAGGCCGCACCCAATCATACATTTGGGCAACATCGCCCCGACGTGGATGGCCTGAGCAATGCACAAGATGATCATGATCTGTAATGACTTCAACACCAAGATTACAAAGCTTATTGATCAATCGATGCACTTCACGCGTATTGCCTGGAATTGACCGCGAAGAAAAAATTACGCGATCCCCGGTAACGAGCTTAATCGAAGGATGATCATTATTGGCTGCGCGAGCCATCGCTGCGCGAGGCTCGCCTTGGCTTCCCGTGACAATCACTAACGCCTTCTCACGCGGTAGGCTTGGCAATAATTCAGGCCCGTGGAAACCTGGCAATCCGTCAAGGTAACCGCATTCACGCGCAACCTGTATGACGCGGTCCATTGCGCGCCCAGCAACGACAACCGTGCGTCCACACGCCATCGCCGCTTCCGCAAGCGCCCGTAGTCTTGAAACATTGGAGGCAAACGTCGTCACCAATACTCGACCGGGCGCTTCCAAGATCAAGGATTTTAAAGTGCGAGAGACGTCGCCTTCTGAAAAACTTGCTCCCTCACGCAAAATATTCGTCGAGTCGCAGATCAGCGCCATGACGCCCTCCTCGCCCAACTGACGAAATCGCGCCTCGTCAATCCGCGTGCTCACGCCCGGCTCAGGGTCTATCTTCCAATCACCTGTATGAATGACCAGACCAAGCGGCGTGCGAATAGCAAGCGAACAGGCTTCTGGAATCGAATGCGCTACGGAGACATATTCCACCTGGAAAGGATCAAGATCGATGATCGCGCCTGGCCGCGCAGGTAAGATTTTGATTTGCGGCGCGCCCGGTTCATTCAGTCGGCGCACTTCTAGAAGACCAGAAGCAAATCGAGTCGCATACACCTTACACTTAAGTTTTGGCCAGAGCGTTGCTAACGCGCCAATATGATCTTCATGCGCATGGGTGATACAAATACCGACGAGATCTTTCTTGATTTTTTCAACGTAACCGATGTCAGGAAAAACGACATCAATGCCAGGCAGCTCTGGTCCTGGAAATCCCAGCCCGCAATCCACCATCAACCATTTGCGCGCTCTCGGCGGGCCATAGCCGTATAACGCGAGGTTCATGCCAATCTCGCCAACGCCGCCCAAGGGCGTAAATACAAGATCTTGGTCAGCAGCGCTCATCTCAGCGTCTCCGTCAGAACAGGACGCGGGCCCAGCAGAACGTCTCCCGCCTCAATTAGACGCTTCCCTTCAGGACACGCTAACACGAGCCGGCCAGTTGAATCGATTTCTTCAAATCGGCCAATCAGCGTTTCATGCGCAAGAACAACGTGAATCTCATCACCCAGTCCTGCTGCGCAACTCAGCCACTCATTTCTAATTTGCGCAAAGCCAAGACCTCGGCGCCAAAGCGCGAGCGTTCCAACAAAAGCGTCTGTCAAGACGCCTATAAGCTCCAGCGCTGTGGGGGCGTTAGCGCCGATGCTTGTTAAAGCGCCCGTTGGATAGGGCAGCCCCTCAGGCGCAGTTTCACAATTTACGCCAATGCCAATGATCGAAATGCTTGCTGTTGGTTGTCGCGCGTCGCCCGTTGGCGTGATTATATTTTCAAGCAAAATACCGCCAATTTTATCGCCGCTCAGCAAAAGGTCATTGGGCCATTTCAACGCAAATCTCTGTCCAGGACATAAATGCTTCAAGGCCTTTAGGGTCGCGACACCAGCAACAAAACCAAGCTGCGGCGCAAGGTGCATCTCATCGCAAGCGCTCACGATCAAACTTGCGTGAAGATTGCCCTGAGGCGACAGCCATGTTCGCCCTAACCTCCCCTTGCCCTTTGTCTGCTGCGTGCCAGTTACCCAAAGCGGTCCACGTTCGCCGGCCTCTATTAAACGCCGCGCTTCATCATTGGTTGAGTCAACCGTCTCTAAACTTAACAGTCGAACGCCTTGTGCGCGCGCAATCTCACCTAACGCCACGCGCGTCATCTTTTAAAAAAGCGATTTTGCAGCAACACTGGCCGCATCCATTACAGGCGTCGGATAAATCCAAAAGACTAATAGACTAATCGTTGACAGCGCTAGCACCGCGCGCACCGCCAAAGGCGATGGATCAAAATTTGGCGCGGGCTCATCAAAATACATAATCTTAACAACGCGCAGATAGTAAAAAGCGGCAACCGCGCTCGCGAGCACGCCAACAACGGCAAGGGGATAAAGTCCCGCATCAACCGCCGCCAGCAAGACATAATATTTAGCAAAAAATCCTGCGAGTGGCGGAATGCCTGCAAGTGAAAACATCAGCATTGCGAGAAAAAAGGCCATTAACCCATTTGTGCGCGAGAGGCCGGCAAGATCAGAGATATTCTCAACCGATTTTCCATCAACACGCATCGCAAGGATTGCTGCAAATGCGCCCAATGTCATGACAAGGTAAATCGCCAAATAAATCGCCACGCCCCGAATGCCGATTTCATTGCCTGCCGCGAGACCTATCAGGGCAAAGCCCATATGGCCAATCGACGAATAGGCCATCAGTCGCTTGATATTGGTTTGTCCAATCGCGGCAAAGGAGCCGAGTAATGTCGAAGCGATCGCGAGGAAAACAATGATCTGGCGCCATTGCTGATCAGCCCCGGGGAAAGCGGTGATGACAATGCGCACAGTCACAGCTACAGCCGCCGCCTTCGCCGCTGAGGCAAAAAAGGCTGTCACGGGCGTTGGCGCGCCTTCATAAACGTCGGGAGTCCACATATGAAATGGAGCCGCCGACATCTTGAACGCGAGCCCGGCCATCACAAAAACAAGCCCAAACACAACGCCAATTGGCGCTGAAGCCGATACGGCGTTAGCGATTCCAGAAAAGGCGACAGTGCCTGCAAAACCATAAAGCAAGGACGCCCCATAAAGCATCATGCCTGACGAGAGCGCGCCTAGAACAAAATATTTTAAACCTGCTTCTGAAGACCGGCCATCTTCACGCGCAAAGGCCGCCATGACGTAAAGCGCTAATGACATCAGCTCAAGGCCAAGATAAAACGCAATGAGATTATCTGCGGAAATCAGCAGCATCATACCTAATGTCGAGAGGATGATCAGGATTGGATATTCAAATTTTTCTAACCCTGCCCGTCGTAAATAATCGACGGAAAGTAAAATCGACACCAACGCTGCGCCCAACGACAAGACCTTCATAAAACGCGCGAATGCGTCATCCATGAAAGCGCCGTCAAAGACGCTTCGATCCGGCTTTACGGATAAAACAATGGAAATAATCGCCAGGCCAAGCAAGGCTACGGCTAGCTCATCAACCAGCGCGAAGCCTTTATCGCCGCGCCACGCGCCAATAAGCAACAGCGCCATAACGCCTACAGCCAGGATCGTTTCTGGCAAAAAATGCTGAAAAATTTCTGAGAGAAAAGGCATCGTTTAGAGATCCGTCATTGGCCTGCAGCGGCAAGCTTTACAGCGTCAAGCAAGGCCGTATGAGATTGGATAAGATGATCAACGGAGGCGGCCGTCGTATTGAGAATTTGATCAGGCAGCACGCCATAATAAATCGTTAGCAGAACGAGCGGCGTAAAAATCGCAATCTCTCGCGGCGTCAAATCGGCAATCTCTTTTAGACTCGATTTTTCCAATGCGCCAAAGACGACCCGACGATAGAGATACAGCGCATAGGCCGCAGAGAAGATCACGCCGCTTGTGGCTATGAGCGCCACCCAACTATTAGCTTGGAATGCGCCAACAAGAGAGAGAAACTCCCCGACAAACCCCGCCGTACCAGGCAGGCCAACATTCGCCATGGTGAAAACCATAAACACAAAAGCGTACAGCGGCATGCGGTTAACGAGACCGCCATAAGCGGCGATTTCGCGCGTATGCATGCGGTCGTAAATTACGCCAACGCATAGAAACAATGCGCCTGAAACAAAACCATGCGAAATCATTAGGAACATCGCCCCTTGCACGCCTTGAGGATTAAGCGTGAACAAGCCCATGGTAACAAAACCCATGTGCGCCACCGATGAATAGGCGATCAGTTTTTTGATATCTTCCTGAACTAACGCAACAAGCGACGTATAGACGATGGCGATGACCGACAGTGCATAGACAAGCGGGGCAAAATATGTCGAGGCGTCGGGAAACATCGGCAAAGAGAAACGGATGAATCCGTAACCACCCATTTTCAGCAAGATCGCCGCCAAAATGACAGAGCCTGCTGTCGGCGCCTCGACGTGCGCATCGGGCAGCCATGTATGGACCGGCCACATCGGCATCTTCACCGCGAAAGAGGCAAAGAAAGCCAACCACAACCAAAACTGCATTTCTTTTGGGAAGTCGGTCTTTAAAAGCACGGCGATATCTGTTGTGCCGGCAACGCCATACATCGCCAAAATCGCAATTAGCATCAATAACGATCCGACTAATGTATAGAGAAAGAACTTAAAGCTCGCATAAACACGACGCTTGCCGCCCCATATGCCGATGATCAAGAACATCGGAATAAGGCCACCCTCAAAGAATAGATAAAAGAGCACAAGATCGAGCGCGCAGAAAACGCCAATCATCAGCGTCTCTAACACAAGGAATGCGATCATATATTCCTTGACGCGTTTCTCGACAGACTCCCATGAGGCCAAAATAGCAAAAGGCATCAGGAAGGTTGTTAGCAAAACGAAGGGCATTGAAAATCCATCAACGCCAAGCTTGTAAACTAGTCCTGATCCGAACCAGCTGCGTTCTTCTACAAGCTGAAAGGCTGCGCTCGTTGGATCAAACCGCGTCCAAGCGACAAGAGACAGCGCGAAAGTCGCCAACGTCGTGAGTAACGTCGCCCAGCGAATATTTCTTAATGTTGCCGGATCTTCGCCTCGTTGCGTAAGCAAAAACGCAACGCCAACAAAAGGCAAAAAGGTCAGGCCGCTGAGTAATCCAAAGCCGAGCATTAGCGCATACCTCCGGCGATGAACCAGGTTACGACAGCCGCCACGCCAATCAACATGGCGAATGCGTAGTGATAAATGAAACCAGTCTGCAATCGAACAGCGATACGCGCCCCATCTACGACACGCGCAGCAACGCCGTCAGGGCCCAGCCCATCGATGACCGCGCCATCGCCGCCCTTCCAGAAGAAGCGGCCAATTGCAAAAGCCGGCCGCACGAAAAGCGCATCATAGAGTTCGTCAAAATACCATTTATTGAGCAGAAATTTGTAGAGACCAGGAAATGTGTCTGCAAGTTTTTTCGCGCTTCCAGGCTTAAGGACATACATGTATAGCGACAATAAAAAGCCCAATATCATCGCTGCTGTCGGGGCAAACCCCACCCAATGAGGAATTTCATGCATCATGTGCAGAACGTGATTGTGCTCGCTGGTGTAAATCGCGCCCTTCCAAAATTCATCATAGGCATGGCCAGCGAAATAAGGTTCAAAGACAATGCCCGCAGCAAGCGCGCCCAGGGACAGGACAGCTAAAGGAATGAGCATAACCAGCGGCGATTCATGCGGGGCGTGATGAGCCTCATCATGTCCATGTCCATGGCCATGACCCGAAGCTCCTCCATGCGCGTGATGATCATGAGCATCATGCGCTTTTGCGTCGTGAGCGTGCGCTTCCGAGACGCCATGACCAGCGCGATGGCCAAAGAAGGTCATGAAGACTAGCCGCCAAGAATAAAAGGAGGTCAGTCCTGCTGCGACAACGGTTGAAACAAAGCCAATCATCGCCGGCGTTTGATGCGCGCCTACTGTGAATGCCGCTTCAATGATGCCGTCTTTTGAAAAATATCCAGCCGTGTAGGGAAAGCCCGTTAACGCCAGTGTGCCAATCGTCATCATGGCGAAAGTAAAAGGAATGTCTTTGCGTAGACCGCCCATGTGCCGCATGTCTTGCTCGTGATGCATTGCGTGAATGACCGAGCCAGCGCCTAAAAAGAGCAGCGCTTTAAAGAACGCATGGGTGAAGAGATGAAATACGCCAAGCGAATACGCCCCAACGCCTTCAGCAACAAACATATAACCGAGCTGTGAACAAGTTGAATAGGCGATTACCCGCTTAATATCATTTTGCACAAGCCCTACCGTCGCTGCAAAGAAAGCAGTGATCGCGCCAATCAGAGTGACAAATTGCAGCGCGTTAGGCGCATATTCGAAAATCGGCGACAAACGCGCCACCATGAAAACGCCAGCCGTCACCATGGTCGCAGCATGAATGAGCGCAGAAACAGGCGTTGGTCCCTCCATCGCGTCAGGCAACCATGTATGCAGGAAAAACTGCGCAGATTTACCCATGGCGCCAATGAAGAGCAGAAAGGCTGCGAGTTCGAGCGCATCAACATCGAGGCCAAAAACATGGATAATTCTGCCCTCTAGGCCCGGGATCGCGGCGAATACTTCATTGAAGTTCAGCGACTGAGTAAGCTGGAAAACAAGAAAGATGCCCAAAGCGAAGCCAAAATCGCCTACGCGATTAACAACGAAGGCCTTCATCGCCGCTGCGTTGGCTGAAGGCTTTTGATACCAAAAACCAATGAGCAGATAAGAGGCAAGGCCAACGCCTTCCCAACCAAAGAACATCTGAACAAGATTATCGGCCGTCACCAGCATCAACATGGCGAAGGTAAAAAGCGACAGATAGGCGAAAAATCTTTGCCGATGCGCATCCTCATGCATGTAACCAATCGAATAGAGATGCACGAGGCTTGAGACCGTGTTGACGACAACCAGCATGACTGCTGTGAGCGTATCTACTCTAAGCGCCCAATCAACATTCAGCTTACCCACTGTCATCCAGTTCGCCAACACCGGCGCATATCCGTGATTATGGCCGACGGCTACATCAAGGAAGACCATCCATGACATTGCCGCCGCAGCGATCAAGAGAGCTGTCGTTACAAGCTCACTCGGACGCGGACCAATCAAGCGGCCAAAAATGCCCGCAATTAAAAAGCCGAGCAGCGGAAGAAAGACTATTGCCTGGATCATCGCGTAGATCAGCCTTTGAGAGAATTAATGTCTTCAACGGCGATGGTGCCGCGATTACGATAAAAAGCAACGAGGATAGCGAGACCTATCGCCGCCTCCGCCGCCGCCACTGTCAATACATACAGCGCAAAAACCTGGCCAGTTAGATCGCCAAGCTCACGTGAGAAGGCGACAAAGTTCAGATTAACCGAAAGAAGGATCAGCTCCACCGACATCAAAATAACAATGATATTCTTACGGTTGAGGATGATGCCTGCAACGCCCAGCGTAAACAAGATTGCGCCAACGACGAGGTAATGGGTCAAACCAATAATCATAGTCATTCCTCGCTAGACGCCTGTCCGGAAGGGCACTTTTTTGATTTCGATAACATTGTCGCGCGTGCGCGCATTTTGATCAGAAATCTTTTGTCGTTTTACGTACGGGCGATGGTGCAGAGTTAACACGATCGCGCCGATCATCGCTGTCAACAAAACCATGGCGGAGGCCTCAAAGAATACCGCATATTTTGTATAAAGGATCTGACCAAGCGCAGCCGTATTCGAGACATTCGCAACCATTGGCGAGGCCGCAGCATAAGACGCGTTAGGCGCAGACTGCCATCCTATCGCGATGAGGCCTAATTCCACCATCACAACAACGCCAACGCCAAGACCCAAAGGCAAATGTTTAGCAAAACCTTGCTTGAGTTCGGCAAAATCCACGTCCAACATCATCACGACGAAGAGAAATAAAACCGCAACAGCGCCGACATAGACAACAATCAAGATCATCGCGAGAAATTCTGCGCCCGCCAACAGGAACAATCCTGCGCCGTTACAAAAAGCTAAGATTAAGAACAGCACAGAATGAACGGGATTGCGGGCGAAAATCACCACGCAAGCCGACCCGATCATGATCGTCGCGAAAATGTAGAATAATACAGCCGCCACAATACCGTCCTCTCATCATGAGCGCAGGGAGTCTTTGCTCCACGCGCCGCGCTTATCTGTAAGGCGAATCCATCGCGATGTTGCGAGCGATCTCACGCTCCCATCGCGCGCCATTCTCCAACAAGCGCTCCTTGGTGTAATAAAGCTCTTCACGCGTTTCTGTTGCAAATTCTGCGTTCGGCCCCTCAACAATCGCATCGACAGGGCAAGCCTCCTGACAGAAGCCGCAATAGATGCACTTCACCATATCAATGTCATAGCGCGTTGTGCGCCGCGTACCGTCATTGCGGCGCGGTCCAGCTTCGATGGTGATGGCTTGCGCAGGACATATTGCTTCACAAAGCTTACAAGCGATGCAGCGCTCTTCACCGTTTGGATAGCGGCGCAACGCATGCTCGCCGCGATAACGCGGCGATTGCGGGTTCTTTTCATGCGGATAATTGATTGTTGCTTTGGGCTTGAAAAAATAGCGCATCGACAGAATGAAAGCGCCAATAAACTCAGAAAGGAACAGCGATTTAGCGGCTTGATCAAGTCTCATGTCAGCCTCACTTACCAAACGCTTCGCCGCCAAACTGCAAAACAGAGGCGACAACAACAACCATTGTAAGGGATATTGGCAAGAAGACCTTCCAACCCAACCGCATTAATTGATCATAGCGATAGCGCGGTACGAAAGCCTTCACCATTGCGAAGAAGAAAAAGAAAAAGCTTGCTTTCAGCGTGAACCAGATAACGCCCGGCACCCAGGTGAAGGGCGCCATATTAACAGGCGGCAGCCATCCGCCAAAAAACAGAATTGTAAGCAATGCGCACATCGTGACGATCGCCACATATTCAGCAAGCATGAACAAAACGTATGGGGTCGCCGAATATTCAATCATGAAGCCTGCGACGAGCTCTGACTCAGCCTCAACAAGATCAAAGGGCGGCCGATTAGTTTCCGCCAGGGCTGAAACAAAGAAAATCACAAACATTGGCAGCAAGCGTAACCAATACCAGCCAAGCATGCCGTATTGCGTATCTTGCGCGCGCACAATGTCGGAAAGATTTAATGAACCCGCGCAAAGTAAAACGGTGATGATCACAAAACCAATGGAGACTTCATAAGAAACCATTTGCGCCGCCGACCGCAAGGCGGACAGGAAGGGATATTTTGAATTCGATGCCCATCCGCCCATGATAACGCCGTAAACGCCGAGCGAGGACAGGGCGAAAATATATAATATTCCGACATTGATATCGCCAACCGCCCAGCCGTCAGCGACAGGCACAACCGCCCAAGCCGCGATGGATAAGGTCGCCATTAAGAAAGGCGCAAAAAGGAAAATGCCTTTATTCGCCGTATCGGGAATAATCGGCTCTTTCAGGGCAAATTTAAAAAAGTCGGCGAAACTTTGTAAGAGACCCCAAGGCCCGACGACATTAGGCCCGCGTCGCAATTGCACAGCCGCCCAAATCTTACGATCTGCAAGAATGATATAAGCGACATAAATCAGCAAGACGACCGCAAGCAGGACGCTTTTCACGGTTGCGAGCAATAACGGATACTGCGTCAAAAGAGCAGAGATTTGAGATATCCAACTATCAATCACCTGACTGCTCCTATTCCGCCGCCTGCGTCAGTCGGCTCTGCGCTAGAGCCGAACATTCCGCCATGACCGCAGAGGCGCGCGCGATCGGATTTGTGAGATAGAAATCTGTTATCGTTGAGCGCAAAGACTCCCGAGAGACGTCTCCCGCAGCTGAGGCAAGCGTTGCGATTTGCGAGACGCACCCGGGCGCAATTTGATCAATACGTCCAAAATGCGGATAGGTTTCAATCAATTTTTTACGCAGGGTCGCAAGCGAGTCAAAGGGCAAGGGTGCGCCAAGCGCCCCCGATAAAGCGCGTAAAATCGCCCAATCTTCTCGCGCCTCTCCTGGCGGAAAGACAACGCGTGAAGCAAGCTGAACCCGACCTTCTGTATTCGCGTAGAGACCAGATTTTTCCGTAAAAGAAGCGCCAGGTAAAATGACGTCGGCGCGATGAGCGCCGCGATCGCCATGCGTGCCGATGTAGACCACAAAGGCCCCTGGATGAATAGAAAGTTCGTCGGCGCCAAGATTAAAAATCAAATCCAGCGCGCCGGCCTGCGCCATTGATTGAGCGTCGAGGCCGCCAGGCGCTGGCGTAAAACCAAGATCCAGCGCGCCAACGCGGGCGGCGGCCGTATGCAAAACGCTAAAGCCGTTCCACTCTGCGCTTGCGCCACCCAATTTTTGCGCCGCCTGCGCCGCCAGCGACAAAAGCGCACCGCCATCTGGGCGAGCTAGCGCGCCCTGTCCAATAAGCACCAGCAATTTACCAACAGGCTGCGCCGACTTTATAAATTGGCTCAATGACTCTGGGCCCGCGCCGCAATAATGATAGTCGTAGGTTAGATCAACCGCTTCGCCTACGAGCGAAACCGTGAAATCTCCCGCAAGCCATCTTTTACGAATACGCGCATTAAGCACAGGCGACTCTTTGCGCGGATTTGAACCGATGATCAAAAGCCCATCTGCTTCTTCGATGCCTGCGATGGTGGCGTTGAAGAGATAAGACGCCCGTCCAGCTTTTGCGTCTAGCTTGGCGCCGTCTTGCCGACAATCCAGATGCGGCGTTCCAAGCTGCTCAGCTAATAATTTAAGCGCAAAGATTTCCTCTGCAGCCGCAAGATCGCCAACTAAGGCGCCAATGCGCGCAGCCGGCGTTGCTTTTGTTTTAGCGGCGACAAGCGAGAGAGCCTCAGACCAATTCGCCGGACGCAACCGCCCATTCTCGCGAATATAAGGACGGTCAAGACGCTGGGTTTTTAAACCATCAACAATTTGCCGAGTCTTATCGGAGATCCATTCTTCATTCACCAAATCATTAACGCGCGGCAAGATGCGAATGACTTCCCGGCCGCGAGAGTCGACGCGAATATTGGAGCCTAGCGCGTCCATCACGTCGATTGTTTCAGTCTTTTGATATTCCCAAGGTCGCGCGCGAAAATTCTGCGGCTTTGGCAGCAGCGCGCCGACCGGGCAAAGGTCTGCAACATTGCCTTGCAACTCAGAAGTCATCGCGCCTTCAAGATAGGTCGTGATTTCCATGTCTTCGCCACGGCCGATTGCGCCCATATCGCTGGTGCCAGCGACTTCCGCCGTAAAGCGAACGCAGCGCGTGCAATGAATGCAACGCGTCATCTCAGTCTTAACAAGCGGTCCGATAAACTTATCTTCTACTGCGCGTTTATTCTCGTGATAACGTGAGGAGTCCCCACCAAAGACCAACGCTTGATCTTGCAAGTCGCATTCGCCGCCCTGATCGCAGATAGGACAATCTAGCGGATGATTGAGCAATAAAAACTCCATCACCCCTTCACGAGCTTTTTTCACCATAGGCGACTTGGTAAAGACTTCTGGCGGAGCGCCATTAGGGCCGGGACGCAGATCTTTTACCGACATGGCGCATGACGCCTGCGGCTTTGGCGGTCCGCCCTTCACCTCAACAAGACACATGCGGCAGTTGCCGGCGATTGATAAGCGTTCATGGTAGCAGAAGCGCGGCACTTCTGCGCCCGCTTCTTCACAAGCCTGAAGAAGGGTGAACTCTCCAGGCACATCCACTTCCACGCCATCGACGAGGATTTTAGTCACTTTTGTGTCTCCGCAGTGTCGCCGCTACGTTGCATCATTTTATTTATCATTCCGCCGCCACACGCACGGGATCTGAATGCGGATTGGCGGTGTATTGATCGATCCGTTGTTCAATCACATCGCGAAAATGCGTAATTAGACCTTGTACGGGCCATGCAGCCGCATCGCCGAGAGCGCAAATCGTGTGGCCTTCAATTTGTTTTGACACGTCAAACAACATATCAATTTCTTTTTTCTGCGCGCGACCTTCGACCATCCGCTGCATGACGCGCCACATCCACCCTGTGCCTTCCCGGCAAGGCGTGCATTGGCCACAGCTTTCATGCTTGTAGAAATAGGATAGTCGCGCAATCGCGCGTATGATGTCCGTGGATTTATCCATGACAATGACAGCGGCCGTTCCCAGTCCTGAACCCAATTTCGACAGGCTGTCAAAATCCATCGGACAATCAATAATCTCATGCGCTGGCAAACATCTTACAGATGATCCGCCCGGAATAACCGCAAGCAAATTATCCCAACCGCCACGTACGCCGCCGCAATGCGCATCGATCAGCTCACGAAATGAAATCGACATCGCTTCTTCGATATTGCACGGGGTGTTTACATGGCCAGAAATGCAAAACAATTTCGTCCCGGCGTTGTTGGGACGTCCAATGCCAGCAAACCAAGCTGCGCCACGACGCAATATTGTCGGCACAACCGCGATTGACTCAACATTATTCACCGTCGTTGGGCAGCCATAAAGTCCGACATTCGCAGGGAATGGCGGCTTAAGACGCGGCATGCCTTTCTTGCCCTCGAGGCTCTCAATCAGCGCGGTCTCTTCGCCACAAATATAAGCCCCGGCCCCATGATGAACGTATAGGTCGAAAGGATAGCCATGAGTATTATTTTTGCCGATGAGATTTGCTGCGTAAGCTTCATCAACCGCAGCTTGTAATGCTTCTCGCTCGGCAATGAATTCGCCCCGCACATAAATATAGCACGCATGCGCGCCCATGGCGTAGCTGGCAATCATCGCGCCTTCAACCAGCGTATGCGGATCATTGCGCATGATCTCGCGATCTTTGCAGGTTCCCGGCTCAGACTCATCCGCGTTGATCACAAGATAATGCGGGCGCTGCGGATCAATTTCTTTTGGCATGAAGGACCATTTCATGCCCGTCGAAAAGCCGGCGCCTCCGCGTCCACGAAGGCCGGAAGCCTTGACCTCTTCAATAATCTTATCACGGCCAAGGGCTAATAGAGCTTTTGTGTTGTCCCATTGCCCGCGTTTTTTTGCGCCGCTCAGAGAGCGATCGCCAAGGCCGTAAAGATTTGTAAAAATACGATCTGAATCGGAGAGCATGGTTCTTTCTTTCCCTCCGCTTACTTCGCGCCGTAGAGCGACGTGAGACTTGTTAATTTACCTGCAGGCTCTGAGGATACACGCCCTGTTTGAGATCCTATTTTGACTGTGCGACCTACAGCCAGATCGTCAAGCAGTTTTTCAAAATTCTGCGGCGTAAGATCTTCGAAGAAATCATCATTGATCTGCACCATCGGCGCATTGCAGCAAGCGCCAAGACACTCAACTTCAAGCCAGGAAAATAAGCCGTCTGCAGTTACTTTGCGTTGTGGACCAACGCGACGCTCAAGGACTTTGATCAAATCATCGGAGCCGCACAACATACACGGCGTCGTTCCGCAAAGTTGGATATAATATTTTCCAACCGGCTCTAGATTAAACATCGTGTAGAAAGTCGCCACTTCCAGCACGCGTATTTTTGGCATACCGAGAATTTCTGCAACCTTCTCAATCGCCTTTTGCGGTAACCAATAATTATTCTGTTTTTGCGCTTGCCATAAGGCGGGCACAACAGCAGACGCCTGGCGACCGTCAGGATATTTGGCGATTTGCTTATCGAGCCAGGCTTTATTCTCAGGCGTGAAATCGAAACTATCGGGCTGGTTTTCAGCTAAACGGCGCACTGACATCAGCGATCAACCTCCCCAAAGACGATATCCAGCGACCCTAGGATGGCCGACACGTCGGCAAGCATGTGATCCTTACAGAGAAAATCCATCGCTGAGAGATGCGCAAAACCTGGCGCGCGAATTTTACACCGATAGGGCTTGTCGCCGCCATCAGACACGAGATAGACGCCAAATTCGCCCTTTGGCGCTTCGACGGCCGCATAGACTTCGCCTGCTGGCACGTGAAAGCCTTCCGTGAAGAGTTTAAAGTGGTGAATGAGCGCCTCCATCGACCGCTTCATTTCTGGTCGCGTCGGCTGCGTAATTTTGTGATTTTGCGTCAACACAGGCCCACGACCATCCGCGCGCAAGAGTTTCTCGACACATTGACGCATGATGGATGTAGATTGACGCATTTCCTCCATTCTGATGACAGCGCGATCATAACAATCGCCATGCTTGCCTATCGGAATATCAAAATCCATTTCTTCATAACATTCGTAGGGTTGCGATTTACGCAAATCCCATGCGGCGCCCGACCCCCGCACCATGACGCCTGAAAATCCCCATTTCCATGCGTCCTCTAGCGAAATCACGCCAATATCAACATTGCGTTGTTTAAAAATTCTATTGCCAATAAAGAGTTCTTCTAAGTCGTCACAGACTTTCAAGAATGGATCGCAAAAGGCGCCAATATCTTCAACCAATTGATCTGGAAGATCGCGTCCAACGCCGCCAGGGCGAAAATAATTGGCGTGCATGCGCGCGCCGCAAGCGCGCTCATAAAACACCATTAGCTTCTCGCGCTCCTCATATCCCCATAGAGGCGGCGTCAACGCGCCAACGTCCATGGCTTGTGACGTCACATTGAGAAGGTGTGAAAGCAAGCGGCCAATTTCGGCGTAAAGCACACGAATAAGTTGGGCGCGACGTGGAACTTGAACGCCTAGCAAGCGCTCTATCGCGATGCAAAAGGCATGTTCCTGATTCATCGGCGCGCAATAATCCAGCCGATCAAAATAAGGAACATTTTGTAAATAAGTCCGCGACTCCATGAGCTTCTCGGTGCCGCGATGAAGAAAACCAATATGCGGATCGACCCGTTCGACTACTTCTCCGTCGAGCTCGAGAATTAGTCGCAACACGCCATGAGCCGCGGGATGCTGCGGACCAAAGTTAATATTGAAATTACGCTGGCCCTGTGGGGCTGCCGGAAGTTCGTTCATTGGTGACGCGCTCACTTGCTCGCCTTCTCATCGCCAGGAAGATCGTAGGAAACCGCTTCCCAGGGCGACAAGAAATCGAAATTTCGATATTCTTGCGTTAGCTTTACAGGTTCATAAACCACACGTTTTTGTTCGTCGTCATAACGCACTTCGACAAAACCGCTCATTGGGAAGTCTTTGCGCAGCGGATGACCGTCAAAACCATAATCCGTCATAATGCGACGAAGGTCTGGATGGTGAGAAAAAATAACGCCAAAGAGATCGTATGTTTCACGTTCATACCAATCTGCGCCCGGGAATAGCTCAACAAGTGAAGCAACTGGCGTTTGTTCAGAAGCGCTCGTCTTGATGCGAATACGGCGATTATGCTTTGGCGATTGCAAATGGGCGACGACGTCAAAACGTTCTGCGCGTTCCGGATAATCCGCAGCGGTCACATCAATAAAATTAATGAAGCTACAGTCTACATCCTTTTGCAGATATGCCGCAGCATCGCGCCAATGCTCGCGCGCAATTGTTAGCGTCAACTCGCCAAAGGCGACTTTGACATTTGTGACTGCGCCTGGGAGCGCGTCGCTGATCCGAGCGCCGAGCGCTTCGAGTTCCCCACTCATTCACTATCCCTTTGCAAAGCTACTTTGCAGCAAGCGTTTTATTGACTTAACGCTCGATGGTGCCGGTTCGCCGGATTTTCTTTTGCAACATCAACATTCCATAGACCAGCGCTTCTGCAGAAGGCGGGCAGCCTGGAACATAAATATCGACTGGAATGACGCGATCGCAACCACGCACGACTGAATATGAATAGTGGTAGTAGCCACCGCCATTCGCGCAAGAGCCCATCGAGATGACGTAACGCGGCTCCGGCATTTGGTCATAGACTTTGCGTAAGGCGGGCGCCATTTTATTAGTCAATGTGCCAGCGATTATGATGCAATCGGATTGGCGCGGTGAAGCGCGCGGCGCAAAACCAAAACGCTCGAGATCATAGCGCGGCATTGCAGCTTGAATCATTTCAACAGCGCAGCACGCAAGACCAAAAGTCATCCACATTAGCGAGCCTGTTCGCGCCCAATTGATGACGTCGTCCGTGGCCGTGACAAAGAACCCCTTGTCCGCAAGCTCATTATTTATTTCAAGGAAAAACGGATCATCCGACCCCACCGGCTTACCGGTGCGTGGATCAATCAGCCCCGTTGCCTGCGGTGCAACTAGCGCGCCGCCTTGATTGGCGATCAATCCCATTCTAGCGCTCCCTTACGCCATAAATAGACAAAGCCTATCGCAAGCTCGCCTAGAAAAATCATCATGCCCCAAAAACCAAACAAACCGACTTCTTTGAATGCGACCGCCCATGGAAACAGAAAGGCGACTTCTAAATCGAAAATGATGAACAGCAACGACACAAGATAAAAGCGCACGTCAAACTTCATGCGCGAGTCATTGAAGGGATTAAAGCCGCACTCATAGGCTGAGAGCTTTTCTGGATCTGGCGCTTTAAAAGCAAGAAGAAATGGCGCAACAAGCAAAGCGCCAGAAATAATCGCGGATAAAGCGATGAAAATAATAATTGGCAGATAGTGTTCAAGCAGCATCGGCATGGGTCGTCTCCGGTCACTCCGACGATTTACGCGGCGGGGGCCGCGGTCGTATAACCGCATTTATTGGAATGGCTCCAAGCCGCGCGTTCCGTAACAAAGGCGCCTTGCCAAAGCAAGAGACAAGCCGGTTATTCGATGGTCTTTGGCTAATTTATAACCAGAGATCGCTATTCAGGCGCAGTTGGCGCACATTAAGCGATACAGTCGAGTAAAAGCGCCGCCGCGCGGAAGTCGCCATAGCGCTTTTCCCGCCGCGCCAAGGCCTCTTGATCCTCGCCCCAAACGCTCATTTGAAAATCCTCGTCGAGATTGGCTGCGGTCCAAGCAGCTTCAACCGACAGGAACTTATGCGCTAAGGCCAAGGCCAAGGCTATGGAACCACTCAATGCAGTCAACTCATACATCGCTGTGAGCCGAAAGGGTGCGCCTGCGCCAGACTTGACTGTCGCCCGCACCGCCGAGTTCAGGGCTGTAAGCGCCTCAGAGCTCTGATTGACAAAGGCAACCCCCGCGCCCAGGCTCAGCTTCGCCCCCAGTCGATCTTTGAGAAAAGCCAGGACCGGGTCCCAGCAAGCCGCTTGGCGGCTGGCTAGGGTTTTCGGCTCCTCAACGCGATAACAAATGAGGTCTGAGGCGGCAAAACGCATCAATTCCGCCTCAACCGCCGCCTGTTGCAACGCTACGCCATCAAGGGCCGTGTTGGTCAAACGGGTTAATGGCATGGCGGCGGGATTAATTATGGATGTCTGCGCCGCCCATTCAAGCGCCAAATACTCAGCCAACAAGCGACTAGGCGCGATCACGCGTTGCTTTTGCGGGGTATAGACGGGACGCGCATCGAGCAAAATCCCGAAGCCTTGAGTTGTTTCGTCAACGCTCACTTGGGCGTAAAAACGCTTGGGCAAAGGCCGAGCGGGCCCACGCGCCGAAATCTGCGGATCGCGCTCTCCTCCCTGCGCAAATAAATCAGCCTCAAGGCCAGACGGCGGATTAGCCACAGCTCCCCCTCTGCACACTCAACTCATGCGTCTGGCGCGCTGTCAATCGGATCATCTTGATCAATGTTAAACCCAAAGAGATCCCATGTTTTTTTCATATGCTCTGGTAGCGGCGCGGTCACGTCTAACACACCGCCTTTGGGATGGGGCAGAACTAAACGGCGCGCTAAGAGATGAAGTTTGCGGTCCAATTGTTCCGGCAAAGCGCGGAGCGGATCGCGACGGCGTACGTCATCTTGCGGTCGATGCCCATATTTTGGATCGCCAAAAATTGGATGGCCGATTGCTTCTGCATGCGCGCGTAATTGATGCGTGCGCCCCGTCAGAGGCCTCATCGACAACCAAGCGCATCGCGGCGCGCTCTTATCGACTGTTGCATAATAGGTTAATGAATGTTGCGCGTCCGCCTCGCCATGCTTGGCTACCCGCATCCGTTCTAGATCACCGCCGCCGCCGCGGCTCTGTTCCATGCCAAGGCCCTTTGACAAATACAAGGATACACGGCCTTGCGTTGGCTTGGGCGCGCCTTCTACCAGAGCCCAATAGGTTTTTTTCGCCTGTCTTGAGCGAAAAATTTCACCTAGATCGGCCGCCATGCGACGGCTCTTCGCAATCAACAAAACTCCAGAGGTGTCTCGATCAAGCCGATGCACCAGCACAGGCCGGTTGAAGCTTGAACCCATGGCTTCAAGCATTCCATCTATGTGATGTTTTGTCCCAGAGCCCCCCTGCACCGCCAGTCCAAACGGCTTATTGAGCACAAGCACATCCTTATCCTCGAACAAGGTCATTTCTTTGAGCGCGCGCGCTTCTTCTGGCGTTTGCCGCCTTACCGACGGCGCCGCAGGCGCCACGATCTTGAGCGGCGGCACGCGAATTTTTTGTCCCGCTTCTAAACGCGTCGAGGTTTCCACGCGTTTGCCATCGACCCGCACTTCGCCTTTTCGGCAGATTTTTGCCAAATGGGAAAGAGCAAGCAAAGGATAATGTCGCTTAAACCAGCGATCGACGCGAATGCCCGCCTCACCTTCGCTGACAACCCTGCTTGTCACGCCTTTGGCGCTTGCGGCCGATTGATTTGAGTCCGCGGCAGTTTGAGGAGTGACCGTCATTTAGATGCCAATCCTTGAGGGCGGCGCATTGGATGATAAAAAACCACGAGACCTTATCAACTATCCCTCAGATCCTGTCGATGGCTTTAGCTTTGCTTCATCAATAGAAGACATTAAAAAAAAACGACGCGGCTAAGATCTGCGATCTGCGTGAAAGACGACTTGGAACCCAAAGCCGGCTCGGTTAATAGTCAGGGACAACGTCCAAGGATACATAATGTCTCAGCGCCCCAATGAAGCTGCGTTATTTGATCGCGCTACGCTCGACGCGCGGATTGTTTTCGTTTCTGCTGTCTTCCTTTTGGCTTTTGCTTTTATGGCGCTTTTAGATCGCGTCGGCGCGCCGATCAGATTTGTTGGCGCAGCCACGCCATGGTTCACGGTCGCAGCGCTGGCGACATTGGGTTTTCTCCTCCACTCAACCCGTGTCTCGGCCTATTACACTGCCGACCGCTGCGTGCCTGGAGCCTATGCGGGCTTTGCCGGCGCATCGCTCATGATTGCGCTATCATTACCCTTTTCCGCCCGCATTGCCGGACATTCTTGGATGGTTGGCGTGATTGCTGGCGTCGTAATTGGGTTGGCGGCGGCGACGCTTTATTTAGGTCCCATTTTGAGAAAGACTGGCGCCTATTCAATTTCTGGGTTGTTTGTCGCCCGTTTTAAAAATCAAAAAATCCGACAAGCCCTCATCGCCGCCGTTGCGATCCCCTCAGCGCTGTTGGCGATGGCGGGAAATCTCATCGCTGTTGAGGCGCTGGCCGATCTCACGGGCGCGTCGCGACCTTTTTCTGCGTTCGCTATTGGAGCCGCCAGCCTGTTTATCGCTGGGCCTGGGGGATTATCGGGAGTTATTTGGGCCAGCGCAGCGGCTGGAGGCGTCGCACTTTTAGGCTTTGGCTGGCCAATCGCCGCTTTGGAGTTTCAAGGCAGCCTCCCTGTTGGCCTTTTGGGCGGCGGCTCTGGCTGGAGTGAAGCCGGTCAATTACTAACAAATTGGCAAATCATGCCGCCTAATCTGCTTTTTGGCGTAGAATTCAGCGTAACTGTCGCTATGGCTCTTGGCGTTGCGGCTTTAGCCCCGCTGCTCGCCCCCGCTGTCACCACCGCCAATGTCGCCACCGCCCGTCGTAGTGGCATCGCCGCCATGCTTTGGTCTGGCGTTTTTATCCTTCTCATTTCTTCCGTTATGGCCTCAGCTGCGATCACTTTCGCCAATAGCGTAAAGGATCGCCCCTCTGAACAGCTCCCTGCCGCGGTGTATGCCGCAAGCGGCAAAGGCTTAATCACAATTTGCAATGACTATGTGGATGGACCGCTGCAAGCGCAAAAAGCCTGTCTAGATCAGGAGATTAAGCCTGGAACGCCGCTTAAGCCACAAAATGTGCGGCCTGTAGACAGCAGTTTCCTCATTGGCGTCCTGCCAGAATTAACAGGCTTGGGCGCAGCAGCCTCCGGATTGCTTGCCGCCGCCGTGGTTGGCCTGGGCTTGTCATTAGCGGCAATGGGTCTCCAAGCCTGCGGCGCCGCTTTAGGGCATGACGCGCTATATCATCTTCGCGGCGATGTCGATTTGAGTAGTCGACGCCTTGCCATCACCCGCCTTGTGCTGATCGTAGTTTCTGCACTGGCATATGTAATCAGCGTCTTAAACATCTTTGCCGCTGGGGAATTAGTCGCTATGGCGCTGGCGATTTCTGCAGCCTGCGTCGCTCCTTCACTCATCCTCATCTTCTGGTCTCGCGCCGGCAGTCAGGAAGCGCTCATTGCGCTCATTGGCGGCCTCATTGGATTACTGACGACACTTTTCCTAGCTGAGGCCCGCCGCCGAGTTGACATTTATGCGCTTACTGGCCTTGGTGGCGCTACGCTTGGACTGGCCGCCGCCCTTGTCTCTGGCCTCAACTCATCCAAGCGCGATCCAGACACAGTGGCCTTCGTTAAAAACATCCACGAGGATGAAGACCACGTCGTCGCCATTGAATGAGGCCGAGAGCCGCACTCAGCCCCTCTATCGTTCCGTGTGAATTCTGCTATAAGCCCGCCTGCACGGCCCAGTCTCTGGGCCGGCTTTGCTTTTGAGCGACCTCGCTGGACGACATCCCGGCTCCGGCCCTCGAAAGCGGACGACCTCTAGAAATAAGGATCATCGATGTCGATTACTCCTGAGCGCAAACAAGCGCTGATCAAAGATTATTCAACCAAAGCCAACGATACGGGTTCGCCCGAGGTGCAAGTCGCCATTCTTACAGAACGCATCTCCAATCTTACAGAGCATTTCAAGGCGCATGTGAAGGATAATCATTCACGCCGCGGTTTGCTCAAACTCGTCTCACAACGCCGCCAATTGCTTGATTATGTGAAATCGCGCGACGAAGCGCGATACAAAACGCTAATCGAGCGTCTCGGCATCCGTCGTTAATCAAAGTTTTTGAGAGCGGCATGTCGAAAAACGCCGCTCTCATTTTTTAAAATGCGTTGCTATCTGGCGCGCATCACAAAAGACCAGCGCTCAAGTCATGGCAGGATCGCCAGACGCTGCGTGGACGTTTCAGTGCGGCCCTCAACGCGCAGCTTCTCGCTATCTTGCTCATGATGCGCCGCTGGCGATTATCAGAGAAAGATCACGAATGTTTCAAATTCATCGCGAAGAAATCGATTGGGCCGGTCGTAAGCTCGTGCTCGAAACTGGCAAGATTGCACGGCAAGCCGATGGCGCCGTTATGGCCAGCTGGGGCGAAACGACAGTGCTTGCGACTGTCGTTTCAGCTAAAGCGGCAAAGCCCGGTCAGGACTTTTTTCCCCTAACCGTCAATTATCAAGAAAAGGCCTTCGCTGCAGGCCGCATCCCAGGCGGCTATTTTAAAAGAGAAGGAAGGCCCTCAGAACGCGAAACGCTTGTCTCGCGCTTGATTGATCGCCCTATTCGCCCGCTTTTTCCAGACGGTTACCGTAACGACACACAAGTCATCGTTACTGTTTTATCGCATGATCTTGAAAACGATCCTGATATCCTGGCAATGGTCGCCGCCTCAACAGCCCTTACGCTCTCTGGCGTGCCATTCATGGGACCCGTTGGCGGCGCGCGCGTTGGCCTGATCAATGGGACTTTAAAACTCAACCCAACAATAGAAGAGATGAAGCTCTCTGAGCTCGATCTTGTCGTCGCAGGCACGCAAGACGCCGTGCTGATGGTCGAGTCTGAAGCAAAAGAGCTTTCAGAACAAATGATGCTTGAAGCCGTGATGATGGGCCATCGCGGATTCCAACCTGTAATTGACGCCATCATTCGGCTTGCAGAACGCGCTGCGAAAGATCCACGCGATCTCGTCCTCCCGGACTTAACGGAAGTCTCCGCAGCTGTTGCGAAAATTGCTGAAGCTGAATTACGCGAAGCATATAAAATCACTGTTAAGCAAGATCGCTATGCCGCTGTTGACGCTGTAAAGGCCAAAGTGACTGCTGCACTCTTTCCTGAAGGAGCAGAACCAAAATTCAGTAAGGAAAGCGTCGGCGAAGTTTTCAAAGAACTCCAAGCTAAAGTCGTACGTTGGAATGTTCTTGACACTGGCGTGCGGATAGATGGCCGCGACGTCAAAACTGTGCGCCCAATCGTCGCTGATGTCGGCGTCTTACCGCGCACCCATGGCTCGGCTTTATTCACTCGCGGCGAAACGCAAGCGCTTGTCGTAGCGACACTAGGTACAGGCGAGGATGAACAATTCGTCGACTCGCTCGAGGGCACGTATAAAGAACGTTTCTTACTGCATTATAATTTTCCACCCTTCTCGGTTGGTGAAACTGGTCGTATGGGATCTCCCGGCCGTCGTGAAATTGGCCATGGTAAACTTGCCTGGCGCGCGATTAGACCCATGCTGCCCGCAGCTGGTGAATTTCCATACACGCTGCGCGTCGTATCTGAAATTACAGAGTCCAACGGCTCCTCATCAATGGCGACTGTGTGCGGTACCTCTCTTGCGCTGATGGACGCCGGCGTGCCGATTAAAGCGCCAACCGCCGGCATCGCTATGGGGCTCATTCTTGAGGGCGAGCGTTTTGCTGTCCTTTCAGACATTCTCGGCGACGAGGATCATCTGGGTGACATGGACTTCAAAGTTGCGGGCACGGCCAATGGCGTGACCTCGCTTCAAATGGACATTAAGATTGCAGGTATCACCGAAGAGATCATGCGCGTCGCGTTAGCCCAGGCGCGTGACGGACGTCTTCATATCCTCAATGAGATGTCGAAAGCCATTACCTCATCCCGCGCTGAGCTTGGCGAATTTGCGCCACGGATTGAAACGTTGAAAATCCCAACGGATAAAATCCGTGACGTGATTGGGTCAGGCGGAAAAGTTATTCGCGAGATTGTCGAAAAAACGGGCGCAAAAATTAACATTGAGGATGACGGCACAGTCAAAGTCGCCTCCTCTGACGGCAACTCCATCAAAGCCGCCATCAATTGGATTAAATCAATCGCGTCTGATCCTGAAGTTGGCGCAATCTATGAAGGAACAGTGGTAAAAACTGCTGATTTCGGCGCATTCGTCAATTTCTTTGGCGCTAAAGATGGCCTTGTGCATATCTCTCAACTTGCAAAACAACGCGTGAATAAAACAACCGATATTGTCAAGGAAGGCGACCGCGTCAAAGTGAAATTGCTCGGCTTTGACGATCGAGGCAAAGTACGCCTATCCATGCGCGTTGTTGATCAAGAAACAGGCGAAGATTTAGAAGCCAAGGAAAAGGCTGAACTTGCGGATGGCGCAGAAGCTTAAACCTTCAGCTTCGCAACAAACTCATAAGTCGCCAGATTATCTCTGGCGACTTTTTTTTGGCCAAGGACCAGAGTGACGAGCGTCGCAGCGACAATCCGTTAAAAAGAGTTATTGCTGTAAAATTTGTTTTATCTCTTCATCGAGTAAAGCGCTGGAGATTTCATCAATTTTCCCTTGGCTGAGCCAAATCAAGAAACAACGAATAATTTGCCCTGGGTATAAAGATTGAAGCGCGGCGCAGTAGAGCGCCATTTGGCGCAGATATTTTTCTGCAAAACCCTCTTGGGAGCGGTCTGTTTTGAAGTCTGCAATCCATATTTCATTATCTACTTGCGTCAATCGATCAATTCTCCCACGCACGACTTTTCCCGTAGCAAGCCTCGCTGTCACATCCACTTCGGCTAATGCGTTTTCTCCGAAAATCATGCGCGCCTGAGGATCCTCAAGCACCTCCAATACAGAGCGTAAAATCTCTGTTCGCGTCTCGATATCTAGATCCGACGCACGACGCGCGAGAATTTTTTCTCCGTCAGCCTGTCGCCGCTCATGTTGAACTTCGGGCAAATATTGTAAGAGTTCATGAGATAATTCGCCAATCAATAGAGCGCGCTTACGCCTGTCATCCAACTGGCTGACCCGTCGCACTTCTTGATCTTCAGATCTTGAGGGATAAAACGTTTGAGTTTTTTTATTCTCAAGAGGAGGCGGCGTAAGCGCAAACTTAGGAATCATCACTCGCTCTTGCATCAATATTTTTTGCTCCAAGATCTTCTGCCGCGGGAGTTCCCCAAAGCACAGCACCTGTTGGTCTTCCTGAAGGGGATCGCTGCGTTCGATGCAGAGAGGGGAGAGCGCAGCGAGAAGCGATAAATACCAGCATCCCTCAGCAGGACCGTTTCGTCCATGAAAGCCTGATATATATAAACGCTCTTCTGCACGCGTGAGGGCGACATAAAGAAGACGCTGATGTTCCGCACGCTCCGCCATACGATAGGCTTCACGCGCCATTAATACTTGTTGCGAATCGCTCTCTTTGCCTCTTGACCAGATGAGTAACGAACGATCTTTGGAATTTAAAGCAAAGAGATTGGGGTCATGCTTGCCTGAGGGCGCCCCGCAGGTATCGGGAAGAAAAACAATCTTGCCTTCAAGTCCTTTGGCTGCGTGCACTGTCATAACACGCACTGCATTTTGCACCGCTTCCAAATCCCGTTTGATGGATAGATCAAGCGATTGAACCATTGAGAGAAATTTGGCCAAAGAAGCTGGTTGCGTCCGCTCAAAAGTCAAAGCAAGAGACAGAAATTCATCTACGACATCATTCGCCTCGATCCCCAGACGGGCGATCAAAGACGCTCGATATCCTTCACTGGCAAGAATATGACTATAAAATTCAAAGGGACCGCTCTTTTGCGCCGCTTTGCGCCAAAGCTCAATTTTTTCTAGCGCTTTTTTGTGATGCATCGCCTCAGATACACACAAGGCGCTGAATAACGATCCTTCGCGGTCTGGAGCTAACATAATTAGGTCTGCATCATCAAACCCGATAAAGGGAGATTTCAACAACCCAGCAAGCATCAGATCATCTTCAACAAGCAAGGCGACGCGCCCAAGCGCTATGAGATCAATAACAGCGATATGATGAATTAGATCTAATCGATCAGCTCCGGCGACTGGAATATGTTGCATCTTCAATGCACGGATCATGGCCTCAAAAAAAGCACCGCGCTGTCTGACAAGAATTAAGATATCGCTTGCATTAATTGCTCTTCTTTGACCCCCATCTTCAACTGTTTCGCCACTATTAATCTCTAATAATTTTTTGATTTTTAGCGCAATTTTTTCCGCCAAACGCTCGGCTGGATCGTCACGTTCTGGAGCGTCGACGGGCAACCGCCAATCCTGTGGTTCTTGCGTCCCTCCTTTTGCAATTAGCGGCCAAATTTCAACAAGCGCTGGAACATCGGCTTTTAAGGCCTCATGCGTCAATTTCTCATCAGCAGTAAGCCCTAAACCTTGAAAATTATCTCCGTTGGAAAAAACTCTATCTACCGCGCTTAATATACCAGGAGCAGACCGGAAGGACTGATGTAAGGCGATTTGACTAAAAGCGAGATCAGCATTCTTAAATCTTTGCTCAAGAACGCGGCGCATTTCTTGAAATTTGTCTGGCGCAGCGCCTTGAAAGGAAAAGATTGACTGCTTTTCGTCTCCGACTGCAAAGAAACTCCGCTCAACTGAACGCGCGCTAACGCCAGCACAAAACTCATCGGCGATCGCTGTTAAAATATCCCATTGCGCTGCGCTTGTATCCTGCGCCTCATCAAGCAAAATATGATCAATTTGCGAATCGAGCTTATAAATTACCCATGAAGGACTTGAACTGCTTAGCAAGCGTCGCGTGCGTTCGATCAAATCATCATAATCGAGCAAATTTTGCGACCGCTTTAATTGCTGATAATGAATCAACATCGCCCGACCAAGCGTGACCAATGATCGGGAGCGTTCAATCAGCGCGGCCGCCTTACGTTTATTGACAAGTCGATCAAGCCGATCGCGCTCAGCCTCTAGTCGCGCCAAAAGATCAGGGCGCACCTCACTTAGTTTTTTGCTGATGATGGCTGTACGTGCGCCTAGGCCTCTTGGCGCTCCTTCCTTAGTGAAAAAAACGGAAAGATATAAGTCAAGACACCCTGGCTCTTCCCGGCGCACAAATGCTTGTCGCAGCATGACGCTAAGTTTTTTATCATTAACTCCACCAGCCTCAAGTTGATCGGCCAAGAGAGGCCATTGTGCGGGAGATTCCCCGTCAAAAATTATTTCCTTCTCAATTTTTTCTAAATTTTCTTCTCGAGCAAGTCCAAAATATTTTTGCAAATCGATATAATAATTATCTAAGTTATCGGTATCTAAAATAAGCTCTCGGTTAAATAAGAGCTCGCTGCACAGATTCTCAAAGCTCGCCGCCCCAATCTCACGCGAAATTTGCTCAAATGTCGGGCCGAGGACGCTTGCTCTTGAGACTGCTTGTTGAATAATATTTTTTTTTGAACGCTCTAGCAGATCAGCGCGCAAGACGTCATCGACAACAGAGAAACCTGCCGGGACATTCGCCTCAAACGGAAAAAGATGCAAAATTCTTTCGCAGAAGGCATGAATTGTTTGTATTTTTAGCCCACCAGGGGTTTCAACAGCGCGTGCAAAAAGCTGTCGGGCAAATACAAGATCTTTTTTTGAAGGGCGAGATGCGCCTGTCGCTTCAATAACCTTAATAAGGTCGATATCGTCTAAAAGAACCCATTTTGCAAGATTTTCTGACACCCGTGCGGACATGTTTGCTGCAGCCGCTTTGGTGTAAGTCAAACATAAAATATGTGAAGGCGGCACGCCAGTAAGTAATAGGCGTAAAACTCTCTGAGCGAGAACATAGGTTTTTCCAGAACCAGCATGAGCTGAGACCCAGATCGACCGGGCTGGATCTGCGGCTATGCGTTGTTTTTTTAGCGTTAAGGAAGGGATTAGACGAGTAGTCATCCTTCATCTCCGCCACCGCGCGACCATTCAAGGACGCGGGCGAGATAATCATAGTCCCCAATATCTGAGTTTAGAAAAGCATATGGGCGCGAGAGATAGGGCGTCGTCTCATCTCTAAATTGAGTTAAAAGATTAATAACTTCTTCACGATGACGGGCAACAACTTCAGCTAAATCTGTCTGATCCTTCCACTCAAGCCATTGTATTTTTCCGCCTGACTTTAACCCAAAATACGCAGCGTGAGAGACGTGTTTATGTCCAACTTCCCTGAAAGCGCCAGCCTCTATCATCGCCGCTTCTAAAGTCAGCTGCGGCGACCAGCCCGCTTTCACCTGGGCATTCGTTGGTACGCGTCCTGTTTTATAATCAAAGACACAGGCAGAGCCATTTTGATCAACTTCAATACGATCTGCTTGAGCTGTAATCGTAAAGTCGCTGCCATCCTTAAGTTTAATGCGCCAACTCCCTTTAATTTCTTGAAAAATAGATATCGCCTCTTTGCGTCTTTGACTTTCAAAATTAAAGAAATTCTCAAGACCAGTTATAAGACGCGGCCAAGTAAATCCCACAAATTCTGGATCTTCAAAAAATTCCGCTAGCTCCGTTTTAGAGATTTCTATAAGCTCTAAATACATTTGTTCAGTTAACTGACACTTTGGATAAAGATGAATAAATTTTGAGATAGCTAAATGAATGGATGTGCCAATTTCACGTGGACCTAACTTTGCGCCTAAGAGGGCCAAGGGCTTTAATTTAAGAATAGATTCTGCATAAACTGCGTAAGGGTCGCGCCGCAGTTGTTCAATGCGCGTAACGCTTAATTGGGTTGGACGCAACGAAAGAGGCGGCTTTGGGCGCGGCTGCTCAAGCGAGATTAGCATTTCAGGATCATCTAGTCGCAGTGCAATGTCTTGCATCTTAAGGCCGCGAGCTCGACAAGCTTCAAAAGCTTCGCCAGACAGCGCTTCTATTCTTGTTATGAAGCGTGAAGCGACAGTTGGAGATCCATTCCTTTTGAGAGCGCGCGACACCACAACCTTAGCTGCGCCAAGCGCCATCATAAAATCATGCGCGCTTTGACCAATCCGTCTTTCAGGCGAACTCATCGCTAACTGCTGACGCATAGAACGATTTAGGAAAACGCCAGTTTCGATCTGTGGCGGCCACACTCCTTCATCAAGGCCGGCTAACAAAACGACATCAGCGTCGATCAATCGCGCCTCAAGCGGTCCTAGGATCTGTAATCTTGGATGCGAACTACCTTTCGCACGAAACATTGTTTCGTGAGCAATGCTTTGAAAAATCACTCGATAATTCGCTACGCCAATCGGGTTTAATGCCTCAACATTTATAAGCTGGTCGAAAATCTCTTCAAGAAGCTCAATTTCTTCATATTCATCATAATTTGCGTTAGAAATTAAAGCATAAAAAATCTCCTTATGGCTCTTGGCGTAGGCGCTCAGCGGACTTTCATCGGTGAGCGTCACAGTATGGGCAAAGATAGATTGCAGTTTTAGGAAGATCTCTTGAATATTCTTCCATTGTTTTTCGTTAATGTGCTGGGCTGCTGGATAGGATTGTTGAGATGCGGCGCGTTGTTGGGCTAATATAACATGCTCAAGCCAATCATTTTTATTGCTTTTTTTTATTCTCAAGACTGCAATCTCGATTAAAGGGCGCAGTCTCTCTACTTGCTCTCGCAGCATCCCAAGCGTGAATAATCCATGGGACAAGAGAGCTGAAATATTGAGTTCGGTCAGACCCTCTAAAAGTATATCGGAAATTAATGTCGACAACGTCCCTACAGACGTCAAGGCAAAGACGACTCCGCCAGAGTCATTTATAGCTATATTGTAGCGTTGCAGATCTTGCGCTACACGACGCGCTATATTTCGATCTGGAGTGATCAATACTGCTGTCTTACCAGGTTGCTCAAGAACCTCTCTCATGAACAGCGCCAAAGTTAAGGACTCCAAACGCTCATCTGGCGCTTCAACATAGCTAATTCCCGCTAGCCCTGTGTGAAAAAGCTCATGTGAGTCTTTGCAAAAATCTCTCCAATGCGCTGTTTGCGACGCTGACGCCATCGCGACTGAAATAATGCGCCGACGCGCAGAGAGATCCGGTGTTAATTCGCCAATTTCGGTAATCTCATCGCGCGCAGCGCCCATCTGCTCAAGTAATTTTTTGAGCATGATTTGCGGATGGCTATAACTTGTCTCATCTTGCGCCTGACCTAAACAATCCCAGGAAGCTTGGCTCATTTCCTGATCTAGTCCCGGTAAAACAACAGCGCCATTCTCTAACATAGAAATAGCGGTTAAAAGTCGGGCTGTCGCTGGCTGCGCACCAGTGGATCCAAGTGCAATGATCGGCGTTGGAGATTTATCCTTTTCCAGGAGGTGCGCCTGGGATTCTGTTATTTTTTTTCGTCTAGTAGAATTATCCATTAACTGTCGATGGCCCAGAATTTTGGGCCATTGGGTTAATGCGATATCGAGAAATTGCGTAGTAATCGACCAATAGGGATCAAAACTAACGTCAACAATTTTTTTTAAAAGCTGTAGATCAATATCTTCTATATTAAATTCGTCGATTAAACTGGCAAGATCTCGAGCCAGTAAATAAGCCGCTGAAGGCGTAGGAGTTACCAGAAAAGGTTCGCCAATATCATAATTCATCTGCCCTTCTTGCGATATTGAGACAATTGCATGCTGAAAAGATTTTGACCAAGCAAGAATTAGCTCAGCCAAAATAAAGCGTCGCTCTAATTCGCCAATTGAAGAGGCAAAAAAATCAAAACTATTTTCTTCATCGATGGAAAATAGATCCTGTGAAGCAGGCTCATCAAGGCCGCCTAGAGGCAATATTTGCGGAAGAAGTAAAGCAGAACTAAAAAGATTTTGCTCAAATTCCAATCTTAAAGCTTGCGCGGCCCGTCGCGTAGGAACGTATATCTTTGTTCTTGCAATTGTAAAAGGCGAGGACACATGGGAAATAGACGGGAGAATATGACCAGAAAGAAAGGCGCGAACAAAGTTTTTTAAAAAAGGCGCACCGGGAGTAATGGTGAAAAGATTTCGCCTTGATGTCGAACGTATCATTTTTTGTAAGCCGCGATCGCCCTCTCAGCTTCTTCTATCGCCTCTATAGACCCAACATGCAACCATAGACCCTGAGAAACGACGCCGTAGAGCCTACCAGCAGCGCCAGCGGCAAAAAGATAGGGCGACAATTTAATTACATCTCCCGTCGCATCAAAAAAGAGCTCTGGTTTAATCAAACCTACCCCCGAATACACATATGATTTTGGGCCTTCTGGCCGTTGCAGACGACCATCAGGCGCTAGATCAAAATCTCCTTGCCAATCAACACCAACGCTTCCCTTTGTCTGCGACAGTAACAACGCAATATCCATTTTTTTTGGATCCCACGCCTGCGCTAACAATAATAAGTTTGGTTGCTTTGCGCCAAACCAAAAAGCATCCGTGTTGCACATAAAAAAAGGCGCTGAGCCGATAAGCGGCAACGCCTTACGGATGCCGCCGGCCTGATCCAACAATAATGAGCGTTCGTCAGAAATGATAACCTGCGGATTTTGACGGCGCGCAACATGTTCCTCAACCTGATCCGCCAGATGGTGAACATTAACGATTGCCTTCTTAACGCCAATCTCAGCTAAATCGTCAAGCGTCCGATCAATCAAGGTTTGCCCTTTGACCTGCACTAAGGGCTTGGGCAAATGATTGGTCAAGGGCCGCATACGTGTGCCCAGTCCGGCAGCAAAGACCATAGCGATTTCTGGAATTAGCGCTGACACGGGAGGCTCATTCATTTGAAAATAATGTAGGGATGTTCGTCGTATACCAGGCTTTGATTTCCTCAAGCGCGGGGTGCCGTAAAGATTTCTTCAAATAGGCTTCAATACGTGGAAGATGAACAAGATAATGCGGTTTGCCATCACGACGGTTAAGCCGCGCAAAGATGCCCAGAATCTTCGTATTCCGCTGAGCCGCCAAAATTGAATATGATCGGGCAAATTCCGCCATGTTAAACTGCGGATCCTTTTCTCGACGAAGATTCGCGTAATGAGCTAAAAGTTTTAGTTCAAAGGCATCGGCAATCGTTACGCGCGCATCTTGTCCTAGAGAGGCTAGGTCATATGCCGGATTACCTAAGACACAATCTTGGAAATCAATAATGCCAATACGCCCCATGCCCTTGCGCGATTCCAGCCAAATTAAATTCGGCGAATGATAATCCCGCAGGGTCCAAGTTGGCGGGGAATTTGTAATATTCATTAGCGCTTGGCGCCAGAGATTAATAAAATTTGCGCGCGCGCCAGAAGATACACTTACATTGACGTGGTCAACATACCAGTCCAGGAGCAACTCAACTTCTATTAATAAAGCGTCAAGATCATAAGGCGGGATATGATAATATCGTCCTTCTTCAACTTTGATCGTCTCAGGCAAAGACTGCGTGTGCAGCTCAACAAGAACTGCCGCAGCCTCTAGATAACGGACTAAAATCGGCCCCGAATCATCGACAATGCCCGCACGGCCTAAATCCTCGACAAGCAAAATACCGCTCTCTAAATCAGAAGCGTAAATTTCTGGCGCTGAAAATCCCCGCTCTCGCAATCCTTGAGCGATCGCCACAAATGGAGTGACATTTTCAGCCAATCGAGCAATCTGACTATAGGACTTGCCATATCGGATTGGCGGGCCATCCGGACGCTGCGGCGATATCATTAAGATTGCTTTTGCGCCATCTTTGTTTTCTAAAGTTTCATAAGCGCGAGTAGACGCGTCGCCTTGTAAAAAACTACGATGCGCTTGAGCCCAGCCGGATTGCCGCAACAAATCTCGAATAGACTTAAACGGAGCAAGGCGCGCAGCAAATGTACCGTATGCGGTAATCGTAATACGCCGTTCATTTGGATTGTCAGCCTGGCCAAAATTAAGCGCGATCTCTAAACGATTCTTTGGTAGAGCCTCCGGAATACGTTCCGCCCATTCCACCAGAGCGAGCGCCTCTTCTATTGTTTCGTCCCAGCCAAGGCCAGTCAGATCCTGCATAGAATTGACCCGATAAAAATCTGCATGCACAAGTCGCTGACGCTCAACTTCATAGATCTGCATCAAGGTGAATGTTGGACTAGGCACCTCTATTTTAGGATCATTGAAAAACTCGCAAATCAACGCCCGAGCAAAAGTAGTTTTGCCAACGCCGAGATCGCCGGTTAGAGCGATAAAATCTCCGCTTTGCACGAACCCAGAAATTTCATGCGCGAGGGCGATAAGCTCTTCTTCGTGAGCAACGTCAATCTGCCAGACAACGGTCGCTTTTTCGCTATTTTGCTCCATTATGCGCCTCTTTGATTGACGATTTGCGCAGTCTGATCAAGAGCTAGAGACGCCGGAAAAACACAAGTTACTGTTGTGCCTTCTCCTGGGGCAGAATCTACAAAGACCTTACCGCCATGAAGTTCCATGAAGGCGCGCACAATAGAAAGTCCTAAACCAACACCACGATGTCGTGACCCATTCGTATAAGACTCGAAACGATCGAATATCTTATCTAAAACATCCGGTGAGATCCCGCGGCCACAGTCTGTAACCTTAAAAATCACCTCTCCATTACGTCGGAATGCGGCTAATGTGACAGTTTGGCCCGGGCTCGAAAAGCCTATGGCGTTAGAAAGCAAATTAAAAAGAATTTGCCTCAACCGTTTAGCGTCAGCTCTAAAGCTTCCAACATTATCCATAGCGACAATCTGTACATCTATGGAATTTTCCGCAAGGCGATCCTGGACACCTTCTATTGCTGCGCGCATTGCTTGCTCGACATCAATATTGGATAGTTCTAGATCCATCGCATCTTTATCAATCGTCGCAAGGTCCAAAATATCATCTACGATTGCTAAAAGCGCCGCTGAGGATTTACTCACATAGCCCAAATATTCAAGCTGCTTTGCGTTCAACGGGCCCGTGGCTTGCTCGTTTAATAAATGAACAAAGCCATTAATATTATTTAAGGGTGATCTTAATTCATAAGATACATGATGTATAAAATCATTTCGTAGATTTTCCGCAGCCAATAAGGCCTTATTTCGCTCAGAGAGCGCGCGCTCTGCATTGACATTCGCTGTAACGTCAACAAAAGTGAGCAATGCTGCGCCATCAAGAAGCGACTGCGCAGTACAGTCTAGAATAACATTATCAATTCGTTCGATTCTTTGGGTAAAGCCTTCACGCAATTCATTCAGTCCAGTAACAAAATGCTTCAAGGCGGCCCAGCCGCTTTCTGCGCCATGCAGCGACTGACACATCTCAATCAATCTATCGATATGCGGCTTTTCTTGCTGAAATTCAGCAGGTAAACGCCACAATGCCGCAAAAGCCGGATTGCAGAAACTGAGCCGGCCATCAGAGCCAAAAACCGCCACGCCTTCACGTAACGTCTCAAGTGTTTCGCTTTGCGTGCGATTTAGTGCGTTAAATCGCGTCTCAAGATCATAGGCCTTAGTTGTATCATCATAGAGATATGTGACGCCCCCTTGAGTGTTAGGATGCGCAACGACCTCTACAATCCGGCTATCGGGCAAATGCCATGTGTATCGCGCTGCTTCAGTTGAGCGATAAACGCTAAACATACGTTCTTTCCAGGAGCGATAATCGCTTTCCACAGGCAAGCGCTGTTTTGCTCGAAGCCAATCCAATAATTCCCCGTCTGAAGGTTTTTGCTCAAGAAAGGCCACATCAATCTGCCAGAGCTTGGCATAGGCGTCATTATAATAGATCAGCCGTTTATCTTGACCAAAGATCGCCACAGCGGTTGGCAAAAGGTCTAACGTTCTCACATGTGAGAGCATTTGTTGCTGCAAGTCAGCGCGCACTAATTCAACCTCATGACGATCAATCGCCATCGCTGCGACCATGTCCCTCGAAACAGCCTGGGTGACATCAAGTGAATGACGTTGACCAGCGACAATAGCTGGCACACGCGCTTGCCAGATCAATTCCTGTCGCAGAGATGCTGCTGCAAGATCGCGCGCTGGCTGATCAAGGAGCTCTAATCCTCTCGTTAAAACATCCGCTGGATCTTTGGCTTCGACAGCGGCAGCATAGGCGCTATTAACAAAAATAATGCTCCCGTCTTGATTGCGAATCCACACTGGAACCGATGATGCATCTAGGAGAGCGCAAAGGCTCGCAAGCTCATTTTCCATTTCTTGGTAACGCGCCCGCATGGACAAAAGCTCAAGACGATCGCCAGAGATTTCTCTAATTCTCATGACAGCGCAAGAGCCTATAGCGCGACCTTGAATATCGAAATGCACCCCCGCACGACTTGTCATTGATAAAGAAAATCCCTCGCCATTTAAACGCAGCCGCCCGATAGCGCCCTCCAGCGTTTGCGCCGGCTCAGATGACAACCATGAATGGAAAGAAAGCAAACTCTGAGGAGAGAGGCCCTCAAGTGATTTAATGGTCGATATATGCACATCCGGCGCACTATCGACGCCAGTCCAAGCAATCAGAATCTGCGCTTCGCTGGAGAGAAATTTCTGCGCCTGCTCAAGACGGGAGCGTGTGTCCGCAAGCTCTCGTGAAAAACGCTTTGCACTCTTACGCCAAGACCGACGCTCCGCAATATAAGTTAAGGCGACAACAGCCGTAATGAGCGCCAAACCGCTACTGAAGGCAAAATTTGCAACGCCCGGATCATACCCGGTCTCTGCAGCAAAAGCCGCACTCTGCGCAAAAACTCGCGAACAAGAGAATATATCTCCGACGAGCACAAAAAGGCCAGTTAAAAACAAGGAGAATTGACGCAAGTATAAAGGAGACAGCTCCCCGCTAGGCGCGGAAATTAGCCGCAATCTCTTTGCGCGCCAATGACGATCATCCTTCATGCGCTCAGACCCGCGCTCGCGCATAATCGCCAATAAATTCCATCTTAACCGATCTCCACGGTCGAATGTTTGTGCTCATTACGACAACGCTGAGAGCGGCGCTTGCGATGAAAAACAATCATCGCGACACTATACTCGGGATAACGCGACTTCCGTTGACAGGACCCAACGAAGCAGCCGCGCGCGCGCTCCGAATCACTTCAATTTATAGGGGAAAAGCAGAAAAGAGAATCGTGTTTCGACAAAGAAATGAAATAGAATTAAAAAAAACGCCCCCTCCAGCACTGGAGGGGGCGCTCTGTCGCAACGACTGATTCAGAATGGCACAGTCAGGCCAAATTAATAGCGATAATGTTCCGGCTTGAACGGGCCGTTCTGTGGTAAGTTTAGATAGACAGCTTGCTCTTCAGTCATCTGCGTGAGTTTGACGCCAATCTTATCTAGGTGAAGAGACGCAACTTTTTCATCAAGATGCTTAGGCAGCGTGTAGACTTCCTTCTTGTAAGCACCCTGCTTAGAATACAGCTCAATCTGAGCCAGCGTCTGGTTAGTGAAAGACGCAGACATAACAAAAGAAGGATGACCTGTGGCATTGCCAAGATTTACGAGACGTCCCTCCGAGAGAAGGATGATCCGCTTACCGTCTTGAAATTCAATCTCATCAACTTGCGGCTTAACATTGTGCCATTTGAGATTTTTCAAGCCAGCAACTTGGATCTCGCTATCAAAATGGCCGATGTTACAGACGATTGCCCGATCTTTCATCTTGCGCATATGATCAATTGTAATAACGTCCACATTTCCTGTCGCCGTCACGAAGATATCTGCGCGCGGCGCAGCGTCTTCCATGGTGGTGACTTCATAACCTTCCATTGCTGCTTGTAGAGCGCAAATTGGATCTATCTCTGAAACAAGAACGCGGCAGCCCGCATTGCGCAAAGAAGCAGCCGATCCTTTGCCGACATCGCCAAAACCAGCCACCATCGCGACTTTACCCGCCATCATCACGTCGGTGCCGCGTCGAATGCCATCTACGAGCGACTCGCGACATCCATAGAGATTATCGAATTTTGATTTTGTTACTGAGTCATTGACATTAATTGCCGGCCAAAGAAGTTTGCCTTCTTTTTGCATGATATAAAGACGATGCACGCCAGTTGTTGTCTCTTCAGTGACGCCTTTGATGGCTTCAGCATTGCGCTTGTACCAACCTGGATTTGCTTTCAGACGCTTTTTAATCGCAGCATAGAGCACTTCCTCTTCTTCATTTGTGGCCTTTTCTAAAAATGCCGTATCGCCATTTTCAGCGCGCAAGCCAAGATGAATCAACAACGTCGCATCGCCGCCGTCATCGAGGATCATGTTTGGGCAACCGCCATCGCTCCATTCAAATATTTTATGCGTATAGTCCCAATAATCTTCCAGGCTTTCTCCCTTTTTAGCGAAAACAGGCGTTCCGGTTGCAGCAATCGCCGCTGCAGCATGATCTTGCGTTGAATAAATATTGCAGGAAGCCCAACGCACGTCAGCGCCTAAGGCCTTAAGCGTTTCAATCAACACCGCTGTCTGGATCGTCATATGCAGCGAACCCGCAACGCGCGCGCCCTTCAACGGCTGAGCGGAGCCATATTCAGCTCGCGTCGCCATTAGGCCAGGCATTTCCGTTTCAGCGATAGCGATTTCCTTACGTCCCCAATCCGCCAGCGCAATATCGGTCACGGCATAATCATTGAAATGAGCGGTCATTCTTTTCCTCTTTTTTTGCCGACGGTTCGGCGTCCCCGCATGCGTGCTGTAACGAAAAACCTATTTAAAACAGCATGATGCAATTAATTCTGGTGTGTCTTCACGCCTCAAGGCGGCTAACCTTTGCCAGCGTGGGCGCTCTCTGTAACAAAACATTCTCTCAAAGGCAATAAAGATATAAACAAATCTTTATATCTTTATTAATTGTTATTAGGGTAATAATTTTTGCCCCCGCGCGCAGTCTACAAGCGCATCTAACCCACAGCTTGGCTCCGATTTCATCCAGCCAACGATTATCCTAGGACCAGTTTGCCCTCGCAACGCCTAGAAGATCACAAATGGCCAGAGACTTTACAAAAATCCTTTCACAAAGCTGAAACAGAAATTAATCAACTCAGGGCTCTGGCGCTCTCGTAAAAGAAATTAAGCCTTGAGCAGTCTTGCCGCCCAATTACGTAAAAGTGGTTTTAAACCGAAATTAAAGAGGCAATAGACGCGGTCAAAAAGATCATTGCTCGCCGAATTATGAAAAAACCAGCGCTCATTTAAGTCGCTGCAAATATAGCTCTTAATCTTATCTCCTCCCGTTCCCGCAACTATCCAACCTCTACGCCCTGCTCTATAACCGCCTCCTCTAATCTTCTACGACGCCGAGGTCTCTTAAAAATGCTGGATGCGTTAAAAAACTTCATCGATGAACTCACCGGCGAAAGTCAGCGGGAAAAACCCATTGATCTTGCTGATTATCAGCTTGCAGCGGCGGCCTTGCTCGTTCATATCGCCTCGATTGATGGCGATTTCGATCAACAGGAACGGCACAGGATCCAACAACTTGTAGAGGCGCGTTTTGGCCTCACCCCCGCTCAAGCCAGCACGCTGATTTCTGCCGCACAGGCAAGCGAAAGCGAGGCAGTCGATCTCTACCGCTTTACCAGCGTGTTGAAACGTCGACTTGACGCAGATGGACGAATTCAAGTTGTCGGCATGTTATGGGACATGGCGCATGCCGATGGCGCCGTACATGAATTTGAAGAAAATGTTGTATGGCGCGTTGCCGAATTACTTGGCGTTTCTACGCGCGATCGCGTTGAATTGAGACGCCTTGTGCGCGAAAGCCTTAATGCTCAACCGTCAGAAGACCAATAGTCAATTGAGGAATTCTGGATATGAGTCTTGATAGTCAAAACCGCACTGTGACGCTAATCACTGGCGCGTCAGATGGTATTGGCGCAGAGCTCGCCCATGTTTTTGCAGAAAATGGTCATGAGCTTGTGCTTGTGGCGAGAAGACAAGATAAGCTGCAAGCCTTAGCCGACCAAATCAAAACAACAAGCGGTAAAACGCCCCTTGTGATTGCACTTGACCTCATCAAGCCAGACGCTGTCGCACTCCTTGTCACACAACTCAACACGGCGGGACTCAGCATTCAATATCTTGTCAATAATGCCGGTTTTGGTTTGATTGGACGTGTTGCTGAACTTAATGCTGCAGAACAACTCGATATTATAAAACTCAATAGTGAAGCGCTTACAGCTTTAACGCTAGAATTTCTGCCGCAGCTCATCCGGCATAAAGGAGGTGTATTAAATGTCGCGTCCGTCGCCGCCTTCATGCCAGGACCAGGCTTTACAATTTATTATGCGACGAAAGCTTATGTGCGCTCGTTTACTGAAGGCCTTGCAGAAGAACTCAAACCCCTTGGCGTGAAGGTTTCTTGCCTGTGTCCAGGCCCTGTCGCAACAGGGTTCCAAGCGCGCGCGGGCTTTGATTTCTCAGGTCCGATGGGCGCAATGAAACCAGCCATGCTGTCGGCGCGAGATGTCGCTCAACAAGGCTATACCGGTTTATTGGCAGATAAAACGATTGTTATTCCCGGCGTCGTTAATAAATTTCTGGTCTTCTTCGCCAGATTGACGCCGCGCGCGCTTCTCTTGCCAATCTTGGCAACAGCGCAGAAAAAACGGTGAAAAAAAACGGCCCCTGAGGGCCGTTTTTTAAAGATCTTATTCCTCGGTCGACTTAATCTTGAGGACCTGACGACCGCGATACATCCCGGTCTTAAGATCTACATGATGCGGGCGCCGCAATTCACCAGAATCCTTGTCCTCGACATAGGTCGGAGCTTTAAGCGCATCCGCCGAGCGACGGAAGCCTCGCTTCATCGGCGAGGTTTTTCTCTTTGGAACAGCCATTTATCTCACTCCAGCGCATTGGGAAGCGCCAAACGCGCCGCCTGCGAAAATTTCATGATGCGGGCAATTACACCAATTAAAGGCGGCTGACTACCCCCACCTCTGCCCTACTATGGCTTAGCGGGGACTATTAGTCTGATCGGCGGCCGGCAACATCGCGGGATCTTCTTCAATCAATTGTTTCGATCCGCGATCATCAAGATGCCTTGCTGCTTGAACTGGCGCGGCGCTCAATCCGGTTTGAGAGGCCAACCAGCGTTGCCAATCGTTTTGAGAGCCGTTGAAGGTATTTTGATCAACTGCATTACCTATGCCTGCGATGCGCCCATCCGAACGATACTGCCAAAACGTCCACCGACGGTCGCCATAGCGTACCTGTGGATGGTATTTCGTCGAGCGCACCCAAATTGGATATTCAGACAAAGCATCCGAATGAAGGATCGCCTGATAAAAATCCACTGAGGAGTAAATGATCGGCCGCTTACCATAATGGCGCTCCATCTGCTCCAGCATGGCGCGCATATCTCTTAAGGCCTCATCGCGATAAAGCGTACGTTTACAACTCTTCGACTCAGGCGTCGCCTCAACATCAAGCACAGGCGGCAAGGCTTCAGAGTCAACAGGAACATTGGCGATAAAATTACCAATCTCTTCATGCGGCGGACGACACCAATAAACAAAGTGATAAGCGCCGCGCGGCACACCGGCGGCTTTTGCTGCCGCCCAATTATATTGAAATTTAGAGTCTGTGCGATCGCCGCCTTCCGTCGCCTTGATAAAAGCAAATGCGACGCCGGAGTCTTTCACCTGGCCCCAATCAATATCGCCTTGATATTTTGAAACGTCGATACCATGCACAGGAAATTCGGCAGAACGCGTCGCCGGAAATTTATGTAGTTCCGTTTCGGGAACGGCATAAGCGAGAAAACTTGGATCCTTTTTCGTATTGGTGAGCGGCGCGCTTGTGGCGAACTTATGGCCGCGACTATAACTTGGATCCAGACCGCCGCCGCAAGCGCTTAATAAAGATACCGCGCCAAGGATGAGACTGGCGGAACAAAAGGAACGAGGGAAAGTTGATAACGAGCGCATGCAGTCAATTATCCTCAAATCCGGTAACGGAGCGTTAACGCGCTGAATAAGTTTAATGGAGATGAAACCATAGGGTGGCAATTGTTAAAAAAGCGCCGTAGCCAACCACATCCGTAATCGTGGTGACAAAGGGTCCCGAGGCCACGGCTGGGTCAAATTCTAGCTTATCCGCCACTAGGGGGACAACAATCCCCCCAAAAGCCCCCGCAACAAGATTGGTGAACATCGCCAGAGCCATAACTGGACCCAAACCAACATTTTGGAACCAATTTGCTGCAACTATTCCCGTTACAAGGCCAAAGGCTGCACCATTAACCGCGCCGATCGCCAATTCACGCATAACGATTCTCAGCGCATTCGCGCGCGTAAGTTCTCTCGTCGCCAACGCGCGCACGGCGACTGTCATGGTTTGCGTCGCTGAATTGCCGCCTTGACCAGCTACGATGGGCCCAAGCACCGCCAAAGCGACCATTTGCTCTAATTCTGATTGAAAAGCCTTGAGCACTGATGAGGTAATAAAAGCCGTCATCATATTCACAAATAGCCAGCTGAAACGGCTCCGTGCGATCCACCAAAAACTATCCGTTAATTCCTCTTCAGGATTAACGCCGCCCAATGCGAGGATTTCTTCAGAGGCCTGTTCCTGTATGACGTCAACGATGTCATCAATAGTCAGAACGCCAACGAGCCGATCCGCTTCATCTACGACGGGAACTGAGACAAGATTATAGCGTTCGAACAGCCGTGCGGCTTCAGCGCCATCTTCAGTCGCTTTTACCCGCCGGCGATCCGCCTGCATGATTTCATCAAGTCTTGCGGATGGTTTTGCGCGCACCAAGGCGTCTAGAAACACTGTACCTAAAAGATGGTGCGCTGGATCAACTACAAAAACTTCAAAGAAACTATCGGGTAGGTTATCCGCTTCAGTTTCTCGAAAAAAATCGAGCACCTTTCCTGCTGTCCAAAAGGGAGGCGCGACAACTAAGGTTGTCTGCATTAACCGTCCGGCGGAGTCCTCCGGATAATCCAGAGAGCGACGCAGAACGGTGCGCTCTTGTGCGGGCAAAGCTTGAAGAACTTCCGCCTGATCTTCTGGCTCCAGCGTCTCCAGCAGGGCGACGGCGTCATCGCTTTCTAGATCTCGCATGCCCTCGACAAGAGTCTTAACAGGCAATTCTTCGAGAATGTCTTCGCGGGTCGTATCTCCGATTTCCATCAAAGCGGTGAAATCGAAGTCAGCTCCCATCAGCTCGACGAGCTTTGGCCGAGCTTCGTGGCTCAAAGACTCAATAAGCGCGCCGAGGTCTGCTTCATGGAGATTTTCAACAAGTTCATGCACACGCTGCGAATTACCCAGCGCAACAGCCGCCTCGACTTCAAACACGAAGTCAGCGTCTGGGCCCCCGCCCTCCTCGCGGAAATGCTCCGCGCCGGACGTTTTTTCTTCCTGATCGAGCGCCATGGTCGAATCCGCGCTATAAGAGCTCCTGGCTCATAACCCGCAAATGCGCGGAAGCAAACTGGCAATAGCGCAATGTTTAAACTTTCATCCTTATTCAATTATGTTTTTTTCTCTTTCGCCCTTGGTGCGGCGACCGTGCATGCGGAATGCAGCTCAGAAACCTTGGGCGTTTCTCGGCTCATGACCATTAATAACGCCAATGGGACCGCCGTTGGGCTTCAAACTTACCCCCAAACCCTTGGACTTGCGGACCATGAGGTTGTCCTTACCTTCGACGACGGTCCAGCCGCCCCAACAACTGACGTCTTGAACGCCCTTGCCAAGGAATGCGTACGGGCAACTTTTTTTATGATTGGACGCAATGCCTCGGAAATGCCTGCGCTTGTTAAACGCGCGGTCAAAGATGGTCATAGTATCGCCCACCACTCCTACAGTCACCCAACCCGAACGCTCCGACTGATGGATGAGGCAAGCGCCAAGGCGGATATAGATAAAGGCATCGCTGCAGTGGATCAGGCGGCTGGTGGGCCTACGACGCCATTTTTCCGATTTCCAGGCTTTGCCGACACGGCCGTTTTAAAGGACTGGATGATTTCGCGCGGCTACACAATTTTTGGTTCAGATGTCTGGGCCTCAGATTGGAAACAAATGACCCCAAAAGAAGAACTCGAACTGACACTGTCGCGACTAGAAAAGATTGGCAAAGGCATCATTCTTTTTCATGATTCAAAATTACAAACCGCGCAGATGCTCCCGGAGTTTTTACACGAGTTAAAATTGCGCGGCTATCACATTGTGCATATCGTGTCAGGCCCACGCGAGACGCCCCTAACACAAGCAGATGCAAATTGGTCCTCAACCACAGAGCCAATTATCGAAAAAACGCTTGGCGCGCATAACTCTGGCTCAAAACAAAAAGAAACACATTGAAAATATAGCCGCGCAAGAAGTTAATCTACGCATCTAAATTGTTATCTGAATGATCAGGAGATCAGAGATTGACCCCAGCAAATATTCCAGGGTCAATCTCATGAAGTGGTGCGGCCGAATGGACTCGAACCATCACTGGTGTTACCCAACTAGCACCTCAAGCTAGCGCGTCTACCAATTCCGCCACGGCCGCAAAAGCTCTTGGTTAACCCCCCAAGCGCTTGGGCGCAGGCTCTAACAAATTGGCGCCGCAATGACAAGCCGCGCCTAAAAGCCCATGTCTTTGAGAAAAAAAGGGTAAAAAGTGTTAGTTAGAGGCTCTATAAACTCAGCCCCGCGCGCACTTCATGCCAGAAAAGCTTCAAAAAAAGAGCAGTCAATTTTTGCTTGCCACTAACGACCCCCAAGCAGTTGCATGGCGTATCAGCGAGGGATTGATAGATTATCAAAAAGCGCTTGCGGAAATGGAGCTGCGCGTCAGCCAAATCATCCATCATCAAGAGAACGAAGAAGCCTGGCTTCTCGAACACTCCTCGCTTTACGCTGCTGGAGCCTCTGCAAAGAATGGCGATCTCATTGAAGCGCGATTTCCGATCCACGACAGTCGCCGTGGCGGCATGTTCACCTATCACGGCCCTGGTCAACGCGTTATTTATCTAATGCTCGACCTCTCTCGCCGCCACCGCGATGTGCGGGCCTTTATTGTCGCGATCGAAAACTGGCTGATTGCCACGCTGGCTGAATTTGGCATTGAAGCTATCAGACATGACGCACGTGTCGGCGTATGGGTGCCGCGACCACAAAAACCGCGAGGACTCAATGGAGAAATCGCAGAAGATAAAATTGCGGCTATCGGAATACAAATTCGGAAATGGGTTAGTTTCCATGGCGTGGCTTTGAATATTTGCCCAGATCTCACCCATTACAGCGGCATCGTACCTTGTGGTATCGGCGCGCAGCATCTTGGTGTCACCAGCATGCAAGATCTTGGGCTAAATGTGGATATGAAAGTAGTCGATGAAGTGTTACGAAAAAATTTTGAAATATACTTTGGCTTAACAAAAGATTATTCCAAAGATTGCTGACTAGCTCTCGGGGAAGGCAAAATTCAAAGTTAGCTCTTTGGAGCTAGTGGATAAAATCTGACAATTGAGTCCCCTTTGGGATTCCTATCGTTCGTTTTACGTGCGATTCTGCGCAATGCGAACAGGAATATTCATCAAGGTTTCGGCTGCTGATCGCAAGCGGCTCAAGGCCATCATCAAAGACCGCAACGCCGCCCAAAAACATGTCTGGCGGGCGGAGATCATTTTATTTTCCGCCGAAGGGATTGGCACGAACGAGATCATGCGTCGGACTGGCACGTCGAAAACCTGCGTTTGGCGCTGGCAGGAGCGGTTCATGCAGGAAGGCGTCGATGGACTTCTGTGCGACAAGACACGCCCCTCCCGTGTGCCGCCGCTGGGCGATGAGGTGGCCGAGCGGATCGTCGCCCTGACGCTCGAAAACCCACCGGCCGAAGTAACGCACTGGACT
>Ga0194120_10000755_pt1 | contig 60564 bp, 51 predicted proteins | sample TA2MahCa65mmetaG_FD_148642 | JGI IMG/M metagenome (GOLD analysis project Ga0194120, IMG submission 148642) | Freshwater microbial communities from Lake Tanganyika, Tanzania - TA2015019 Mahale Deep Cast 65m | ecosystem: Environmental > Aquatic > Freshwater > Lake | place: Tanzania: Lake... | reverse complement strand
TCCGCTCGGCCACCTCTACCTCGGCTTTGCCGACACGGTCTCGCGCCAGAACGTCGCGGCCGCGCACCTCGGCACGAGCATCAAGCCCGGCCCCGCGACCACCATCTCGCTCACGCTGCACACGCTCAACCTGATGAGCGACCAAGACGCGATCTACCAGCTGAACGGCAGCGTCTCGCGCGACGTTCCCGCCGGCGGGTTTGACTCCACGCACATCGGCGAGGAACTCGACCTGCTCGTGCAACACCGCCTCTACCGCCACCTCGATCTCTACGGCGGCTACAGCCACGTCTTCACCGGCGGCGCCGTCGCGGAAACCGGCGCGGACGACGACATGGACTTCCTGTTCCTCGGGATGATCTTCACGTTCTGAGCGCACAGACACGACGCGCGAGCGGAGGTGGATGATCCCGAGTCGGGTGATCCCGAGTCGGATGATCCCGAGTCGGGTGATCCCAAGGCGGGTGATCCCAAGGCGGGTGATCCCAAGGCAGGTGATCCCAAGGCGGGTGATCTCGGACTCGGGGCGCGCTTCCATGTCCGGTCATCGCTGTGGGGCAGCGAGCCAACGCGGTGAGCCCGCACGCGCGCTGCTAAGCTCCTCTCCCATGCAACGCCCCATGGAGCCCCGAGCCGACGACCACTGGGACGCCGGCGAGATGGGCTGTGGGGAGCTCGTGATCGAGCTTCGCGCGCGTCTGCGCGCGCTCGCGCCGCGGCGGGTGCTGCGGCTCGTGGCGCTCGATCCCGGCGCGCGCGAGGACATTCCCGCTTGGTGCGGCCTGACAGGCCACGCGCTCGTCCTCGCCGCCCATCCCGTCTACCACATCCGTCGCAAGGAGAACTGACATGGGCCGTTTCTGCGTCTCGCTCACTTCCGCCAAGGACAACCGCGACAAGGCCACGGTCGCGTTCGTGGTCGCCAACGCCGCCGCCGGTTCCGAGCAGGAGACGATGGTGTTCCTCTCGACCGAGGCGGTGCGCCTCGCGGTGCCGGGTTATGCCGACGACATTCGCGAGGAGGGCTTCGCGCCGCTCGCGGAGCTGATGGCGAAGTTCACGGCGGCGGGCGGCAAGGTCTACGTCTGCTCGCCGTGCTTCAAGAAGCGCGGCCTCGACGAAACCAAGCTCGTCGCGGGCGCGACGATCGTCGGCGGCGCCAAGCTGGTCGAGTTCCTCGCCGGCGGCTCGCCGTGCGTCTCGTACTGAGCTCGTCGGCGTGGGCAGGCACCCGTACGCGCCCAAGACGAGCTTCGACGGCGGCGACCTCGACTGCGGCAACGGGCTCTTGCTGCTCATCCGCCAGCACATCGACCCGCTCGAGACGGGCGAGCTGATCGAAATCCGCTCGACGGAGATCTCGGTGCCCGAGGATCTGCCCGCCTGGTGCCGCCTGACGGGCAACGAGCTCGTCCACCACGTGACAGCGGGCCGCGAGCACAGCTTCCTCGTCTCCAAGGGCAAGTTCGATCCCGCGCGCGCCAAGCCCGCGAGCGCGGCGCGCGCGATGCCGCTGCGCGAGCGCGTCGTCGCGGTGCGGATCAAGGGCGCGCTGCCCGCGCCCGCGCCCGCTCCGGCGATCGCACCTCTGTCGGTGATGGGCGTCGGCAGCTGGCCGCGCCCGGCGTGGCTGCTCGACGCGCTGCACCGCCACCTCGAGGGGCGGCTCGACGACGCGCAGTTCGAGGCGGCGGCCGACGACGCGGTGCGCCTGTGCGTCGATGCGCAACTGCGCGCGGGCGTCGACGTGCTCACCGACGGCGAGCAGCGCCGCGACAACTACGCGAGCTTCGTCGGCGGCATCCTCGACAACTGCCAACTGATTCCGATCACCGACCTGCTGCCCTACGTCGAGCACCCCGAGCAGTTCGAGCGCGAGTTGCGCGCGCTCGACGTGCCCGCGGGCAAGGTGCGCCACCCGGCCGTGTTCGGGCCGCTCGGCCGCTCGCGCCCCATCGCGCTGCACGAGGCGCGCTTCCTGCGCGAACTCTCCGACAAGCCGCGCAAGATCGCTCTGCCAGGGCCGTACCTGCTGACGCGCACGATGTGGATGGAGTGCATCTCCGATCGGGCCTACGCCAACCGCGAGGAGCTCGCGCGCGACATCGTGCGAGTGCTGCGCGAGGAACTCGCGGAACTGCTCGCCGAGGGCGTCTCGCTGGTGCAATTCGACGAGCCCGTGCTGAGCGAAGTGGTCTTCGGCCACGCGCGCGAGCGGCGCACGTTCATGTGCGGCGCGCTCGGAGAGAAGCTCGACACGCCCGCGGAGCTCGCCTTCGCCGAGCGCTTGCTCGCGGAGCTCACGGACGGCTTCCCGCGCGAGCGGCTCGCGCTGCATGTCTGCCGCGGCAACTGGTCGCCGGACGAGAGCGTCGCGCTCCACGGCGACTACGGACCGCTGTTGCCGCTGCTCGCTCGCGTGAGCGTGGGCACGCTGTTGCTCGAGCTCTGCACGCCGCGCGCGGGAGATGCGCGCCTGCTCGCGGAGCTCCCGCGCGGCAAGCGCATCGGCATCGGCGTCGTGAACCAAAAGCGCGCCGAGGTCGAGAGCGCGGACGAAATCTGCGCGCGCATCGCGCCGCTCGTCGAGCTGCTCGGCCCCGAGCGCGTGCTGCTCAATCCCGACTGCGGCTTCGCCACCTTCGCCGACAACCCGCTCGCCTCCTCCGCGATCGCGAGCCGCAAGCTCGCGTCGATCGCGGACGCCTCCCGCACGCTCCGCGCACGCTGCTTCGGCGCCTAGGCCGCCGCGCCGTCAGTAGCTCGACTTCGACTCGCCGCCCTTGACGATCGCCACCGAGGCGCTGGCGCCGATGCGCGTGGCACCGGCCGCGATCATCTCCTGCGCGGTCTTCTGGTCGCGCACGCCGCCGGAGGCCTTGACGCCCATGCGCTCGCCGACCGTGCGGCGCATCAGCGCGATGTCCGCGGCCGTGGCGCCGCCCTTGTTGAAGCCGGTCGAGGTCTTCACGAAGTCCGCGCCCGCGCGCTTGGAGGCCTCGCACGCGCGCACCTTCTCCGCATCGGTGAGCAGGCACGTCTCGAGGATCACCTTCAGCCGCGCACCGAGCTTGTGGCACGTGTCCGCGACCGCCGCGATGTCGCGCTCGACCGCCGCGTCCGCACCGGACTTCAGCCAGCCGACGTTCATGACCATGTCGATCTCGCAGGCCCCGTCCTCGATCGCGCGCCGCGCCTCGTAGCACTTCACCTCGGTCGCGCTGGCGCCGAGCGGAAAACCGATCACCGAGCAGACGAGCACGCCCGAGCCAGCGAGGATCTCGGCGCAGCGTCGCACGTGCGCGCCGTTGACGCACACGCTCGCGAACTTGGTCTTCAGCGCCTCGTCGCAGAGCTGGTCGAGCTCCGGGAGCGTCGCTTCGGGCTTGAGCAGCGTGTGATCGATGTAGGACGCGAGCGTGTTGAGCTCCGGCGCCTTGCAGCCGCAGTAGCCGAGTCGGCACGCCCCAGCCGCGATCACCTCGCGCGCGCGATCGGGGCAGAACTCGACCTCGACGCCACTGCTGCCGTGCGGAAAGACCGACTCCGGCCCGTGTTCGACGATGCGACGCCCGAGCTCGACGAGCAGCGCCTCGAGCTCCCCCGCTCCCATCTCCCGCGACAGTCTCACACGCACACTCCGCTCCCGGGACCCTTCATGTAGCGCCGCTCGATCTCGGTGATCTTCGCGACGCGCTTGCCGTGCCGCGCCTCACCGTGCGCCGTCGACAAGAACGTGCGCACGATCTCCTCCGCCACCGAGCGCTGGATCGTCTTGGCGCCGAGCGAGAGCACGTTGGCGTAGTTGTGCTCGCGCGCGTTCTTCGCCATGGCGACGTCGCAGCACGTCGCCGCGCGCACGCGGGGCACCTTGTTGGCAGCGATCGCCGAGCCGATGCCCGCTCCGTCGATCACGATGCCGAGCTCGCACTGTCCGCTCGCCACGGCCTCGGCCACGGCGCGCGCGAAGTCGGGATAGTCGACCGGATTCTCGTCGCGCGTGCCGAAGTCGACCGGCTGGTGCCCGAGCGCGCGCAGCCAGCCGAGCACTTCCTGCTTGAGCGTGAAGCCGCCGTGGTCGCAGCCCACCGCGATGCGGCGAGCGCTGTCGCGCTCACCGCGCTCGATGCGGATGTGGCGACGGTGCGCTTCTTCCGCGGCGAGCGGCGTCACGATCGCTCCCATCGGCACGCGCAGCACGCCGCCATCGGGCGTGTCGGCGAGGCACGTGCCCAGCACGAGCTTGCGGCTGTCGTCCTGCGGCGCCGCGCGCAGCGCGAGCGCCGGAGGCTTCGTCGGCGCGCTCGTCTCGCTCGCGCGCGGCACTTCCAGCGGAGCGGCGCGACCCGCGGGAACCGCCGTCGGCCGCGTCATGCGCTCGGCGAGCACGCGGGCGGCCGCGCGGCGAGCGATTTCCCGGACGTCGAGGGCCATTGGTGCGATTGTAGCGCCCGCGGCGGTGTTTTTTTCAGCCCGCGAGCCGCGCCGCGGCGTGCTGCAGCAGGTCGGAGAAGCGACCCGCGGCCTCGCGGCCTGCCGCCATGACCTCCGCGTGCGACAGCGGCTCGCCCGTGATGCCCGCGGCCTGATTGGTGATCAGCGAGATCCCCGCCACGCGCGCGCCGCTCGCGCGCGCCGCGAGCGCTTCCGCGACCGTGCTCATCCCAACGGCATCCGCGCCCAGCTTGGCGAGCATGCGAATTTCCGCCGGCGTCTCGTAGTTGGGTCCGAGCAGTCCCGCGTACACGCCGCTCTCGAGCGCGATGCCCCGCTCGCGCGCGATGGCGTGCAACGTTTGCGAGAGCCCCTCGTCGTAGGGCCGCGCGTAGCCCGACTCGGCGCGCGTGAGCGGCGAGCGACCCTGCAGGTTGATGTGATCGCGAATCGTCATCAGCAAGCCAGGACGCCACTGGTGGCGGATGCCGCCCGCGGCGTTGGTGAGCACGAAGCGTCGGCAGCCAAGCCGCGCGATCGCGCGCACCGCGCGCGTGACCTCGCTCACGCTCCAACCCTCGTAGAGGTGTACGCGTCCCTGCTGTGCGAGCACGCGCACGCCGCCGAGCTCGCCGACCACGAGCCTCCCCGCGTGGCCCTTCACCGCGCTCGTCGGCATGCCGTCGATCTCGGCGTAGGGGATCACGCGTGCGCGCTCGATGCGTTCCGCGAACGCTCCGAGCCCCGAGCCGAGCACGAACGCGACGTCGACCGCGCCCACGCCGTGGTGGCGCAGGGCCCGCTCTAGCTGCTCGACCTGCTGCGTGCTGCTCATACGAAGGCTCCCGCGACGGTCGCCGTCATCCAGCACGCGAAGGCCCCGCCGAGCATCGCGCGCAGCGCGAGCTTCGAGACGTCGGCCTTGCGCTCCGGCGCGAGCGCCGAGAGGCCGCCGATCTGAATGCCGATCGAGGCGAAGTTGGCGAAGCCACACAACGCGTAGCTCGCGAGGATCGCCGAGCGCGAGTGCTCGAAGCGCAGGGCGGGCTCCGTCGCTTGCAGCATCTGCCCGAGCTGGCTGTAGCCGACGAACTCGTTGACCGAAACCTGCGTCCCGAGCAGCGAGCCGACCATCTGGCAGTCGTGCCAGCCCTCGACGCCGATCGCCCACGCGATGGGCGCGAAGATCCAGCCGAAAATGCGGCCGAGCGAGAGCGGAGAGTCGAGCACGCCGAGCGAGCCGAGCCACTCGCCGAGCGCGCCCAACGGCCAATCGACGAGCGCGACGAGCGCGATGAACGCGATCAGCATCGCGACGACGTTGAGCCACAGCTTCAAGCCGTCGCTCGTGCCGTTGGCCGCCGCCTCGATCACGTTGACGGCGTTGCGCTCGATCCTGAGCTCGACGCCGCGCGAGGTCTGCGGCGCCTCGCGCTCGGGCAGGATGAGCTTCGAGATGACGAACGACGCCGGCGCGCTCATCACCGAGGCCGTGATCAGGTGCGGCGCGAGCTCGGGCCCGAGGATCTTCAGGTAGATCGCCATGACCGAACCCGCGATGGTCGCGAAACCGCCGGTCATCAGCGAGTTGAGCTCCGAGCGCGTCATCTTCGGCAAGTACGGCCGAATCACGAGCGGCGCCTCGGTCTGCCCCATGAAGATATTGGCCGCCGCCGCCAGCGACTCGCCGCCGGAGAGCCCCATCGTCGTGCTCATCACCTTCGCGATCGCCCACACGAGCACCTGCATCACGCCCACGTGATAGAGGATCGACATCAGCGCGGACATGAAGATGATCACGAGCAGGCCCGTGCCCGCGAACGCGAAGATGAAGTCCGCGCCGCCATCGGTCGAGAGGTGCCCGAACACGGCCTGCGCGCCCGGCACGGTCTTCGAGACGAGCCGGTCGATGAAGCGCGCGGCGCCTTCGAAGAAGGCGCGCCCGAGCTCGGTTCTGGCGACGAGCAGCACGAGCGCCACTTGCAGCGCAAGGCCGCCGAGCACGACACGCCACTGGAACCGACGTCGATCCCACGAAACCGCCCATGCCAGAGCGATGAAGATCGCGACTCCGATCAAGCAGCGCAGGTAGTGCATGCGCTGGCCACTACACCGTCACGCGGTCCACGTGGCAAGCACGAGCGGCTGCGGAGCGTGAGCGTCGACGAGCTCGAACGAACGCTCGACCTGCGCGAGCGCTCGCGCGAGCCCGCGACCCTCGTGGTGCACGCGCGCCAGCACGTCGCCCGCACGCACGGCCGCGCCCTCGAGCGCCTCGAACTCGAGGCCGACACCGAAGTCGATCGCATCGCCGAGTTTCACGCGCCCGCCGCCGAGCTCGCAGATCGCGCCTCCGAGCGCGCGCAGATCGCGCCACGCGAGCACGCCGTCGCGCCGCGCGCGCACCAGCTCGACCCGCGACGCCTTCGGCAGTCGCGCGCGGTCGTCCATGCAGCGCGGGTCGCCGCCCTGCTCCTCGATCACCCGCGCGAAGGTCGCGCGAGCGCTGCCGTCGTCGAGCGAACGCGCGACGCGCGCCCTTCCCTCGTCGAGCGTCTTCGCCAGCCCGCCGAGCCGCAGCATCTCGCCGCCTTGCAGGCACACGAGCTCGCGCAAGTCCGCCGGACCGCGACCCTCGAGGCAGTCGAAGCTCTCCGCGATCTCCAACGCGTGTCCCGCCATGCGTCCGAGCGGACGCGCCATGTTCGTGTGCAGCGCCGTCGCTCGCACGCCGAAGTCGCGCGCGAGAGCGAGCATCGCCTTGGCGAGCGCCTCGCCGCGCGAGGGCTCCACCATGAACGCGCCCGATCCGAACTTGACGTCGAGCACGAGCGCGTCGAGGCCTTCCGCGAGCTTCTTCGACATGATCGAGCTCGCGATCAGCGGGATCGACTCGATCAGGCCCGTCACGTCGCGCAGCGCGTAGAGCTTGCGATCCGCGGGCACGATGTCCGGCGTCTGCCCGCCGAGCGCCACGCCCGTGCGCTCGAGGCAACGCGCGAAGTCCGCCTCGCAGAGCTGCGTGCAAAAACCCGGGATCGCTTCGAGCTTGTCGAGCGTGCCGCCGGTGTGCCCGAGCCCGCGCCCCGAGATCATCGGCACCGCGAGCCCGCAGGCCGCCACCGCCGGCGCGAGCGGGATCGAAACCTTGTCGCCGATGCCTCCGGTCGAGTGCTTGTCGACCTTCGGCCGCGAGATGCCGGGGAACTTCATCACGCGCCCGCTCTCGAGCATCGCGCGCGCCCACACCGCGAGCTCCGCCTCTTCCATCCCGTGGATGAAGATCGCCATCAGGAGCGCCGACGCATGGTAGTCCGTGATCTCGCCCGCCACGTAGCCCGTGATGAACTCACGGATCTGCGCATCGGAGAGCCGGCGCCCGTCGCGCTTGGTCGCGAGGATCCCGCGTGCGTCCATGGCTAGCGCGCGATCTCGCGCCAGAAGGAGCGGCCGGGGCCGACGGGGGCGAGGCCGAGGAACTCCTCCACGGTCGCGCCGATGTCGGCGAAGCTCTCGCGCGTGCCGAGCGCGGCGCCGGGGCGCACGCGCGCTCCGGCGGCGAGCACGGGCACGTACTCGCGCGTGTGATCGGTCGTCTGCGTGAACAGCGGATCGTTGCCGTGGTCGGCGGTGAGCAGCACGAGGTCGTCGGGCCGAAGGCGCGCTTGGAGCTGCGCGTACTGCGCGTCGAATTCCTCAAGCGCCGCGCGATAGCCGCGCGGGTCGCGGCGATGTCCGTAGAGCATGTCGAAGTCGACGAGGTTCACGAACACCAGTCCGCCTTCCTGTGTCGCCGCGAGCTCGATCGTGCGCTCCATGCCATCGCGATTGCCCTCGGTGTGCACCGAGTGCGTCACGCCCACGCCGGCGAAGATGTCCTCGATCTTGCCCACGCCCGTGACCGGCAATCCCTCGCGCGCAAGGCGCACGAGCGCGGTCTCGTGGAACGGCTCGAGCGAATAGTCGCGGCGGTTGTACGTGCGCTTGTAGCTGCCCGTCTCGCCGACGAACGGCCGCGCGATCACGCGGCCGACGCCGTAGGGATCGAGGATCTCGCGCGCGATCTCGCAGCAGCGATAGAGCCGCTCGAGCCCGAAATGCACTTCGTGGCACGCGATCTGGAACACGCTGTCGGCGCTGGTGTAGACGATCGGCTTGAGCGTGCGCACGTGCTCCTCGCCCAGCCGCGCGAGCACCTCGGTGCCCGACGCCGGTGCGTTGCACAGCACGCCCGGTACGCCCGCGCGCGCCACGAACGCATCGATGATCGCGGGCGGAAAGCCGTTCTCGAACACGGGGAACTGCGCGTCGAGCACGCACCCCATCATCTCCCAGTGCCCCGTCGACGTGTCCTTGCCCGGACTGCGCTCCGCGCAGCGCCCGAACGCGCCCAGCGGCGTCGCGGCGCGCGCCACGCGCGTCACACCCGGCACGTGCCCGAGCCCGAGCCGCACGAGGTTCGGCACTTCGAGTCCGCCCGCGCCCGCGACGATGTGGTCGAGCGTGTGGGTACCGCCATCGCCGAAGCTCTCCGCGTCGGGGAGCGCCCCGACGCCGAGCGAGTCGAGCACAATCAAGAAGACGCGTTTCACGGTGAGCGATCTGTGGTGCGCTCGCGCCTCAGCCGCGCCGCGCGCGCACGGCCTGCTCGATCAAGTTCTTGACCGCGTTCTCCATCTCCTCGACCCACTCCGCGCCGAAGTCGCGCTCTAAGATCTCGCGCTCGGAGAATTCGTAGCGGCCCGAGCGCGGGTCGAAGTCGAACTGGTAGTCGTGCTCGCTGCCGTCGTCCTCGGTGACCATCACCAAAACGATGTTGTTGGGGGCGTCGAGTTCGCAGCGAAACGTGGCCATGGGAGGTGGGCGGGGGTCGAAGTCACCGAAAGCAGGGAAACCAAGGTAGCGTAGGCGCTCGGTGCGGCAACAGAGGGCCTTGGAGGGGCTCGCGCGGAAGGCCTGCGCGCGCGCGGCGGCCGGTGTGGCTGGACAGGCGCGGCGAGCTGGAGCACGATGCTCTCGATGCGTTCGCTGTTCGTGCTCGCGCTTTGCCTCGCGCCGCTGCTGTGCGGATGCGCGGGCTGGACGCCGGTGTTGCGAGACGATTCGTGGACGCTGTTCGTCAGGGACGGCGAGAGCGTCGACATCGCGCGCTTCGGCGAGGCGCTCGAACCCGCCATCGCGGCCGTCGAAGAGCGCATGGGCGCCTTCTCTCGACCGGTGCGCGTGCACGCGCTCGACCCGCAGTCGCGCGACTGTGCGCCGAGGGATGGACCCGCCACGGGCGAGCTGCAAATGGTGCCCGACATCGGTCCGGCCCGCGTGCGCGCCTACCACGTGCGCAGCGGCATCTTCAGCCTCGAGCCCTCGGGCGTGTTCCTCGCCACGAGCGACGCCGCGACCGCCGTGCACGAGCTCGTCCACGCGCGCATCGCCGACCTCGGGCTGCGCCTGCCGCTGTGGTTCGAGGAAGGCCTCGCGTCGTACTGGGGCGACGGCGTGGCGCACGGCGGGCGCTGGCACGGGGACGGACTGGCCTGCTGGCCCCTGCGCGAGCTGCGCGATCTCGAGGCGAGCGACGCCGAGCTCGAGCGCTGGATGAAGCTCGAGGCGAACGACGACTACGACTCGCGCGACAACCTCGTGGCGCACTTCCTCGGCTGGGCGATCGTGTTCGATCTCGCGCGCGAGCATCCCGACGAGGGTTGGCGCGCGTGGTACGAACGCTTCGAGCGCGAGGCGCGCGAACGCGGCCCGATCGCGGCCGCGCGCGCGCGGCTCGAGCGCACGCTCGATCGCGAGACGGAGCGCCGCTGGCTCGATCGCCTCGGCTTCGAGGATCCGGGTGCGCGCATGGCGCTCGCCAAGGGCCTGTGGAAGCTGCGCAGCCCCGAGGTCGTCGACCGCATGCTCGACGCGCTCGAGCGCGAGCTCGATCCGCAGGTGCGCGTGACGCTCGCGCTGAACGTCTTGCTCGCGAGCGGCGAGACGCGGCTGGGGCGCACGCGTTGGAACCGCGTCGGCAACGTCGCGCTCCCGGCCCTGCGCGAAGGCCAGCTCACCGATCCGCGCGAGCAGGAGGCGCTCGGCGCGCTGTACGACTCGATGCGGCGTTGGGACTCGCGCGGAACGCGCTCCCGCGACGCGCTCGACCTGCTCTCGCGTCTGTGGGAGGAGTGAGCGACGCGCTCAGTCGCGCTCGCTGCGACGCACGGCCTCGACCTTCGCCCTGCCGTCCGTCTTGGCGCGGTACATGGCCTTGTCCGCGCGCCGCAGGAGCGTCTCCGGTTCGTCGCCATCGTCGGGGTACAGCGCGAGTCCGATGCTCGCGGACACCTGCAACGCGGCGCCCTGCCACTCGATCGGCTGCCCGACCGCGGCGACGAGCTTCTCCCCCACCTTGCGCGCTTCGTCGGGCCCAGCGACAGCCGGGAGCAGCAGCACGAACTCGTCGCCGCCCAGACGCGCGACGGTGTCGCCCGCGCGCAGCGTCGATGCGAGTCGCCGCGCCGTCGTCTGGAGCACGTAATCGCCGGCCTCGTGGCCGTACGTGTCGTTGACGCGCTTGAAGCCGTCGAGATCGAAGTACATCACGCCGAGCACCTGCTTGCCGCGCCGCGCGTGCGCGAGCTCGAGCTGGAAGCGATCGAGCAGCGAGACGCGATTGGGAAGGCCGGTGAGGTCGTCGCGATAGGCGAGCTTGCGGATCGCCTCCTCGTCCTCCTTGCGCGAGCGAATGTCGCGGAACACGATCACTTCGCCGAAGCGCTCCTCGCTCGCGGAGAGGATCGCCGAGCGCGAGTACTCGATGTCGATGCGTCGTCCACCGAACACGAACAGCTTGCCTTCGCGCGCGTCGCCGATTCCCAATTCCGCGAGCTCGACCACGGGCGGCCGGACCGGAGCGTCGACGTCGCGCACGATGAACACGTCGCCGAGCGGGCGTCGCAGGAGCTGCTCGCGCGGGCGTGCGAGCATGCGCTCGGCGGCGTTGTTCACGAAAACGACATGCCCGCTCGTATCGACGGAAATCACGGCCTCCGACAGCCCTCGCAAGGTCGTCACGGCCCAGCTGCGCACGCGCTGCAGGTCGCGCTCGCTCCGCAGACGCATCACCGAGAGCGCAGCGGCGATCGAAATGGCGAACAGGTTCGAGCAGCGTCCGAGCACGATTTCGTGCAGGTCATCTTCGAGCACGTGGTGCGCTGGAATGGCGGCCAGCACCAGCGCAGCGCACACCAGCGCCGCCGCGATCGTCAGCTCGCGGCGACCCAGCCACAGCGTCAAGAGCACCGGCACCGAGTACACCACCCCGATCGAGGAGTGCGTGTCGACGAGCAGATCCGTGCCGAACGTGAGCGCCACGAGTCCGAGGATCGTGTAGCCAAGGTAGAGCGGCCTGCGCAGCAGCACGCTCCCCGTCGCGAGCCCCGGCTCCTCGTCCAGCAGGTTCATCGGTGCTAGGGAACACTCTGCTCCCGCGCATGTCGAGACGCACGCTGCGGAAAGCGACGGCGACGGGGGCGGCTTGGTAGAGTCTATCGCGAACGCCCAGCGCGGTCGGAACCTCGACCAGCGCTCGCAGAACAGGACCGCGATGCAGACCCTTGCCAAGCCCAGCCTCGAGAGCCTCCGCCCGCACTTCCAGCACTGGGAGAAGGTCGGTGACCTGATCGACCAGTGCATCGACCTGATGCTCAACCTGCGCCAGAGCGGCCACCCCGGCGGCTCGCGCTCGAAGACGCCGCTGATGGTCGCGGCGACCTTGGGCGTGATGCGCTGGGACGTGCGCCGCCCCGAGCTCGCCTTCGGCGACCGCTCGGTGCTCGTCGCCGGCCACTGCAACCCCGTGATCTACGCGATGCTCGCGGTCTACAACGAGGCGCTGCGCCTGCGCCACGCACAGACCGGCGATCCCAGATACCTCGTGCCGCACGCCAAGGAGCGCCAACTCACGTGGGAAGACCTGCTGTGGCTGCGCCACAACGGCCACCTGCCGGGCCACGCGGAAATGGAGGGCAAGACGCTGTTCTTCAAGTTCAACACCGGCCCCTCGGGCCACGGAGCTCCCGCCGCGCTCGGCGAGGCCATGGCGCTCAAGCACGCGGGCGCGGGCGACGTGAAGGTGTTTGCGATCGAGGGCGAGGGCGGCCACAGCGCCGGCGCCCACCACGAGGTCAAGAACTCCGCGTTCGGCCTCGGTCTCGACAACCTGATCTACCTCTTCGACTGGAACGACCACGGCATCGACCATTTCGCGAACAGCGAAGTCGTGCACGGCACTCCGGTGGAGTGGTTCGAGCCCTACGGCTGGCGCGTCGCCGGCACCACGGAGGGCGAAAACTACGAGGCGATCACCAAGGCGCTGCTCGAGATCGTGTGCGCCGACTCGACCGGCGGCCGCCCGGGCTGCGTGTGGGTCAAGACGCGCAAGGGCCGCGGCTACCACAAGTTCGACTTCCACTCCCACGGCGCCGCCCACAAGCGCAACAGCGAGCTCTTCTGGAAGTGCCGCGAGGACTTCGCGCGCAAGTACGGCGTGACCTTCGAGGGCGCGGGCGACACGACCGACCCCGGCGAGTCGAAGTGCCGCGAGCAGAGCGAGTCGTGGTTCCGCACCGTCTTCAGCGTGCTCGCGAACGACCCCGATCTGATGGAGTACCTCGCCGACACGCTGGTCGAGATCGGCGAGAGCGTGCCGGCGAGCTCCGAGGGCTTCCGCCTCCAGAGCAAGGTCAACCTCGCCGAGGACACGAGCTGGCTCGACCCGCACAAGCTGCCCGCGGAGCTCTTCGCCGCGCCGGGCACGGCGATCGCCAACAAGAACGCGTTCCAGACCTTCGGCTCGTGGTTCAACGCCTACGCGCGCGAGAAGATGGGCCGTCCGCTCGTCCTCGCGTGCTCCGCGGACCTCGCCGAATCGACCGGCATCTTCGGCTTCGCCAAGGATTTCGGCGCCGCCAAGAATTTCGGCTGGTACGAGCGCACGAAGAACCCGCACGGCTCGCTGCTCCCGCAGCAAATCACGGAATTCACCAATTCAGGTCTCACGGTCGGCCTCGCGACGGTCAACATGAGCTCCGAGCCGGAAAAGGAATTCCTCGGCTACTGGGGCGCGTGCTCGACCTACGGCTCGTTCTCGTACCTGAAGTACGGGATGTTCCGCCTCTTCAGCCAGCTCGCGCAGGACTGCCCGCTCAAGGTCGGCAAGACGATCTGGGTCGTCGGCCACTCGGGCCCCGAGACCGCCGAGGACAGCCGCACGCACTTCGGCATCTTCTCACCGGGCGTGACGCAGCTCTTCCCCGACGGCCACGTGATCAACATCCATCCGTGGGAGCACAACGAGGTCGCGCCCGCGCTCGCCGCCGCCCTGCGCTGCAAGCAGCCGATCGTGGCGATCCACCTGACGCGCCCCAACGTCAAGGTCCCCGACCGCGCCGCGCTCGGCATCCCGTCGCACCTCGACGCCGCCAAGGGCGCCTACGTGATCCGCGACTTCGATCCCCAGCGCCCCAAGGAAGGCACGCTCATCATCCAAGGCACCAGCTCGACCGAATCGCTCTACGCGCTGCTCCCGCGCTTCGCCAAGGGCGAGGGTCCGAACGTGAAGCTCGTGCAGGCCGTCTCGTGGGAGCTTTTCCAGCTCCAACCCCAGTCCTACCGCGACAGCGTGCTCCCGTGGTCCGACTGGATGGACTCCACCTGCATCACCAACGGCGCCCGTCGCCTGATGCACGATTGGCTGCCGCACAAGCTCGCCGAGGAATACGTCCTTTCCAGCGACTGGGACAACCGCTGGCGCACCGGCGGCAACGTCGAGGAGCTCAAGAAGGAAGCGCGCATCGACCCCGACTCGCTGTGGTCCGGCATCGCCCGCTTCGCCGCCGACCGCCCCAAGCGCCTCTCCCGCATGGGCCTCGAGTAGCGTCCACGCCCCACCGTCACTTCACTCGCGGGCCGCCGTGCTCCCACGCACGCGCGGCCCGCGCCGTGTCCCATCCCTCCGCCCAAAAGCGCCGCGGCGTGATGCCAAGGCGAGCGGACGAGCACCGTTTCCAAACCGCCCAAAGAAAAACCGGAATTTCTGTCACGCGCGATTTCGCCGCGTCCAATGCGGGAGAAAATCCACGGCCCCGACAACGATTGGCTCATCGTCGTTGGTTGCCCGATCGTGCAAAGCACTGGTCGAGGTGCGCTCTGCGTCCTACGATCCAAGTCCGATAGGAGCGAGCACTGTGCTCGGTGAGAATTTCGCCCCATGACGTCGAACGAGCCCCGACCGCCCGCGGATGGAACGCCTGATGACGAGCGCGGTCCGTTCGACGTGCCGCGCGAATTGCAGAGGCACTTGCCGGGATTGCGGGCATTCCTGAGGGCCCGCGCGGGTCCGGGAGTGCGTGCGCGGCTGCGAAACTCGGACCTCGTGCAGGCCGTGTGCGTCGAAGTGCTCGAGCACGCGCCGTGCGCGAGCTTCGCCAACACCGCGGCGTTCCGTGGCTGGCTCTACACGACCGCGATGCGCAAGCTCGTGGACAACAAGCGCTGGCTGACGGCCGAGAAGCGCGACATGGCGCGCGATCGACCGCTCGGCGAGCAGCAGGGAGAGGAAGACGCGTCCTTCGTCGCGTTCGCTTCGGAGCTCACGCCGAGCATGGAAGTGATCGGGCGGGAGCGCGTGCGGCAAATCGAGGCGGCGCTCGACGCACTTCCGGAAGCGCAACGTGAAGTGCTGCTCCTTGCCCGCATGGTCGGTCTGACGCATGCGGAAATCGCGGCGCAAACGGGGCGCACCGAGACGTCGTGTCGGCAGATCCTGCGCCGTGCGTTGTTGAAGCTCGGCGAGGAGCTGCAGCGGCGCGGCTTCGACCTCGGCAAGGGCTAGAACCACCGATCCACACGCTGGCGTTCCCACACGCCCCACTACGCATCATGAAGCCAACGACGCCCCCGGACAGGGAACCGAACGAGAGCTCGACTCGCGCGAGCTAGACTTCGAGCGCGACCAGCCCCGCGCAGCGCCTCTACCTGGAGTTCGCGGATTGCGGAGCGGAGCTTGCGAAGGACGAATTCGCGGCGCAGTTCGAGCGATTGTGCGAGTTGCATCCCGCACATGAGGACGAGTTGCGGAGGCTGCGCGCGCTCGAGGCGGGCGTCGAGCGGCTGCTCGAGGGCGGGCTTGAGTTCTTCTGGCTCGAGGGCGGCGGCGCGAGCGAGCCGCGGAGCGCCGAGGGGCTCGCGCGCGACAGCACGCCAGCGGGCGAGTGACGACGTCCGTGACGAACCTCCGCCGCTGCTGGGCGCGGCACTGCGAGGGCGCAACTCGGCGCCGTGCGGCCCTGCGCGCCCGGGCCTGTGCGGGCGGCTAGACTGCCGCAATGAAGACGCTTCGCTCCGGCACGCTGGTCCTCGCGGCACTGCTCTGGGTTTCGTCGATCGCTCGCGCGCAGGATCGACTCAAGTCGATGCCGGGGTACGAGCGGTACCAAGCGGCGGGGAGGAAGGCGGGGAGCGCGTGGAAGTCGGGTGCGCTCAGCGTCGAATGGGACGCGAGCGGCAAGGCGCTGTCGTACCGTCGCGATGGCAAGACGCTGCGCTACGAGCTCGGGGCGGCGGAGGCGGTCGAGGTGCCGAAGGAGGCGCGCGAGGAGCAGCGCGGCGAGGCGGGGGCGCGGCGCGGACCGGCGCCGGAGCGCGGGCGGCAGTTCGCGAGCGCGCTCGCGCCGAACGGGAAGCTGGAGGCATTCCACAAGGATCGCAACCTGTGGCTGCGCGAGGCGGACGGCGCGAACGAACGCGAGGTCACGACCGACGGCGACGCCTCCAAGCGCACGAAGTACGCCATCGGCAGCTGGGTGTACGGCGAAGAGCTCGATCAGAACACGGCCATGTGGTGGTCGCCCGACAGTGCGAAGCTCGCCTTCTATCGCTTCGACGAGAGCGGCGTGCGCGACTTCTACCTGCAGCTCGACCAGACCAAGGTGCAGAGCACCATGGACATCGAGGCCTATCCGAAGGCGGGCAGTCCCAATCCGGTCGCCGAGCTTCACGTGCTCGACCTCGCGAGCGGCGCGATCACCAAGGTCGACGCGCGCGGGGGGGCGCCGTTCACCGACGAGGTCGTCGGCCACTACGTGTACGACGTGGCGTGGACGCAGGACTCGCGCGAGCTACTGTTCCACCGCACGAATCGCTGGCAGAACGTGATGGAGCTCGTGGCGGCCGATCCCTCGAGCGGTGCGTGCCGCGTGATCGTGCGCGAGGAGTGGCCGGAGAGCTGGACCGAGAACTCGCCGTCGATCACGTGGCTGGCGGACGGCGTGCGTTTCCTGTGGGTCTCCGAACGCACGGGCTTCCGCAACTTCTACTTGTACGAGCTCTCCGGCAAGCTGCTCGCGACCGTCACCGCGCACCCGTTCGAGGTGGCGAGCGTCGTGCGGGTCGACGAGGGCTCGAACACGCTGTTCTACATGGCGCGCAGCGGCGACAACCACATGAAGTTGCAACTGCACCGCGTCGGCCTCGACGGTAGCGGCGAGCGGCGGCTCACGGATCCGACGCTGAATCACGCGGTGACGCTCGCGAGCGATGGCGCGCACTTCGTCGACGTGGCGCAGGCGCACGCGACGCCGCCCGCGACGCGGATCGTCGATGCGGAGGGCAAGGTCGTGCGCGAGCTCGCGGCGAGCGACCTCGGCGAGTTCGAGAAGCAGGGCTTTCGCCGCGTCGAGCTCTTCACCTACAAGGCCGCCGACGGCACGACCGACCTGCACGGCCTGCTGCACTTCCCCTCCGACTTCGATCCCTCGCGCAAGTACCCGCTGCTCGTCAGCGTCTACGCGGGCCCGGCGACCAACGGCGCGAAGGAAGCGTTCACGACGCCGAGCGGGCTCACGGAGTACGGGTTCCTCTACGCCACGCTCGACTCGCGCAGCGCGGCGGGCCGCGGCAAGCGCTTCCTCGACGCGATCTATCGCAAGCTCGGCACGGTCGAGATCGACGATCAGGCGGCGGGCGTGAAGGAGCTCGCGAAGCGCGCCTACGTCGACGGCTCGAGGGTCGGCATCTTCGGCACGTCCTACGGCGGCTACGTCTCCGCGCTCGCGGTGATGCGCCATCCCGACACCTTCGCGGCCGCGGTCGCGTGCTCGGCGGTCACCGACTGGCGCCACTACGACACGATCTACACCGAGCGCTACATGCGCACGCCGGAGGTGAACGCCGAGGGCTACGACGCGGGCAGCGCGGTCAAGCTCGCGGCGAACCTGAAGGGGCGGCTGATGCTCTTCTACGGCACCGCCGACAACAACGTGCACCCCAACAACACCATGCAGCTCGTGGCGGCGCTGCAGCGCGCGGGGAGGAGCTTTGACCTGCAGGTCGGGCCGGACGTCGGCCACGCGGCCATGAACCCCGAGCGCATGATGGAGTTTTTCATCGAGCACCTCGTGCTGCGCCGCACGCCCTGAGCGAGGCGGCCGATTTTCGGCCAATGTCGTATGGACGGCGCGGATTGTCTCGTTCTATCGTGCCGGATGTCACGATCCAAAAGCGAGACATTCCAATGACAAGCTGGCATCCGCACATCGAACAGGGCGACGAGCCCATCTACGTCACCATCGCGTCGGCGCTCTACCGTGACATTCAGGAGGGTCGGCTCGCTCCCGGGACCCGTCTACCCACCCACCGCGCCCTCGCCCGACGGCTCGCGTGCAACGTCGGCACGATCACGCGGGCCTACGCCGAGGCGGCGCGCCGCGGCTTGATCGATGGCGAGGTCGGCCGCGGCAGTTTCGTGCGCCACCCCGCCGCGCGCGGTCGCCTGACGACTCCGCCGCCCGAGTCGATCCCCGAGGGGCTCGTCGACCTCGCCTTCAACCTGCCCGCGGGCGGTCCGAGCAGCGCCGAGCGCTCCGAGGCCTTGGCCGAGCTCGCGGCGCGCGCCGACCTCGACGGCCTGTTCACCGGCTACCACCTGCAGGGTCTGCCCGCCCACCGCGCGGCCGGTGCGCGCTGGCTCGCCGAGCGCGGTGTCGATTGCGCGAGGGAGCGCATCCTCATCACGGGCGGCGCCCAGCACGCGCTCGCCGTCGCGCTCGCCACCTGCGGCCAGCCCGGCGACGTGATCCTCGCCGAAGCGCTCACGTACACCGGACTCAAGCCGCTCGCGCGACTCTTGGGTCAGCGCCTGCAGCCGGTCGAGCTCGACCATCAAGGCATCGTGCCCGCCGCGTTCGAGGCCGCGTGCGTCGGCAAGGAAGTGCGCGCGCTGTACGTGCAGCCGACGTCGCAGAACCCGACCGCGGTCACGCTGTCGCGCGCGCGCCGCGAGGAGCTCGTCGCCATCGCGCGGCGCCACGACGTCGCGCTCGTCGAGGACGACACGTACGGGTTCGTCGATGACTCGGGCACGCCGACGCTCGCGAGCCTCGCGCCCGAGCGCACCTACCACTTCACCAGCCTGTCGAAGAGCGTCTCGTCGGGCCTGCGCGTCGGCTACCTGCTGCCGCCGGTGGGCTCCGATGACGTGCTCGAGCGCGCGATCGGCGCCGTGACGGCCATCGGTTGGACCGCGGCGCCGCTCGTCACCGAGCTCGCGACGCGCTGGATCGAGTCCGGTGTCGCGCGCCGCGTCGCGGCAGAGAAGCGCGGCGAAGCGCGCGCACGACAGGAGCTCGCGCAGCGCATCCTCGGCGACATTCGCACGCCGTCGGGACGCGACGGCTGCCACCTGTGGCTGGAGCTGCCCGAGCCGTGGAGCGCCAACGAGTTCGTCGCGCGCGCACAGCTCGCGGGCGCGGCGGTCTCGAGCGCGGAAGCGTTCGTCGTCGGCCGCGGCAACGTGCCGCCTGCGGTGCGCGTGTGTCTCTCGACGCCGCGCACGCGCGCGGAACTCGAGCGCGGCCTCTCCGCTCTCGCCGCGACGCTGCGCTCGACGCCCGCCAACGCTCCCTCGCTCGTCTGATGCACACGCGGCGCGAGCGCTCGCATCGGAGCGCACGCGCCTCGTGCACGAGATCCAGCGGCGGATCAGCGCTTGCCGCGGCCGCCCTTCTTCTCGGCGCCGAGCTTCACTTCGACGGGAGTGACGTTGCCCGCCTCGTCGACCACGATCGTCGCCTCGGCCTTGCCGAGCTTCTCGTGCCACAGGCGCGCCGTGTGCGCGCCGGGCGGCAAGCCTGAGAGCGTGAAGGCCCCCTCGGCATCCGTCAGAGCGAAGTGATTCGTGTTGGCGACGATCAGCCACGAGTTCATCCACGGGTGGATGTCGCACTTGATCTCGATGCGATCTTCCTTGTCGAGCGTCTGCGACTCGAACCCGCCCGCGCCGACCATCTTGTTGAGCCCCTCGTTCTTCGAGGGATAGCTGTGGACGTTGTGCGAGATCGCGTCGGAGTTGCGGTACTCGACCGTCGTGCCCACGGGGACGATCGCGACGTGCGGCTCGAAGCGACAGGTCTTCTGATCGAGCACCACAGGCTTGGGGAACGCCTTCACGGCCGCACCCGCGAGCTCCACCGTGACCACCACGTTCGCGATGCCGCCGTTCGCGCCCACGAGCAGGCTCTGGTCCTGCGTGTCGACGCTGCCGCAGCCGTCGGACTTCGCGGCGTCGATCGCGAGCGGCTTCGGCGCGGGCTTCTCGCCGTCGAAGAGCACGCGCCCGCTGCTCGGAAGCTGCTTGGGCGCAGGCGGCGGAGCCGTCTCGACTTGCTTCGCGGGCTCGCTCACGTCCGCGGGCTTCGCGAGCGCGGCGACGCCGGGGAAGTCGGGCGCGATGCGCGTCGCGCGGAAAATCGCGCGGGCGTCGCCGGGACCGCCGCCGCCCGGGCCCCCTCCCCCGCCCGGAGGGCCGCTTCGTCCACCACCCGGAGGGCCACTTCGTCCGCCACCCGGAGGGCCGCGGCGATCTCCGCCCGGCGGCCCGCGACGGTCTCCATCCGGCGGCAGCCCGCCCGGAGGACCGCGACGGCCACCCGGACCACCGGGTGCTTCCGTGCCGACGTAGGGGCTCAGGAACTCCCAAGCGACTTCGCCCTGCGGCGTGAATTCGATCACGCGCGCCGTCTCGCCCGCACAGAGCAGCGTGTTGCCGTTGGGCAGACGCTGCGCGCCGGAGATGTGGCCGCAGAAGTCCGGCGAGCGGCGCGTCGAGACGAGCTCGACCTTCACGCCACCCTCCGCGGCGAACGCGTCGTTCAGCGTGTCGGCCGTGAACGACATCGAGAGCTCGTCGGCGCTCGACCACTCGCGCTCGTCGCGCTCGCCGTTGTTGAACACGAGGATGTTCCCCGCGCCAGGCAATCCCGCGGGAATCCACTGCGCGTCGTGCTGGCCGAAGAGCGAGCGCTCGCCCTGCGCCTTGCTCCAACGCGGATTGCCCCAGCGGAAGAGCAGGTCGCCGCCGCGGCCCCAGCGTCCGCCGCTCGAACCGCGCGCTTGCTCCGTGGTCGTCGAGTGGTCGATGAACCACAACTCCGAGAGCTCGCGCGAGCTGAGCACGATCATGTCGAGCTCCGGCGAGTAGTCGATCGAGTTGCAGTGCAGCCAGTCCGCGCCGCGCCCCGGAGGGCCGCCGCGATCGTCGCCGCGCGGCGCGTCATCGCCAACGTAGCCGAGCGAGCGCAGTTTCTCCTGTTCCTCGCGCTCCTCCTGCGTCGGCTCTGGCGCGAGCGTCGAGATGTTGACGTCGATGCGCCGCGGACTCGCGGCCACGCCGCCGAAGCAGGGCAGCTTCTCGTCGCGGTCTTGCACGAGGTGATCCCACGCGTGCCACTCCCACACGACCTTGCCACCGCTCGGACGCACGGGCTCGATCTCGAGCACCATGTCGGGCCACAGTTCCTTGGCGTGCAAGAGCTGCGCGCTGCGCCCCGCGGCGAGACACTCGGCCTGCGTCTTGAGCTCCCACGCGATCACGAGCAGGTTGCCGTTGGGCAGCGGCTCGATGTCGTGGTGGTGCAGCTTCATGGCGTCCGCGCAGACGTACTCCCACACGAGCGCGCCGTCCCAGTCGTACTCACGCACGCGGCCACCCTGCCCGCCGCCGGAGAACACCTCGCTGTCGACGCGCTCGCAGCGCAGCAGGTGACCGTTGGGAAGCAGGTACACCGACTGGCCCGGAGGCGCGTCGCTCTTCCACTCGCGCACGGCGGTTCCACTCGCGTCGACGAGGTAGGTCGACTTCGAGCGCAGCGGCGCGAAGAGCGTGTAACCCGGCGACATCGCGTCGCTCTGGCGCAGGACGCCGCGCTTCTCGCTCGCGCGATCGTCTTGCGCGAGCGGCGGCGGAGGCGGGGCTTGGACGAGGACCGCGAGTGTGACGGCGAGGATCGTCATGGCGCTGGTGTTGTACTGCGCTCGAACCGCGTTTCCGTCCTTGAGTTCCGCGAATTCCGCGCGGGCGCTCGCTGTGCCATGCTGCGCGCGGAGGAGTCCACGCATGATCCACGTTCTGTTCGCCACGGCCGCGCTCGCGCTCGCGGGCGACCGCATCACCGGCGCGAGCTTCGCCACGCGCTCCGAGGTCATCGCACGCCACGGCATGGTCGCGACCAGCATTCCGCTCGCCAGCGTCGCCGCGCTCGACACCCTGAAGGCCGGTGGCAGCGCGGTCGACGCGGCCATCGCCGCCAACGCCGTGCAGGCGCTGCTCGAGCCCACCGGCTGCGGGCTCGGTGGCGATTTGTACGCGCTCGTCTGGGATCCGACGCAGCGCCAGCTCGTCGGCTACAACGGCAGCGGTCGCTCGCCCGCGAGCCTGACGCTCGCCGAGTTCGAGCGCCGCGGCCTCGCGCGCATTCCGTCGCACGGACCGCTGCCGGTCTCCGTGCCCGGCTGCGTCGATGGCTGGTTTGCGCTGCACGCGCGCTTCGGCAAGCTGCCGATGGCGCAGGTCCTCGCGCCCGCGATCGCGCACGCCCGCGAAGGCGCGCCGATCACCGAGCTGGTCGCCTACTACTGGGCGCGCAACGCCGCGATCCTGAAGGAGTTCCCCGGCTTCGCGGACACGTTCCTGCCCCTCGGGCGCGCGCCGGCGAAGGGCGAGCTGTTCAGCAATCCGCGGCTCGCAGCGACGCTCGAGACGCTCGCCAAGGAAGGCCGTGACGCGTTCTACAAGGGGCGCATCGCGCAAGAAATCGGCGCCTACATGGCGCAAAATGGCGGCTTTCTCACCGCCGAGGACCTCGCCGCCCACTCCGGCGAGTGGCTCGCGCCGGTCTCGATCGACTACCGCGGCTATCGCGTGTGGGAGCTGCCGCCCAACGGACAGGGCATCGCCGCGCTGCAGATGCTCAACGTGCTCGAGGGCTTCGACGTGCGCGCGAGCGGCTTCGGCTCGCTCGAGCACGTGCACCGCTTCGTCGAGGCGAAGAAGCTCGCGTTCGAAGATCGAGCGCAGCTCTACGCGGATCTCGGTGCGATGACGGCGCGCGTCGAGGACCTGATCTCGGACGAGTACGCGGCGGCGCGGCGCAAGCTGATCGGCGAGCGCGCGGCGAAATCGGTGCCCGTCGGCAATCCCGCCGTCGACGAGGGCGACACGATCTACCTCACCACCGCCGACTCGAGCGGCATGATGGTGTCGCTGATCCAGAGCAACTACCGCGGCATGGGCTCGGGCATGACGCCCGGCTCGCTCGGCTTCATCCTGCAGGATCGCGGCGAGATGTTCGACCTCGCACCCTCTCGCGCCAACAGCTATGCCCCGCGCAAGCGGCCGTTCCACACGATCATCCCCGGCTTCGTGACGAAAGACGGCGAGCCGTTTCTCTCTTTCGGCGTGATGGGCGGCGCCACGCAACCGCAGGGCCACGTGCAGATCGTGACGAACATCGTCGACTTCGGCATGAACATCCAAGAGGCCGGCGACGCGCCGCGCATCCTGCACGATGGCTCGTCGGAGCCGACGGGCGAGCGCATGCACGACGGTGGGCGCGTGTTCCTCGAGTCGGGCTTCGAACCGGAGGTCGCGCGCGAGTTGGTGAAGCGCGGCCACGCGCTCGGCACCAACGTCGGCGACTTCGGTGGCTATCAAGCCATTCGCTGGGATCGTGTGCAGCGCGTGTACTACGGCGCTTCCGAGAGTCGCAAGGACGGCTGCGCCATCGGCTACTGAGGCGGCGCGGTTCGAGCGCGCGGCGCGCAGTCGCTCGCGCGAGGCTCGAGAGAGCCCGCGGCGGGTTCGAGCGGCCTGCCGCCCGCTCTAGCAGGCCGGTGAACCGTGCGCCGCCTCGAGCAGCGGCAGCCGCGCGACGATGAGCGCACCGAGCGCCGCCCCGCCACAAACCGCCACGACCTGCATGGGCGCGAAGTCCCCGCAGACGAGGCTGATGGTCACGCCCAGCGCGAGTCCCAACCACGCCACGCGTCGAGTGCGACGGCGAATGCCGTGGTGGAGGTTCCAGTCCGCGAGCACGGGGCCGATGCACGGCAGACGTTGGATCGAGGCTCCCAGCCGCGGCGAGCTGCGTGCAAAGCTCCAGCTCGCGAGCAACGCGAACGGCGTGGCGGGCACGAGCGGCAGCAGGACGCCGAGGACGGCGAGGACGAGCGCGACGCTTCCGAGCAGCAGGTGCAGGGCGCGCATGGTGGGCTCCGATGTGCGACGGCGGACTTGGGATGCGAAGGGCCGCTGGAGAGTCCCGCGCGAGGCTCGGCGCTTCGGCTGGGGTCGAAGGCCGAGATCTCGCGCGGGACGGTCCTGACGGTCGGCGCTCGCAGGTGCGCCGCTCGCCGCGGTGAGAGAGGGCGCCGCGCGGACTCGCGTCCGCGCGGCGGTGCTGAAGCCGGCGCTCTCGCGCCCCACCGGCCTCAGATCTTGAACTTGCCGACCAGCTCGTGGAGGCCAGCCGCCATGCGGGCGAGCTCGGTGGCCGCGCGCTGAGCATCGCTCGCGCCCGTCGCGGTGCTCGCCGCCGCGGTCGAGACCGCGCCGATGTTGGTCACGATCTCATTGGCGCCGCGCGCGGTCTCCGCCACGTTGCGCGCCATTTCCTGCGTCGTCGCGCTCTGTTCCTGCACGGCGCCGGCGATGGTCGTCTGCGTCTGGTGGATGTCGTGGATGATCTTGTCGATGCGACCGATCGCGTCCACGGCGTTGCGCGTGTCGCCCTGAATCGCCTCGATGCGGCGGCCGATGTCCTCGGTCGCCTTCGCGGTCTCCTTGGCGAGCTCCTTGACCTCGTGCGCGACCACCGCGAATCCGCGACCGGCCTCGCCTGCGCGCGCCGCCTCGATCGTCGCGTTGAGCGCGAGCAAGTTCGTCTGCTGTGCGATGCCGGTGATCACCTTGATGACCTGACCGATCTCCGCGGACGACGTGCCGAGCTTCGAGACCGTCGTGTTCGTCGTCTGGGCGACATCGACGGCTTCGCTCGCCACGCGCGAGGCGCGTTCGGCGGACGTCGCGATTTCCTTGATGCTGGCCGTCATCTCCTCGGTGCCCGCGGCGACGACCTGCGTGTTGTGGCTCACGCGCGTCGACGCCTCGGTGACGACCTTCGACTGCACCGCCGTTTCCTCGGCGTTGGCGCCCATCTGGCTCGACACCGATGTGAGCTCCTCGGCCGCGCTCGAGAGCGCGTTCGACACGTCGGCGATCTGCGAGATCGAACCGCGCAGCTCCGACACCAGACGCGCGAGACCGCTGCCCATCTGGCCGATCGCATCGTCGCCCGTGACCGTGACCTTCTGGGTCAGGTCGCCCGAGGCGGCGGCGTTGACGGTCTTGAGCATCGCGTCGACCTTGTTGCGCAACTCCTCGGCCTGCGCCCGCTCGCGCTCCGTCGCTTCACGCACCTTGCGCTCGTTGGCGAGCTTCTCCGTGATCACTTCCCAGGTCACCATCGCGCCGATGTACTCACCCTTGCCGCCGAGCATCGCGGAGACGTTGAGCGCGAGCGTCTCGGTGCCGAGTTGGATCTGGGCGGAGTGCGGCAGGTTGCGCTTGTCGCCGAGCAGGCGCCGCTGATGACTGGGATTCTTGTGGAAGATGTCGATCGACTGCCCGACGAGATCGCGCGCCTTGATCGGCAAGAGGTGCTCGATGGACTTCAGCGTCTCGAACGACTTGGGGTTGGCGTACGTGATCTTGAAGTCGAGGTCGGCGCACATGACGTTGATCGGCATGTTCTCGATCATCGAAGTCGTGCGCGCGATGTCCGCCTCCTTGCGGAGCTTCTCCGTGATCACTTCCCACGTGACCATCGTGCCGACGAGTGTGCCGGAGTCGTCGCGCATCGCCGTCACGAGCAGGGCGAGCGACTCCGCACCGAGCTGGATCGTCGCGCGGTGTGGGAGATTGGCGGGGTTGGAGAGCAGCTTGCGCTGGTGCGAGGGGTTCTTGTGGAAGATGTCGATCGACTGGCCGAGGACGTCCTCGGGCGCGATCGGAAGCAGATGGCGGATCGAGCGCAGCGTCTCGAGCGACTTGGGATTCACGTAGGTGATCTTGAAGTCGCGGTCGGCGCACATGATGTTGACCGGCGCGTTCTCGATCATCGCGCGCATGCGCGCGTTGTCGGCTGCGGCGGTTTCCTGACGGGCCGTGGTAGCGAGGGAAGGTGCGACGTCGATCGGGTTCGGCATGGTCGAGTGGGGTTGCTTGGGGCGCTGAGCGATGGGGAGTAGTGGGGAGAGCGAGCGGCCGCGTTCCCCGGCCAGCGGGGACACGCGCTCGATCGCACCGTGCGCCTTTCGGAGCCCTGTGTTTCAGGCTTGAGACAAATCGGAGCTTCGAAGACGTGCGTACCTGCCGCGGGCTGTGCGCGTAGGTGGGCGACATGGGATAAATCGGCACAAAAAGCGTCTGCTGGCGGCTTGTGTTGGCGTAGCGATGGCACGCGTGGCGTCCATAGCCGATTTCATGGGCGATTTTGTGCGCACCGGCACTGCCCGAGAAACGTCCAGATCACGTCAGACTTGAACCACGGGTGGTCGTCCGCGGTGGCCCGCTCTTCCCGCGAACGCCGCGGCAGCGGCTTGGCGCGCGGGCCCAAAATCGGCGCTGCGCGCCGCTGCTCAGCACTACTCAACTCTGCGACGTGTCGCGCGCGCTCGCCTGCGCGTCGAGCGCGGCCACGCGAACAAGTGCGGAGCAGCGCGGATGCGCCGAGTCAGTCTCTCCGTTCCGTGAGCTACGAACGCGTAACGGCGTGCGACTCGCAACCACCGCGCGGCGGCGCGCGCAGCGCTCGGAACGGCGCTTGCTGTGCAGCACGCGCAACCTGCTAGGTTCGCCCCGCCGCCCCACGCTCGCCCCCCCCGACGCTCGACCGACCATGAGTCTTCACCGCCTGCTGTCGCTCGCACCCATCGCGCTCTCTCCGCTCGTTGCGGCTCAGTCGAGCGCCGCGCCCGCCAAGGCCGAGCCCTGGCGCCTCGAGTCCGCACTCGGCCTCCCGGAGTGGCTCTCGCTCTCGGGCACCCAGCGCACGCGCTTCGAGTACCTCGACGGGCAGTTCCGCGCCAACAGCAGCAATCCCCCGAAGACCTACGACGACAGCGACCACCTCTTCGCGCTGCGCACCACCCTGCGCGCCGACGTGCGGCTCGAGAGCTTCGTCGCCACCGCCGAGCTGATGGACTCGCGCCAGTACGAGGCGGACGCGGGCTCGGCGCTCGACACCACGACCGTGAATGCGGCCGAGTTCGTGCAGGTCTTCGCCGGCTACGCAGGGAAGGGCATCGTGCGCGAAGGCGACACGACGACGGCCATCGTCGGGCGCCACACGATGGATCTCGGCAACCGCCGCCTCGTGGCGCGCAACGACTTCCGCAACACGACCAACAACTTCGACGGCATCAACCTGCTGTGGGAGAGCGCCTCGAAGAGCTCGCTGCGCGCGTTCTACACGCTGCCGGTGCGCCGCCTGCCGACGGACGAGGCGAGCCTGCTCGACAACGACGTCGAGCTCGACGAGAGCAATCGCCACGTTCAGTTCTGGGGCCTGTACGGCACGCTCGCGGAGCTGTTCCCCAAGGTTCAGGCCGAGCTCTACTGGCTCGAGCTCGACGAGCAGGACTCGGAGAGTCTCGCGACCGCCGACCGCGATCTGACCACGCTCGGCCTGCGCGCCCAGCGCAAGCCAGCCAAGGGCGAGTTCGACTTCGAGCTCGAGAGCGCGTGGCAGTTCGGCAACTCCCACGCGAACACGACCTCGGCCACCGAGCTCGACCACCGCGCGCGCTTCCACCACCTCGAGGCCGGCTACACGTTCGACGCGAGCTGGAAGCCGCGCCTGGCGTTCCAATACGACCTCGCCACCGGCGACGACAGCGCGAGCGACGACAGCGCGAGCGACGGCGAGAACAACCGCTTCGACACGCTCTTCGGCGCACGCCGCTGGGAGTTCGGCCCCACCGGCATCTTCGGCGCCCTCGCCCGCGCCAACCTCGTCTCGCCCGGCTGGCGCGTGACCGCGAATCCCAGCGACGCGCTCGACTTGATGTTCGCGCACCGCATCGCGTACCTCGAGTCCAGCACGGACACCTACACACCGGGCAACGTGCGCGACCCCTCGGGCAACTCCGGCGACGAGGTCGGCCAGCTCGTCGAGCTGCGCGCGCGCTGGAACGTGCTGCCGGGCAGCTTCAGCCTCGACTTCGGCGTCGCTCACCTGTTCGCTGGCGAGTTCCTCGACCGCGCGCCGAACGCCACCGGCAACGGCGACACCAACTACGTGTACCTGCAGACGATGCTCTCGTTCTGAGAGCGACATCGAGCGGCGGCGCGCGCAACTCGACGCGCCACAGGACGCGCTGCCATCGGGCGAAGGCCCAGCGTGCTGCGGTGTCCTGCCACGTCGAGGCCGCGTTCGTCGCGACGGCGAGCGATCCTGCCCGCGGGCTCAGCCCTCGCGCATGCTCTCGAAGGGCAGGTGGGTGTCGGCGAACACCTGCCACAGGCACACGAGGCCCCCGCGCACCTCGGCGCGAATCGCGATCGGAATGCGCCACGCGCGATCCCGGCGGCCGCGGAACGAACCGGACGCGTGCCCCAAGAGCAGCACTCCGCCGGCGCCGGGCTGCTCCTTCTCGATCTCGATCCGGTAGTCGGGGAAGGTGGCGAAGTAGCCGCGCCAGCCCTCCATGAGCGCGTCCCGGCCCTCGAAGCGGCGCCCGTGGGCGTCGACGAAGGCAACCTCGGGAGCGAGCGTGGCGGCCACGCCGAGCGGGTCGCGCCGGTTGATGGCGGCGATCGTGCCGCGCACGGAGTCGAGGTCGGAGCTCACGGCGCCAGAGCCTAGTCGCCCGGCCGTTCGGCGTCGACCCGCGGCGCGGCCCGTTGCCACCGCGCGCGCCACGCAGCACACTCTGCTCCATGGGACGCACGCTCATCCTCGCCGTGGCGCTGCTCGCCGCCTGCGCTTCGACACCCAAGGACAGCTACGGTTTCGGCGTCCATGGCACGCCGCGCGTCGAGGCCACCGCGCTGATCTCGAATCCTGCCCTCTACGACGGCAAGCCCGTGCTCTTCACCGGCACGATCGACACGGTGTGCCAGCGAGCCGGCTGCTGGGTGCGCTTCGGTTCGGGCGACGACGCGCTGCTCGTCACGTTCAAGGACCGCGCCTTCACGCTCCCGCTCGACTGCGGCGGCCGCCGGGCGAAGGTCGAAGGTGTGTTCACGTTGCGCCCCGATGGCAAGCGCACGTTCGTCGCCACCGGCGTGCAACTGTTGTGAGCTCAGGCGCGGCTGACGCTGCCGCGCGAGCCGCCGAGCACACCGAGGTCCGCGAGCACGGCGAGCGTGACGCCGACCGTGTACAGCCCCGACACTTCGCCGTGGCTGTTGATGATCCACGCGTAGGTGATGGTCGTGAGCGGCAGGAACACGAAGCCGAGCAACGGCCACGCCACGCTCTCGTAGGCCGTGTCGAGATAGTCGGCGAGCCACAGCACCACGAGCACGAGCCGCGGGAACGCAAGTCCGAGACAACCGAGAAGACAGCCCATCGTGGGGCTAGTGTCCGCTCCGCGCTCGCGAGGTCAAGCGCCCGTCTCAGGGCACGGAGAGATCGAGCCAATCCCGCAATCGTGCGAGCGCCTGCTGCTGCTCGCCGTCGAGGGTCCCCGAGTTGAGATCGACACCCTCTCGGTCGAGGCCCTCGAGGTCGAAAAACGCGTCCGGCTGGCCCGAGCGCCGGATCAGCTTCCAGCGCCCGTCGCGGATCATCGCGCCCTGCTGCGTGTACGGCCCAAAGCCGTTGGGCTCGAACTTTTCGACCACCACGTGGGACCGCAGCGTCGGTGTCGCGACGTTCTCGAGGTACGGCGCAAGGTCGACGCCGTCGATCGCGCGATTGTCGCCGACGCCCTGCGCAAGGTCCGCGTCGAACAGGCCCACGATGGTCGGGAACAGATCGACGGTCTGCACGAGCGACGCGCAGCGCTGGCCGCGCGCCGCCACCTGATGGCCGGAGATCACCAGCGGCACGCGCACGCCGCCCTCGAACAGCGAGCCCTTCGACTGGCTCGGAATCGACGGCGGGACCACGACCTGCTGGGGCGAGCCGTTGTCGCCGAGCAGGATCACGGTGGTGCGCGCGCGCACGGCGGGGTCGATCCCCGCGAGCAGGCGTCCGAGCTCGGTGTCGAGCGCCTGCACCATCGCGCCGTAGTGCTCGTAGGGCGTGGCCCCCGGATCGCCCGTGAGGGTGTACGTGTGCAGGTGCGCCGGCGGAGCGTGCAGCGGCGTGTGCGCCGCGTTGAAACCCAACCACAGAAACCACGGCTCCGGCATGGCGGCGATGCGGCCGAGCGCGTCGTTCACCTGATCGGTCGTCGCGTACACGTCGCTCGTGTAGCGCACGCCGTTGCGGACCTTCGCGTAGCTGAAGTAGGTCTGGTTGTTGAACAGGTTGCCGAGTGTTCCCTCGAACCACTCGAAGCCCTGCAAGTTCGGATGATCCTCGCCGCCGACGCTCGCGGAACCGAGGTGCCACTTGCCGATCGCGGAGCTCGCGATGGGACGCGGACTGCCGGCCGCGAGCACTTCGGGCAGCGTGCGCTCGCTGAGCTCGAGCGCGGGCTCCGGCAAGAGCTCATCGATCGACTGGCCGATGCCGGTTCGGAACGACTTGCGGCCCGTGAGCACCGCCGCGCGCGTCGGCGAGCAGCTCGGCGACGTGTAGCAGCGCTCGAACAGCACGCCGTCCGCGATCAGCGCGTCGATGTTCGGCGTCGGCGGGAAGCTCGGGTGCACGCCGTAGCTGCCGAGCATGTCGACTCCGACGTCGTCGAGCACGACCACCATCACGTTGGCGGGCTCGGGCGGCGGCGGAACTCCACCGCCCCCGCCGCAGGAGGCGAGCAACGCGAGCGCGACGGGGGTGCTGCGGGTGAACGAGGACATCGATTCGTGAAACGGTCAGCGCTGGGATGCTAGGTCGCTGAAATCGACCTGCAAGCGCGGCTCACTTTCCGAGCGCAAGCCCGCGCAAGACGCCGATTCCCGCGCATGCCACCACGACCCACGCGCTGGGAACTTTCTTCCACGCCAGAGCGCCGAACGCGGCCAGCGCGAGCCCGAGCGCGAAGGCGTCCAACTCGCCCCGCGAATCGACGAGCACCTTGGCCCCAAACCACAGGGCCACCATCCCCACCACGCCGACCACCGTCGCGGTGATGCCCGCGAGCGCCCCGGCGAGCCGCACCGAGCTCCGCAGGCGTTCGATGTAGGGCGCTCCGACGAAGATCCACAGGAAGCAGGGCAGGAACGTCACCCACGTGACCAGCGCGGCACAGAGGGTCGCGCTCGCGAGCGGGGAGAGCGCTCCGCCGGCTCGCCAGCCGCCGAGGAATGCGACGAACTGCACGACCATGATCAGCGGACCGGGCGTCGTCTCCGCCAGACCGAGCCCGTCCAGCATCTCCGGCGCCGAGAGCCAGCCGAAGCGCTCGACCGCCCTCTCGGCCACGTGCGGCAGCACCGCGTAGGCGCCGCCGAAGGTCACGCAGGCCGTCTCGCTGAAGAACAGCCCCTGCTGCACGAGCACGCCGTCCCAGCCCTGCAGGATTCCCGCGAGTCCCACCGGCAGCCACCACAGGAGCAGGCACGCGAGCGCCACGCGCAGGGTCGAGGCGAGCGACACGGGCGCGCTCGGAGCGCTCGTCAGCGCTGCGGCGGGCCGCAGGGCGAAGGCGCCGAAGGCCGCGCCCACCAGCACGAGCGCGGGAAAGGGCAGCCAGTGCAGCGCGCTCGACGCGAGCGCGAACAGGGCCAGCGCGATCCCCTGCCAACGGCGGCACGAGCGCCGAGCGAGCCGCGGGATCGCACCCGCGATCAGCGCCAGCACCGCCGCCTGCAGCCCCGCGAACGCCGCGGCCACCATCGGCACCTCGCCGTGCGCGACGTACAGCCACGACAGCCCCCACAGCAAGAGCGCCGAAGGCAGCACGAACAGCGCGCCGGCCACGACGCCGCCGAGGCGCCCGTGCAACAACCAGCCGATGTAGGTCGCAAGCTGCTGCGCCTCCGGGCCGGGCAGCAACATGCAGAAGTTGAGCGCGTGCGCGAAGCGCTCCTCGTCGATCCAACGGCGGCGCTCGACCACCTCGCGGTGCAGCGCCGCGATCTGGCCCGCGGGCCCGCCGAAGCTGGTGAAGCCCAGTTGCAGCCAGTAGACCAGCGCGGCGCGAAACGAGACCTGCATCGGAGGCCGCGATCCTACGCGAGTGCGCGCGCACGGTGCATGGAACGAGCGTGGCGCGCGGGCTACTCTCGCCGCTGCCATGAAACGCCACCTCGTCCCCGCTCTCGCCCTGCTCCTCGCCGCCGCCTGCCAGACCCCCGACTACGGCCGCGCGCTGCCCGAAGGCGCGCCGGCCCTGCTCAAGCTCGGCAAGGGCGAGCGCCGCCCCGATTTCAAGGCCAGTTGGGCCGACCGCGACGAGCTGCTCGTGGCGCTCGAACGCTCGATCGAGTGGTACGGGCGTCCCTCGTCGAAGGAGCACTTCCCGATCGAAGGCGTCACGCACGCGCGCGCGCTCGCGAGCCTCGCGCACTTCCGCAAGCTGCTCTCGAGCTGCAGGGACGAGCGCGATTTCGACGCGAGCGTCGCGCTCGACTTCGAGATCTACAAGAGCGCCGGCTGGAACGCCAAGGGCGGCGGCGTGCTCTTCACCGGCTACTGCACTCCGATCCTGCCGGGCTCGATGACCGCCGATGCGACCTATCGCTGGCCACTGTTCGCAATGCCCGACGACCTCGTGAAAGGCAAGGATGGCGAGATCCTCGGCCAGAAGCAGGCCGACGGCTCGCTCGCGCCCTACCCGACGCGCGCGGCGATCGAAGCGAGCGCGATGCTCAAGGGCCGCAACCTCGAGCTCGTGTACTTGAAGGACCCGCTCGACGCCTTCGTGGCGCACGTCAACGGCTCGGCGGTGATCGAGCTCGAGGACGGCAGCGAGCGGCGCTTCGGCTATGCGGCCAAGAACGGCCGCGAATACGTCTCGCTCGGCAAGCTGCTCGTGAAAGACGGCCACATCAAGGCCAGCGACGTGTCGCTGGCGACGATTCGCGCCTGGGGCGCCGAGCATCCCGAGCGCTTGCTCGAGTACATCGACAAGGACGACAGCTTCGTGTTCTTCACGGAGATCTACGGCGATCCCAAGGGCAGCCTCAACGTCGACGTCACCGGCGGTCGCACGCTGGCCACCGACAAGTCGCTCTTCCCGCGCGGCGGCATCGTGTTCGTCGACGTCGACGTGCCCGACCGCAGCTCGCCGCTCAACTGGTTCCAGCGCCTGTTCACCAAGGACGAGCGGGCCCACGGCTCGGCCGTCTACGACCGCTTCATGTTCGATCAGGACACCGGCGGCGCGATCCGCACGGCCGGGCGCGCCGACATCTACATGGGCATCGGCCCCCAAGCAGAGTGGACCGCGGGCCGCACGAAGAGCCCGGGCCAGATGTACTACCTCTTCGTGAAGGACGAGGCGCTCCAGTCACGCCGCTAGATCGACCGACCAACCTCCACGGACGAGCTGCCATGCCCAACTACGACGTCGTGAAGTACACCGTCGAGCCGGTCGACGGCGACGACCAGATCGCCGTGACGATTCACGCTTCCGACGGCAACAAGTGGGAGTACGGGATCCCGTTCAACCGCGCGTCGGGCCGCTACCAGTTCCCGGAAATCGACGTGCTCGAGCTCGATTTCGGCGAGGAGTTCGCGCGCGAGCTGGTCGAGCAGGTCGAGGCGCTCGTCGCGAGCCTGTGCAAGTAGCGGCTCACTCGCGCGCGAGGTCCGCGAGCCAACGCTCGGCGGCCTCGACGTCGTCGCCGCTGCGCCGGAGCACTTCGACGTAGCGCCCGCCCGCCGCGAGGGCGAGCTCGCGGTCGCCGCGCCGACGGTAGAACTCGGCGATGCGCCGCAGCACCTTGGTGGCGTTCAGATCGAGCTCGAGCGCGCGGCGGTACTCCGCGCCGGCCTCATCGAGACGCTGCTCGCCTTCGTGCAGCAATCCGAGCAGGAAGTGGCCGTCCACGGAGGTCGGATCGAGCGCGAGCGCGCGCGCGATCCAGCGCTCGGCCAGCGGGGCGTCGAGCGCACCGCGCTCGGCCGCTGGAAACTCGAAGTACATCGTCGCCGCATGCAGCAGGCGAGCCGCATCGCTCTCGCCGAGCGCGAGCGCGTGCTCGTAGGCCGTGACCGCGCCGGCGCAGTCGCCCGCGTCGCGCCGCGCGCGCGCGAGCAACACCCACGTCTGTGCGTCGCCGCCGCCGAGCGCGATGCGACGCTCGAGCAGCGGCGCAGCGCCGAGCTCGAGTCCCAGCTCGAAGCGCAAGCGCGCCAGAGCCAGCAAGGTGGCGACTCGATTGGGATCGAGCTCGAGCACGCGCTCGAGGTGCGGCTCGGCAGCGCGGCGAAAGCCCGAGCGCAGCATCACCTCCGCGAGTCCCTCGCGCAGCTCGATCTGGTCCGGCGCCGTTTCGAGCGCGCGCTCGAGCAGGCGCTGCGCGTTGGCGGGCGACCCCGCCTCGCACAGGGCCATGGCGCACTCCACGTAGGCAGCGGCCGCGCCTTCGCCGCCGCGCTCGCCGAGCTCGTACCACACGCTCGCGGATGCGCTCCAGTCGCCGCGCTCGCCCGCGGCCCGCGCGAGAGTCGGCGAGGCCTTGCGGGGCTCGGCCATGCGTCGCACGCCGAGATCGTCGGACGCGCAGGCGACGAGCGCGATGGCCGCGAGCACGAGGAGGCGCTGGAGCATGGGGCGGCGCGCAGGATAGCGCCGCGCGCGCGCGGCCGTGCGACGAAGCGCGGGCCTTGGCATGATGCAGCCATGACGCAGGCGGACCCGAAGGCGACGGCCCTCGAACTCGAGGCGCTGCTCACGCGCGCCCGCGAGCTCGAGGGTGCCGTGCGGCGCGTGTTCCTCGGCCACGACGACGTCGTGGAACAGCTCTTGTGCGCGCTGTTCTCCGGCGGTCACGTGCTGCTCGAAGGCGTGCCGGGCTTGGGCAAGACCACGCTCGCCAAGGCGCTCGCCGCCGGACTCGACCTGCGCTTCCGGCGCGTGCAGTTCACTCCCGACCTGATGCCCGGCGACATCCTCGGCCTGCGACTCCTCGAGAGCGCCCCCGACGGTCGGCAACTGCTGCGCTTCGAGCGCGGGCCGGTGTTCACGCATGTCCTGCTCGCCGACGAGATCAACCGCGCCAGTCCGCGCACGCAGTCGGCCCTGCTCGAGGCCATGGCCGAGCAGCGCGTGACCCTGTTCGGCGAGACGCATCCACTCGAGGATCCGTTCTTCGTCGTCGCCACCGAAAACCCGATCGAAATGGAAGGCACCTTCCCGCTGCCCGAGGCGCAGCTCGATCGCTTTGCGCAGAAGATCGTGCTCGGGCGTCCGTCGCTCACGGAACTCGTGCGCGTGCTCGACGAGAGCTCGAGCCCGGCTCCCGCGCAGATCGCGCCCGTGATGAACGCGGCCGACGTGCGCGCGCTGCGCCGCTTCGCGCGCCAAGTGCCGCTCGCGCGCGAGTTGGTCGAACTCGTCGCGCGCACGGTGCTCGCCACGCACCCCGATGCGGATGCGCCCGCCGATGTGCGCCGCTGCGTGCGCCACGGCGCGAGCCCGCGCGCCGGACAGGCGCTGCTCGCAGCGGCCCGCGCCCGCGCTCTGCTGCGCGGCCGTCTGCACGTCACGGGCGAGGACCTCGACGCGCTGTGCGTGAGCGTGCTGCGGCACCGCCTGCTGCTCGGCTACGAGGGCGAGGCTTCCGGGGCCGACACGGCCACTCTGGCCCGCTCCGCCCTCGCGCACGCGCGCTCGAAGGCGGCCGTGCGAGCATAGAGCCCGCGCGGGCTGCTACGATTCCGAGCATGGACTGTCGGCTGACGGTGGCGCAGACGAACCCGGCGCTGGGGAACGTGGGCCGCAACCTCGAGGAGCACGTCGCGCAGATCGAAGCCGCGCGCCGTGGCGGCTCGCAGGTGATCGTGTTCCCAGAGCTCTCGCTCACCGGATACTTCCTCAAGGATCAGACCGCCGAAGTCGCGCTCTCGATCGAGTCGCGCGAGTTCGCGCGACTCGCGGAACTCTCGCGCGACATCTCGATCGCGGTCGGCTTCGTCGAGCGCTCCGACGACGGTCGCATCTACAACTCCGTCGCGTTTCTCGAGGACGGCGCGGTGGCGCACGTGCATCGCAAGGTGCACCTCGTCACCTACGGCATGTTCGACGAGATGCGAGAGTTCGCCGCGGGCGATTGCTTCGCGACGTTCCGCTCGCGCCACGGGCGCTTCGGCCTGCTCGTGTGCGAGGACGCCTGGCACGTCTCCAGCGGCTACCAGCACTTCCTCGCCGGCGCCGACGCGCTGATCATCACGAGCTGCAGTCCCGGCCGCGGCGTCGACGGCGGAGCGCGCGAACTCGCCAGCGAGCGCACGTGGCGCACGCTGCTCGAGGCCTATGGGCTCCTGTTCCAGACGTGGGTCGTCTACTCCAACCGCGTCGGCTGGGAGGACGGCGTGTTCTTCTGGGGAGGCTCGCGCGTGATCGATCCCTTCGGCGCACAGTGCGCGCGTCTGGCTGGCCTCGAACCCGGACGCCTCGACGTGCGGCTCACGTCCGACGCCCTGCGCCGCGCGCGCGTGGCGACTCCGCTGCGTCGCGACTCGCGCCCGGATCTGCTCGCGCGCGCGCTCGACCGCCAGTGCGACGGGAGAAACGCGTGAGCCCGCTCGACATCCACCCGCCGCTCGTCGAGCAGCTGCTGGTGCAGTTCCTGCGCGAGGAGCTCGCCAGCGCCGGCTTCTCGCGCGCCGTGCTCGGCATCTCCGGCGGCGTCGACTCCGCGCTCGTCGCCGCGCTGTGCGCGCGCGCGCTCGGCCCGGACAACGTGCTCGGCGTGATGATGCCTTACCGCACGTCGAATCCCGACAGCGAGGGCCACGCGCGCCTGCTCGCGAGCTCGCTCGGAATCGCGACCCGCAAGGTCGAGATCAGCGGCATGGCCGATGGCTATCTCGGCGCCCACGGCATCGACGATCGCATGCGGCGCGGCAACGTGATGGCGCGCTGCCGCATGATCGTGCTCTACGACCTGTCGGTCGAATGGAAGGGCCTCGTGGTCGGCACGAGCAACAAGACCGAGGTCCTGCTCGGCTACTCCACGCAGTGGGGCGACTCCGCGAGCGCGCTCAACCCGATCGGCGATCTCTACAAGCACCAGATCTACCAGCTCTCGCGCCACATGGGCGTGCCCTCGGCGATCCTAGACAAGGCGCCGAGCGCGGACCTGTTCGAGGGTCAGACCGACGAGGGCGAACTCGGCTTCAGCTACGCGGACGCCGATCGACTGCTCCACCACATGGTCGACCTTCGCATGAGCGAGCGCGAGCTCGTCGACGCGGGCTTCGACGTCGATTTCGCGCGCCGCATCGCGGCCCGCATCGCGGCCACGCAGTTCAAGCGCGTGATGCCTTTGATCGCGAAGCTCTCGCAGCGCACGGTCAATCAGGATTTCCGCTACCTGCGCGACTGGGGCCGCTGAGCTCCCAGCGCTCGTGGTCGCGCGCCACTCCGCGCACCACGCGGTAGCCGCGCGCGAGGCCGCCGAGCCGGAAACCCACGCGCGCGAGCAGCGCGCGAGAGGGCTGGTTCTGCGGGAGCACGTACGCGTGCAAATCGCGCAGGCCCAGCTCGCGAAACGCCAGCTCGATCGCGAGAGGGAGTGCCTCGCTCATCAGGCCGCGCCGCGCATGGGTGGCGCCGATCCAGTAGCCGAGGTTGGCGCGCCCCTTGCGCTCGTCGATCTCCCCCACCGTGATCGAGCCGCAGACCGCTCCATCCGACGCGAGCCTCACGAGCCAACGCACGCGCCGGTGCTCGGGCCCGATGCGGAGGTAGCGCGCGAACCACGAGGGCCCGAGCGGATCGACTCCGGGCAGGTGCAGCTCCCACGGCGCGAGGAAGTCCCAGCTCGCGCGACGCAGCGCGAGCACCTCGTCCTCGTCGTCGGCGTGCGGCCTCGCGAGCACGACCTGCGGGCCGCGCGCGACGATGCGCGCCTCGAGCGACTCCCTGCGCGAGCGTTCCATCGCCCGCACTTGTACCGCGGCGCCCGCGTTGCTCAAGCCGGGTCCGCGGGAAGTCCTACGGTCAGGATTGCAGATGACGCGCGAGGTCGTCGAAGTCGATGCCGCCGATCATCGAGCGCTCGATGCGTCCAAGGCGCGCAAAGCGCTCCCGCTCCTCGTCGGAAGCCTCCCCCACGGGCTTGGTCGCCGCGCGGTTTGGCGGGGGCAGGGGCAGGCCGAGCGCGGAGGGGCTGACCGCCGAAGCGAGATCGCGCGCGATGCCCTCGGGCAGCGGGCCGCGGCGATCGAGCGCCGTCCGAGCGCGCACGCACACCTCGAGCGTCTCCTGCAAGTTGCGCTGGATGCGCATGAGCCGGTCGAGGTCCGGCGAGGGGCCGGCGAGCGACTGCTTCACCTTGGCCGTCGCGACCTCGAGCACGGCGATCAAGCAGTTGAGCTTGTTGCGCAGCCGCTCGCGGTACTCCGCGGACTCGAGACCGGGCTCGGACGGGGAATCGCCGCTTTCGAAAGGCTCTTGCATCGCGTGTGTCGCCGCGCTCCATGGGAACGTCGGCACCGAAGGCTACCCCACCCTCGAGCGGGAGGTCGGCACAACCGCGAAGTGACTTCCACACACGCTGGTGGAACAAATTTCCGGCGGCGACTCGCGTGTCGATGCCATCAGTGGGTCGACGCGATCAGAGGGTCGATGCGATGAGATCGAGCAACTCGTCGGCCGAGGCGCGTCCGAGCGCCATGAAGCGCTCGCCGTCCAGCGTGCCCTCGACGTGATTCCACGGGCCGACCGACGGGGCCACGCGCATCACGTCCTCGCTCACGAGCGAGGGATCGCTGCCGCCGTGGAGCACGAAGACGACCTCGATGCCGTCGGTGAGCGTCGACTTCACCCACGTGATCTCGCCTGCGCCATCGGGCTGGGGCGAACGCACGATGGTCGACTCGAGGAGCTGGAAGCGGCCGCCGTCACCCTCGGGCTGGCGCGGGCGGAAGCCGACCGCCGCGAAGCGCGAGGTCCGCGACTCGGGGAGCGGCTGCTCCTGATTGGAGCTCTCGTCCCACGAGAAGTCCGGGGCGAACTGCGGATTGAGCTCGAAGCTCTCGAACTCGACCTTCCCCATCACGCGTCCATCGGTCGCGAATTGCTCGCAGCGCATCACCAGACCGGTCTCGCGGTCGACCGCGAGGTTGTAGGTGAACGCTGCGCCGTGGCGCAGGGCGAAGACCAGCTCGTCGCAGTCGCGGCCGGCCACTTCGGTGCGGACGCCGGTCGCGATCGGGCTGTAATTCACGGCCATCTGGACCACGTCGTGAATGCGGAAGTCCCGGTAGCGGAACAGGAACCCGTCGCGCGATTCCTGCAGCATGTGCCACAACTCCTCGCTCCGCGGCGGGAGCGTCGGAGCGATCAGCTCGAGCGCTTGGAGGGCGACACGGCCCTGCCCGTCGCTGGCGACCTCCTCGCGGTAGCTGGTCGAGTAGACCGTCACTCCGACCTGCCAGGACTGCTCGATCCGCCGCACGCCGCTGTAGGCGACCGCGGTCGGCGCCACGCGCATCCTCTGCACGAGCGTCTCGCTCGGTAGGCCAGAGTGCAGGACCGGCGGCGGGGTCGTCGGCGGCGCGCTCACGCTCGACACGTCGCCGCATCCGGCCAGCCCGAAGGCGAGGCCGGCGACGGCGGTGAGGAAGAGCGAGGAACGGCGCACGGAAGTGAATCCTAGATGTTGTTCTGAGCGAGCAGGCCGCTGGAGACGGTTTCGAACCACGCGCGAGCCGAAGGCGAGAGGTCGCGCGTCGACTCCAAACGCTCGACGCGGAACGGGCGCGCGCCGCGGCGTTCGAACGCCAGCGGGGCGAGCGACAGCAGCGCGATCGCCGCGGCCGCGATGGAGAGCCACGCGCGCGTGGTGAGCCTGCGCTCGACGCGCGGCTGGGCGAGCTCGCGAGCGACTCGCTGTTCGAGCACCGTGGGCGCTTCGAGGCGCGCCAAGCTCTCGACCTGACGCGCGACGCGGGCCTTCACCGGGTTCGCGAGCTCCTCGGCCACGAGGCGGTCGAGCACGCTCGGCGCGCACGCCGAGAACTGCGGGCCGGCGTCCGACGCCAGTGCTTCGACCGCGCGGTCGAGCTCCTCGTCGGCCTCGACTTGCGCCAGACTCTCGAGCGCGCGGACCGCGCGTGCGCGTCGACCCTCGCTCTCGAGCTCGTGCTCGCTCAAGTCATCGAGCTCCCTGGGCGCGACCATCCGCGGCAACGTACGCAACAGCCCCTCGCGCAGCGCGAGGCGCGCGACCCAGCGCTCGCACTCGGCGCACGCATGCTCGCTCAGCGCGGCGCGGTCGAGCGCGGCGACGCGGAACGCGTTGCAGTCGGGGTGCGCTTGCGGCTTCATCCGAGGTAGTACCGGTCGAGGATCGGGGTCAGGTGCTGATCGAGCATGTCGTGCGCGCGAGAAAGGCGCGACTTCACGGTGCCCAAGGAGATCTGCAGCGTGTCCGCGATCTCCTCGTAGGACTGGCTCTCGATGTAGCGCAGCACGGTGATCGTGCGCAACTTCGGGCTCAGGCTGGAGATCGCGCGCTGCACCTCGCGTTCGAGCTCGTGGCGCGACGCGGCGTGAATCGGCATCTCGAGCTTCTCATCGCTGGGATCGAAGCGGGCGGACTCGCCCTCGCCGAATTCCTGCAACGCATCGAGCGACGCGAGGCTCCGCGCCCGCGAGCGCCGCTTGAGATCGATCGAGGCGTTGACGGAGATGCGATACACCCAGCTGGAGAACTTGCTCTCGAAGCGGAACTCGCGGAGCTTGCGGAAGAGAATTCCGAACGTCTCCTGAGCGGCATCGAGCGCATCCGAGGGATTGCCCGTGATCCGGTAGCAGACGTTGTAGACGCGGTCCTTGTAGAGCTCGTACAGCTCCCGGAACGGGCCGTCGAGCCCGGCCAGCGGCGAGCGCTGGCAGGCTTGAATCAGTTCCGTATCGGGATCAGGACTCATGGGGAGTATCGGAGTGCGTCAGGGGGAGTACCTCAGGCGAAGATTCGACGAGCACCGCGGGCGTCCGGTTCCCTGCTTCCGCGGCCCCCCACCCCCCGGGGGGCCGCCACGGCAGGGGTTCGCCCCCCTAGCCGCCGATCAGGGCGGCCGGATCGACGGACCGAACCGTGTTGCCGACCGTGTTGACACAGCCGGGCGAGCAGTAGGTGTCCCACCCGGGCACGCAGTCGGCCGCGATGACCTCCTGCGTCACCACCGCACCCACGACGCGCACCACGGTCGTGGTCTGCGCGCAGACCTCGCCCATCACGCTCGAGGGGGACTGGCTCGACGGATCGATCGGCCGGTAGGCATGGCCGAGCCCGATGCCCGTGCCGCCCTGCGTGGGCATGGTCGTCCCGGAGCCAGAGGTGCGGATGAGTTGGAACAGCGAGCCCTGCAACGCCGCGAAGTCGCAGGCCTCCGCGTCGAGATAGGTGCCCTGCTGCGCGAGCGTCGCGAAGACCGACATGCCCCGCCGAGCGAGGACGGCCTGCGCTTGGATGACCGGATCGACAACCACGATCTTCGAGCCGAGCTCGCGGCCGCTGCGGACTTGAATCGGAGCACCGCCACGCATGGCCGATAGCGATACGGCGAGCATCTGATCGCCCACGCGCACACCAAACCGCAAGCGCTTGGCGTGCAGGTTCCCATCGGGGACGAACACGAGCGTCGCGACGTGCACGCGGCGACCCACCTGAAAGCCGACCATGGCCAGCGAGGGTTCCGAAGTGAGCGGGAGACTCGAGCTGTCGAGCGGATTCGACTTGCGCGCGACCTCTTCCAGATCGCTGAAGCTATCGCCGTCGGTGTCCGCGTGGCAGGACCACGTGCCCAACACGGATTCGAGCTCATCGACGAGCCCGTCGCCGTCCATGTCGTTCGTAGGTGGCGGCACGACCGCCGCCACGCTAGCGCCCCCCTCGCCACCCGCCCACCAACCCGAGCCACCCGCCGCAGCCAGCGCCAACAGCGCCAGCACGGCGACCCGTCCCGCGCGGCCACGCCGCGCCTGTCCACCACGGCACTCGATCGAGGTTCGAATCTTCACGGTGTAGTCCTGAGGTTGGCGCAAGGGAGCAGGTTAGGAGTTTCCTTTCCGCCCAGCTCCACCTTACCGCCAAACCCACACAGCGCCAGCCCCCTCCCGCGCCCCGCCTCCCCACCGCTCTCGCTATACTCCCACGCCCCAAGGGGCGCCCGTAGCTCAGCTGGATAGAGCGTCTGCCTCCGGAGCAGAAGGTCGTGAGTTCGAATCTCGCCGGGCGTACCACGTTCTCCGGCCCCCAACCCAACGCCAGCGACCCAACGCAAGGCCGCTTCCCTCGGCGAATTCTGGGCCTTGCTGACCCCCGAGCAGCTCGCACGGAGCGCGGCCGTGGCGCTGGACCTGCGTCGCGGCGTGCGTGCGCTCGACGCGCGGGCACCTCGCCGACGCCGACGACCCGCGCATGGCTCTCCCCTGACCGGCACGCCGCCTGTGGAACCCAAACTCGTTCCGGTGGAGTGTCCACAGAAACCGTGGGGCGGGCGAGACTACGTCACAGCGCGCCACCACAAGTTCATTTCCACCAGTCGATGTACTGCGCCGAGTCGGACCACAAGCCCTGCCCGTAGAAGTCAGCGGCCTGAACGGTGGCGTGCGAATCGAGCGTTCCGTTCATGTCGGTATCCAAGAAGAGCAGGGCGGGCGGGCGCTGGACAGCATCGGCGCGGCGGCGTTGATCCACCAAGAAGTACACGAAGCCGCTCGACACGTGCTGTTTCGAGTAGAAGTGGTTGAAGTAGTGTTGCTGCAGTTCGGGGACTAGACCGAGCTGACCGCCACCGCTCGTGCCTGAGGCAAGAAGCGTCAAGGTGCCAGAGGGGATGTCGAGCACGTGAACGTCGAGCGAGGGACGAAACTGCACGAGCGCCTGGGTAGGGTCGAGGGCAGTTCGACGCACGGCCGTCATGTTGGCGACGAAATCCAGGCCCGGAGCAGCCGCGTAGTAGACTCGAGCGACCGAGCGCTGCGGCAGCACGACGTCAAGGGATTGAGGCCCGTTTCCGCCTTCGCCAATGGCCGGTGTCGGCATGCTCGCGGGCCAGCCCAGGTTCCAGAGCTCGATCACGCTCAGACCATCCGCATCGACACCCGCGATCAACACGCGGCTCGCGTCGAGCACGGCGCTGGTCAGCGGAAAGTACGGCGTCGTGAAGCTCTGCGTCTCCTCGGTCAATCCGCCGCGATCGAACACCGACGTGGGAACGCTCAACAGCGCGGGGTCGAGATTGGCCTCGGATCCCGCGCGCCAGCAAAACTCAACGGTCCGATGAGCGCTCTTGAGTTTGGGGTTCCCGCGCTGGTACCCCTTGCGAACAGTTCCACTCCCGTAGTTATCGAGCAGATCAGCGGGGATCCAGCTGGGATAGGCAACCTGCGTCGCGGCGTTCCTCTCGCTGGCGGCAGGGCGCGACGCGCGCTCGGGGACAAGCTCGGGGACACGCCCGGGGACACGCTCGGGGGCGAGTTCGGGGGCGAGTTCGGGGGCGAGCTCGGGGGCGAGTTCGGGGGCGAGCTCGGGGACACGCTCGGGACCGAGGTCGAGCAGCGGGCGCAGGAACGGTTCGTCCTCGAAGCCGCGACCGCCGAGGTCGAGCTCGGCGAAGCGCACGATCACGAGCGCGCGTTGCGGCACGAGATACAGGCGCTGCTTGCCCGCACCCGCGGCCTGCGCGATGCGCAGCGGCGTCCCGTCGGAGGCCCGCAGCCCGCGAAACTCGCGTGCGTCGGCGGGAACGAACGCACCATCGGCCGCCGACACGCCCGCGCCCGGCACGTCATTCGCCAGCCACCACGTGAGGCCGTACTGGCCATTGGCGGCGCTCGGCGTGAAACAGGCCTCGAGCGCGTCGCGCTCGATCACGGCCATGCGCTCGACGCTGCCGTCGTCCTGCGTGCGCTCGACCGCGCAGCCCAGCCGCACGAATTCGCCAAAGCGCGCCCATTCGCGAGCGGTGAGGTGCGCGCCGCCGGGCAGGTTGGGCTGGCCCTTGGCGTCGAGAACGAAGCGCTCGCGCGGCAACGCGAGGCCCGCGGGCTCGAACACGCGCGCGCGCATGTAGTCCCAGTAGGTCTTCTCCGCGCGCTCGGACGATGCGAGCTTGCGCGTGAGCAGCGCGCCCCACGCATAGAAATGCGCCGGACCGTAGCGGAATAGACGGCCGCTTTCGCGCGTGGTCGGCACGCCGAGCACCGCGCCATACCAGTCCTCGGGTGCGCGCTCGCGCGACCCGCCGCGCAGGCGCCCGGCGAGATCGTTGAGCGGCCCGAGGTCGCGGATGCCGTAGCCCGCGCGACCGAGAAGCTCGCTCTCCGGCTCGAGGCCCGAAGACAGATCGAGCAGCGATCGCACGGTCATGCGCGCGGCGCGCGGCTCGTCCTTCCATTCGACGAGCGTGTCGACGACCAGTTCGTCGAGCTTCACGAGCCCATCCGTCACGGCCGCGGCCGCAACAATTCCGCAAAAGCTCTTCGTGCCGCTCGCGAGCGCGTGCGGCCGCTCCGCGCTCCAGCCATGGGCGTAGCGCTCGAACACGACCTGCCCCGCATGCATCACGAGCAGCGCGCGCCCCGAGAAGCTCTCGCTGTAGTCCGCCGCCGCTTCCATGGCCGCCTTCGAAGGCGCGCTGGCCTCCCGCGGCGGCAGCTCGAGGAAGCGCTGCGGAGTGGCCTGAGAAGCGGCCCGAGAAGTGACTCGGGGCTTGGGGGCGAACGGAGCAGGGGCGGGCTGCTGCGCGAGACTGCCGAGGAACGCGACGAGGACGAACATGGGAGCGGTCTAGGAAACCCCGCCTGGGCGCGCCAGTTTCGCCACTGGGACGCGAAAGAATCGCGACTTGCGCGTTCGCGGGGTTGCCGAGGGGCTTCAGCCGCCGAAGAGACCCGTCTTCTTCGACTTGCGGACTTCCTTCTCATCGATCCAGACGACCTCGCCCGATTCGATGTTCACGACCTCGAGGGTGAGCTTGTAGTAGACGTCGTCGGTCTTGCGACCGGCGTCCTCCAGATTGCGGTCCTTCGACTTCTCGATCGAGCGCAGGTTGCCGTACATGACCGCATCGGCGCCGATCTGCTTGCCGAACTGGCGGATCAGGTTCGGATCGACGCGCCCCGATTCCATCTGGAAGCGGACCTGCGTGCCGAGCTCGTCCTGCCCTTGGTTCGACGCGGCGAGGCGGAAGCGCCCCGACTTCTGCAGCGCGGTGCGGATCGAGTCGGTGATGCTCGAGGTGTCGATGTGCTCGCTGGTGCGGTTCTGCACGCTGCCCGTCAGCAGCACGACGCGCTTGTCGTCAGCCTTGCCCGAGTGATCGATGTACTGCAGGTTCGGGCTGATGAGCAGCGACTGGACCATGCCGTCGGCCATCGACTGCAGGTCGGTCGAGCCGAACTTCATGTTGACGGTCTCGACCTTGTTCGGATCGTCGTATTGGATCGACGAGCAGGAGGCGAGGACGAGCGCGAGGAGTGCGAGGGGAGCGAGGAGCTTGTTCATGGGTTGGATTGGAGCTTGGAGGGAGTCGTGTGGATCGGGGTTCATTGGATTTCGTCGCGCGAGCCGACCTGCAATTGCCAACTGACGGCCTCGGGGCTCGGCGCGACCATTTGAATCGTCTTGGATGCGGAACCGGCGAGGCGCTCGGGCTCCCAGTGCTGCGGGACGTAGCTGATCTTGAGGCCGGCGCGGTCGTACCACTCGACGCTCCACTGGAACGCGAGCGGGGTCGTGCGGCGGTTCTTGAGGTCGACCTGCACGACCATCAGGCCGTGCTTCTCGGCGCGCACGATGTTGCGCATTTCGAGCGCGGCGTTGAGCAGCGAGTTGCCGATTTCCGTGCCCTTGCCGTCGTAGCGAACGACGGAACCCGAGGGCGCGGTGGTGCAGGCGACGAGCGGCAGGAGCGAGAGCGAGAACGGGAGGAGGAGGTTCTTCATGGCGTGACCGTGGGTTGAAGTGGAGTCGGGGCGGCGACGACGAGTTCGCCACCGACGGAGTGGGCGTAGAGGCGCGAGCCGAGGCTGCGCGCGAGGATCACGAGCGTCTCGCCCGGTGCGAGGCGAAGCGTGCCGAGCGAGACGCTGTCGCCGCCGACGGCGCGCAGGCCAAGCGCGTGCTCGCCGGGCGCGATCCACATGCGCGCGGCGTGCCACTCGGCGGGCAGCGTGAACCAGCAGCGCGTGTCGGCGCGCTCGGTGGCGGCGGTGAGCAGCGTGCCGAGGAGCAGCGCGGCGACTCCGGCCGCGTCGCCGTGCTCGCGTCGAACGCTCTCGGCGGCAGCGTTGGTCGCGATCAGCTTCAGCGCGCCGCGCAAGGCCGAGCGCGCGGCGAGCCAGCCCATGCGGTCCTCGAGGTTGCGCGCGGCGACGTCGTTCACGCTCTCGACCTGCGAGGTGCGCAGCGGTGTGCCACCATCGACCACGAGCTCGAGCGTGCTGACGAATTGCGGGCGGGGCACGAAGCGCGGGACGCTGAATTGCGCGAGTCCCGACGGCGTCATCAGCGCGAGCGTGTCCTCGACCTTGTAGGGCCCCAGACCGAGACCGCCGAGCACCACGATCGACGCGGCGTCAGGCGGGAGCTTCGCTGGCTGGCCGAAGCGCTCGACGAGCCGCGGCAGCTCGTCGTCGTAGCGCAGGCGCGCCGCGATGCGCACCAGCGCGCGGCCGGCGAGCTCGAGGCCCAGTTCCTTCTCCGCCATGCGCCGGTAGTCGATGTAGGCCTCGTCGTAGCGGCCCTGCAGCTCATAGCTGACCGCGGAGAGCAAGTGCCCGAAACCTCCGGCGGCGTACTGCTTCTGATAGAGCCCTTCTTCGGTCTCGAGCAGCTCGTTGGCGCGCCGCGTTTCGACGTACACGCCGTCGAGGTCGCCGCGCGCGAGGTAGGTGAGAGCGAGCGCGTTGTGCACCTGCACGCGCTCGTAACCCTCGCCTTGGTAGTCCTTGACGCCCTCGTTGATCACGAGCGAGCCGACCGCCTCGCCGAGGCTCGCGGGTCCGATCAGCGCGCGCTCCTCGAGCTCGCGCACGGCGTCGACTGCGAGGTCGAACGCGCGCTGGGCCTCGTCCCAGTTGCCGCGCGCGAGTTCGACCATGCCGACCTCGGCCCCGCGCAGGAACGGCGAGCCGATCGCGCGCTCGTCCTCGAACCCCGCGCGCGCAGCGGCGAAGCGCCCGGATTCGAACTGCCCCACGGCGGCCAAGTGGCGCGCCGTGGTCGAGGCGCAGCAGGGGGCGAGGGCGGCCAAGCCAAGCGCGAGGACGGGCAGGCGAGGGCGCCGCGGGGCGGGGGTCGGACGGGTCATGGAGTGCGGAGCGGGAGCGGTGGGGACGCGCGGCCGCTCGTGCGGACAGGGACGAGACGGCCTCGGGCAGCGCAACTTGGATGCCAGCCCTCCAGCGAGGTTCGGACGCGCGCGGGAGGCCCCGCGCGCCCCTCGGCGGGGACGCGTGTCCTCTATAGACTGCACACTCCGCGCGCCGTTCTCCACGGTCCGCTCGACGCAGGCTGCGCGCACGGCGTGCGGTCCGCCCGCCCCGCCCCGCCATGCACCAGCCGAGCCTGATCGACGAGGGCCCCAAGAGCGCTGCGACCACGCCGATGATGGCGCAGTACCTGCGGGCCAAGAAGGAACAGCCCCACGCGCTGCTCTTCTTCCGCATGGGCGACTTCTACGAGCTCTTCGGCGAGGACGCGGTCACCGCCAGCCGCGAGCTCGGCATCACGCTCACGTCGCGCGACAAGGGCACGCAGGCGCTCCCCATGGCCGGAGTGCCCGTCAAGGCCCACGAAGCCTATTTGATGCGGCTCGTCCGCAAGGGCTTCAAGGTCGCGATCTGCGAGCAGATGGAGGACCCGCGCACGGCCAAGGGCCTCGTCGACCGCGCCATCGTGCGGGTGGTCACGGCCGGGACGATCACCGAGGAAGAAGCGCTCGACGCGCGCGCCAACAATTTCCTCGCCGCCCTGCACGTGCAGGGAGCCAAGGCCGGGCTCGCGTGGGTCGACGTGTCGACGGGGCGTTTCCTCGTGAGCGAGGTGCCCGCGCGTGAAGTCGAAGCCGAGCTCGCGCGCATTGGACCGGCGGAAGTGCTGTGCGCGGCGACACTCGGCGAGCGCGCGCCGGAGATCGCACGAGCGCTCGAGCGCATGCAGGGCCTGTGCCGCAGCGAGCGCGAGGAGTGGCGTTTCGAGCGCACGACGGCGCTGCGCGCGCTCGCGCGGCACTTCAAGGTGCAGACCGTCGAGGGCTTCGGTCTCGAGGAGGACTCGCACGCGGTGCCGGCCGCGGGCGCGCTGATCGAGTACCTCGAGGAAACGCAGCGTTCGGCCTGCGAGCACGTGCGGCGCATCGAGAAGGTCGAGACGTCGGAATTCCTCGTGCTCGATCGCGCGACTCGCTCGTGCCTCGAACTGGTCGTCACCCAGCGTGAAGGCCGCACGGAGGGCACGCTGCTCGAAGCGCTCGACGCCACGCTCACGCCGATGGGCGGACGGCTCCTGCGCGCGTGGCTGCTCGCGCCGCTGCGCCAGCCCGAGGCCATCCTGCACCGCCAACGCGGCGTCGCGGAGCTCGTCGACGGCCCGTTTCTGCGCGAGGACGTGCGCGAACTCCTGCGCGGCGTGCTCGACATCGAACGCCTCGTCGCCAAAGTCTCGACCGGCCGCGCCAACGCGCGCGACCTAGTCGGGCTCGCCAACTCGCTCGCGCTCGTACCGCAACTGCGCGCCAAGCTCGAGAACGTCTACTCGAAGATGCTCGGACAATTGCTCGCGCGGCTCGATCCGCTCGAGGACATCAGCGCGCGCATCCAGCGCACGCTGGTCGACGCGCCGCCGCTCTCGCTGAAAGACGGCGGCATGGTGCGACAGGGCTTCTCGACCGAGCTCGACCTGCTCGTGCAGATCGCCGGCGACGGCAAGACGTGGATGGCGCGTTTTCAGGCCGACGAAATCGCGCGCACGGGCATGGCGGGCCTCAAGGTCGGCTTCAACTCGGTCTTCGGCTATTACCTCGAGGTGCCGCGCGGTCAGGTCGATCGCGTGCCGGAGAGCTACATCCGCAAGCAGACCGTCAAGAACGCCGAGCGCTACATCACGGCCGAACTCAAGCAGTTCGAGGACAAGGTGTTGAAGGCCGAGGAGCGCTCGCGCGACCTCGAGTACCAGATCTTCAGCGAGCTGCGCGACGAGGTCGCGCGCCATGTCGGCCGCATCCTCGACACCGCCGACGCGCTCGCGAACGTCGATGTGCTCGCGGGCCTCGCCCAGCGCGCGGTCGAGCACCGCTACGTCGCGCCGCAGCTCGACAACGGCGACCTGCTCTCGATCGAGGACGGGCGCCACCCCGTGATCGAACGCATGAGCGGCGGCTCGAGCTTCGTGCCCAACGACAGCGTGCTCGACCGCGACGCGCGGCGCGTGACGATCCTGACCGGCCCCAACATGGCCGGCAAATCGACCTACATCCGCCAGACGGCGCTGATCGTGCTGCTCGCGCAGGTCGGCTCGTTCGTCCCCTCGCGCAAGGCCAAAATCGGCGTCGTCGACCGCATCTTCACGCGCGTGGGCGCGGCCGACGACATCAGCCGCAACGCCTCGACCTTCATGGTCGAGATGGTCGAGGTCGCGAACATCCTGAACAATGCGAGCGCGCGCTCGCTCGTCGTGCTCGACGAAGTCGGACGCGGCACGAGCACCTTCGACGGACTCGCGCTGGCGTGGTCGATCGTCGAGCACATCCACGACCGCATCGGCTGCCGCACGCTGTTCGCGACGCATTACCACCAGCTGGTCGAGCTCGCGACGCGCCTCCCGGGCGTGTGCAACAAGTCGGTCGCCGTGCGCGAATACCAAGACGAGATCGTGTTCCTGCACAAGATCGTCGACGGCGGCACCGATCGCTCCTACGGCATCCACGTCGCGCGCCTCGCCGGCGTGCCCGCGGACCTGCTCGAGCGCGCGCGCTCGATCCTGCGCGACCTCGAGGCCGACAACGAGGACCTCGTGCCGCGCATCTCGTCGCACACCGCCGGCGCCAGGGCGCCCACGGGCCAGCTGTCGCTGTTCGGCGCGTCGCCCTCGAAGGTCGAGGCCGCGCTCGCGCGTCTCGACCCCGACCAATTGACGCCGCTGCAGGCGCTCAACGAGCTACAGCGTCTGCGCGCTCTGCTCGGCGACGAGTGACGCGCATGGCGCGGCTGGTCTTCAGCTACCGCAATCCTGGTCGCTACGCGTTCAACGTGCTCGCGGGCGCGCTCGCGGACGAGCTCGCGCAAGGCGGCTTCGAGCTCGTCCTCGCGCGCACTCCCGCCGAGCTCGAGCGCGCGGTCGCCGTTCCGGTCGCGAGGGGCGAACCGACGCTCGTCGCGTGGAGCTTCTATTCGCCGAGCTTCCCCGAGTGCGCCGCGGAGCTCGCAGGTCTGCGCTCGCGCGTGCCTCGGGGCTGGCTCTCGCTCGCGGGCGGCGTGCACGCCACGGCCGAGCCCGAAGAGACCCTCGCGGCCGGCTTCGACTTCGTGGCCGTCGGCGAGGGCGAGCACGTGATCGTGGCCCTCGCGCGCGCGCTGCGATCGGCCGGTGATCTCGACCTGCTCGCGGCGTCGCTGCGCACCCTGCGAGGACTGTCGCACGCCTCCCACGGCGGCGTCGCGAGCGCCGGACGCGCCGAGAGCGTCGCCGAGCTCGACACCTTCGCGCCCTTCGATCCCGCACGCCGCCTGTTCGGTCCGATCGAGATCACGCGCGGCTGCATCTACGCCTGCAAGTTCTGCCAGACGCCCTTCCTCGCCAAGGCGCGCTTCCGCCATCGCTCGCCCGCGAACATCGCCCACTGGTCGGGCGAGATCGCTCATGCGGGACTGCGCGACGTGCGCTTCGTGTCCCCCACTTCGCTCTCCTACGGCTCGCCGGACGAGAACGTGAACCTCGCGGCGATCGAAGATTTGCTCGCGCGCGTGCGCGAGGCCATCGGCCGCGACGGACGCATGTACTTCGGCACCTTCCCGAGCGAAGTCCGGCCGGAGCACGTGACGAGCGAGGCGCTCGCCCTGCTGCGACGCTACGTCGACAACGACAACCTCGTGATCGGAGGGCAATCGGGCAGTGAGCGCGTGCTGCGCGCGAGCCACCGCGGCCACGACGTCGAGGCCATCGTGCGCGCCGTGCGCACCTGCGCCGAACACGGCTGGAAGGCGAACGTCGACTTCCTGCTCGGCTTGCCGAGCGAGGAGCCCGATGACGTCGCCGCCACGCTCGCGCTCGTCGAACGTCTCGTCGCGCTCGGCGCCAAGGCCCACGCGCACACGTTCATGCCGTTGCCGGGCACGCCGTTTCGCCGCGAGGACGCTGGCTCGGTCGCGGAACCAACGCGCAAGCGCCTCGAGTCGTTCGAAGGCTCCGGCACCCTGTTTGGCCAGTGGCGCAGACAGGAGTCGATCGCCCGCGAGCTCGCGGAGCGCCGCGCTCGTCACGCGCACCAAAGCTCGCACCGAGCGGCGCGGCCCTGAGCCGCGCGCCCCACACCACAGAGCACCGGAGTGCGGGGCGCGTTCTCCGTCGCACGCCTATCAGGGGCAAACCGTGTTGGCGCGCCGCGGCGTCGCGCAATCGGCGTTCGACGGACTGATGTTCATGATGCCAACGCACCAGTTGTCGCCGTCGTCGTTGGACACCACGTCGACGAGCGCGCGGTCGAGCGACAGCGACTTGCCAGGCGTGTCGGGCCAGTAGATGCCGTCGTCGTACAGCACGACGTCGACGAACAGCCCCTGCGAATCGAGGATCTGAATCGAATCGGCTGCGTTGGCGAGCTGAAACGACGAGTACTTGTAGTCGACGGGCACTCCGCCGTTGGTCGCGATGTTGGCGTTGTTCCCGAGCACGAAGTACGAGCGGGAAGGCACGATCACCGGCCCGCTCGCCGACTGGATCAGATGGTTGTTGCCCGTGCCGTCCGTCAACAGCCAGCCCGTGAGATCGATGGCCTGCGACGAGACGTTGCGCACCTCGAACCACTCGCCCATGGCATCCGAGACGGTCGTCGGGTCCTTCATGATCTCGGTGATCACGAGCGCGCCGGAAGTGAGCACGAACCCGGGCGCCTGCGGAAACGACGCGGCGGACGGAATCGTCAGGGCGAGCCGTGCGCGAGCGAGCGACGATCGACGCATCTGGCAGGTGGCGCGCACGGGCGAAGGAGCGCGCCAGTTGCGCTCGATGACGCGCGCGTTGCCGCGACCATCGAGGCGCACGAGCTCGCGCGTCGGCCGAGCGTGCTCGCTCTCGAACGACACAAGCGCCCAACCGAAGGCCTCACCGCCGCGCAGTTCGAGCGCGAAACCCCGCTGCACGGGGCTGGCGCCAAAGGCCAGCTCGAACTCCGGCTCGCGCGTGTGCGCCAGCTCGTGCGCCAGCGGCTCGAGCCGGTCCTCGAAGGCCGCATCCTCGAGCTCGGCGTGCACCGGCGAGCGGACCTCGCTCGCACCGAACGAACCACCGATCGCCGCCAACACTGCCAACCAGCCAGCTTGCATGGATCTCCTCGCTTCTTCTCCGGCGAAGTGGAACCGCCGCGCGCCTCCGTGGCACGCCACGTCCCTCCGCTCGCCCCCCCGTCGCTCGGCCAGCGCGCTGGTCGCGGCGAAAACGCTGAAAAGTCACCGAAAAGGACGCGCGGTCCGGCGCCGCAAGAGCGCGGGCCGAAGGATGAAAAGGAGGTGGCCGTTCGGCGCTCCCCACTCCGCGAGGCCCTTGACGCGGCCGCGTGACCGCCGGGGGGCAGACTACTTCGCCAGCAGGCGTACTCGAGCCTGCCCCCAAGTCGAGGCCAGTCGTGATGTCGGATCCGGGGAGGGTTGAAATTCGAGGGGAACGGCTAGCTGGCGTTGACGGCCCAGACTCTGCTCGGAGGCCACGGCCTCCGAGCAGAGTTCGAAGAAGCGCTCGGGGCCGTGACCTCCCAGCGAGGTGTGGGAACGGACGAGGTTGTAGTCCTGACGCCAGTCTTCGATCAGCGTCCGGGCGTCGTCGAGGGTCGTGAAGTGGCGCTGGTTCACACACTCGTCGCGGAAGCGGGCGTTGAAGCGCTCCGCGTGCGCGTTCTGGATCGGCTTGCGCGGTTCGATCCACACGAGCTCGATCCCACGGCGCCCCGCCCACTCGACGATGGCCCGCGACGTGAATTGGGGACCGTTGTCCATCACGAGCCTGCCCGGCTTGCCGTAGCGGTCGATCGCGCGGTCCAGAGCACGCGTCACCCGCTGACCCGAGATCGACGTGTCGACCTCGAGGACCGGGCAACGTTTCAGGTAGTCATCCACGACCGTCAAGGTCCGGGAGGCTCTGCCCCCCAGTGTCAGGGTAGTTGTCGCCTCGTCGGCTGAGGGGTCCCATCGCGGGGCGTGGCGCCGGGATGGGCTCAGCCGGGCACGCCCGCAGGGCGGGTCGTGGACTGTCGCATGGGCGCCAGAGAAACAAGTCAGCGACCGAAGGAGGCGGGCGCGTTAGGGCGGGGGGCGCTCGGTGCGCTCGCGCAGGCGTTCGCGGATTTGGAAGCTGACGAGGCCCTTGCGGGCGGCGCGGGGGGCGGGGAAGCGCTCGAAGGCGCGGAGCAGGGCTTGGGCGACGGCGGACCAGTCGCCGTCGACGTGCGTGGGCCACGGGACCACGGCGATCGGAGTCGGAGCGTTGCGGTCGGTGAGGATCGCGTCGCGCAGCGCCTCGTCGCGCACGAGGAAAGCGTCGCCGAAGCGCACGATCGAGCGGTTGAGGGGCGAGGCGCCGTCCCGCGCACCGGCCCAACCCTCGCGCGCACCCTCGAACCCACCCTCCTCGAAACCCGCGCGCAGGCCGCGCCAGCCGCCGCGCGCGATCGCGGGCGCGAGCGCGTGAGCGAACGTGCGCAGGCGCCAGTCGTGCAGCGCGACGCAGCCGCCGAGGTTGCGCACCAGCGGAGCCATGAAGGCGTGCTCGAGCGCGTCGTCGACGCAGTACAGCACTTGATCGAAGTCCCTCGGCACCAGCGCGCTCGCCGACCGCGTCGGCGCGCCGAGCCAGTCGAGGCCAGCCCGAGAGCGCTCGACGAACACCGAGATTTCCGCGCGCTCCCGCAGCTCCAAAACGAGCGAGCGCACCCCCTGCGCGTGCTCCCCCTGCGCGTCCCAGGGCACCGTGACCAGCGCGAGTTTCACGCGCCCGCGGTCAGGATCTCGACGCCGTCCGGCCCGAGATAGAGCGAATGCTCGGTCTGCGCGACCATCACGCCCTCGGCCTCGACGAGCGGCGGGTAGCGCATGAGCGAGCCCTGCCGCGCGAGCTTGGAGAGCGTGTCCTCGACGACCTCGGGATCGCGATGGCGGAAGTAGCGCCGCGCGATCGGCAGGCCGCGCCACGCCTCGATGTCGCGCAAGACGTCTCGGTCGAGGCCCTTGGCCTTCATCGGCGGTCGGACCATCATGAACACTTCGGCCTTGCCGCGCTCGACGATGTAACCCTTGCCCGTGCAGGCGAAGGGCTCGATCGCGAACACCATGCCTTGCTTCAGGCGCCCGCCGCCGGTTTCACTCTGATTGGGAATTTGCGGCGGCGTGTGGACCTTCCAGCGCCCGAGCCCGTGGCCGGTGAGGTTGCGCACAGGCTGGTAGCCGGCGGCGACGATCGTGCGCTCGATGGCGGCGCCGATCTCGCCCACGGCCACGCCCTCCGCGACCGTGGAGATCGCGGCAGCGAGCGCGTCGGAGCTCGCCTTGATCAGCTTCTGCCAACGACCGTCATCGCTCAGGTCGACGCTGATCGCAGTGTCCGCGACGTAGCCGTCGACGTGCACGCCGATGTCGACCTTGACGCAGTCGCCGTGCTCGTAGCGCGTCGGGTCGTCCCAGCCGGTGCAGTAGTGCGCCGCGATCGAATTGCGCGAAGACTGCGCCGGAAAACCAGGCTGCGCACCGCGCTGGCGGATGAGGTCCTCGACCGACTCGAGGATGTGGCGAATCTCGACCCCGGGCTTGATGTTCTGGGAGGCCCACCGCCGGCACTCGGCGGCGATGCGGCCGGCCTTGCGGAAGCTCTCGAGCGCCACCTTGTCCTTCGGATCGATCATGCGGCGAGCGAGGATACGGGGGGCTCCAATGGGCGGCAATCCGCGCGGGCACGGCGATGGGAAGGACTTTCCACCGCTCGCTCAGGTTGGCGGACGCAACGGCCGAAGGTGGAGGGCGTGCTGCACTCTGGGATCGTCCCGTCCGTCGCGCTGCTCTTGTTGGGCGAAATCGCAGGCGGTTGCCGCGTGGTGAGCGAGGAGGCGCCCGCCGGCCTGCTCGCGGCCCGCCCGCTCGTGCTCAACCGGCGTCGCACGTGGGAGATCCGGCGCGCGAACGAACCGCTCGGGCACGTGCTCGAGCTCGCGGCGGACGCACGCGATGGTCAACCGGCCGCACGCTGTTTTTCCGTGCGCAACACGCTCGGTCAGGAGCTCGGCCGCATCGACGGCCTCGGTCGCGCGTGGCGCCACGAGCTGTTTGCGAACGAACCCGCGTGGGTGGGAAGCGGCACTCTGGCCGAAGGCGCGGCCGCGATCCTCGCGAGCGACGCGCCGATCGAGCTGATCGAGCTCGCCGCCGCGCCTTGACCGTGCGCGAGGGGGCGGGCTGCGCGCAGGCGGGCATTCCTTGCGGCGCTCCGCCCACGCCTTTCCCGCATCCGGCGCTCCACCGCTCGGATCTGCGCACTCGGCTAAGGGAAGCCCGGGGTCAGGGCGAAAACAAGCCGTCAGGACCCCCATCCCCCCACACGTCTCACATCCTCCGCTGCGCTCTCCCAACCATGATCAAGCTGGCTGCTGGTGAACAGATTGGCAACTATCAGGTGCGCGAGTTCCTCGCGCGCGGAGGTTTCGGGCTCGTGTACCTCGCGACCGACCCCAAGGGCGAGCTCGTGGCGCTCAAGCTCGGCGACATCGCCGGCGGTGGCCGCTACGTGACGCGCTTCATGGACGTGACGAGCGAGCGTCGTCCCGACGGCATTTCGCCCGACGAGACTCCGGCCGAGGCGATCTTCTTCCGCAAGGACGGGGCGCGCATCGACTTCCTCGACGCGCAGGAGATCGACGCCATGGTGAAGACCGAGGGCGACTTGCTGCGCCGCTCGCGCCACCAGAACCTGATCGGCGTGCGCGAAGTGTTCCAGCACGAGGGCCGCAACGTGCTCGCGCTCGACTACGTGCGCGGCAAGACGCTGCGCGAGAAGATCCGCGCGCTCGAGGGCATCCGACTCAACTGGTTCCTGACGATCGTGCGCGCGCTCCAGAAGACGGCCAAGGCTGGCGAGCTCGCGTACCACGGCGATCTCAAGCCCGAGAACATCCTCGTCAAGCCCTCCGGCGCGGTCGTGATGATCGACCCGGCCATGCGCGGCGACGAGCGCAACGTGATCACCACCACGCCGCACTACAACCCGCTGCTCCTGCGCGACCAGAAGGCGGACGTGATGGGCATCGGCGTGATGCTGTACGAGATCCTCACGGGCGTGCTGCCCTTCGACGAAGTGCCGTGGCAATACGCCGGGCGCGAGCAGGGCGGCGAGGTCGAGCGCCTGTCGCTCTCCTACTTCCTCTCCTATCCCCCGCCGCGCGACCTCAACCCCAACACACCCGAGCCGCTCGCCAAGCTCATCTACCGCTGCCTGACGGTGATGGACTACGGCCTCGCCGAGCTCGAGGCGGATCTGGTCGATTTCCTGCGCCGCGACTGATCCGCGGCGCGTTGAACACGATTGCGCCGCGATTGATCCGCGGCGCGTTGAACACGACTGCGCCGCGACTGATCCGCGGCGCGTTCGCGACGCCAGCGGGGCGTTCTCAACACGCGCAGCGGGTTGCATCCGATCGAAATCAAGGAGCGCGTCGAGCCCGCGGGGCCCGGCGCGCTCCGATGCTTGCGAAAGCGCCCGTTTTCAGGCGTTGACCGGTGCCTTGCGGCCAGCGGCGATGCGCTGCTCGGCGAGACGGTCGGCGGCCACGTGGGTCGAGAGCCGCTGCTCGCGCGCGATGGCGAACACCTGACGCAGGTTGTCGTAGACGCGATCGATCTTCGCCACGGCCTTAGCCTCGTCGTAGCCGCCCGGGAGCAGCTCGAACGACACGTTGATGATGCCACCCGCGTTGATCACGTAGTCGGGCGCGTACAGGATGCCCTTCTGGCGCAGCACGTCGCCGTGGCGCGGCTCGAGCAGTTGGTTGTTGGCCACACCCGCGATCGCCTTGCACTTGAGCTGCGGAATCGTCGCGTCGTTGAGCGTCGCGCCGCGTGCACAGGGCGAGTACACGTCGCAGGGAACGTCGAGGTGCTCGGCGTCGGACACGCCCTCGAAGCGAAAGCGCTCGCACAGCTCCTGCACGCGCCGCTCGTTGATGTCGCAGATGATCACGTGCGCACCGGCCTCGTGGAGCAGTTCCGCGAGGCGTCCGCCGACGGCGCCGACGCCTTGGATCAGCACGCGACGGCCCTTGAAGCTCGGGCTGCCGAAGGCCTCCTCGAGCACGGCGCGCATGCCGTGGAAGGCGCCGCGGGCGGTGTAGGGGCTGGGGTTGCCCGAGCCGCCCATGTCGCGCGAGAGACCCGTGACCCACTTGGTCGTGCGGCGCACGGTGACGAGGTCCGCGACGCCGATGTTCATGTCCTCGGCGGTGATGTACTTGCCGCCGAGCGACTCGACGAAGCGGCCCATGGCCTCGAAGAGCGCCTCGCTCTTGAGCTTGGGATCGCCGATCACGACGGACTTGCCGCCGCCGAGGCCGGTGTCCGCCACCGCCGACTTGTAGGTCATGCCCTTGGACAGGCGCAGCACGTCGAACAGGGCCTCTTCCTCGTTCTTGTAGGGCAGCATGCGCATGCCGCCGAGCGAGGGGCCGAGGGTGGTGTCGTGAACCGAAATGAGGGCGTGGAGGCGCGAGGTCGGGTCCGTGCAGCGGACGACCCTTTCGTAGCCATCGACACGGATCTCGGAGATCTGCATGGGTGAGCGGGAGGCGGAGCGGACTCGGTTTGGGGGCGAGGCGGGTCAGGAAGTCCCGCGGGGGCAAAGAGGATACGGCGCACGCTCGCGACAGGCCACCCACCCCCCACGGACGGCCCCCTGCGAGCGGTTTTCGAGCCGCGCGAGCCATCCGCGGACCGAGCGGCGCTTGCAGCGACACAAGTCGCTCCCCGATCGGTCCGAAACGGGATTCCCTAGGACCACCCTTGCGGCGCGACCACATGGGCTGGTACTCCCCTGCCCACGCATGAAGCATCTCGTCATCGTCGAGTCGCCGACCAAGGCGAAGAAGCTCAAGGACTACCTCGGCCGCGACTACATCGTCGAGGCGAGCATCGGCCACATCCGCGACTTGCCCAACCGCGCCAGCGAAATGCCCGAGAAGATCCGCAAGCAACCTTGGGCGCGGCTGGCGATCGACATCGAGAACGACTTCACCGCCTACTACGTGGTGCCGCCCGAAAAGAAGGCCCACGTCGCCAAGCTGCGCAAGCTGTGCGAGGACGTCGACCACGTCTATCTGGCGACCGACGAAGACCGCGAGGGCGAGGCCATCGCGTGGCACCTGCTCGAGGTGCTGAAGCCGAAGGTGCCCGTGTCGCGCATGGTGTTCAACGAGATCACCAAGGACGCGATCCTGAAGGCGGTCAGCAACGCGCGCGAGGTCGACCTGAAGCTCGTGCGAGCGCAGGAAGCGCGGCGCATTCTCGACCGGCTCTACGGCTTCGAAGTCACGCCGCTCTTGTGGCGCAAGATCGCGAAGGGCATGTCGACCGGCCGCGTGCAGTCGGTCTCGGTCAAGCTGCTCGTCGAGCGCGAGAAGGAGCGCATGGCGTTCGTCTCGGCGAGCTGGTGGGACGTCGACATGAAGCTCGCCAAGCAAGGCGAGGCGTTCGACGCGACGCTCGTCTCGATCGGCGGGCGCAAGCTCGCGCGCGGCGGCGAGTTCACGGAGAAGGGCGAGCTCAAGGCGAAGGATGCGCTGGTGCTCGACGAGGCGGCGGCGACGAAGCTCTCGAGCGCGCTCGCTCCGGCCAACTTCACGGTCGAGGACGTGCGGCGCGAGGCCAAGACGAGCTCGCCGCGCGGGCCGTTCACGACCTCTACGTTCCAGCAGGACGCGGGCCGCAAGCTCGGCCTGCGCGCGCAGGAAGCCATGCACGTTGCGCAGCAGCTGTACGAAGGCGGCTACATCACCTACATGCGTACGGACTCGACGGCGCTCTCGGGCGAGGCGATCCACGCTGCCCGCACGCTCGTCGCCGAGCGCTATGGCGAGGACAACCTGCCGCCGAAGCCGCGCTTTTACGGCAACCAGAAGTCGAAGGGCGCGCAGGAGGCCCACGAGGCGATCCGCCCAGCGGGTTCGCGTTTCCGGCTGCCCGAGGAAGTGGCGCGCGAAGTGTCGGACATCGAGGCGCGCGTGTACGACCTGATCTGGAAGCGCACGGTCGCCTGCCAGATGGTCGACGAGCGCTTCACGGTCGTCACCGCGACCCTCGCGAGCGATGTCGCCGGACACGGCAAGGTGCTCGCGCAGGCGAAGGGTCGCACGACGGAGTTCGCCGGCTATCGCCGCGCCTATGTCGAGGGCTCCGATGATGTGGAGAAGGCCCTCGATGAGCGCGAGAGCGTGCTGCCGCCGCTCGACCGCGGCGAGCGCGCGTCGGTGTACGAGGCCAAGCCCTCGGGACACCGCACGACCGCGCCCGCGCGCTTCACGGAAGCATCGCTCGTCAAGCGGCTCGAGGAGCTCGGCATCGGTCGTCCGTCGACCTACACGAGCATCATCGACACGATCACGGACCGCGAATACGCGGCCGTGCGCGACAAGACGCTGATTCCCACTTGGCGCGGCTTTGCGATGGTGCACTTGCTCGAGCTGCTCGAGCCGGTGATCGTCGACTACGCCTTCACGGCCGGCATGGAAGAGGAGCTCGACCGCATCGCGGAGGGCGAGCTCGACTACGTCGCATTCCTCAGGGACTTCTGGACCGGCACGAAGCCCGGCCTCGGCCGCGCGCTCGGCGACCGCGCCGCGGAAATCAATCCGCGCGAAGTCGGCGCTCAGGTGCTCGGCGAGCTCGACGGCGAGCCGCTCGTGCTGCGCGTGGGACGCTACGGCCCCTATGTGCAGCACAAGGATCGTCGCGCCACGGTGCCGACGGGACTCGCGCCCGACGAGTTGACGCTCGCGCGCGCGATCGAGCTCGTCGAGACCTCGCAGAAAGCCGCGGCACCGCTCGGCTTCTCGGCGGACGGCAAGCCCGTGTACGTGCGCAACGGACGCTTCGGCTTCTTCGTGCAGCTCGGCGACGATCCGCCGGTCGACGAGGAAAAGCCCAAGCCGAAGAAGCGCGTCTCGAAGAAGCAGGGCGCCGAAGCCGCGGCGGCACCGGAGGAACCGAAGGCCGAAAAGCCCAAGCGCGCCTCGCTCTTCAAGGGCATGAAGCCGGAGACGCTCT
>Ga0194120_10000754_pt1 | contig 60649 bp, 52 predicted proteins | sample TA2MahCa65mmetaG_FD_148642 | JGI IMG/M metagenome (GOLD analysis project Ga0194120, IMG submission 148642) | Freshwater microbial communities from Lake Tanganyika, Tanzania - TA2015019 Mahale Deep Cast 65m | ecosystem: Environmental > Aquatic > Freshwater > Lake | place: Tanzania: Lake... | reverse complement strand
TGCTTCAGAATCTTGATGATCTGCTCCTCGCTGTGCCTGGTTCCACGCATTCCTCTTCTCCTTCCTTTTGCCCGCTTCTCTCATATTACGTGGTACAGATTTTGGGGGCTGGGTCAGGCCCTCCGCCAGCAGCAGCAAATAGTACCGGGCGTGCTTGACCAGCCTGCCGCCGGTCTTCACCAACCTTTGTTGCAGACTCGTCAACGACCAGCCTCCGATCTTCCTGGGTAGCACCAACCGCCTCCAGAGGTTTCCCAAGTTGTAGGCGATCAGGCTCAGCCATAGACGCACCTCGTTGGAGCGGAAGCGGTGGCAGGACAATCGGGTCATTTTGACGGCCTGCTTGCCTTCCTTGATCCACTGCTCCGCCGTCCCCCGCTTGTTGTAGAACCGCACTACCGCCCGGCTATCGGTCTCCAGGTTGGTCACGATGAAGCCCACCCGCGGAAACAACTCCCCGCAATGGAACTCCACCTTGGCCACCACCCGCCGCGCCGTTTTCCAACTGGCTGCCTGGGTAAGAAGGCGCCGGACGGCCTAAGCGCGCATGAGCCGGAAAATGCGGAAGGGGAGGGTGACGATCATCCAAACCAGATCCAGCACGGCTCCGACGGCGAAGCCGAGGATCTTGAACGGCAGCAGGATCAGCCAGACCAGCGGATAGATAAAGAGGGCCAGGATGGCGAGCGGCCAGCAGATCACCAGCAGGATACACCAGAGCAGAAACGCAATCATCTTTGGGCCTCCACTTTGTAGATACGCAAAGTGGGGGTGGAAGTTCCTGGATTCATGCGCGGCTCCAGGTGGAGACAGGATCAATGGCGACTTGGCGAGCCCTGTAGCGATTTTCCATATAGACGAGGTGAGCCATCACCTCGAAAAGCGCGAACCTTTGCTGGAACGAGGAAAGCCGGTTCCCCCAGAGAAAGCCGGCGATCTGAAAGGGCGAGCGGGGTCCGTTGTGGAGAGCTTCGAGGATACGGCCGCAGCGCGCATCATGGTGGGCGGCGGTTTCGCGCACGCGGCTGAGGAGGCCGGGGAAGGGATCGCCGTGGGAAGGGAGCACGGAGTCGACGGGAAGGTTCTCCACGCGCCGCAAGGAGTTGAGGTAATCGGCGAGCGGGTCGGCTCCAGGCATCCAGGCGATGTTGGGAGTGATGGTAGGCAGCACGTGATCGCCGCTGATGAGCAGTCTTCTATCCGAAGCAAGCAGGCACAGGTGGCCGGGTGAGTGGCCGGGCGTCCAGACGGTTTCCAGTGGCCCGATGGCGGTGTAGAGCAGTTCGCCGCCTTCGAGGGTTTCGGCATGGCCGAGTTTCTGAAACGAGCGGCGCACGCCGGTGAAGGCATGGGTAATGGCGTCGACTTGATCGGCCGGAACGCCCCAGGCGCGCAGCTGGTGATCGAGGCTGTGCGGGTTTTCTACGAGATGGGCGATGGTGTCGAGGTGGGCCAACTCGACGCGGTGGATCAGAACACGCGCGCGGCTGAGCTCGAGCACCCTGGGCGCAAGGCCGACGTGATCGGGGTGGCCATGAGTGATGAAGAGTACGCGAATCTGGTTCCAGGCAATACCGAGGCGGCGCAGGGATGCCTCGAGGACATGGAAGCAGTCTTCGGAGTGGATGCCGCAATCGATGAGCAGATAGCCGTCGTCGAGACGCACCAGGTGGACGTTGACGTGGTTCAGCTCGAAGCTGAAGGGGAGCCTGATCCGCCAGAGGCCCGGGCAGATCTCCGCTACGCTGTCCTGCACGAAATGGCCTCGTCAGCGTGATAGGAGCTGCGCACCAGCGGTCCGGCTTCGACGTGGGAGAAGCCAAGTTGCGCGCCGAGTTTGCGGTAGAAGTCGAATTCCGGTGGCGGGATGTAGCGGACAATGGGCAGGTGTTTGGGCGAAGGGCGGAGGTACTGGCCGAGGGTGATGATATCGACATTGCTGTCCCGCAGATCGCGGAGAACCTGCTCTACTTCGTCCGGCGTTTCTCCGAGGCCGAGCATGAGACCGCTTTTCGTGGGCGTAGAGGGCCGCAGCTGTTTGGCGAAGGCGAGCATGTCGAGGGAGCGCTCATAGCGCGCGCCGAGGCGGACCTGGCGGTAGAGCCGGGGGACGGTTTCGGTATTGTGATTGAGCACATCGGGCGCGGCATCCATGACGATGCGCATGGCGTCGTGCGAGCCCTGAAAGTCGGGTACGAGTACTTCCACCTTGCAGGCGGGGATGCGTTGGCGGATGGCGCCGATGGTGAGGGCGAACAGTTCGGCGCCGCCGTCGGAACGGTCATCGCGGTTGACGCTGGTGATGACGGCATGGCGCAGGCCCATGGCGGCGACGGCTTGGGCGACGCGGCGCGGCTCGTCGAAATCGACTTCGAGCGGAGCGCCCTTCTGCACGGCGCAGAAGCCGCAGCGGCGGGTGCAGACGTTGCCGAGGATCATGAAGGTGGCGGTGCGGCGGTTCCAGCAATCGCCGACGTTGGGGCAGGCGGCGCTCTCGCACACGGTATGGAGGCCGAGCCTGGTGATCAGGTCTTTCAGTTCGCGGTAGTTTTCGCCGGCGGGGGCGGGGGCGCGCAGCCACGCGGGCCTGGGGCCGCGCGGGGCACCGGCCGCGTGGGATTCCATCGTAACCATCACGAAGTTTCATTTTAGCGCGGCGATTCGGTTTTCCAGGATGATGGCGTCCGGATCGGTGCGGCTGAGCTTGAGCTCGTAGGCGGCGGAGAACTCCCACGCGCGGCGCGGAATAAGACCGATGAGTTCGCTTTCGACGATCTGCATTCCTTCTTTTTCGGCTGCGCTGTTGACGGCGTGAAAAGCCGCGTGCATGGGCGTGACCTCGAAGTTGGTGAGATTCATCGAGACCTGTAGGAGGCCGCGGGAGGCCAGCGGCAGTCCGAGCGCTTTCACGCATGGCAGACCGCCGGAGGATTCCCGCACGCGGGCGGCGATGCGGCGCGCGGCGGCGAGACTGCCGCCGGTGAGGTTGACGTTGTAGGCGATGAGGAAATTCCGTGCTCCGATGGCGACGGCTCCGGCGGTGGGATGGAGAGCATCGCCGATATCCGGCTTGCCGGGCGGATGGCGGCGGATGGCGGCGAGGTTGGTCCGTTCGGGGAGCCGGGCGGCGGCCTCGTAGAGGAAAGCGGGTACGCGGTGAAGGTCCCAGATCCGCTCCGCGGCGCGGACGGCGAGTCCGGCGCACTCTGTCAGGCTGATGCCGCGGATGGGTACAAAGGGGAGGACATCCAGAGCGCCGATGCGTGGGTGGACGCCTTTGTGGCGGCGCAGGTCTATGAGGTCGGCGGCCTTGCCGGCGGCGGCCACAGCGGCTTCCAGGATGGCATCGGGGGAGCCGGCAAAGGTGATGACGGAACGGTGATGGTCCGGGTCAAGAGAGTGATCCAACACGCACGCGCCGGCGGCGCGGATGGAATCGAGCAACGCCTCGACGGTGGCCGGATTACGGCCTTCGCTGAAATTAGGGACACATTCGAGGAGAGCGGCCACGTTACCTAGACGGTCTCCAGGCGCGGCCAGACGCGCTCGCCCCGCCGTAGAACCATGGCCACGGGATTCATGCCGAAGTGGAAGGGAATCTCGCGATAGTCAGGGACGTTCATGAGCAGCAGATCGGCGTCTTTGCCGCATTCAATGCTTCCGCATCGGTGGTGAATGCCGAGCACATGGGCTGGCTGAATCGTGCAGGCGGTGAGGGCTTCGGCGGGCGTCATCCTCATTTGCGCGCAGGCGATGGACATGATCATCGGGATGCTGACGGTGGGGCTCCTGCCGGAATCATAGCCGGTGGCGAGCGCGACGGCAACACCTCCGTCAATCAACCGGCGGGCCGGGGCATGATCGAGGCCAAGATGAAAACTTTCCCCCGGAGTGAGGGTCGCCAGCAAGGAACTTCCCGAAAGAGCCTGGATCACGGCGGTGTCCGCGTTCCGCAGACGTTCGATGCTGACCGCGCCGGATTCGAGAGCAAGCCCGAGGGCTTCCGCTGCGGAATCGGCGCCGGCGACGACACGGGTGCGGAACCCGAGGCCGGCCGCTTCGCGCAGGAAGGGGAGGCAGAGTTCGGCGGGGAAAGCGGTGGGTCCGCAGTGCGCGTCGGTGATCTTGGCAAGGCGTCTCTTCTTGACCAGGGGAAGCATATTCTCCATGGCCCAGCGGAGGTAAGCATCGGAACGGCCTTCGTATTCCGGTGGTGCGAAATTGGCGCCGAAGTAGGAGGCGATGACGGCCAGGGGATGTTCATGGAGATCCTTGAGGATTCGCAGGGAACGCAATTCGGTGGCTTCGTCGAGGCCATAGCCTGTGAGGGAGCAAACGGTGGTTGTGCCATGGCGGATGGAATTCCGCAGATGGCGCTTGGTTTCCAACTCCAGCCGCTGTGCAGAGAAGCCGCGGACAGTCTTGAGCGCAGCCCTGTCGTCAGGGAGGGAACTGTCTCCTCCGTAGGTGTTCAGTCGGGGCGAGCCTGACATCGCTTGGGTGTTGCAGTCGATGAAGCCGGGAACGACGACTTTTCCGGTGGCGTCGATGACCTGAGCCTTGCGCGCGGAAGTCAGCCGTTCCACTCGGCGCGTCGGGCCGACGTCGGTGATGACGCCGTCCTGGATCAGCAGCGCACCGTCGGGGATGATGTTTGGCTCGTTCATGGCGGAACCGCGGCGCGGAACGCCAGGCCCGGACATTGTGACAAGCTGCCGGGCGCCACGAACCAGAGTCACTGTGCTCATTCTTCCGGCAAGGCAGGAATCTGGTCAGAAGTTCATGCTAGGAAGAAGACGAAGCGGGACAACGTTCCATAGCATCATTCATTATATGAAGCCGAGAGGCGGGACTAAACGGCAGCTGAAGACGCTGGAGCGGATTTTGTCGAAAGCAGGGCTTGGTTCTCGCACGGAAGCGCGGCAATGGATCGGCGCCGGGCGGGTGAAAGTGAACGGGAAACTGATCCAGACTCCGGATCACTGGGTGGATCCGGAGCGCGACCGAGTGACGCTGGACGGCAAGAGAGTTCGCGAGGAGGCGCGGGTTTATCTGCTGCTGTACAAGCCCAAGGGCTACAGCACGACGTACAAGGATCCGGAGGGGCGGCCGACAGTCTACGATCTGCTGAAGGGGGTGAAGCAGTTCGTGTCGCCGGTGGGGCGGCTGGATCTGGACACCAGCGGTCTGCTGCTGCTGACCAACGATACGCAGCTAGCCGAGCAGCTGACGAATCCGGATTACCATGTGCCGAAGAAATACCTGGTGAAGGCGGCGGGCCTGCTGAGCGAGGAGCAGCTGAGTCAGCTGCGGACAGGCGTGGAACTGGACGATGGGCCGACAAGGCCGGCGCGGGTGGAGAGGGTACGCGACGGGGTGAAGGATACGTTCCTGGAACTGACGATCAGTGAGGGCCGCAACCGGCAAGTAAGGCGGATGCTGGAGGCCGTGGGGAGCCGTGTACGGAAGCTGGTGAGGATCGAGATGGGAAAGCTACGAATCGGAGAGCTGCAGATCGGCACTTGGCGGTATTTGAGCGGGCAGGAAGTGGCGGAGCTGCGGGCTCAGACGAGAGTCCACAGGCCGCGCCCGGAGTAGAGGAGTCTGAAAACGAATCTTCGATGTGACCTGATGTGTAGTTAGCGGGAGATCTCCGGACACCACGGGGGTGCTCCGGCGGATCTCCCGCTAACTACACTTCATTGTTCAGATATGCTCCTCTAGAGCTACACTATCGTGAGGGCAATTCATGCGTACAATCAGCCGCCGTAGTCTGCTGCAGATCCTGAGCGGCGCGCTTCCCTCGCTGGCGCAGGGGAGGAAGCCGAACTTTCTTTTTCTATTCACAGACGATCAGCGCTTCAATACCCTGCATGCGCTGGGGAACAAGGAGGTGCAGACGCCGAACATGGACAATCTTGTGCGTCACGGCCTGCACTTCAGCCACGCGGCGATCATGGGCGGCACGGTGGGCGCCATCTGCCAGCCCAGCCGGGCGATGCTGATGACCGGGCGGACGCTGTTTCAGGTCCATGACCACACGATGGCCGCCAACCCACCGGCGGGAGAGAGCCGCAAATACTACCCTACGTTTCCGGAACTGCTGCGCAGGAACGGGTATGAGACGTTCGGGACGGGGAAGTGGCACAACGGCACGTCGATGTTCGCGCGGAGTTTCAGCGCGGGGGAGAACATCTTCTTCGGAGGGATGAGCGACCACTTGCAGGTGCCGGTGCACGATTTCGATCCGGCGGGCAGGTATCCGCGCGCGGCGCAAAGGGTGGCGAAGACGTTTTCGAGCCAGCTGTTCAGCGATTCGGCGATCCGGTATTTGAAGCAGCGGAACCGGGATAAGCCGTTCCTGGCCTATGTAGCGTACACATCGCCGCATGACCCGCGAATGGCGCCGGCCCGGTTTGCGCGGATGTACTCAACGCGAGACATCCAGGTGCCGGAGAATTTCCTGCCGCGGCATCCGTTCGATAACGGCGACCTGAAGCTGCGGGATGAGGTGTTGGCGCCGTTTCCACGAACGCCGGAGGTGATCAAGGAGCACATCGCGGGCTACTACGCGATGATCACGGAGGTGGATTACCAGATCGGGCGCGTGCTGGCGGCGCTGGTGCAAAGCGGGGAAGCGGATAACACCTATGTCATTTTCACGGCCGATAACGGGCTGGCGGTGGGCCAGCACGGCTTGCTCGGCAAGCAGAACCTGTATGACCACAGTATGCGTGTGCCCCTGGTGATTGCCGGGCCAGGGGTCAAGAAGGGACAGCACACGGACGGACTCTGTTACCTGATGGACGTATGCCCCACGGTGCTGGAGTTGGCGGGAGTGGAGCCGCCGGAAGGGATCGCCGGGCGGAGCCTGCGGCCGATGATGAAGGACCCAGAGGCGAGCATCCGTGAGGAAGTGGTGATGGCCTACCGGCATTATCAGCGCGGGATCCGGACACGGAAGTGGAAGCTGATCCTGTACAACGTGGGAGGCGAGAAGCATACGCAGTTGTTCGATATGGAGTGCGATCCGCTGGAAAGGCAGGATCTATCGGGGGAGGCGGCGCACGCGGCCCGGATCACGGAGTTGCGGGCGCTGCTGGCCCAGAGGCTGAAAGAGTACGGCGACCGTACGGATCTGGACGCGGCGGTATGGCCCGCGTTCCGGGACTGAGCGGCGCCGATGCAGACGTTAGCGGGCATTCATCCGGTACGGGAGGCGCTGCGCGCAGGTAAACCGCTGGACAGGGTTCACATCGTGCGCGGTTCCGCCAATGCGCGGCTACAACAAATCGTGGATCTGTGCCGGGCTCAGGATATCCCGGTGCGGTTTGAAGACCGTGCATCTTTAGACCGGCTGGGGCGCGGGGCATCGCATCAAGGTGTGGTGGCATTGCAGGCGGAACAGCGCTATCGGGCGCTGGAGGAGATTCTGCCGGAGGCGCGCATGATCGTGGTGCTGGACGGCGTGGAAGATCCGCACAACCTGGGCGCGGTGATCCGCACGGCGCATGCGGCGGGCGCCTCGGCGGTGTTGATTCCGGAGCGGAGGGCGTCGGGGATCACGCCGGTGGCGGCGAAGGCGGCGGCGGGGGCGCTGGCTCATCTGCCGGTGGTACGGGAGACGAATCTGAACCGCGCGATTGAAAGACTGAAAGAGGCGGGATTCTGGATTTACGGACTGGATGAGCGCGGCAAACAGACGCACGATCAGGTGGATTATGCGCCAAGGGCGGCGCTGGTGTTGGGAGCGGAAGGCAAGGGGTTGCATGGGCAGGTGCGAAAGCATTGCGACGTGCTGGTGCGGATTCCGATGGCGGGAGAGATCGCATCGCTGAACGTATCGGTGGCTGCCGGAATCGCGCTGTTTGAATGGAAACGGCGCTATCATCAACATTAATGTGCCTACTGCGGCCGTTACTTGTTCTGGGCTTGATTTTCGCGTTCGTGGCGGAGGCGCGCCAGCCTGTTCGCGTGCGGCGGGCGATGGTGGTGGCACAGGAGCCGCTGGCGGCCGATGTTGGCGTGGAGGTTTTGAAGAAGGGCGGGAACGCGGTGGACGCGGCGGTGGCGGTGGCGTTTGCACTGGCGGTGACGCTGCCGTCGGCGGGGAACCTGGGTGGCGGAGGGTTCCTACTGGCGCGGATGGCGGGCGGGGAAACGACGTTTCTTGATTTTCGGGAGCGCGCGCCGCTGGGCGCAACGCGCGAAATGTATCTGGATGCGGAGGGCAAGCCGACGCGGGACAGCGTGACGGGATGGCGGGCGGCGGGAGTACCGGGCACGGTGCGCGGGTTGGAGGTGGCGCACAGCAAGTACGGGCGGATGTCTTGGAGGCACTTGGTGGCGCCCGCCGTGAAGCTTGCCCAGGACGGGTTTGAAGTGAGCTATGCGCTGGCCGAGTCGTTGCGGAGGGCTCAGAAAGACCTGGAGCCGTTTGCCGAATCGAAGAGGATTTTCCTGAAGGGCGGAGCCTTCCACGAAGCGGGCGGCCGTCTGGCGCAGCCGGAACTGGCCAGAACGCTGGCGCGGATTGCGCGGCATGGGGCGAAGGATTTCTACGAAGGGGAGACAGCGAAGATTCTGGCGGAAGAAAGCAAGGCCGGCGGGGGTTTGATTACGCTCGAGGATTTGAACCGGTACGAAGCGACGGTGCGGGAGCCGTTGAAGGGCTCCTATAAGGGATTCTCAATACTCACAGCGCCACCGCCGAGCGCGGGCGGCATCGGGCTGTTGCAGATGATGGGTGTGCTGGAGGGATCCGGCTACGAGAAAGCGGGACCGGGAGCGGCAGAGACAATTCATTTCGTCGCCGAGGCAATGCGGCGGTATTATGCGGATCGCAGCCGGCATCTGGGCGATCCGGAGTTCCACCGGGTGCCGTGGAAGGGGCTGCTGAACCCGCGCTACATCGCGGCGCAGCGAGCCTCGATCAACAGGAACCGTGCGTCCGTAAGTAGCGAGGTGGAGCCAGGAGACGTGTCTGGATATGAGAGCACGGAGACGACACATTTTTCGATTGTCGATGCCGGGGGCAACGCGGTGGCGCTGACCTACACCATCAATGAGAGCTACGGGAACGGCGTGACCGTCCCGCGGCTGGGCTTTCTGCTGAACAACGAAATGGACGATTTCGCGGCAAAGCCGGGTTCGCCGAACCTGTTCGGGCTGGTGCAAGGGGAGGCGAACGCGATTGCGCCGGGCAAGCGTCCGGTGTCGTCGATGACACCGGCGATTCTGCTGCGCGGCGGGAAACTGTACATGGTGATCGGCGCGCCGGGCGGTTCGCGAATCGTCAATGGCGTGATGCAAGCGATTCTGAACGTAGTGGACTTCGGGATGAACTTGCAGGATGCGGTGGATGCGCCGCGATTCCATCATCAGTGGATGCCGGATCAGATCAGCCTGGAGAAGGGCTTTTCGCCGGACACGGTGGAGCTGTTGAAGAGCAAGGGTCACAAGATTGCGCCGATTGAAGGTGTGGCGCGCGTGGAGGCGATTCTGATCGAAGGAGGCTGGCTGCAAGGCGCCACAGACGGGCGCGGCAGCGGGAAGGCGGCTGGGTACTGAGGGAATGCAGAGGGCGCTATCGACACACTTGTTCGTGAATCACCGGCTGACAACGGTGTGGCTGGACCGTATTGGGGAGGCCGGGATTGAAATGGTGGAGATCTTCTGCGCGCGGCAGAACCTGGATTACCGGAACGCGGCGCAGGTGAATGAGCTGAAGCACTGGTTCGCGGATTCGCCGATGAAGCTGCATTCCCTCCACGCGCCGATGTACAACGACGACTGCTGGGGGCGGACGGGGCCAGGGGCGGTGGTGAACATCGTGGACCCCGACAAGATGCGGCGGAAGGCGAGCGTGGATGAGGTGAAGCGCGCGCTGGAGATCGCCGAAACGATTCCGTTCCGTTACCTGATACAGCACCTGGGCGTGGGCGGCGAGGAATACGACGACCGGAAGATCGACGCGGCGTTTTCCTCCATGGAGGAGCTGAACGTGTTTGCGCGGCACCGTGGCGTGGAGGTGCTGCTGGAAAACATTCCGAACCAACTGTCGAGCGCCGAGCGGCTGCTGTTGTTTCTGGAGCAGACGCACCTGGACAACTATTTCTGCTTCGACATCGGGCATGCACACATGAAGGAAGGCGTGGCGGCGGCGTTCGGGCTGATGAAGGACCGCATCCGCTCGACACATATTCACGACAACAATGGGACCGACGATGCGCACCTGTTTCCGATGAACGCAAGCGGGGGGACCATTGACTGGAGGGCGGCGATGGAACTGCTGCGCACCGGGGATGGAAACTATCCGCTGCTACTCGAGTTGCGTGAGGTGCAGGAGATGGAATCGCCGCTGACCGAAGTCCGCGGAGTATTCGAGAAACTGGAGAACGTATAATTGTCCGCCACAGAATATCAACGGATCCGCATCGCCGAATGCGCGGCGCATGACGGCAAAAAAGTGGAGATCGCCGGGTGGCTGTACAATTTGCGGCGATCCGGTAAGATCTGTTTCCCGCAGGTGCGCGACGGATCGGGCGTGATCCAGTGCACCGCGTTGAAGAACACGCTCCCGGAGGAGCTTTTTGAGGGGCTGAAGCACTTGACGCAGGAGTCGTCGGTGATCGTGCGCGGGAAGCTGCGCGCCGAGGCGCGCGCGCCGGGCGGCTATGAGATGGAGATCGAAGACGCCACGATCGTGCAGAAGGTGCCGGAGGAACAGCCGTATCCGATCACTCCGAAGGATCACGGCATCGAGTTCCTGATGGATCACCGTCACCTGTGGCTGCGCAGCCGGCGGCAGCACGCGGTGCTGGGCATACGGCACGAAGTGATCCGCGCGGTGCGGGACTATTTCGACAACAACGGCTTCACGTTGGTGGATACGCCGATCTTTACGCCGGCGGCTTGCGAGGGCACGACGACGCTGTTCGAGGTGAACTACTTCGACGAGGAGAAGGTTTTTCTCACGCAGTCCGGGCAGCTGTATAACGAGGCGACGGCAGCGGCGTTCGGCAAGGTGTACACGTTCGGGCCGACGTTCCGGGCAGAGAAATCAAAGACCCGGCGGCACCTGACGGAATTCTGGATGGTGGAGCCGGAGATGGCCTACGCCACGCTGGAAGACGTGAAACGCGTAGCGGAGGAGCTGATCTGCTTTGTCACGGGAAGGGTGCTGGAAAGGCGGAAGGAAGAGCTGGCGGTGCTGGAGCGTGATGTGTCGAAGCTGCAGGCGATTCAGGCTCCGTTTCCTAGGATCAGCTACGACGAAGCGGTGGAGCGGCTGAAGAAGAAGGGGAGCGAAATTGAGTGGGGCGGCGACTTCGGCGGAACCGATGAGACGCTGCTGAGCGAGGATTTCGACCGGCCGGTGATTGTCGATCGTTTCCCGACGGCGATAAAGGCGTTCTACTTCCAGCCTGCGCCGGACCGGCCGGACGTGGTGCTGGGAGCGGACGTCATCGCGCCGGAAGGGTACGGCGAGATTGTGGGAGGCGGGCAGCGCATTCATGATCTGGATCTGTTGCTGAAAAGGTTGGAAGAGCACCAGCTGCCGCGCGAGGCGTTTGAATGGTACATCGACTTGCGGCGCTACGGCACGGTTCCGCACGCGGGCTTCGGGATGGGGATTGAGCGGTTCGTGACGTGGATGTGCGGGATCGACCACTTAAGAGAGACGATCGCGTTTCCGAGAATGCTGTACCGGACGCGGCCCTGAGCAGAATATGCGGCATTCCAGTATTTCCATCATCGGTGCGCCCCTGGACTTGGGGGCGGGACGGCGCGGCGTGGACATGGGGCCGTCGGCGATTCGCGTGGCGCGGCTGCAACCGCGGCTGGAGGCGCTTGGCTATCCGGTGGAGGATCTGGGCAACGTCGACGTGGAGCAGCCCGAAAGCCGGCCGATGGGCAATGAGCGCGCCCGGTATCTCACCGAGATCACGCGCACCTGCACGAGACTGTCCGGAATGGTGGAGAAGGCGATTGCCGCCGGAAGCATGCCGGTGGTGCTGGGAGGGGACCATTCGATCGCGGTGGGATCAGTTGCGGGGATTTCACGGCACCTGCGCCGGAAGAAACAGAAAATGGGTCTGCTGTGGCTGGATGCGCACGCCGACATGAACACGCCGGAATCGAGCAGCAGCGGCAACGTGCACGGGATGCCGCTGGCCTGCTGCGCGGGAATGGGACTGCACGAGCTGACACACATCAACGGCTACGCGCCGAAAGTGGACGCGCGCAATGTCGCTCTGGTTGGGATTCGCGAAGTGGATCAACTGGAACGGCCGCATGTCCGCAGTTCGGGGGTCCGGTTTTTCACGATGCGTGACATTGATGAGCGGGGGCTGCGGGCGGTGATGGGCGACGCGTTGCGGCTAGTCACTGACGGCACGGCCGGGTTCCATCTGTCGTTCGATATGGACGTGGTGGACCCGCATGAAGCGCCGGGCGTGGGGACTCCGGTGAAGGGCGGGCTGACGTACCGCGAAGCGCACCTGGCGATGGAGCTGATCGGGGACTTCGGGTCGCTGCTCTCGATGGATGTGGTGGAGGTGAACCCGGTGCTCGACGTGGCGAACCGGACGGCGGACCTGGCGGTGGAGCTGATGACTTCCGCGCTTGGCAAGCGGATTGTGTGAGCGGTATGGTGCTGGCGCTGCTGTTTTGGTTCGCCGCCGCTGAGAACGAGCTGGAACAGGCGATCCGCGCCTTCACCCGCGCCTACGCGATGGTGGAGGCCAACGCGGCCGATCCGGTGAATCCGGGCCCGGTGATATATGAAGGGGCGCTGGCGGGAATGCTGCGCAAACTGGACCCGCACTCCGTTTTCTTCAATCCGGACCAGTTTCAACAGCTGAAGGAGCTGGAGCGTTCCACCAGCAAGGGGTTCGGGACGGTGGTGAGCGTGCTGCCGGGGCGCGTGATCGTGCTGCAAACGATGCCGGGGACGCCGTCGGCGCGGGCGGGGATTGCGCCGGGCGATGAAATTCTGGCGGTGAACGGGATCCGGCTTGACTGGCTGGACATGGAGCAATTGATCGGTTTGTTAGGGGAAACACGGCGGCGCGAGGCTCGGCTTGATGTCCGCCGGCAAGGCAGCATGCACCTGCTGCAATTCACGATGAAGCCGGAGGAGATGCTGTCGGCATCGGTGGATCGCGCGTTCATGTTGAATGAAACGACGGGCTACGTGCGGATCACGAGTTTCGAGGGCGAGACGGGAAAGCAATTGAAGGAGGCGATCGAAAAGCTGGGCGGCGCGTCGCTGAAGGGTCTGGTGCTGGATTTGCGGAACAATCCGGGTGGGATTCTGCCGTCGGCGCTGGAATGCTCGGCGTTGTTTTTCCCGGAGGGAACAAAGCTGCTGTCGATCCGCGGGCGGGCGCGGCAGGAGGAGGAGACGCTGGTGCCGAAGGGCGTGGAACCCTACAAATCTCCTCTTGCGGTGTTGATCAACGAGAAGAGCGCGAGTGCGGCGGAGATCCTCGCAGGAGCGGTGCAGGATCACGGACGGGGAGTTGTGGTAGGGGTAACAAGCTTCGGCAAGGGGCTAGTGCAGAGCATTTATCCGCTATCGGAAGGGAGTGGAATGGCACTGACGACGGCTTTCTACTTTACTCCGAAGGGGCGCTCGATTCAGCGGCGGCTGTCGGAGGGGCAGTTGCGTGGCCCACAGGAAAATTCGGGCGCCGGCGGAATTCAGCCGGATCACGTTGTCGGATTCGACCGGCAGACGCGGCTGCGGGCGGCACTGGACGCTACGGGGGCGTTCACGAGCTTTGCGACGGAGACGATCCGGAAGGGACTGCGGGTGGCGGAGGAGTTCACCCTCGAGAACGCGACGCTGGACGATTTCAAGATTTACCTTTCGGAGCGCGGGATCAGTCCGGGAGTGAGCGAGTGGTCGGTGGACCGTGAATGGATTCGGTCTCGGCTCCAACAGGAGGTCTTCAACCAGACACTGGGGGTGGAGAAGGGCGATGAGGTGGAGGCGCGGCGGGATCCGCAGGTGCTGCGGGCGGCGGAATTGATCGCGCGCTAAGCCTGGACTGTGCGGCGGGCCATTTTCTCGATCATCGCGGGATCGAGGAAGGGATCACTGCTTTCCTTGCGCCAGTCAAGGAGCGCCTGCTTCATGCGGTCTTCTGTGGATTTGAGTGCGGGCTGGCCGGCGAGATTGCGGAACTCGACGGGATCGCCGCGGAGGTCGTACAACTCGAATTCCGGCGGATTCGCAAAGGTATCGAAGGCAGCGCGAACGGGGGTGCCGTCGTAACGCGAATCGCGGGAGATGGGGTAAGCCTTGTCGCCGTCAATTCCCGTGGAAGGTTTGTTGCGGCCGGCGAGCAGGTTGTGGATCAGCTTGTACCGATCGTCACGAATGGCGCGGCGCGGATAGAAGGGCGTGGCTCCGTGGAAATGGAACTCGCCCGCCAGGTAGCGTCGCCATTCCGCCTTGCTGTTGGCGAGGACGGGGCGCAGAGAGCGGCCGTGCATCCTGACGGGTGAAGTGACGCCGGCGGCGTCGAAGATCGTGGGGGCCAGATCCACGGTGGAGACCATGGCATCGCTCACGGCGGGTTTGGAGAGGCCGGGCCAGCGGACCATGTAAGGAACGCGGAGGCCCGATTCGTACGTTGTGGTCTTGCCGCGGGCGAACGGGGGGCCGTGGTCGCCGACGAACAGGATGACGGTCTCCTGCTCCTTGCCGCTCTTGCGAAGCGTGTCCATCAGCATGCCGATGCCGGTGTCGAGGCGCTGGATGGCGTTGTAGTAGCCGGCGACGCGGACGCGCTGTTCGGGTGTGTCGATCTGCTGGAAGTCGAATACGGCGGTTGGTCCCGGCGGATAGGGGTTTTCCGGCAGCCCGTCGACTTGAGGAGGAAAGTTCCATTCGCGGGGATTGTCGGGCAGGCGGAAGGCATGCGGGTCAGAGTAGTTGACCATGAGGAAGAAGGGGTCTTCACTCTTTGCGGAGAGAAAGCCGCCTGCCAGAGTGGCAACATCGCGCACCTTGCGGGTGTTGGCGCTGTTCTTGTGGAGGAAGTCAAAGGGGAAAGTGTCTTCCGGCTCGACGTGCAGCTTACCGATGATGCCGGTGCGATAGCCGGCCTTTTTGAGTACGGCGGGAATGGTGGCCTGATGGAGATTGTCGTGTAGGGCGAGTCCGGTGTTGGCAAGGCCGTACTGACCGGTGCCATGCGGATAGAGGCCGGTGAACATGCTGCTGCGCGAAGGGCTGCAGGATGCCTGCGTGACATAGGCAGTGCGGAAACGGACGCCGGAGCCGGCGAGGCTATCGAGATGAGGAGTTTTGATGCGGGTTTCCCCGTAGCAGCTCAGGCAGAGGCCGAGATCGTCGGCGGTGATGAGCAGGATGTTAGGCCGGCGCGCGGTTCTCGTCTGCGCGGCTCCTGCCGCGGCCGATGCAAGAAAAGTTCGTCGACGCATGGGCTATTTCTCCAGTGAGGCGCAGAGAATCTCTTCATCGTTTCTCGCGAAGATGTGGCGGTTGGCGTAGGCGGGGTGGGACCAGTTGACGGCGCCGAGCTCGCGCCGGCCGATGCCCGCGGTGGAGGTGGGCTTGATGAGCGGCGTGCGTGAGATCTCCTGATAGCCCTTGGGCGATAGACGCGCCAGGATCAGCTCGCCGCGGTCGTTGTTGATGAAGTAGCGGTCCTGGTGGCGGACGATGAGGCCGGTGGACCAGCGGGCCTTTTCCTTGGTGACGTCGAGCGTTTCCCAGATGCGCTCGCCGGTGCGCGCGTGGAGGCAGCGGAACTGGCCATAGCTGTCGATGCCGTAGATATATCCGCCATCGATGACCGGGGTGTTGATGAGCGCATGCAGGCCGTCGGTCTGGATCTCGCTCTGGCTCTTGCCCTTCCAAAGCATGTGCGCGGCGGGGGCGGCGTTGTCGAGCTCCATCATCATGGAGCCGGTGTAGAATGAGCTGATAAGCAGCAGCGGGCCGCTTTTGACGGGCGTGGCGACGGCGAGACCGAGGTGGGCGTTGAAGGGGAGCTGCCAGTAGAGTTCGCCGTTCGTAGGATTGAGCGAGGCGACGGCGGAGGCATGCCAGATGATGAGCTGGCGCTTGCCGCCGGCTTCATAAATGACCGGGTGTGCGTAGCCGGGCTCGGTAGAGGAGTCGAGCGCGCGCCAGACCTCTTTGCCGGTGAACTTGTCGAAAGCCATCACCTTGGCCCCGGGCTCTCCGCCCACGACAGCGATGACGAGGCGGCCTTCGACTAAAGGCGAACCGACAGTACCCCAGCCGGGAATGTTGGCTTTGAAGTCGCGCGTGAAGTCGCGTTGCCAGAGCAACTCACCGGTGCGGGCGTTGAGGCAGACGAGGATGCCCCTGGCGCCGAGCGCGTAGAGGCGGTCGCCATCGACTGTGGGCGTGGAACGGGGTCCGGTGGCGTAGCTGCGGGAGAGGCCTGTGTAATCGGCTTCCCAAGAGCGGGTCCAGACCTCGCGGCCGGTCTTCTCGTCAAAAGCGACGGCCCGTTCCAAGCCCTTGTTGGGACCGGTGGACTCGAAATCGAGCACGGAGACCAAGCCCTGCGAGACGGCGGGACCGCTGAAGCCGCTTTTGATGGGTGTGCGCCAGCGGATCTTCAGGCCCGATTCGGGGAACTTGTCGAGGATGCCGCTTTCGTTCCAGAGGCCGAGGCGCCCCTTGCCGCGCCACTCCGGCCAATCCTCGGCGGAGGCGAGGATCGCGATGGTCAGCAGGGCAAAGAGTCTGGTGAAGTTCATCGCGCGGGTCTGAGCCGCGATTTTATCACTTCAAAGACGATGGGCAGGACAGAGACGAAGATAATGCCGAGGATGACCTTCTCGAAATGGGCGCGAACGATGCGGTTGCTGCCGAGGGTGTAGCCGAGCACGGTGAGGCTGATGACCCACCCTATGCCGCCGAAAATGTTGAAGGCGGCAAAGCGCGCATAGCCCATGTTGGCAACGCCGGCGACAAATGGTGCGAAGGTGCGGATGATGGGGACGAAGCGGGCGTAGATGATGGTTTTGCCGCCGTGCTTCTCGTAAAACTCCTGGGTGCGGCGCAGGTGTTCCTGGTGAAAGAAGCGCGAGTCGGGACGGGAGAAGATCCTGGGCCCGGTGCGCCTTCCCAGGGAGTAGCCAACGGCATCGCCGATGATCGCGGCGCCGATCAGCACGATGTTGATGGCGACGATGTTGAGCTGACCCGCTCCGGCGACGACGCCGACGGTGAACAGGAGGGAATCGCCGGGGAGGAAGAATCCCATCAACAGGCCGGTTTCCGAGAACACGATGCCGGCGAGCAGGCCGTAGCCCCACCAGCCGCTGAACACGGTGGTGAGCAGCTGAATGAGGCGGTCAGGCGTTGTGAGGATGCGTAGGAAGTCCAGCAGGGCTTCGATCATGAAGTGTGGACCGGCCTATCCTTTGTAGCTTGCGGCCAGCCGCTTGACTGCGTCGTCGTTGATCTTGATCTTGCCTTCTTCGGTGAGCTTTCTGACGAGGCCGTCTTCAAACAACTCACGGCGTTCGCGGAGCTTCTTATCACGCAAGCCCGTGACGATGATGTCGCGCTGCGCCTCCAGCTGATTCAGATCGGGCGGAGAGCGCGAGAGGATCTTGAAGAAGTAAGGGGTTGTGGAGACGCGATAGAGAGCGACGACCGTGCCGACGGACCTGACGAAGGGTTGTTCGCCGAGATAGGCGGCCGGGCCGATGCCTTCCATCTGGCCCGTGCGGTCGAATTCATTGGTCGTGATGATCTTGGCTCCAAGTTCCTGCGCGGTCTTACGCAGGTCATTCTGGTTGGCCCTAAGCCGGGTTTCGAACTCCTTCGCCTTGGTCTCCACCAGCTCCGCGGTCTTGACGGTGGAGAGCTGCGTGCGGATGGTGGCTTCGACTTCCGACAGCGACGACTGGCGCGGCGGCATGATGTCGACCACCGCCGACACGGCGAGGCGGTTTTCCGGCAGCTGCATCACTTCCGTCACCGTCCCCTTGTCAATGCTGAAGGCGATGTTGATCAGTTCCGGCGCCGATCCCACACCGGGGATGGCATCACCAGGAGCAATCTTGTCGGCGCGGATGTGCGTGAGATTGAGCTTTGCGGCAACCTGCTGTGCCTGAAGCGGAGTCTTCAGGAGTTCGGCACGAGCCTGATCGGCCAGTTCCGGCATTTTCTCGAACAACTGCCGGCGCTTCAGTTCGGCGGTGAGTTCTTCGCGCACCTCATCCAGCGGTTTGATGCGGGCCGGTTCCTTGTCCAGAGTGTGAATGATGTGGTAGCCGAAGAAGGTCTCCACGGGTTCGGAAATCTGCCCGGGCTTTTGCTCGAAGGAGGTCTTCTCGAAGGGCGGAACGGTTTGGCCGCGCTGGATCCAGTCCAGATCGCCGCCCTTGACGGCCGAGCCGGGGTCGTCGGAGTTCTTCTTTGCCAACTCGGCGAAGTCGGCGCCGCCGCGAATCTGCTTGAGCAGGCCCTCGGCTTTCGCCTTGGCCTTTTTCTTTTCGGCCTCATCATCCGGTTCCGCTTTGACAAGGATGTGCCGGACCTTGGCGCGCTCGTCGATGCGGTAACGGTCCTTGTTGGACTCATACGACTGGCGGATCAGCTCTTCGGTAACCGGGATTTTCTCGCCAAGCTTTTTCTCATCCACCAGGATCACGTCGATGGTTCGGCGCGGAGCGGACATATAGGCGGCTGCGTTGGTCTTGTAGTGGTCTTCAATCTCCTTGCGGGAAATCACGACCTGAGATTTCAGCTCCTCGGCCTGGAACCGGACAACCTCCAGCTTCACTTTTTCGCCGCGCCGGAGGTATTCGGCCTTGATCTCCTCGGGTGTGATGACGAGACCGTCGAAAACCAAACTTTGCAGCTTGTTCAGCAGGATCTGCTTGCGGACGTTCTCCTCAAACTGAGGAATGGTGGTGTTCATCTGCTGGAGATAGGCTTGATAGGCTTCCTTGCCGACGAACTGGCCGCTCTGGAACAGCTGCGGGATCACTTTTCTTATGCCTTCGATCAGTTCCTCTTCCGATACGGTGAAGCCCATGCGCTCGGCTTGATAAACAGTGGCCATTTCGCCGACAAATTGGGTCACCATCTGGGGGACGATCAACTCCGCCATGTCGCGGGGAAACTGGTTCTGGCGCATCTGAGCCTGAACAAGCCGGTTAATGTCCTGGGAAGAGATGACGTTATCGCCGATTTCGGCGAGCACGAGCTGGTTGCTGCTGCCGAAGCCGCCCCCGAATCCAGGGATCAGAGTGATGACCATGGAAAGGGCCACCAGGGAGAGCAGGGCCATGAGCAGATAACGCGTAGCTTTGGCCCGCGAGCGGAAAAGATCAAACATTGGGGGTAGAACTCCTAAACTCTAAGGCGCGGCAAGCGCCAGTGTACAAATCTATCCTAGTATATCCGGAAAGAGGGGCGGCTGGCGCCTGATCACCTTTCGTAGAGGCGCGCCTGATCGGAGAAACCGGCGACATCGGAGGCGCGGCGGCCGGGAAACAGCTGGAGCCTCAGACGCCGTGGCGCGATCAGTTGCACCAGCATGACAGCTTGGACGTTGTTGTCATCGCGATGATAGACGAGCGTTCCGGAGGAGCGCCCCTGCAGACTCAGGCCCACGGGGATCAACTCGTATTTCACGAGGCCCGATTCGATCCCGACGCTCGCGGGATCGGGAGAGTTTCCCCGGACCCAGAACTGCCGGGATTTGCCTTCGTAGTCGCCAATGGAGATGGTGATATTGGAGGGATCGAGATAATTAGGGGCCGCCGCCAGATGGCCACTCCAGTACCTCTCCCGGTTCACGCCGGCATAACCGTTGGTGGCTTCCAGAAACCAGTTGCCGGAAAAGCGGCCCTCGATGTCGTAGTCGATCTTGCCGCCGCGCGGTACCGCCTTCCTGGGGTTGAGCTCCAGGATGCGGGAGCGCACCGGTTCGTCGAAGTGATCGATGGGATCGACGGTGTGAATCTTCCACGGCTCGGCAAGGTAGTTTTCAGGAACAAGCAGGCCGGGCAACTGGACGTCGGCGTTCACCGTACCGATATCGAGGGTTTGTCCGCCTATCCTGCCAATGGGCTGGCCTGCACGGACCGGAATACGGACGGGCAGAGTGGCCATTCCGGCTGGAGCGGCGCCGCCGGGTAGCTGGCTGACGATCGCCGGATCCAGGCTGGTGACAAGGTCGTAGTAAGTCCAGAAGGTGCAGGAGTGCTCAAAAACGATGCGGAACTCGCTGGTGCCGCCGGCGGGTCCGGCCTGGTCGCCGATGAAGCGGCTGCGATGCTGGATGGATACGATGGAGCCGTCGGCTGGGGCGAAGACGGGATAGGCGTCGCGGCCTAACGTTGGGTCCTTCGGGGCCCAGTACTGATGATCGGTAGGCGTCACGTGGGCGTCGGCCATGAGCCCGAGCGGGAGAACGACGGCAACGTCGGCAAGCGACATCGGCGTGGCGGAGTACCGCACAGGGCCCTGGCCCGTGCATCGGCCCTGGCTCCACATCATGCGTAGAAGATCGGCGGCAGCGGCCGGATTCACCTGCACCCGGACGGGCGCACTCTCGGCGCCGGCAATGGAAACAGCCAGCGCATGCACGCCGGCGGCCACGAAGGGAACACGCAGATTCAACTGACCGACGCCTACCATGCCCGGCGCGAGCCCGGCATAGGCGACCTCCGAGAATTGACCGCCGATTTGTGCTCGTACCTGGTGCCTGGCGGCCGATAGCGGGCTTAACGGGGCAAGGAGCCCGGAGGCAACGGGGGGAGTCACCTGGCCGAGTCCGGTGAGGTAAACGGTCAGGTAGCGCCCTGGCAACGCGGGACTCAAGGAAGCCAAGTCGTCGCGGAGTGTGAAGATGCCCGGGGCGCCTTCCAGAACCTGAATGGTCGTGGAAGAGTCACCGACCGAGATCCGAACCCGGCCCGGCCGGGTTTCATAGGGCAGCTGGGCGTTGATCTGGGTAGGGCTGACGAAGTAGAGCGGCGCCGGGAGGTCATCGGCGAGAACGGATACACCGCCCAGCGAGGTTGGCAGCGGGACCTCGCTTGCCTGAACCGTGTGCGGGGCCAGGTTGGCTCCAAAGATGGCGATGATCGAGCCGGGGGCGACGCCGGGACGGTAACTGGCGGCATTGACGACGGTCAAGGGATCGGAAGCCAATACGCCCCCGCGGCAGCCAACCACGTGAGACAGAACAATGGCGACGGAGTTCTTCGCATATCCTATTATCTCCGTATCGACCACGGCACGGGAACCTTGAGCGGAGCCCTTCCGGCTGTCGCACCCTGCGGTAGAATGGTTCCCATGAACAGATCCCGTTTACTGATTACTCTGCTGTTTGCCGCTTCCACCGCATCACTGGCCGGCGAAAAGACGATGATGCACTGTTTTGCGTTTACCACGATCGATACGGCTTCCGAGGCGGAATGGAAGGCGTTCCAGGCAGCGACCGACGCGATGCCCGCCAAAAACCCCGCCATTCTCCGCGTTTGGCACGGGAAGCTGCTGCGTCCGCTGGCCCAATTCTCGCCCGACGCGGAAACACGGAAGAAGTTCACGCCGCAAGTGAATGAGGCGGAGGGAAAAATGGTCCGTTTGCAGAGGCAGTATGGGGTCTGCTTCGAGTTCAAAGACCAGGGAGCGGATGCCTTGAAGGCTTACACGGCGAATCCCTATCATGCGGAATGGACGAAGGCGTATGAGAAGGTGAGGCGGCCGGGCACGACCACCTACGACATTCTCGGCCAATAGCCGCAAACTTCCCCCTTGCACTTTACGATGTCAACCCATACAATCTCAGGCGGTTGACCGTACAGAGAAGGAGGGAAACGATGGCTCCCATCAATATGGCCCGGGTTATTCTCGGCGGCTTGGTAGCCGGCTTGATCATCAACATCAGCGAGTTTGTGCTGAACGTGATTGTGCTGGAGGCGCAATGGCGCGAGGCGATGACGTCATTGAACCGCCAACCGGTGGAATCGGTTGGCACGATTGTCGCTTTCAACATCATCGGTTTCATCTACGGAATATTCACGGTATGGCTCTATGCGGCCATCCGGCCGCGGTATGGTCCCGGCGTGAAGACGGCACTTTGTGCGGGCAGCTCGGTCTGGCTGATCGGATACGCGATGGCGCTTGCGTTTCCGGTTTTGGCGGATCTGTTCCCGATAAAGTTGATTGCGATATCGCTGCTGTGGGGACTGGTGGAGTTGCTGGTCGCGTCCGTGGTTGGAGCGAAGTTGTATCAGGAAGCGGCGGGGCCGCAAGCTGCAGCGGCGTCGTCCGGCGGCTGATCAGCGCTTGAGCGGATCCTCAACCCAGGGCGGGGTGGCCTGAATCAGGCGCCCCAGCTCGGGTTCGAGTTCATCCATCCTCAACTTCATCTGCCAGGCGATCTGGCGATAGCTGAAGTGTCCCTTGACGCCGCTGCGGAGGCGGGAGATGTATTCCGCTTCCGCGAAATCCATCTTGAAGAGGAAGCGGGAGCGCGCGCCGAAGGGGAGCAGGTAGTGAGAGCCGGGTTCGGGTAGCTGCTGGATGGCTGCTAGAGTCTCCTCCATCGAGCTGCGGTAGAAGTCCTCGAGACCGGATTGGAGCACGGCGCCGGGAACGTCGTAGCCGAGACGGCCGGAGAAATCCTGCCGGTATTGATGGCAGCGGCGGTGGCGGTGGAGGTCGCGGTAAGCGCCGATGTCCATGATGATGTCGTAGGCGAACAGGCCGCCGCGGAACTCGCGCAACAGTTCGTCACGGCGAGTGCGCGAGCCAAGGGCGAGGTCGATGATCTCCCTTTGTTGAGGACGGCTCCAGGCTGAGGTGATCCCGTACAGTTCGCGGAAGGGGCGATCGGTGACGGGGTAGAGAAGCGTGGCGGCGATATCGGCGACGGTGTCGGCCGGGCGCAGCAGGTCGACGGCATCGGGCTGGAGTTCGGATTGCCGTGGCAGGTTCTGGGCGGCCCAGAGGCGGAGATCCTGGCGGGACTGGCGCAAGTGGGAATCGCAATCGACGTACTTGGCCAGCGTCGGCGCGACAGGCTCGGCGGAGCTTTCCTCCCAAGCGCAATCGGGAGGAGCGGCGCAGGCTTGCGCCATTTCGTCGGCGAGCGTTCTCAGTTCCAGGTAATCGCTGGCCTTCAACCGGCGGATCTGCCGCTCCAGCGTGCGGATGCTGGTGACCTGGCCGACGCCGGTGGGAACGCCGAAGAAGAGCAGGTAACGCGCGACGTCGAAAGCGCGGGCGTTGAGGTTGCGGCGGTACGCATCCTCTTTCATGTCGGACGGACGAGCGAGCTGCTCCTGAAGGTGTTCGAAGACGGCGGCGTGAATCCTGCCGTAGGCTTCGAGCAGGCGGTGACCATGCTGCTGGTAGAGCGCGGCCTGGGAGGCGTCGAACTCCGGCGGCGTGACGAAGCCGCTCTTGCTGAAATCCTGATAGCGTGACGAGCGCGCCTGGCCGTCCCAGAGCTGTTCGTCCTCGGCCTCGGTCGCGGCAAGTTCGGAGATGCCTTCCAGGCAGACCACGACATGGCCGAGATCGGCGATGGAGGCGTGGCCGTACTGGAAGTAGAAGCTCTCGAGAAACTTGGCGGAGTCGTGCGTGCGGACCCATTCGATGGAGTCGCGGATGGAATCAGGAGAGCGGCTGTAGCGGGCCAGGGCGTAAGCGCATTTTTCCGGTGGCACGCCGGCCACGGTGAGCACGCGTTTGGGTTGGGAAGAATCCACGAAAAGGCTATGATAGCGGATTCGCATGAGATTCCGAATTCAGAAGCTGCATCCGGAGGCAATCGTGCCGAGGTATGCGCACGGACCGGGAGAGGACGCGGGGATGGATCTGCACGCGGTGGAAGCGGCGGTGTTGGAGCCAGGGGTTCCGCAAGCGGTGCCGACGGGGCTGGCCATGGAGCTGCCCGCGGGCTATGAGGCGCAGGTGCGGCCTCGAAGCGGGCTGGCGCTGAAGCATGCGATCACGCTGCCAAACGCGCCCGCCACGATTGATCCGGGCTATCGCGGAGAGATTCGCGTGATCCTGCTGAACCTGGGGCGGACGGCGTACGAGGTGAAGAAGGGGGACCGTATCGCCCAGATGGTGATCGCGCGCTACGAGGCGGTGGAGTGGGAAGAAGGGGTGTTGAACGAGAGCGTGCGGGGAGCGGGCGGGTTCGGCTCTTCGGGGCGCTAGCAGCCCGTGTCTAGACCAGGAGTGGACGCGTTGGGAGCGCCACGGGGTCAGATGCGAGGCGTTCGGAGGCAGGCGATGCGGGACATCGGTCACGACGAACAACGAAGCAGATGGCCCCGTGCCGCCCCAACCCGAAGGGCGTCAACGGTTTGCTGTCCAGATCACGCTAACTCCTCGCCCATGTTTCCACCCCCCTTGCTGTCCCGCGACATCCATCCATCGACGCAAACCGTTGGCGCGCGCTCACTCCTGGTTTAGACACGGGCTGCTAGCTGGGGCGGGTGACTTCGTACTGAAAGCTCTCGCCCAGATAGACTCGCTTCACTTCGGCGTCGCGGCCCAGCGCTTCCGGAGTGCCGGCGCGGAAGATGGTGCCGTTGTTGATGATGTAGGCGCGGTCGGTAACGGCCAGCGTCTCGCGGACGTTGTGGTCGGTCACCAGGATGCCGATGCCGGCGCGCTTCAGGTCGAATATGATGCGCTGGAGTTCCAGGACCTGGATCGGGTCGATGCCGCTGAATGGTTCATCGAGAAGCAGGAAGCTGGGTTCGATGACCAGGCTGCGGGCGATTTCCACGCGGCGGCGTTCGCCGCCCGATAGCATGTAGCCTTTGTTGCGGCGGACTTTTTCCAGGCCCAGCTGTTCAATGAGGCGGTTCATGCGCTCGCGCCGCTCGCGGCTGGTCAGGCGCAGCGTTTCCAGGATGGCGAGCAGATTCTCTTCCACGGTCAATTTGCGGAAGACGGAGGCTTCCTGCGGCAGGTAGCTGATGCCGCGGCGCGCGCGCTCAAACATGGCGTGATCGGTGATGTCCTCCCCGTCAAGCAGGACGCGCCCGGAATCGGGCGTGATCAGGCCCACGATCATGTAGAAGGAGGTTGTCTTGCCGGCTCCGTTGGGCCCGAGCAGCCCTACGACTTCGCCCTCGGAAACGGAAATGGAGACGTTGTCGACGACCTTGCGGCGGCGGTAGGATTTGGAGATTTCAGAGGTCTCAAGCTTGCGCATGCGGACTACTTGCGGCGGATGAGGTTGACGGCGGGCTGCGCCGGGGCCCCGTCCACCTGAAGGCTATCATTGTTGGCGAAATAGGTCAATTTGCGGCCTCTTGAGGTGTTGCCTGTGGCCGAATCGAACATTTGGGGATAGCCGCCGTGCAGGATGACGCGCTCGTCGGTGACGTAATATTCGGCATGTTCGGCAAGGCCGCGGCGCGTGCGGGCTTTCTCGGATTGCAGAATCTCGACATCGCCGTCGGCGAAAGCGCGGTCCAGGCGGGAATCGCCGGAGCCGTCCTTGCTTTGATTGAGAAAGGCGCGGAGCTCGCGTGACTTCACGTCGAGGTTCTCGCGCAGCAGGCGAACCTGCCCCTTGTACCACGCGATCCGCTGCTGGTCGTCGTATTCCAGCGCCTCCGAGCGCACCAGGGTAAGGACAGGATCCTTCTTGGGAGCGTTGGGTTTCGCCTTGTCGAGCAGCTGGCTGACCACCTTCCCCGTCGCGTGGAGCTTCTGTTCCTTGCGGTCGATCACTACGCGCGCCGCCTGGAGACGGTTGGCGCTCTGCCACAGCACCGCGCCTCCTTCGTAAACGATGTGCCGGTTGCGATCCGTCGAAACCATCTTCTGCGCGGTGGCCTGCACCGGCTGATCCTTTTCGAGCATGCCGCCCGAGGCGCTCTTATCTTCCGGCAGGCGCGAGGAGGCGACATTGCCTTCGGCCGTGAAGTCGCCCGTCTCCTGGTGCATGACGATTTTCGCGGCCTTGACCGAGCCGGACTTGTCCCAGACGCGGGCATCACCTTCCAGGTGGATCAGGTTCTTCGCTTGCTCGAGGATGGCCTTGGCGGCGGTGGCCTCCTGTTCGCCTTCGCGGTAGCGGAATTCGTTCCATTGCTCGATCCGCGTGACGTCGCCCGTTTCCGGATCGAACGCGGCCGTCATGTCCTTGCTCCAGGTGAGAGCGGGCCGCGGCTCCGGTTTGCCCTTTGCCGCAGGCTTGAGCGTTCTCGTGGCAACCTGGACGGCGCGGAAGGATTGGAGCTGGTTCTTGCCGCCGTAGCGCAGCCACATGCGTTCGGCACTCATCTGGCGGCGCGGGTCCGTCGGGCGGTGGGGGATAAGATCAAGATCGCCCGGGGTGTGCGTTTCCATCTGCTCGATCTGCTCCCCATCGGGCCGCATCTTGATTTCGGCGACTTCGGTTTTCAGGATGCGCGTGGCGCGGGGCGGCTGTCCGGCTCTCACCGCGGGACGCGACTCCAGACGGCTCGAGCCTTGCACGAGAGTCCTTGTCAGGATGCTGGCCTTGTCGCGGATCTCGAAATCCATGGTCACGCGGTCGGCGCGCACCATCGTATCCCCCGCATCCGTGGTTGCTTCGAGCCACGACTGGCCGGCGCCGGTGATTTTTTCGATCTCCGAGCGCGCTGTGAGATCAAGATGTAGCTCCTGCGCGCCGAAGCGCAGGCGCCGTCCGGGGTACTCATCGGCGCCTTCGGCCTTTTGCGCATCCACCGTTCTGATGTTGCCCTGCTCCAGGGTGACGACGGAATCGGCAGCGTTGAGCGTGAGCCGTTCACGGGTGAGCCGCGACCAGCTCGACAGGTAAACCTTGGATTCATGTTCGCGGTAGAGCAGGCCGCCGGCTTCCAGATGCATCGGGGTTGTGTTCTCGCCGCGCCCGCGCCACTGGAGCTTCACATCGCTGAGCAGCTGCAGGTCTCGCGTGGAAGGGTCGTAAGTGGCGCCGACCGCCTCTCCGCTCCCGAGATCAAACGTGAAGCTGGCGGGTTTGTCGGTCCGTGCCCGGCCGGTGGCCGAATCGAACCAGACGCCGGAAGTACGGATGCCGAGCAGGCGGCCCGACGGTTCGGCGCCGGCCGGAACACCGAGAGTGATCTGCACTTCCCCGTCGGAAAAAAGGCTGCCTTCGGCTTCACGGAAGACGGCGCTTGAGCTCTTCACCAGGTCAAACTCGCTGCCGCCTTTGTGGAACAGGCGAAGCTCGACGCCCTTCAGCAGGATCCGGGCCGATTCCTCTTCCACCCGCTCCATGTCGCGCGCGCGGAGTTCGACAATCGGGCGGCCGCCTTCCTCCTTGCGGTAGACCCAGTCCTGGCCGGCGGCCTGGACATTGGCGCGAAGGGCCTTGGGGACAATGCGCGGCCGGGCAGCGGTGATCTTCTGCTGAAGATGGTAGGAGACGCCGACGCCTGCCAGGATGGCGACGATGGCTAACAGAAACAACCGGCGTGTTCGCCGCATTACAGACCTTCAGAATAACAAAGCGGCTAGAATGGAAACATCCAAACCTTATGAGATTAGCCGCACTTGCAATCCTGATTGCGGGAACCATGATGCATGCTGAACAACGCCTGGTGGAAGGAAACCCGAAGAGCCCGGTGCGCGTGGTGATCTATGAAGATCTCCAGTGCTCGGACTGCGCGAATTTCCGCAAGATGATGGACGAGCATCTGCTGCCTCGCTATGGAGCGAAAGTGGCCTTCGAGCATTACGATTTTCCGCTGGTGAAGCATGACTGGGCGCGTCCGGCGGCGGTGGCGGCGCGGCATTTTGAGAAGACGAGTCCGGAGCTGGCGGTGAAGTTCCGCAGGCATCTGCTGGCGGATTTGAAGCAGATCACGGCGGAAACGTTCCCGTTGCGTTTGCGCGAGTTTGCCAAGGCGAACCAAGCCGATGCCGTGAAGGCGATCGGCGCGCTGAACGATGCGGAGTTGAACAAGCTGGTGGAGGAAGACTATCAGGACGGCGTGGCGCGCGGCGTTGGCAAGACGCCGACCGTGCTCGTGAACGGGGAGCCATTCATCGAGAAGTTCACGCTGGAGGAGATCTCCAAAGCGATGGAGAGCGCCATCCTAGAGGCCAAGCCGTGATCATGCGCCCTGTGGCGATTGTGACCGGCGGGAGCCGGGGGATCGGACGCGGCATCGCGGCCGAGCTTGCGCTGACCCACACCGTGGTAGCCACCTATAATGGCAACCGCGAGGCGGCCGTATCGCTGCGCGAGGAGAGTGGCTGCGAAATCTCCCAGTGCGACATCAGCAAGGCGGAGGACAGGGCAAAGCTGATCGAGGAGACGGTTTCGCGTCACGGGACGATTGACCTGTTGGTGAACAACGCGGGAATCGCACCCCGGCAGCGGCTCGACATTCTGGATGCGACCGAGGAAAGCTTCGAGGAACTGGTGGGAACCAACCTGAAGGGACCCCATTTCCTTACGCAATTGGCCGCGCGGCGCATGGTGGAAAAGGGCAGCGGGCGGATCGTGTTCGTGAGTTCCATCTCTTCCTACACCGCGAGCGTGAACCGCGCCGAATACTGCATCTCGAAGGCGGGCCTGAGCATGAGCGCGCAGACCTGGGCGGCGCGGCTGGCTCCGCACGGAGTCTACGTGTTCGAAATCCGGCCGGGCATTATCCGCACCGACATGATCGCCGCCGTGGAGAAGGCGTATGACGAGAAGATCGCCGGAGGGTTGCTGCCGTCGCGCCGGATGGGGGAAGCGATGGATGTCGCTCGCGCTGTGAGGGCCATCGCCAACGGCCTGCTGGACTACGCGCCGGGCCAGGTGCTGAACATCGACGGCGGTTTCCACTTGCGGACGCTGTAACGGGCTTGGTTACGGGGCCGTGGAGTACGCCTGGCACAAGACTGGTGTCCGGAGATGTCCCGCTAACCGCACATCAGAGTGCCGGAGTTTACTGAACCGCTACCGTGACTCCAAAGCGGCTTTCCAGTTCGCCCTGCTTCAGTACCACGGACACAATGCCAGGCCCCACATCAGCAGGAACTCTGGCGTTAAGTTGCGTAACTCCTTCCACCAAGCCTGAAGCTGATCCCTGATACACGACATCGGCCTGCCGCCCGCCCACCAAAACCTCAATGGGCTGCACCGGTGCCGGAAGCGGGAAGGAAGCCAGACGGCCGTCCGTGCCTGCGGGACTTGTTTGCCCAGTTCCCACAGCGAACAGAACGATGAGTTCTCCGCGCGCGGCAGGATTCCAAACTCCGTTCAGGGATCCGTTCTGGTTGAGGATCGCCCCTAGCCCCGAACCGCTGGCGTCCTGAGTCAGCAAGCCTGGCAGGACCGGGACAACCGGGATCTCCACCTCCGGGGACAAAGCGCCCCGATACTCCAACCGGGGACATTTCCTATTGCCTTTGCATGGCGTTGGTTGCAGCGAAGGGATCCGAAGGGAAGGCGGTGGGAGTGCCAGAGGAAGGAATCGCACAGCACTACACGGGTTTCCAGTTGCCGGTGACTGGTATTAACCTCAATCCTAGGATGGACTTAGCCGCCTGAGGGCGCGGATGGACCGTAGCCGGAATTCCGTAGAAGTGGTGGCCTCCCGGCCAGCGGCAAGCATGGAACTATGATTTGGGTACACTCTAACTATTAAAACAGACGGAAATAGCGAATTCCAACATTCAGGCTACACTCGACGGGCAACACTGTGGTATACTCTGTACGTAGTAATTCGCATAATTAGCGATGTCAGAGCAACAGGGTATACCCTTGCGAGATCGCTTCACATCTCACGGGAGGGCGCGGCTTTCCGCCGTGCTCCGGGCATCGAAAGTCCTCATCACCATCGATGATGTGATGAAGACGCTTTCGGTTGACCGGCAATCGGCGGCAAAGGTGCTATCGCGGTGGCAGGAGCAGGGATGGCTCAAGCGTGTCCGCCGTGGGCTCTACGCGCCCATTCCGCTCGACGCCGCCGGCACGGAGCAGGTGCTGAAGGACCCCTGGGTCCTCGTCCCCGCGCTGTTCGCGCCCGGCTACATCGGGGGATGGACGGCGGCGGAGCACTGGGATCTTACAGAGCAGCTCTTCCGGAGTATCTTCGTATTCACCGCTCGCCCGTTCCGCACCAAGGAATACACGGCGCAAGGCGTGACCTTCACGCTCAAGCGCGTCGGCGAGGACGCGTTGTTTGGGCTGAAGATGATCTGGCGCGGACAGGCGCGCATGTCCATTTCCGATAAGCATCGGACGGTCGTCGATCTTCTAGCGGACCCAGCGACAGGCGGTGGGATTCGTCATGTCGCACGGTGCGTTCAGAACTATCTGCGCGCCTCCGATGCCGATACGGATACGCTCATTCGCTACGCCGAGAAGCTTGGGAACGGCGCCGTATTCAAGCGTCTCGGGTTTCTTGCATCCCAAACGCCCGGTCATGAAGTGCTTGCAGAAGCATGCCGGGCGCGGCTAACGATGGGCAACGCCAAGCTCGATCCGTCGATCCCGTGCCGCCGCCTCGTTAAGGCCTGGCGGCTCTGGATTCCGAAGAACTGGGACGCGGAGGCCGAGCGTGATTGACCGCCGCGAGCTGCTCGCGACCGCAGGCAATCTGGGCCTGCTGCCCAACGTGGTCGAGAAGGACTACGTTCTCGGCTGGGTGCTGGCGGGCATGTACAATCATCCGGAGATTGCGGACAAGTGGGTCTTCAAGGGCGGGACCTGCCTCAAGGAATGCTATTTCGAGACGTACCGCTTTTCCGAGGACCTGGATTTCACGCTCACCGACGAGTCTCATCTGAACGTCGATTTCCTCGTCGCCACGTTCCGGGAAATCGCCGAATCGGTCTACGAGCAGTCCGGTATCGAGCTTCCCGCCGACAAAGTGCATTTTGAGGTCTTCCGCAATAAGCGCGACCGCCACGTCGTGTCAGCTTGTTGGGCGTTGCAGGAAGGAGCGGGTTACTGAGCCAATGCAGGATGCGGATATAGAGGCGCCCACCAGATCAGGATGGAAGCGACCTGCGCAAATCGGCTGCTGCCCCACATCGCATTAACTAATGTTAACATATCCGGCCCCTACCCTTCCAAACCACCCCTTTGACGTTTGCTCGGCACACACAAAAAAGGGCGGCCCGGATTCACCGGACCGCCCGCCAAGGGCAAGACGTTTACGAGGAGGGAAGTCAGTTACGCCTTGCGCTTTTCCACGCTCAGGTTGTTGGTGACCCGGAACACCCCGGCGACACCGTTTGCGCGGAGATTGATGATGTTCTTATCGCCCTCGTTGGCGGCAACACCCTCCAGCGTTACTTCACCGTTCTTCACGATGATGCGGATCGAGGGTTGCGCGCCCAGCGCGTAGCGCTGCAAAGCGGGGTAGCCGTAGACGGCGCGCAGCACCGCCAGGCGGATGCGGTCATCGTAGGGCGAAAGCGGCAGCACCTCCACCTGATTCACCACGCCGCGCACTCCTTCAATACGTGCAACCACGCGCTCGGCGTCGGACTTCAGCGTCGGCCGGTTCACTTGCCCCATTAACGTCACCACGCCGTCATCGATGCGGAACGCCAGGTTGTCGAATACGCCCAGGAACGGCAGCGTCACCAGCTCATGCCGCACTTTCTTGGTGAGTTGTTCGGCGGGGGAATACTCCACAGCCGCGTTTGCCACTACGGCCGGGGCGGCAACCAGCGCCGCCGCCAGCATCAGATTTCTTAGTCCCAGGTTTTTCATGGTTCTTGTCTCCTTCTGCCCATTGATACGGGGCTCGTGGAAAAGCAGTTTCGGCAGGACAGCCCGCTTTTACTAAACCTTTACAAGGTGGTGGAAATGAGCCAAACTGACGGAGATTATGCGATTTGTCCTCACTTTGCTGCTGATCATCGCCCCACTGCCGGCAGGGCCGGTGGAGGATCTGCGCGCGCTGATCCGCAAGGAGCTGACCGCGAGCGAGGCGCCGTCACTGGCCGTGGCGGTGGCACGCAACGGGGAGGTGGTTTGGGCCGAGGGCTTCGGTTGGGCGGATCGCGAAAAGCGCCGGCCGGCGACAGAGCACACGATCTACTCGCTCGCGTCAATTTCCAAGCCCATTACGGCGACGGGGCTGATGGTATTGGTCGAGCAAGGGCGCATGGATCTGGACAAGCCCGTCAACGATTACCTCGGCGTGGCGAAGCTGCAGGCAAGGATCGGCGATGCCAGGGAGGCGACCGTGAGGCGCGTGGCTTCCCATACGGCCGGCCTTCCGCTGCACTACCAGTTCTTCTACGAAGATGAGCCTTACCGCCGCCCGTCGATGGATGAGACCATCCTGCGCTACGGCAACCTGTTCACGCCGCCGGGTGAGCGCTATCTGTACTCGAACCTCGGCTACGGTGTGTTGGATTACGTCATCTCTCGCGTGTCGGGCAAGAGTTATGAGGCTTTCATGCGGGAAGAAGTCTTCGTGCCGCTGGGATTGACACGGATGTCGGTGCACGTGGGGCCGGGGCTGGCGGAGTTTCAAGCGACCCGCTATGCGCCCGACGGGGCCCGCATACCCTTTTACGATTTCGATCATCCCGGAGGCAGCGCGATTTACTCCAGTGCGCATGATCTCGTCCGCTTCGCCATGCTGCACTTGAAGACGATGCAAGCCGATCAGAAACCGGTTTTGAAAGAGGCGGCCATTGACCAGATGCGGAAGCCGGTGGGCAAGCTCTCCGCTCGCACCAGTTACGGCATTGGCTGGAGCCTGACGGAGAACCCGGGAGGATACCGTATCGCGATGCACACCGGTGGCATGGGCGGTGTCTCGACGGCGCTGCTGCTGATCCCTGACGAGAAGCTGGCGGTGGCCGCTTTATCGAACGCGCGGACCGATCTGCCACACCGCATGGCCGATGAGATCCTGGCTCGCTATCTGCCCAAGTGGAAGCGCTCCGAACCGGCGCACCGGCAGGCTGCTCCGCCATTGCCGGCGGCACTGCGCGGCGAATGGAAGGGGACGGTTTCCACCTACAAAGGGGATTTACCGCTAACTCTCGACATCCGGGGCGCCGATGATGTGCACGCCCGCCTCGGCGCTCAGCCGCCGGCCCTGTTGAACCAAGTCGCCTTTCGCGATAACCTCCTCACGGGGCGGATGATGGGCGATATCGGCACCGAGGATGCCAATCGGCGGTCCTATTCGATCCAATTCTCGTTGGTGTTACGAGGCAGTGTATTGAACGGCGCGGCGACGGCCATGTCGCTGCCCTCTAACCGCGTGGGAAACGCCCTGAGCCACTGGGTGGAGTTGAAGAAGTAGCTGCCGCCAAGGCCGGCCCAGTACCTCACACACCCTTTACTATCAGCTGGTTAAACTAGTTTTCCGCCTTCGGCTCCTGGCCGTCCGCCTGCGTGGTTCTACCTGAGATCTAGAACCGCGAGTACCGGAGCACCAGTGTTTGTCCCAGGGCCAACCGCCACAATGGGGCTCCTTAACCAAGGAGCGCGTCCCCATGACTCACCCCCACGTCAGCCTCATCGTACCCTGTTACAACGAAATTGACGGACTTCCCCAGCTGGTGACCCGCCTTTCCTCCATGAGGAGCCGCGGTGAGATCAATGGATGGGAGGTTCTCTTTATTGACGACGGTTCCACCGACGGCACCGGCCCCGCGCTGGAACAGCTGCGCCAAAAGCATCACTGGGTTCGCGTGATTCACCATCCGGTGAATCGCGGTCTGGGCGCGGCTCTCCGTACAGGTTTCGCCTGCGCCGAGGCGCCCGTGGTCTGCACCATGGACAGCGACTGCACCTTCGCGCCGGAGACCCTGCCGCGCATGGTGGAGATGCTGGCCGAAGGCGCCGACATCGTCACAGCCTCGCCATGGCATCCGCAAAGCGAGCTCGGGAAGGTGCATCCCGTTCGCAAGATGCTGAGTAAGGGTGCTTCGCGGCTCTACCGCTCGATTCTCGGCGGATCAGTCTACAGCTTCACGCCACTTCACCGCGCCTACCGCAAGGAAGTGATCAAGAGCGTGCACTTTGAATCGAACGGTTTCTCCGGAGTGGCGGAGTTCCTGGTGCGCGCTATCTTCGGCGGCTACAAGGTGAAGGAGTTGCCGATGCGCCTGGAGCGCCGGTTGTACGGCGAATCAAAGATCAACATCACGCAATCGGTCTTCAGCCACCTCAGCCTGATGCGCCTGGCCTTGACCACGGTGGCCGGCGCCTGGGTCGCGCATCAACTCGGAACCTGGGGCCGCATGGCCATCGGCAGATGAACGCGTTGGACGCTGGCCGCAAGCACATCGCGGTTCTGGGTGGCGGGATCTCAGGGCTCACCTCCGCCTACCGGCTGGCGCAAAGCGGCTGCCGCGTGACGCTGCTGGAAGCCTCCTCGGAATTGGGCGGGCTGGGCGGCACGTTCGAGCACGAAGGCAGTGTGATGGAGCGCTTCTATCACGTGATGCTCAATTCCGACGACCACTTACTGGGACTGCTGGATGAGTTGAAGCTAAGCTCCCGCGTCGAATGGCGGGAGACGAAGATGGGCTTCCTGTACGGCGGCCGCATGTACCCGTTCAACACCCCGGTTGACTTGCTGCGCTTTGGCGGCTTGAGCATCGGAGGCAGGCTCCGCACCGCCATGGGCGCCGCCTACACGGCCAAGCTGCTGCGCGATCCCGCCGGACTCGATGAAACTCCCGTGTCGGATTGGCTGCGGGGAATCTATGGCGCCCAAGTTTTCGAGCGCCTGTGGAAACCGCTGCTGCGCGCCAAGTTCGGCGATCTCTACGAGAAGGTGCCGGCCTACTGGTTCTGGTCGCGCCTGCGCCGCGAAAAAAGCGGCGCCAAGGAAGTCAAGGGCTACATGAGCGGCGGCTACCGGGAGATTGCCGGACAACTGCGCGCCGCCATCGAACGAATGGGAGGCGTTGTCCGGACCGGCACGCCGGCGGAAGCGCTGCGGGAAACGCTCAACGGGCCGGAAGTGATGACCGGCGCCGGGTGGGAGAGCTTTAACGCCGTCGTTTCCACGCTCCCGCTTCCTCAGCTTGCAGGCATCGCGCGCGGATGGCTGCAACCGCTGGTTCCTCACCGGGACCTCCTGCACCAAGGCGTTGTGAATGTGGTGGCGCTGTGCCGCAAATCCGTCATGCCCTATTACTGGGCCGCCGTGGTCAAGGACGGCTTTCCGTTTCAAGGCGTCGTCGAGACCACGCATGTCGTGCCGCCATCGCAAACCGGCGGACGTCATCTTGTCTATTTCCTCAATTACTGTTCCCGTGACAGCCAACTCTATAACACGCCGGACGCCGAGCTGAAACGCCAGGCAAGCGAAGCGTTGGAGCAGATTCATCCCGGTTACTCGCCCGGGATGGTGGAGACGATGAAGGTCTTCCGGGCTCCTTACGTGGAGCCGGTCTGGCCGCTCGGCTACTTGAGCCGCAAGCCGGAATTCCGGCTTGGCGACAGCAGAGTCTACATCTCCACAACCGCGCACGCCTACCCGCAAGTGAACTCGTGGAACACGATGGTGGGCGTAGCAATCCAAGCCTCGGCGCAGCTGCTTCACGATCTCCGCCGCACGGAACGACGGCCGCTGGAGCGCGCCGCCTGATGCAAGGCTATGCCGCAGTCAGTCTGAATCTCGATTCGATGGCGCACGCCTTCGGCTACCCGCAAGGCTACAAAGATCCCACTTTCCGGCAGGTTCTGGATCGCTTCGAAATGGTGGCGCGGGAATTCGGCCTCCCCTATTCGATCTACACGATCGGACGCGACCTGGAACAGCCCGCGCATGCAGAACGCCTGCGCGATCTGGCGCGCAAGGGCCACGAGATCGGCAACCACACCTGGAACCACTACACGGATCTGGGCGCACTGCCGTACGCGGAAATGCGCGACGAGATCGCGCGCACGCATGACCGGCTGGCGGAAGCGGTCGGTGTCGTGCCGCGCGGCTTCGTCGCGCCGGCCTGGAGCTACTCGGACCGTTTGATGAGAGTGCTCTCGGAGTTAGGTTACCGCTACGATACCAGCCTGTTCCCTTCCCTGCTCTACTACCCCTTCGTCATCAAGAACGCTCTGAATCACCTGGGCCACGCCAACAAGTTCCGTCGCGTGCTGAACCGCCGCGACTGGGCGCAACCGATCATCGGCCCGCGCGAACCCTATCTCACCCGTGGCCTCCTCATGCTGCCCGTGCCCACCACACCCGGCCCGGCCGGAGTCGCGGTCTGGCACACCACAGGCTTTCTGCTTGGTTGGGAGCGCCACTTCGCGATGCTGCGCTCGGCTATGCGCGCGCGTCGCTACTTCTACTACGTGGTGCACCCAGCCGATCTCACCTGTGATGAGGATTTCGACGGCTCCCAGCGCCACTTCCTCGAGCGCGCCGGAGGCTCCCTTGAGGGAAAACTCCGCCGGTTCCGCGAAAGCCTCGCCGTCATCGCCGAAGCCGGCCGTGGCTGGACTACTGTCGCCGAAATGGCCCGCGCCGCCCGTGCCGAACTGTCCATAAAGGCCGCCTGAGCACTCCCCGGCTGCGCGCGACTTACTACGCCTTGCAGGCTTCCAATCTCTTATCCTCGCGCTGGCTGCCGCCACCGACCATGGCCACCAACTGTTCCACCAGCCCGGACATCGTGTCGGCCTGTTTGAGCATGCTCTGCCCGGCCGCCGCGCTTTCCTCCGCGCTGGCCGCCGTCTCCTGCGTCACCAGTTGTACCTGGCTCAGCGCCGAGGCGACGTGCTCGATGCCCCGCGCCTGCTCCTGGCTTCCCGAGTTCACCTCCTGCACCAGCTGCTTCACCGTCTCCGCGCTTTGCGTGATCCCTTGAATGGCCTGTGTCATCTTTGCCAGTTTGTTGGCGCCTTCACTCGACGTCGAGATCGACTCCTGAATCAGGCTTTCGGTATCCCCGGCCGCTTGTGCGCAACGTTGCGCCAGGTTCCGAACTTCGTCGGCCACCACCGCGAATCCCATCCCCGCTTCTCCGGCCCGCGCCGCCTCCACCGCCGCGTTCAGCGCAAGAATATTGGTCTGGAAGCTGATCTCGTCAATCACCTTGATGATCCTCGCGATCTTCTCGCTGCTTCCCTTGATCGCCTCCATGCTCGCCACCATCTGCTCCAGCTGCCGGTTGGCTTCCCGGATCCGCTCGTCCACCTGCAACATCAAACCGGCCGCCTGACGCGAGCCGTCGGCGTTGCGCTGCGTCATCGAGCTCATCTCCTGGCTCGACCCCGATGTCTCCTCAAGGAAGCTTGCCTGCTTGGTGGCCCCCACCGACAGCGCCTGGCTGCGCGCCGAGATCTGTCCCGCCGCCTCCGACACAAGGTACGCCGACTCGTCCATTCGCCATGTGATTTCCCGGAGCCGCCGCGTGACCTTCCGCACGATCAGGATCACCACTACTCCCACCGCCAGGCTGACGCCAATCAGGATCGTCGTAACCCACAAGCTCTTCCACTTCGTGTCTTCCGCCGCTTTCACCCGCGCCTTCAGCTCGCGCGCCTGCGCCTCCACCAGCGTTTTTGCCTCCGCGCTCATCTCGTTCAACCGCGGCAACAGGATCGTGTCAAACATGGCCAAAGCCGCGTCCATCCGCTGCTTCGCCAACAGCTGCAGCATCTGGTCGTGACTGGACCGCGCCGAATCAAAGCTGCTGCGTAACCGCAAGGTCGACTGTTTGGTTCCCGCCGTCGCCAGTGACTGGAACTGTTTCAGCCAGCCGTCCGCCCTTTCCGCATTCACCCGGAACTCGTCCTTGAACAGTCTCGTCTTGTCCTCCTGTTGCAGAGCCGTGGCAAATGCTATCCCACGCTCCAAGGCAACCATGTCTGCCGCCGCGGTGGCTATCTGTCCCGCCAGCTGCTGCTTTGCCGCCGTTAGTTTCACGGCTCGGTCAAGCTCCTCACTGATGTTCTGGCTGAGTTTCAACGAGCTCAGCCCCAGTACCAGCACTAGTCCCAACATCGCCACAAAGCCGCCCATCAGCCTTGCGCCGATTGTGATCTTTCTCCCGGTTATCATCTCTCTTCCGTCATCTCCCTGCCTTGCTAGTCTGTTTGATTCCTTTACAACTTGTAGTCGATGTTGATCACCGTCACCGCCTTGCTTGGTTCCCCATTCTCGGTGAATGGCTGGAATTTCCATTTCTTCATTGCCTCCGTTGCCGAAGCGGTCAGCAACGCATTGCCGGAGATCACCTTCACGGCCTCCACCGCACCGTCCGTTCCAATCGTCACCTCAAGTTCTACTTTGCCGGTAACCCTCATCTGCTTCGCAATCGGGGGGTATTGGGGTGTCACCTTGGTTTCCACCGCCTTGAGTGCATCCGCCGAGGGGACTCTTAGTTGGGCCTCCAACCCTGCCATCGACCCCATTACCGCCATCATGCTCAGGATCATTACGCCTTCTTTTGTCATCACCCTCTCCTTACTGAGAAATACCCATCAAAAACGCATATCGACCTAAACCTGTCCCCATTGACGGGATTCTTAGGGGCTTGTGAAAAATGGCAGGTCGCTCCCATTTCCTCACCCGCGCGGCTCTCAAACCTGACTGTGGCCGTTGCGACTCCAAGCCGAGCCGTGGCCATCAGGGAGCGATTCCCCATGTTTTCAACGATCTCCTAGACTAGATCTTTGCCCTAGCTCCTTTGCCGTAATCTGGTGTGGATGGAAGGAGTAGTTCCGCCGGTGGGAGGGTCTGGGACCCCGAAACCGTCCCTTGCCATTCCCGCACCGGACACAATAAGCTCGGCTCCATGACCCGCCGCGCCGCGATTGGACCGGCCATTCTGCTCACTGCCACCAGCGTCGGCGCCGGCGACATTCTCACCGGAAGTCTGGCGGGTGCAGAAGCCGGCATGGCCGTGCTTTGGGCGGCTCCGTGCGGAGTGCTGCTGAAATGGACTCTCAATGAAGGCATCGCGCGCTGGCAAATGGCTACAGGCACCACGTTGCTGGAAGGCTGGGTCAGTCGGCTCGGCCGCTGGATTCAGTGGGTCTTCCTCGCCTACCTGTTGGTGTTCACCCTGGTCACCGGCGGCATGCTGTCGAGCGCCTGCGGAGTTGCCGGCGCCGGCCTGCTGCCGGTCGGTGATTTGAACCAGTCCCGCTACCTGTGGGGCGCACTGCATTCCCTCGCCGGGCTGGCGCTCGTCTGGGCGGGTGGCTATGAGCTGCTCAAAAAGCTGCTGGGCGTCTGCGTCGGCGCGATGTTCCTGACTGTGGTGACGACGGCGTTTCTGCTGGCGCCCGATTGGGGCGCGGTGGCCGCTGCCCTAGTCCCCTCGCTACCGCCGCGCGGCGCGGGCTGGGTGCTTAGCGTCATCGGCGCCATCGGCGGCACCATGGCCCTGATCTCCTACGGATACTGGATCCGCGAAGAACGCCGCAGTGGCGAGGATGGGCTGCGCGCCTGCCGCTTTGACCTTCTGCTCTCCTACACCGTGATCGGTCTGTTCGGCATGGCCGTGGTGATCATCGGCTCGCGCGTCCGCGTGACTGGCCAGGGAGCTGGACTCGCGCTGCTGCTCGCCGATCAGCTGGCGGTATCGGTGGGCCCCGTGGGCAAGTGGATCTTTCTCACCGGCTTCTGGGCGGCCGTCTTTTCCGCACTGCTCGGCGTCTGGCAGAGCCTGCCGTACCTGTTCACGGAATTCCTCTACCTGCGCGAAGGCTCCGGCGTGGGCCGGCGTCAGGAAGTCGATCTAACCCGCACCCGCAGCTACCGCGGCTATTTGGTCTTCATCGGCACCGCGCCACTTGTGCTGATGCGTTGGCCCGTGCAGCAGCTGCAACTCGTATTTGGCATTACCGGAGCCATGCTGCTACCGCTGCTGGCCCTCACGCTGCTGATCATGAACAACCGCAAGGAGTGGGTGGGCGACCGGTTCCGCAGCAACATGGCTGTAAATGCCGTGCTGTGCCTGGCGCTCGCATTCTTTGCCTATGTCGGCGTGCGCGAGATCCTGAACCTCGTCACCTAGAACGGCGACGGGGCCGAGTCGACCCCGCCGATCCGCAACCGCAACCTTCCGCTTGCCGCCGCGTTCGGCAGCAGCACGTTCACCTGGTAGCGGCCCGGTAGATACGGTGCAAGGCCCGCGTAGAGCGGTATCAATTCCAACTCGCCTTCGGCTGTTGTGACCATCACCGTCACCGGTTCCGTCAACCGCGGAAGGTTGCCCGGATCCGCGCCCGTGCCGGCCGAGCCTTGTGGCGCCGTCATGCCCAGTCCGGTGGCGTAGATCTCCAGTACCGCATCGCGGCGGATGACACCGAGAATCGAAGGCGCGTGCGGCGCCGCGGCAATCGCGAATGGCTCCGAGTCCATGCCCGCGCGTCGGACCACAATATTCCAACGCTCCGGAAGCACGTAGGGAAGCTGGAACTCGATCTTGCCCGCCATGACCGAGAACAGCGGAAGCGGGATGCCCGCAAATAGAACCTGCGTGCCGTCCAGCGCCGTGGGCAGTGGGACTGAGGTCGCGTAGGCGGCGTTCCCGCCCAGGTTGCGCCCCTCTATCCCCACAATATCCCCCGGCGCGGCAGCCTGCCGCGAGGCCGATTGTATCCGCGGCTGAACGCCCGAGAAATCCTCCGCCCTCAGGAACACGTCGAAGCGCGTCAACTTGCCCGCGGCGACATCGCGCGGCGTGGCTTCAAACACCGTGCGGCCGCCTCGGGAAAACCGCAACCGGTAGCGGTCCGGTGGCAGATCCACGAATCCGAAGAATCCGGTGGCGTCCGTCAACGCCGCGCGTGTGAAATCCTTGCCCGTGTCCGATGCGATCTGCACCTCGATGCCGTCATAGAGAAACGCTCCGCCGCCGGCAACTTCCACTGTTCCGGCGGCATGGCCGGTGACAGGCTCGCTCTTCCAGGCCAGCGCCGGGATGGCGGCAGGCCCGCCGAACAGCTCGCCGATACGCGCGTAGAATTCCGCGTTCGGCGTCACAGGCAGCCCCGCCGCGTTCAGCGTGTTGCTGCTCGCGTAGGAATAGAGCGCCACGCCCGACGTTCCCTGCAGGCTGCGCCCTACCTGCGCCAACGAATCGGGTATCGAGTTCAGATATATCGCCAGCCCAGGCAAGTAAGCCCGGTTATGCGGCCGTGCTCTCGTGAAATCCAGCCACCTGTCCAGAAAACTCGCGTTCGTCGTCTCTCTGAAATAATGCATCGGCATGGCCAGATCTAAAATGCCCTCCTCCAGCCACCCGCGCCAGTCCTGAAAAACGCGGCGATAAGCGTCGGTGAGCAGCCACGCCGCCTCCGTCGCTGGTCCATTTCCCCAACTGATCAGCGCCGCGCTTACCTTGAGCGAAGGCTTCTTTTCTACCGCGCGAAGGTAGATCTGGCGGACCAAACCCGTCACTTGCTGGCGGCGGAAAGCGGCCCACGCGGCGTCGTTTGCGGCGGGGATCCCCGCGCGGCCGTTCAAGCGGTTGAAACGTGCCACCGCGGCTGGATTCCAGCCATAGTCGGCATCCTCGGAGTAGCGGATATAGTCCAGATGAATCCCGTCGAAGTCGTAGTGGTTGATCGGATCCAGGATCACTTCCGTCAGGTAACGCGGTACGGCGGGATGTCCGGGATCCAGTCCGCCGCCGATCGAGCCGGTGCCCGATACCTGCATCCACATGTTCTCCCCCGTGGCGCGCGGCCCGTGCTTGTGCCAGAGATGCTCGGGATTCACCGGCGGCGCGATCGTGGTGGGCCACAGCGGATAGACGACAAACCAGGCGTGCACCTCGATGCCCCGCGCATGAGCGCGGTCGATCAGGTACGCCAGCGCGTCAAACGAGGAAGACCACGTTGCATCCTGCGCAGGAACCTCCAGCGTGCGGTGATAGTAGGAATCCGCGCGGCGCCGCACCTGCATGAAGATCGCGTTCACGTGGGACCGCCCGGCGTCGTCCAGCATCTGGTCCACCTCCGCCGGCGACTTGTAGCCGTAGTGAAACGCGTCGGCCCAGAATGCCCGGTACTGCTGTGCCGGCGCCACCGCGGCGCATAGCAGGAGAGCAGCCAGGATTTTCATATGTGGTGGTTGATTAGAAACCGTCGAGCAGATGTCCAAGCTTGTTTTTCTTCGTGTGCAGATAGCGCGCCGAAGCCGGGTTCTGCTTCGGCTGGCAGGGGACGCGTTCGGCAACCCGCACGCCTTCGCGCTCCAGCGCCTGGATCTTCTCCGGATTGTTCGACAGCAGCCGCACCTGCCCGACTCCGAAGTGCCGGAGAATGGCTGCCGGCAACTGGTAGCCCCGCAAGTCCGCCTCAAAACCGAGCTGCTCGTTGGCCTCCACCGTGTCGGCGCCCTGATCCTGCAACTGGTAGGCGCGCAGTTTGTTCAGAAGCCCGATGCCCCGGCCTTCCTTGTTCTCATAGATGAGCAGGCCGCGCCCGTCCCGGCCGATCATCTCCAGCGCCAGTTCCAGCTGGGCGCGGCAATCGCACCGCAGGCTGTGAAATACATCGCCCGTGAGGCACTGCGAATGAACGCGTACCAGCGGCGGCGGGCCGGAAACGTCCCCCATCCGCAGCACGACCGCCTCTTCGGCTCCGGCCTGGAACCCGTATATGCGGAAGTGTCCGAACCGTGTGGGGAAATCGGCCTCGGCAACCTGCGTAAAGCTAAGACTCTGACTCGACAAGGATTGTTTCATTATAAAGCACCACAGCAGCCCGGCTGCCCCGGAGGGGCCTTATAATATTCCCGAGGCGCAGGCCGTTTGGAACAACACCTTCTAGTGCTGCTGGTCAAGCTGGCCTTTGCCGCTTCCGTCGCCAGCCTGCTCGTGCGGTTCGGCGCCTTCAAGCGAACTCTGCTCAAGGAAGAGCGCACGCTCTTTGAGCGCCTGATGCTCGCCTTTAGCCTGAGCGCCGTCTTCGGCGGCGGCTCGGCCATCCGCGTGCTCACCGGCAGCTACAAGGCCGCCGATATGGGGCTGGAAGCCGCTCTCCTGGCCGGCCTCGTCGGCGGCTATGTTCCCGGCTTGGTCGCCGGGGTGCTCATCTCCATCCCCGCCATGCTGAACGGCGAGCTGCTTTCCATGCCGCTTTATGCAGGCATCGGCGTGCTCGGCGGGCTGGTGCGCGACTCCGCGCCGGACCAGGAAGAAATCTGGCGCCTGTCGCCGTTTCCCGATTTGGCGCTGTTCCGCGTCGTGCGCAACTGGTCCAATCACCGCACCACACTGTTCCATCTCTTCTTTCTTTTGATGATTCTGGTCACCGAATTCCTCCGGCTGGCCGGCTACGAGGCTTTTCCTCCCGGCGCTGTCTTCGCTTTCTACCCGGCCGCGGGCGCGCATCCGGGCCACTGGGTGGCCGTGTGGCTCACCACGATGTTCGCCATTCTGATCCCGGTGAAGATCTGGAGCAATGCCCGCACCGAGCAGATGCTCGAACTCCAGCAGCGCCAATTGCAGGACACCCGCCTGCGCGCGCTCACCAGCCAGATCAATCCGCATTTCCTGTTCAACACGCTCAACTCCATCACCTCGCTCGCGCGCACCAATCCGGAAACCGCGCGGCTCGTCATTCAGAAGCTCTCCAACATTTTGCGCCGCCTGCTGCGGCGCTACGACAACTTCTGCTCGCTGCGCGAGGAGCTGACTTTCATCGACGATTACCTGTCCATCGAAGTGGTCCGCTTCGGCGACAAACTGCGCTTTGTCAAGGATGTGGATCCGGCTTTGCTGGATCTGATGGTTCCCAGTATGTTGCTTCAGCCGCTTGTGGAAAACAGCCTCAAACACGGGCTGGCAAGCAAAATGGACGGCGGCATGATAAGGTTACGAGTTTGGTCCTCCGGTGGCAGGCTGCATTTTCTGATCGAGGATGACGGCGTCGGCATCCCGGAACAGAAGCTCGAAAACCTGTTTGAGCTGGGCATCGGAGTTTCGAATGTGAATGAGCGGTTGAAGGTGCTGTTCGGTGGTGATTACAGAATGTGGGTGGACAGCAAGCCGGGTGAGGGAACTCGCACCGGGATAGAGATCCCGACGGTGGGTTCGGACCTGGCCAGAGCTTCCTGAACGAGAAGAGCGAATGCCCTTATTGAAAACTCTTGAATACGAAGTTACTACGTTAACCAGGGAAAGGCTGCCGAAGACGATTGCCGCACGCACGCGCCGCGTTTACGACGTTCTTTCCACTATCTACCCGCTCTCCACTTACTGCTTCCATTCCCGCGCCCACAAAACGGCCGTTGACATGGCGGGCATTCAAGACGGTATGCATGTGCTGGAAGTTGCCACTGGCTCCGGCGAGATGTTCCGGCGGCTGGTGAAGGCCAACCGCAACGGCAAAACCGTTGGTCTCGATCTTTCCCCGCGCATGGCCGCCCGCACCCAGAAGCAGGTTCGCCGCGATTATCCCGACGCCTGGACCGAATGCCAGGCCGTCGACGCGCGCTACCTTCCTTTCCGCGATGCGAGTTTCGATGCCGTCGTTTGCTGCTACCTGCTGGAGCTGCTTTCCACCGAGGATATTTTCCTCACTCTCCAGGAATTCCACCGCGTCCTCACCCGCCGCGGCACCCTGACGCTCGTCCTCATCGGCCACAATGCTGCGATGTTCAACCGCCTCTACCGCCTGGCCGGTTCCTTGGCCCCCGCCTTCTGGGGCCGTCAGATCGATGGCCGCCTCCCGGAGTTGATCGAAAGCTGCGACTTCCGCATCACCGCCGAGCGCGAATTGCGCCAATCCGGCTATCCCTCCCGCGTCGTCGCGACGCGGAAATAGTCTCCCCGAACCGCTATATAATGATGGCGGAAGGAGATTCCAGATAATGAGATCCGATCGTAGAACTTTCCTCGCCTCCGCTCCCCTCTTCATCCCCTTTTCCGCCTTCGGCGCCAATGACCGCATCTCCTACGCTGTCCTCGCCGCCGGTGGCCGCGGCCGCTACGTCAGCCGCGTCTTTCAGAAGCTCGGCGCCGAATGCGTTGCCCTCTGCGACGTCTATGAGCCCTACCTCGAAATGGCCCTCAACGACTCCCCGCAAGCCCGCGCCTACGGCGACTACCGCGAGCTTCTCGACAAAGAGCGCGGTATCGACGCCGTTGTCATCGCCTCACCCGATCATCAGCACGCTCCCATGCTCTACGCCACGCTCAAGGCCGGCAAGGACGCCTACCTCGAAAAGCCCCTCTCTAGATCGCTCGAAGAGAGCACCGCGATGATCGAAGCCGTGCGCAAGAGCAAGCAGGTGGTGCAGATCGGCATGCAGCGCCGCAGCGCCCCTTCCATCCTGAAAGCTAAGCAACTGATCGATGACGGCGTGCTGGGCCGCGTTACGCTCGTCAAGGCGCAGTGGCATTGGAACATCTCCGCCAAGCTCGACAATTCCCCACTCCCGGGCAAACTCGACTGGGCGCGCTTCCTCGGCAACGCACCCAAGCGTGCCCTGGAACCGATGCGCTTCCGCCGGTGGCGCTACTTCTGGGATTACGCCGGCGGCAACATGACCGACCAAGGCACCCATCTGATGGACGTCGTGCAGTGGTTCATGAACACCGGCGCGCCGAAGTCGGCCGTCTGCCAGGGCTACGTCGCCAAGATGGAAGGCGCCGAGCATCCCGACGTCTTCAGTGCCGTCTTCGAATACCCGAACTTCATGGCAACCTGGACCCTCGACTACGCCAACTCCTACCGGAACGGCTGGTCCATCCTGTTCCTGGGCGACAAGGCGACGATGATGCTGGACGACGCCGGCTACAAGGTCTACGCTGAGCCGTGGAAGCGCGACGCGCCTCCCCTGCACGAAGAAAAGGCGCCGGTTCCGGTCGAAACCCATGTCGAAAACTTCTTCGCCTGCATGAAGTCGCGCCAGGACCCCAACTGTCCGGTCGAGATCGCCGCCCGCGCCGTCGCCGGCCCGCACCTGGCCAACCTGGCCATGGTCAGCGGCCGCAAGATGAAGCTGAACGCAGAAGGCTACAAGGCAAGCTGAGGCCGCTCATCCTCGGGATTATTGAAACTCTCCTGCATCACAACTAGTTCTCACTCTGCCGTAGTCATTTCCGTGACGCACCTTTGCCTCGCATGCAAATTGTTGCAAATAAGTATGGTTATTTGCACACAAAGAACCTATTGACAAATGCGACTATTTTGGTCTATATCTAGTTTTGACAATGAGTTGCAAAAACAGCTTCTTCCTCTTCGCCATAATCCCTGCCATCCAGGCTATTGCGGGCGCTCAGCCGGTTACCGTTCAAGGCATCGTCAAGAACCCTCTTGGGGAGCCGATGGTCGCAATCGAGGTACGGCTTCAGCATGCCTTGACTCAGGTGGAACAGGTCCGTTTGACCGATGCCGAGGGCAAATTCACGTTCTCTGATGTTCGGCGGGGCGAATACCAGATCCGCATCACAATGGCCGGCTTCCAAGAGGTGAATCATCCGGTCGCGGCTTCATCCGCATCCCTTCCAGTTGACATTGTCTTGCAACCGGCGACGCTTGCTCAGGAGGTGACGGTTTCCGCTTCCCGCATCGTGGGAACTCCCGAGCAACTGGAGCGCTTGGCCGGCTCTTATGACTTTTTGAACTCTGCCACGCTCCTCGAGAGCCGGGTTCTTACCACTGAGGAGGCGCTCCGAAAGGTTTCCGGGATCCATGCGCGGTCCGAGGAGGGCTTTGGTCTGCGGCCCAATATCGGGATACGCGGATTGAATCCAACCCGATCGACCCGCGTTCTTCTGTTGGAGGACGGCCTGCCACTCAGCTACGCACCTTATGGCGACAACGCTTCTTATTACCATCCTCCCGTCGACAGATTCGAATCGGTGGAAATCGTAAAGGGAGCCGGGCAGATTCTGTTTGGACCAATGACGGTGGGTGGAGTCGTGAACTACATCACACCCCCGCCACCCACCCAGCGCGAAGGCTCTCTCACCCTCACCGGCGGCAACCGCGACTACTTCAACGGCCACCTTCGTTACGGCGGGACTTTCGGGAAAACGGGCCTGCTGTTTGACTGGATGAGAAAGCAGGGGGAAGGGGCACGGGAGAATCTGCGTCACGGGCTGAATGACGGCAATGCGAAGATGCTGACCAGCCTCGGCAGTCAGCAGACGCTGGGTCTCCGCATCAACTACTACACGGAAGATTCCAACCTGACCTATTCGGGGCTGCGCGAAGCCGAGTGGCTGGCCAATCCCCGCGCCAATCCATTTCGCAACGACTTTTTCACGATTAGCCGGTTCGGCGCATCGGCCAATCATGTCTGGGCGCCGGCCCGATCGCTTACCTTGAACACCACCGCTTATGGGTCCACCTTCTTTCGTGACTGGTGGCGCCAAAGCTCAAATTCCAACCAGCGCCCGAATGACTCCGCCGATCCTCTGTGCGGTGGAATGGCGAATCTGTTCACCACCTGCGGCAACGAGGGCCGGCTGCGCAAGTACTACACCTGGGGCGTGGAACCGAAGGCGAGGGCACACTACGTTCTGTTCGGCGCTCAAAACGACCTCGACTTCGGATTCCGTTTTCACGATGAGCTACAGGAGCGGCTCCAGAAAAACGGTGACCTGCCGGCGGCACGCGACGGGCGAATCGTCGAGAACAACCAGCGCAAGGCGCGCGCCTATTCCACCTTTATCCAGAACCGCCTCGTTTGGGGAAAGCTGACCGTAACGCCAGGCATCCGCTTTGAGTCGATTCGCTATGCCAGAACCAACCGCCTCGCGGCGGCAGGCGCGGGTGTGAGCGGCGCCTCGCGTATTGACCAGTGGGTACCCGGAATCGGCGCAAGCTTCTCCCCGCATTCACGGGTTACCGCGTTTGCCGGTGTCCATCGCGGATTTGCTCCACCGCGGGTCGAGGACGTCATCAGCAACACCACCGGCGCCAGTATTGAACTGAAGCCCGAGCGAAGCTGGATCTACGAAGCGGGCTTGCGGCTGCGTCCGGCGCGAGGCTCGCAGCTGGAAGCCACTTGGTTCCGCATGGACTTCTCCAATCAGATCATTCCCGCCTCCGTCGCCGGAGGGATCGGGGCAACCCTCATCAATGGCGGGCAGACCGTCCACCACGGAGTGGAGTTGGGGGGGCGCCACGAGTTCCGCAACCTGTTTCGCAGCCGTCATTCCGTTTTCCTGCGCGCCGCTTTCACTCACCTCAGGGAGGCCGAGTTCACCGAACCAATCCGCTTCTCCACGGTCAGCGGATTTGGCAGCGTGAATGTTACGGGCAACCGATTACCTTATGCACCCGCCAATTTGCTTACCGCCTCCTCCGGTTACCGCCACGCTAGCGGATTCATGCTTCAACTGGAAAGCGTCTATACCGGGCGCCAGTTTTCCGACGATCTCAATACGTTGGCTGGGACCGCAGACGGCCAGCGCGGGCTTGTTCCTGGAAACGCGGTGTGGAACGCCTCGGCGAACTATCCGGTGGAGCAGCTCCGCGCCACCGTTTTTATCACCGCTAAGAACCTGACAGACCGCCTTACCATCGTTGACCGTACCCGCGGCCTTTTGCCCGGTATCCCACGCCTGGTTCAGTTTGGATTCAGCTGGAAGTTCTGAAACCACTTGATTCCGACATCATTCGACACTTTTCGACGCTTTTCTGTCGATGAGTCCAGTTTGCGGAACGAACTCTCCGCGGCGCTTGTCTCTCCGCCCCGGCTGCCATATGATTGCTGGTAAGCAGTTTGCCATGCTGGGGTTCCGTATCAGCTCCGCCATCCTCGCCTTGGCCGCACTCGGCCCGGCCGCCACCGTCCATGTCGAATTCTTTGAAAAGCGGATCCGGCCGCTACTCGCCGCCAAGTGTTATGCCTGCCACTCCGCCAGGACGCTTGCCAGTGGCGGCCTCGTGCTCGATTCCAGGGCCGGCTGGATGAAGGGCGGCTCCCGCGGGCAGGCCATCATCCCCGGCCAGCCCGAAGCCAGCATCCTTATTCAAGCTGTCACCCACTCCGACCCTGCCCTGTCGATGCCTCCGGCCGCCAAACTGACCGAAGCCGAACTCGCCGACCTTACCGCCTGGATCGCCGGCGGCGCACCCGATCCGCGCACCGACGCCGCTCCCCGCGCCTCCGGCATCGACTTCGCCAAGGGCCGCCAGTATTGGGCCTTCCAGCCGCTTCCTGCCGCCAAACCCGGAGCCCGGATCGACACTTTCCTTCTCGCCGCGCTCCGCAGCAACGGACTCGTTCCCGCCCCACCCGCCGACAAGCGCACCCTGCTCCGCCGCGTCACTTTCGACCTCACCGGGCTTCCCCCCACGCGCAAGGAACTCGACGAGTTCCTCGCCGACCGCTCCCCCCGCGCTTTCGAAAAGGTCATCGACCGTCTTCTCGCCTCCCCGCACCACGGCGAGCGCTGGGCGCGCCACTGGCTGGACCTGGTTCGCTTCGCCGAAACCACCGGCCACGAGTTCGACACCGACCGCCCCGACGCCTGGCGCTACCGCGACTACATCATCCGCGCCTTCAACGACGACCTTCCCTACAACCGCCTGATTCAGGAACACATCGCCGGCGACATCGTTTCCCCGCGCCTTGCCTTTTCTGGAATGCACTACGATTCCCCCCTCGGTACCAGCTTCCTCGCCCTCGGCGAAGAGCGTAACGCCGCCGACGATGTCGGCGAGGTGCGCGCCGAAAAGATCGACAACCAGATCGACGTCTTCTCGAAAACCTTCCTCGGACTCACCGTCGCCTGCGCCCGCTGCCACGATCACAAGTTCGATCCCATCTCCAACAAGGACTACTACGCCCTCTATGGCATTCTCGACTCCACGCAGATCGCCGAATCCGGTATCGATTCGCCCGCGCATCTGCGCGAGATCGCGTCCATCCACGCCAAAGTGGAAGCGATCCACCGTGGAATCCATCCCTCAGCCGACTCCCCCCAACCGGAGCTCGCGCGGGCAGGTGACAGCGTCGTCGCCGACTTCCGCAAGGACAACTACACCGGCTGGCGCGCCGGAGGGGCCGCCTTCGGCTCCGCGCCACGCAACGGACTTGCCGACTCTTTCCGCGGCGCCGCGGAGCTCACCGGCACGCTCGTCTCGTCCAGCTTCAAGGTCTCGAAGCAGTACCTCCACGTGCGGCTCTCCGGCCACGCGCCTGACAACGGACGCCGCCGGGAAACAGCCAAAGTGCGGTTCAATCTTGTCGCCGAGGGCCGCCCCGTAGTCATCGCCTTCGACGACGACGGCAAGATGGCCTGGAAGACATCCGGCCTCAAGCGCCAATTCGGCGAAAGTGCCTACTTTGAAATCATCGACCGCAGCCGTCAGGGCTATATCCGCGTCGAACAGATTATCCTTTCCGACAACAGAGAGCCGCCTGCCGGCGAACCCAGCGGATTCCCCGCCGAACCCGCCGGGTTGGTAGCCAGGCGCAACCAGATCGCCGCCAGCATTCCCGACTCCTACTTCGCTCTCATCGCGCAGGAGGAAGCAACGCCGCGCAACGCCCGCATCCACATCCGCGGCGATCACCACAACTTGGGCGAGGAGGTCCCGCGCGGCTTTTTGCGCGTCCTTCAGGACGACCCCGCCCCGTACCAGCATGGCAGCGGCCGCAAAGCGCTCGCCGAAGCGCTCACGCACACCGCCGCCCCGCTTGTCGCGCGCGTCATGGTGAACCGCGTCTGGAAGCACCACTTCGGCCATGGACTGGTGCGCACCGTCGACAACTTCGGCTCCACCGGCGAGCGTCCCTCGCACCCTGAGCTTCTTGACCATCTCGCCCGCCGCTTCATCGACAACGGCTGGTCCATCAAGGCGCTGCACCGCGAGATCCTCCTCTCGCGCGCCTACCAGATGTCGAGCGCCGCCGCCGCCGCAAGGCAGAAGGATCCCGACAACCGCCTGCTTAGCCACTTCCACGTCCGCCGTCTGGAGGCTGAAGCGATTCGCGACTCCATGCTCGCCGTCTCCGGCGATCTCTACCCCGCTGTCTACGGACCGGGCGTTGTCCCGCACATCAGCCCCTATCAGGATGGCCGTGGCAAGCCGGAATCGGGCCCCCTCGACGGCGATCGCCGCCGCAGCATCTACATTCAGGTCCGCCGCAACTTCCTCACCCCGATGCTGCTCGCCTTCGACTATCCGCTACCGGCAACCACCGCCGGCCGCCGCGGCGTCTCCACTGTTCCCAGCCAGCCGCTGATTCTGATGAACAATGAGTTCGTTACCAGGCAGGCCTATCACTGGGCCGCGCGCGTCACCGCCGAGCATTCCAACGCCGGCACACGCATCGAAGCCATGTTCCTGGAGGCTTTCGCCCGTCCCCCGCTTCCCACCGAAGTGGCCGGCGTGAAACAATTCTTAACGGAAAGATCCTGGGCCGATCTGGCACACGTGCTGTTCAACGCCAAGGAATTCATCTTTGTGAGATAAGGTTATGCCGCTCACCCGCCGCGAAATGTTGATGCGTTCGGCCAACGGTTTCGGCGCTCTCGCCCTCGCCACCTTGATGGCCGAGGATCGTGCCACGGATCCGATGAAGGTGCGGCCCGCGCACTTCCCCGCCAAGGCGAGGTCGGTGATCTTCCTGTTTATGGACGGTGGCCCGTCTCACGTCGATACTTTCGACTATAAGCCCGCCCTCGAAAAGCACCGCGGAGAAAAGCTGCCCATCCCGATGGCGCCCAACGCACCCGGCTCTCCCGCCAAGCTGATGCCATCGCCCTGGAAGTTCCGCCAGTATGGAGAATCCGGAGCCTGGGTCAGCGACCTGTTCCCGCACGTCGCCACTTGCGTCGACGATCTCGCCATTATCCGCTCCCTGCACGGCGAGCATTCCGAGCACACCGCCGGCAACTACTTCATGCACAGCGGCTCCTCCCTGCAAGGCCGCCCCAGCGTCGGCTCCTGGGTCACCTACGGACTAGGCAGCCCTTGCCGCGACCTGCCCGGCTTCATCGTCATCGACACCGGCATGATTCCGCCCGGCGGCATGGACCTGTTCGGCAGCGGCTTCCTACCGGCCAGCTACCAGGGCATGCTCTTCCGCAAAGGAGAACATCCTGTCGCCGATCTGCACCCGCGCGACTCCGCCAACGTGCAGCAGGCCAAGCTGAAGCTGCTCGAGAAGCTGGACCGTGAAGCGCTGGCACGCTACGGCGCAGACAGCGCCATGGAAGCCGCCATCGTCAACTACGAACTCGCCTTCCGCATGCAGACAGCCGTGCCCGAGCTGTTCGACTTCACCAAGGAATCGGAAGCCACGCGCAAGCTCTACGGCCTTGAGGAAAAGGATACGGAAGAGTTCGGCCGCGCCTGCCTGGCCGCACGCCGTATGGTGGAGCGCGGCGTGCGGTTCATCGAACTGCTGAGTCCGCGCCGCCAGGGCGTCGACCGTTGGGACCAGCACGGCCGCATCGAAGACGGCCACGGCCAGAACTGCAAAGCCACGGACCAGCCCATCGCCGCCCTCATCAAGGATCTGAAAACGCGCGGCCTGCTCGACCATACCCTGCTGATCTGGGGCGGCGAATTCGGCCGCACGCCGATGGCCCAGGACGGCGGCAACCGCGGCCCCGGCCGTGACCATCATCCCTACGGGTTCACGATGTGGATGGCAGGCGGCGGCATCAAGGGCGGCCAAGTCTACGGCTCAACGGATGAGTTCGGCTATTACGCGATCGAAAACAAAGTCCACGTGCACGATCTGCATGCTACCATCCTTCATCTGCTTGGCCTCGATCACAAGAAACTCACCTTCCATTACTCGGGCCGCGAGATGCGCCTCACCGACGTTCACGGAAACGTGGTGACCGATCTCCTCACCATGTCTTAGCCAAGTCTTCCCGCGGCTACCAGGTTCTCCGCATTAACCCGCTGACCAAGTCGAAATGGCCGTCCCTGCTCAGTCCTCAGGTTCAATCTGCCCGAATTCTTCGTCGATCAGATTCTGGATCCTCACGGTTTCCTTGTGAAGATGCCGAAGTTCGTCGGCACATTCCAGCCACGGCTTTTGTTTGCGATGGCTCCCATCAAACCGCGCCTCATGAGCTGGCACCGTAACGTTCCCTACGTGCAGCTCGTCTGAGCACTTATACTGATTTCAGTACAGGAGACTCAAATGAAACAGCTGTTAACGATTGCGGCGGCTCTTGTCCTTCCCGTCGCCTTGATCGCACAGACCACCACCCAGATCCACCCAGGCAAGGGCGGCAGCCCGCACGTGCGCTCGGAGTGGTCGATCGACGGAGCCAAGATCACCATCGAGTACGGCCGGCCGCTACTGAAGGGACGCGCCGATTCGCAAGTCATGCCGGCAGGCAGGCCGTGGCGCACCGGCGCCGACGAAGCCACCACGATCACTTCCGACAAACCGCTCAAGTTCGGTTCGCTGAGCCTGGACGCAGGCACTCCGTATACCATCAACACGCAGCCCGGTGACGAGTGGCAGCTCATCATAGGCAAGCTCGGCAAGCCCGGCCAGTGGGGCGTTCCCTATAATGCTTCTCTTGAGTTAGGCCGCGCGCCGATGAAGGCGGGTAAGACTTCCGCGCCGGTGGATCAGCTCACCATCTCGATTGACGACACCGCCGCGGGCGGTACTCTGAAAGTGGAGTGGGGAACAACCAGCTCATCCATCCCCTTCACGGTCGCCAAGTGATCCTTGCGCGGGTAAGCGCTTCATTCCTCGTTCTCACCGTTGGCGTCCTCGCCGCTCAGGACGCCAAGCTCCCGGCCGTTCTTTTCTTCGCGAACCCGATGACATCGGACAATGACGTCATCCGGCGAGCTACTCCCGAGTCTCTCTCCGTTGCCGAGCGCTACTTCGTGGAGATCACCAACGGTATCTTTGACGTCACCGTCACGCAGGACGGCGCGCAGCTTACTCGCGGCAAGCTGAGCCGCTACCAGGCCGTCGTTTTCTTCACCGCCATCAACCCGCCCGGCGTCGACAAGGAGGCGCTCCTTGACTGGGTAGCCGCCGGCGGAGCCTTCATCGGCATACACTCCACCGCCAACACGTACCAGAACTATCCTCCCTTCGGCCAGATGCTCGGCGCCTACTATGACCGCCGCCCCTGGCGTACCAAGGAGAATCCGCAAACCAAGGTGCGCGTTAAAGTGGTGGACAAGACTCACCCTGCGACACAGCATCTGGGCGACTCTTTCGAAATAGCCGACGACATTTACCAATTCAAGAATTTCGACCGCGCCAACCTCCAAATGCTGCTCAGCCTGGATCCGGCGAGTCTGGACACCGCCAACCCCAGGATGAATGCTCAGGACAAGGACCTGCCCGTCTCATGGGCCAAATCGCACGGTAAAGGGCGCGTTTTTTACACCTCGCTCGGAGATGGGGAACCAACCTGGAAAGATCTTAAATACAGGACCCATCTCATCAAGGGAATTCAATGGGCCATGGGTCAGACAACACAGTGAGGTGTTATGAAACGAAAGATGGCAATTGCCGTGCTGGCGATCATGATCGCCGGTATACCGGTGGCGTGGAAATGGGGCGACCGCATCGAGTTCATGCTCGGCGGCGCATTGATTAACGCCGGCTACCGGCTTCAGGATCCACTGATCTCTTACGATTTCGAACATGAAAACGTGACGCCTGCTCAAGTGTGGGACGCGTTTCTCGATCAGAACCGGCTGGCCAGTTCCATCCGCGCGCGCTGGCCGCGCTCGCCGCGCCATCCGGTGATCGCCATGATCATCTGCATGGATGGCCGGCTGGACTCGAACGAAATCGCCGGGGATACGCGGCGCTACTATTACGTGCTTCGGCTGGCCGGCTCCGTGCTGGCGCCCAAGGAAGAGGAGATGCTGGAGCTGGCCGTCGACAACGGCGTCAAGGTGGTGGTCTTCACGACACACTCTGATTGCGCCGCGGAAAAGGCTGCCGCCGATCCTGCTAAGCGCGCCAAATATCCTGAGCTGTCGCGCGCCCTCGATGAGCGCAAAATGCGTTTTGAGGAGTTCCTCGGCCGGCATCCGGTCAAGTCACGCATCTCCAGCGGTCGGCTGATCGTCAAGTGGATGGACCTGAACACCGCCACCGAACGTGTCGAGGAACATCGAGATTCCAATTAGCACATGGCTGCTATAGTGGGAAACCAGCTATGCAACGGTTCCTTCCTGCTGCTCTTCTTTTCGCCGTCTCCGCCTTCGCTGCCGGTCCAGAGGAGAAAGCCGTACTGCACGTCGTGCAGCGGTTCTTCGATGTGCTCGCATCAAGAGATGCGGAGGCCGGCCGCCAACTGCTCACCGATGGCGGCCAGTTCACGATTATCGCCATCGACAAAGGCAAGGTGACCACGCGCGTACGCAGCTTCGCGGAGTTTCTTTCCACCATTGCCAACGGCAAGGAGAAGCTGCTTGAGCGTATGTGGACACCGAAGGTGGAGATCCACGGCTCCATCGCCAGCGTATGGACGCCATACGACTTTCACCGCGACGGCAAGTTCTCCCACTGCGGCGTGGATGGATTTCACCTGGTGAAGCTCGAAACGGGCTGGAAGATCGCCGGGGCCATCTACACCGTGGAGCGGGAGGGCTGCAAAAGCCCGCTGCCGCCGCCGGCGCATTAGGCGGCTTTGCTGATCTGCACAAGCTGCGGATCGGCTTGCGGCTGGAAACTGAGCACGTCCATCGGACACACCGTAACGCAGATGCCGCAGCCGATGCAGGAGGAAGTGGCGTTGTCGAGCACCTCCTGCTTCCGCGCGTAATTCATCACGTCGATACCCACCTGGCAGTTGCGCGAACACTCGCCGCAAGCGATGCACTTTTCGTTCGAGTGGATCGCGAACCTGCTCATCTTCATCCGCGTGTAGATGCTGCTGAAGACCTGCATCATCTTCGCCAGCGGGCACCAGTAGCGACACCAGACCTTGCCGCCGAAGAACGGATAGAGCGTCACCGGCAGAATCCCCACCAGCCAGACATCGACGATCAGCCGGTACCATTCCACCGACTTACCGGAGGGGGCGCGAAAGATCTCCACCGCATCGCGCGACACCATCATCACCGTGATCACGGCCGCCGCCGCCAGCACGACGCTGTTCATCACCTCCCAGCGGATGGAGGCCTTGCCCTTGGGCGCGTTGTGCCGCCACCGGTCGCCCAGCGTCTCGGCTAAACCGCCGCAACCGCAGATCCAGGAGCAGTAGCGCTTGCCGTGCCAGAGCACCAGCACCGGCACGATCACGAAGCTCAGCAGCACACCCCAGACCACCCAGATCTCGTGCGGCGAGCCGAAGAAGGTATAGAAGAACAGCGGCCACGCGTAGACGATGCCGTAGCTGCGCCAGGCCTGACTGGCGAAGACCGGGTCCTTGGCGATCTCGCCCAGCCATTCATAGCTCACCGCGTATTGAAAGAGAAACTCCGGAATGAGGAAGAAGAAGATCCACTGGAAGCCGAGCAGGGAGGTGTAGCGCCAGATCTGAAAACGGTCCTTGCGGTCAAAGCCCCAGCGCTTCATCGCCTGGATGCCGAACATCGTCATCACCGCGGTGTAGCTGACGGTGTACCAAAACGACATCGGCCGGTCCCTGAACGAAAAGAACTTGTAGCCCCAGCCGCGGTAAGGCCAGAATTCGAAATTCTCGCCCATCTTGGCCCCGTAGATGGTGTAGCAGATGAGGAACGAGAAGCCGAGCCAGGCGAAGCGGCTGCCGCGCAGGCCCAGCAGCAGGAGTCCGCCGACAGATGCCAGGGCGGCTGCGGCGCCCAGCCAATTTGCGCCGCCATAGAAAGCAAGGCCGAACATTGCCGCCAGCGTTAGCGCCGCCGCCAGCCACGGATTACCGCTCCACTCGTTTTCCAGTTTCAAGCCGAGCGATTTCAGAAAAGCCTCCGGCAGCTCCGCACCGATCAGGACAAAGGCATGCTGATACGGCAGCTCACGCGTGCCATCCGGTGTCTCCAGCGTGTAAGTTGTTCCGCCGAATGCTTTGACCTGGGAGTTGTAAATCAGTCTCACGCGGCCCGTGGCCACTGCTTCCGCCAGTTTGCGCTCATTCTCCTTGAAGATGCGGCTGAACTCCGCCCCGCGGTAGCTCAGCGTCACCTGGTTACGCCCGGCCAGAGTGATCGCGGCCTCCACCGCACTGTTGCCGCCGCCCACGACAAGAATCTCCTCGCCGTGATAATGGCCCGGACTGTAGAGGCGATGGTAGACATGCTCGCGCTCTTCGCCCGGGACACCCAGCTTGCGCGGATTTCCGCGCTGGCCGGTGGCGACAATCACGCGGCGGCCGGTGTAGACGCCCTTTTCCGTTTTCACGTCGAAGTGGCCGTCCTTGCGCCGGGTGACGGCCGTGACGCCTTCCTCGGTGTAGACCTTCAGATGGTTCTCTTCAATGATCTGGTGCCAGCGGCGCAGCAGGTCTTCCTTCTTCGCACCATCCAGCCAGAGCTTGCCCTTCGCCGGCTTCGTATCGGGTTCCGCATAGACCCACTTGCCTTCCGGGAAGTCTTCGATCGTGTTGGCGACTTTCGCCTTTTCGAGCACCAGCACGTTCAGGCCTCGCTCCTGCGCAACCAGCGCGGCGTTCAGACCGGCCGCGCCGGCGCCGATGACGATGAGGTCGTAGGCTCCGGCCGCCGTCGCGCGGGCGTCGGCGAGCGAGGCGATATGTTCGGCTACGTGATTGCCGTGCTCCATCGCCAGCTTCACCACCGGCGCGCCGGAGAGATCGCCGATGACGAATATGCCCGGCACGTTGCTTTCGTAGTTCTCGCCCACCAACGGGCGGCGCGCTCCCATGTTCGGCGAGTTGCCCAGCGCCTTCAGCCAGCCCGTCATGAGAGGCTCCGCACTTCCGACGGCGCTGTCGGCGTCAGCGGCGCGCCGCAGACGATGCAGCTTTCCGCCGAAGGATGGTTGCCGGCCCGGCAATGAGAGCAGAGCCCCGGCGTGCGCGTCAACGGGATCTTGGCAAGCCCGGCAGGAACCTCGACGGTTGTGCGCTTGGCGGCAACCGCGAGGTAGGCGGGAACCGAAAAGAAGAAACCAAGCAGGAACCACTCTAAGGCGGGCAAGCCCTTGCTCATGGCCGAATGCGCGGAGAGTCCGCCGAACAGTAGCCCCGCAAGAATGTAGATGCCGATCCAAAGATAGGCGCTATGGAGCGGTCCGGCACGGCGCACGGTGAACATCATGCTCTCGGGCCGGTACTTCTTGGCGTATTGGAGTGGATTGGCGAGCAGCTCATCGCGCATCGCCGCCATCACCACCAACCGCTGGCCATCGGCCAGATAGGCTTCCCCGCCCGGGCCGACCGGCGTGTTGCAGACCGAACAGGTTTCCTCGGGCTTCGCGGGAATTGGCCCTTGCAAGGTCACTGTCTGAGCCGGCAGCAGGCCGCCCAGCACAGCGATCAACAAGGTTGCTCGAACCATCCTTGCCCTCCAATTCGCGGCCGGCAAACAAAAGTCACGGTCGCGTCCCTATGTGCAAAGACACGATGCCGAACGTCATGCGATGGAAACGAACCTCGACGAAGCCGGCTTCGCGCATCTGCGCGGCCAGCTCGGGCGCCGCGGGGAACTTGCGCACCGATTCCGGCAAATACCGGTACGCCTCGCGCGAGCCCGAGATCCAGCCCCCCACAACCGGCAGCACGCGCCGCGAGTAGAAATCGTACAGCGCGCGGAAGGCCGGATTGGGCGGGGTGGAGAATTCAAGGATCGCCGCCGTACCGCCGGGCTTCAGCACACGCAGCATCTCTTGGAGGCCGAGGCGGTAGTTGACCAGGTTGCGGAAGCCGAACGCGGCGCTCACCAGATCAATCGATTGATCGGCCAGCGGGAGCCGCATCGCGTCGCCCTCAAACAACAGCGACGGCGCGCCGCGTTTGCGGATCTTCTCCGCCGCTACGCGCAGCATCTGATGGGAGAAGTCGCTACCGGTGAGCGGAACCGGGGCTTGCCGCTGCAGCGTGAGCAGCAGGTCGCCGCTTCCGCAGCACAGGTCCACCGCCTTGATATTCGGGCGGCGCAAGATCTCTTCCAGACGCGCAGCGGTGCGATTGCGCCAGTACTTATCCACGTTCAGCGAAAGCAGGTGATTCAGCAGGTCGTAACGCGGCGCGACGTCGTCGAACATCCGCCGCACCCACCCGGCGATCTGCGCGTCGCCTTCGACGCCTTGCGGCCTGGTGCCTGCACTCATGCCGCCAGCTCTTCCAGCGACATTCGCGTGGCTTCGCGCACCAAGCCAGGATCGATCCCGCTGCGAACCACCACCTTACCGACCGCCTCGGCCAGCACAAAGTGCACCTTCCCCTGGATGGTCTTCTTATCGCTGCCGAGCCGGGCCACGAGCGCCTCCGCGCGAATCCCGTCGAGCGCCGGAATCCGCCCATAGGTGTCAATCGCGCCGATCATGCGCGCCGCCACCGTGGAGTCAAGCATGCCGTTCAGCACGCTAAGATGCGTCACCGCGCGCATGCCGAAGGCGACCGCCTCCCCGTGCAGAAACTGCTGATAATCGGTCTCCGCTTCCAGGGCGTGGCCGATCGTGTGGCCGTAGTTCAAGATGCGCCGCAGGCCGCCCTCTTTTTCATCCGCCGAGACCACTTCGGCCTTGATCCGCACCGATTCGGCGACGATCTCCTCGACAATGGCCGGGTCCTTCGCCATCACCTTGGGCGCGTCGCGAGCCATACGCTCGAACAGGCCCGGGCTGCTGATCACGCCGTACTTGATGACTTCGTAGAGACCGGCGCGGTATTCGCGCTCCGGCAGCGTGGCCAGCACGTCCGGATCCACCAGCACCGTCAGCGGCTGGTGGAACGCGCCGATCAGATTCTTGCCCGCGACCAGGTTGGCGCCGGTCTTTCCACCGATAGCGGCGTCCACTTGCGCCAGCAGCGTCGTGGGAACCTGGATCACCGGCACGCCGCGCATGAAGATGGCGGCGAGGAATCCGCCGAGGTCGCCGACTATGCCGCCGCCGAAGGCGATCACGATGCTCGTGCGGTCCGCCCCGGCCTTCACCATCTGCTCAGCGAGTGCTTCCACCTGCGTGATGCGCTTGTTCTCCTCCTTGCCGGGAAAGAAGATAGTCTCCAAGCTCCGCCCGTCTAGCGATGCTCTCAGCCGCTCGCCATGCAGTTGCCAGACGTCCTGAGTCGTCACTACAAACAGCTTGCCCGCTTTGGACGGAACGGCCGCGCTCAATCGGTTGATGGCGCCACGCTCGACGATACAGTCATACGGGCAGCCCGGCGTGCGGACTTGGAATGAGGGCATATGGACGTTGTACCATGAGGGCATCACTTACGCCCCCTCGCCAAATCCGACCCCTACCCCCTCCTCCGCCAACGCATCACCTTCGCCTTCGACATCTTCCCCGGCCTCGCCAAACCAGCCTACGCTCCATAGACGCCTCCTTCCCAAAGCCTTCGTCGTCCCAACTTTTCGGAAAATATTTCCTCCCCCTCCTCAACACCTTACAGATTTGAATCCGTCAGCCCCGCACCCGCGCCCGCTACACTCCCATCGGATAGCTCTCTATCCAGCCATGCACGGCCGCCCGCCCGCGCTCACTTCACCAATCAGGAGAAACTTTATGTCTACCTCCCCCGCCCAGTTGGCCGCTAACCGCAAGAACGCCGAACATTCCACCGGCCCCCGCACCGAAATCGGCAAGATGAAAGCCGCGGCCAACGCCGTCAAGCACGGCCTTTCCGGCGTCCACGTCGTCATCCCCGGCGAAGATCCCGCCGACTACGACA